>SKEM01000038.1_pt1 | contig 104142 bp, 96 predicted proteins | sample 4826731 | NCBI WGS metagenome assembly SKEM01 (sample SAMN11008809, study PRJNA524170) | human gut metagenome | biome: Human fecal sample; material: Feces; isolation source: fecal sample from pouch patient p37 | host: Homo sapiens | place: Israel: Tel-Aviv | collected 2015-07-27 | reverse complement strand
CTCGAGAACTTTGTGGAGTAGTCAGATATTCGTGGACAATTTTAGCTTTAAAGTCAGGTTTGTATTTAGTCATAAAAAGTGCCTCACAATCGTTAGAACTTTTGTCTAACAATTATGAGGCACTTCACTTGCGGGTGATGGCCTTTTTATATGGACTGGTTGGGATTTACGTTTCTCTCTCTTTAACTTTTCTTTATTGCTATGCCAAAGATGTGGCTGATTCTGAAAGCGCTATTATGATATTATTAATATATAAGTTTATTACCGTTGTACATAAAGAAAGGACAGCGATTACGAATGAGTAAAAAGATTATTCTGGATTGTGACCCGGGACATGATGACGCCTTGGCACTAACAATGGCGGTCGCATCCCCGAAGATTGACTTACTGGCGGTGACGACCTCGGCGGGGAACCAGACGCCAGACAAGACGCTCAATAATGCCATGCGGATGCTCACTTTGCTGCATCGGGAGGACATTCCCGTTGCACAGGGAAACCAAACGCCACTGGTAAAGCCATTGGAAACTGCTCCCGAAGTTCACGGAAAAACCGGATTGGATGGTGCCAACCTGCCTGACCCAGACTTTCAAGTTCAAACAATACCCGCCATTGACCTGATTGCAAAGGTTCTGCGGGAAAGTAACGAAAAAGTAACCCTAGTCGTGACTGGTCCAATGACGAATGCCGCTTTATTCTTCCGGGTTTACCCGGACCTCGCTAGGGAAAAGATTGACCAAATCGTCTTCATGGGTGGGGCCATGGGTCTCGGCAACTGGCGGCCGTCGGTGGAATTCAACATCTTCGTTGACCCCGAGGCCGCGAAAATCGTGATGAACTTTGGCATTCCACTGGTGATGGCGCCATTAAACGTAACCCACCAAGCACAGATTATGAAAGAAGAGATTGAGCAGATTGGTGAAATTGCCAACCCGGTCGGGAAAGCCTTTTATGGCTTGCTTAACTTCTTTGAACAGTACCATGAAAACCCAAAGTGGGGCTTTAAGGGCGCACCACTGCATGATCCATGTACGATTGCCTGGCTGATTGACCCAACCATGTTTAAGTCCGATAAGATGAACGTCGATGTTGAAACACAGGGCGAGCTGACCCGGGGTGAAACGGTTTGCGATTACTACACGCTGACCGATAAGCCGAAGAATACGGAAGTTCTCCTTGGCGTTGACCGTGAGAAGTTCATTGACCTAATCATGGCCTCGATTAAGAGTTTTTCCAAATAAGTAGACGGACCCCCATGACCAGATACAAATCTCTAGTTATGGGGCCGTATTAGTATAAGGGGATTGCAATAGCAGTAAGCCATCATTTACAATACAGACAAAAAGGGATGACTGTGATGACCTACGAAGAACTGAATGCCAAAATCATGGAATGGGCGCATGAACGGCGGATTGATGAAGCGGACCCGCGGGTGGAGTTTATGAAGATGGCTGAGGAACTCGGTGAATTGTCCTCCGCCTATAATAAACAGAAGCGGGCTAAGCTTGTCGACAGTATTGGTGATCTTCAGATTGCTTTGTTGATTTTCTCCAAACTTGTCGGCGTTGACCACCATGCTGCCATGGAGAAGGCTTATCAAGAAATTTCCAGCCGTCATGGCAAGACGACGGCGGCCGGCGTGTTTATTAAAGAGAGTGACCTTGATGACTAAAGCAGTAAAGTCGCGTCGCCAGCTGACCCGGCGCGAAAGCCTGACGTTCGGTGCGCTTCTCCTGCCGATGAACGTCTTCTTCAAGCTCTACTACGCTGACCAGGAAAAGCATGATGCTAAGAAGAGAGGAAGTGATAGCTAATGAGTCGTGATGCTCAAAACTTGACTTATACTTTATTGGGAGTGGTGTTGGTTGTCGGTGGACTTTTTATTAGTTGGAAGTCTACGGCGACGATGATTAACTTAATCGGTTGCATTCTAATTTTGGTTTCCTGTATGAATACTACTGATTTGAGTGCAAAATGGCGACGTATAATTAACTATGTTTTGATTGCCGGATTTGTTGTCTTTATTCTTGGAGATGTGCTAAAACTAGCAATACTATAATGGTCTAACCATGTTTCTAAGAAGGAGGAGAGGACAATGAAAATTTACCATGTCGATGCCTTTACCGACCGGCTCTTTGCAGGAAACCCAGCAGCCGTTTGCCTGATGGACGAATTCCCAGCTGACCAAGTGATGCAAAATATCGCCCGTGAAAACCGCTTATCCGAAACGGCTTACCTAGTGCCAGATGGTGAAGACCGCTACCGCTTGCGCTGGTTTACGCCGGGCGGGGAAATCGATTTGTGCGGCCACGCGACCCTAGCTAGTGGCTTTGTCGTATTGAACTACTGCCACCACCAGAGCTCGATAATCCATTTTATAACCAAGAGCGGGGAGCTGACCGTCAGTGCAGTAGGTGACCACTATCAAATGAGTTTTCCGAGCTACAAGCTCAAAGAAGTCCCGGTAACGCCTGAGATGACTGCGGTCTTCGGCGTCAAACCAGTCGCCGCCTACCTTGACCGAGATCTCCTCTGTGTATTGCCAACTGCCGACGCTGTCCGGAACTATCACCCGGACGCTGACCACCTCGCCAAGCTGCCGGGTCTCCTCCAAAACATTACGGCTGCCAGCGATGACCCGCAGTACGACTGCATATCCCGTTGCTTTGCGCCCAAACTGGCCGTCCTCGAAGACCCGGTCACTGGGAGTGCCCACTGCCAGATTGCCCCGTACTGGTCGCACCAGCTGGGCAAGAAGACGATTGCTGCCTTTCAGGCTTCGCCGCGGACCGGGATCCTCTATTGTGAAGAGGCTGGCGACCGCATCCTCCTGTCCGGTGACGCGGTTCTGTATTCAGTTGGCGAACTGCAATTGTAGCCATCGCGCATTTCTTAACCACAACGAAAAGAGAGTGAGAAAAAACGCCTAAAATCGGCTGACGCTGATTTTGGGCGTTTGTCTTCGAACCTCCGCAAGGATGGCTAGGTTGGTCAAATGCTGATTTATCAGCGTTTGAACTGCCAGCCAGCTACTGCGCTGAGGCATTTTTATCTTTAAAGTAGCAAAGAGGCTGAGTCAATTCCCAGCCTCTTCATATCTCTAGACTTATTTCAAAACTTTCTTCAAGAATTCCTTGGCCCGGTCACTAGTCGGGTGGCTGAAGAATTCCTCGGGAGCACCGGTTTCTTGAATGTAGCCGTCTGCCATGAACCAAATCTGGTCGGCCACTTCCTTGGCAAAGCCCATTTCGTGGGTCACGACCACCATTGTCATCCCCGAATCGGCCAGCTCCTGCATAACGTTCAGCACTTCGTCGACCATCTCTGGGTCAAGGGCACTGGTTGGTTCGTCAAAGAGCATCACTTCTGGGTCCATAGCCAGGGACCGGGCAATCGCTACCCGCTGCTTTTGACCACCAGAAAGGCTGTCCGGGTAGACATCGGCTTTGTCAGCCAGGCCAACCTTTGTGAGCAGTTCCTTGGCCGTCTTGGTTGCTTCTTCTTCGCTAATTCCTTTGACCTTGATCGGGGCAATCTTGATGTTGTCGATTACGGTCATGTTTGGAAAAAGGTTGAAGCCTTGGAAGACCATCCCCATTTTTTCCCGCAGCTCATCGAGTTCCTGGTCTGAAATGTGGGTAAGGTCTTTTCCTTCGAAGAGAACCTTGCCGGCGGTTGGCTTTTCGAGGACGTTCAGGCACCGTAAGAAGGTACTTTTTCCGGCCCCGGACGGTCCGATTACGCAGATTACCTGTCCTTGATCGACTTCTTCCGAAATATCTTTGAGGACTTCAGTGCCGTTGAATTCTTTTTTCAGGTGTTGGATTTCAATCATTTTAGTGGGCATGTTGCATTCTCCCTTCGAAGTAGTTCAGGATTCTCGTCAACGTAAAGGTCAGGATAAAGTAGATCATCATGGTAATGAACAGTGGCAGAACCCCCTTGTAGGTATCTGCTTGGACCAACTGGGTCTGGTACATTAATTCGCCGACCCCAATCGTGGAAACCAGTGAACTGTCCTTTAACAGGGTGATGAACTCATTCCCCAGGGCTGGCCAGATATTGCGCAGGGCTTGTGGCAGGACGATGAAGCGGAAGGTCTGCTTCTTCGTCATCCCCAGGCTCCGGGCCGCCTCAGTCTGGCCGACCGGCAGGGATTGGATTCCGGAACGGATAACCTCGGCGACGTAGGCTCCGGAGTTGACGGATACGGCGATGATCCCGGCAACGAGGGCTGGCATCGACTGGATAATGGCCCCAATTCCGAAGTAGACGAACATGATCTGAACCAGCATTGGTGTTCCCCGAATAAATTCGATGTAGCAGATGGCAATTCCGTGGAGGAGCTTGCTCTGGGACAACCGCATCAGTGCGAAGAGGGTCCCGAGCAGGAAACCGAAGATTACGGAGATCACGGTGATGATCAGCGTGTATTCAACCCCCTTAGCGAAGAAGGTCCAGTAGCTAGCCACGGTGTTAGCCTTCTTGTAAGACTTCATGTACTTAGCGGCTTGTGGAATCCACTTCTTGTTAATCAAGTCTTCCTTATTAATCTTAGCCACGGTTTGATTAGCAGCCGCTTCAAGGGACTTATCACCCTTTGGGAAGGCCATTGCAATTCCACCAGACTGAATCTTGATGTGGGAGTTAATCGCCATCAGGTTGGAATTGTTGTTAGCGTAAGCCTTCGCGGTTGCTTCGTCCATCAGGACCCCTTCAACCTTATGCGACTGGAGGGCTAAGACCAGTGAAGGAATCTTAGCGAGTCCCTTTTCCTGAACGTTCGGGACGTTTTCCTTCACCAGGTTGTAGTCCATCGCTCCGTTTTGGGCCCCGACTTTCTTACCAGCGAAGTCCTTGGTTGACTTGTACTTGTTCTTGTCAGACTTGTTGATTAGGAAGAACTTGTGACCTGCGTAGTAGGGGTCAGAGAAGTCAACGCTCTTTTTCCGTTCAGGGGTGATGTTCATCCCGGCAATGACGGTGTCGACCTTATGAGATTCCAACGCAACCAGGAGGGAGTCGAAGTCCATGTTCTTGATCACGAGCTTAACGCCGAGATCCTTAGCAAACTGCTTGGCAACGTCCATTTCAAAACCAACGTATTCGGTTTTGCCGTTCTTCTTGGTAGTAAATTCGTATGGCGGGTAGTCAGCACTGGTCCCGACGACCAGGGTCCCCTTCTGCTTAATCCGCTGTACCGAGTCATCAGTAGCCGCTAAGTTGGTCGCATCGGAGCTCGCACTGCTACTCGAGCTGGTGGCAGCGGCGAATGCGTTCAGGGGGGCGATGACCAGTGAAACACAGAGGATGACTAGCATTAGCAATGGTTTCAAGTGCTTCATAAATCAATTACTCCTTTTCAATTAGTATTCTCAAATAATAACTGTAAATGAATATACACCCTTATAACTATTTATGCAATACTTTTCTCGAAATTAGTATAAATATTCATCTTAAAAGTATCATCAATCTGACGGTTGGTTTTGTTTCTTCATTAAAAGTAGTGGCAAAAGCAGGCTGACCGTTCTCCAAATTAGGAAATCTCTGAAAAGAAACATTGACACTAACCGGCTTATTAGGTACAATATTTTTTGTAGTGAAAGGCTGCGATGGCCTTGTTACGTAACTTTAAGCTCGGAGGGAGGGAATCAACATGTCAAAAACAGTCGTTCGTAAGAATGAATCTTTAGACGACGCTCTTCGACGCTTTAAACGTTCAGTTTCGCGCAATGGAACATTGCAGGAATACCGGAAGCGGGAATTCTACGAAAAGCCAAGTGTAAAACGCAAGTTGAAATCTGAAGCGGCACGGAAGCGCAAGAACAAGCGTGGTCGTCGTTACTAAAAACGAATGCTCCTACCTTTCCCGGTGGGGGCTTTTTTGTTCAGTATTATAGGAGATGGATAGAATGAGCTTATTACAGGATTTAACGAGTGACATGGTTAGTGCAATGAAGAGTCGGGATAAGGAAACCCTGGCGGTGGTTCGGATGCTTAAAGCAGCTGTCCAGAACGCTCAGATTGAAGCCGGGCATGACTTAACACCCGACGAAGAAGTGGCAGTAATGTCTCGGGAATACAAGCAGCGGAAGGAATCCTTAGCTGAATTTGAGAAAGCGGGCCGCCAGGACCTGGTTGATAAGACTAACCATGAATTGACGGTGGTAGAAAAGTACCTGCCAAAGCAGCTGTCCGCTGACGATGTGAATAAGATTGTTCAGGAAACCATTGCGGCGGTTGGCGCTTCAAGCATGAAGGATTTTGGTAAGGTTATGGGCGCTGTCATGCCAAAGGTTAAGGGACAGGCGGATGGCAAGGTGGTTAACCAGGCCGTCAAGGCAGCCTTGAGCAGCAACTAACCTGTCTTCTGGCCGCCAAAGGGGGAATTAAAATGTGCACTTCAATTTTATACAATGCGGGTGACCACTACTTTGGGCGAAATCTGGACTTAGAAGTTTCGTTTGGTCAGGAAGTAGTGGTGACGCCGCGGAACTACCAATTCAACTTTCGGCGGGTGCCGTCAATGGGTCACCACTATGCGATCATTGGGATGGCCCTGGTGAAGGATAACTATCCATTATACTTTGATGGGGCCAACGAAGAGGGACTGGGGATGGCCGGCCTGAACTTCGACGGACCGGCCCACTACTTCCCGTTGGAAGAGGGCAAGGACAACGTTTCACCCTTTGAACTTATCCCGTACATCCTGGGACAGTGTAAGAATGTTGCCGAAGCCAGGGAGCTCTTAAAGAAGCTCAACCTCGTCAACATCAACTTCTCTGACCAGTTGCAACTGTCACCACTGCACTGGCTGATTGCTGATCGGTCTGGAAAGTCCATTGTGGTTGAATCAACGGTTACCGGCCTGCACGTCTATGATAATCCGGTCAATGTTTTGACTAATAATCCAGAATTTCCTGGCCAGCTGACTAACCTGGCTAATTATCAGGGAATATCCCCAACAACTCCACCCAACCAGCTGGCACCGGACGTGAACCTGGCGGCATATAGTCGGGGCCTTGGCTCCCATATGCTGCCAGGCGGGATGGACTCCGCGAGCCGGTTCGTTAAGGAAGTTTTTACCCTGCACCACGCTCCAACAGGCAAAAACGAGCTGGAGAACGTTACTAACTATTTCCATTGCCTGCACGCCGTTGAGCAGCAGGAAGGGTTAGACGAAGTGGTACCCGGAAAGTTTGAAGCCACCATCTACTCGGATGGGATTAATTTATCAACCGGGACTTTCTATTACACAACCTACCAGAATAACCAAATTAATGCGGTTCAGTTGCACCACACAGATCTGAATCGCCAGGAGTTAGCGCTGTTCCCATTGCAAACGGAGCAAGTGCTGCATTTCCAAAACTAATCAGTAATGGAAATTAGAATAATTTTTAAACGCTCCTAACGTGGAAATTATTGACACGCAACAAGTCGTTAGAAAGTATAAACGGGCCTCCAGAGTTCGGCTTTATCGAGCACTGGAGGTCCGTTTGTGTACTGCACTTTGATTATTGGCCACTTTCCAAAGTGGAGTTCCTTTAGGTATAAAATAGCCAGGCGGCTAAACGCTGCTTAATTGATTTTTATACAAAAATAATGGGAAATTACGCATAAATAAAACTTTTTAGTAAAAAACTCTTGATATATATTCATGTTCAGTGTATATTGGTCTCAATTAATAAATATACAAAATTATGAATGGAGACGATTGTTATGGCAAAGGAAAAGATTGTGTTAGCTTACTCAGGGGGCCTGGACACCTCAGTTGCAATTGCGTGGCTGATGAATAAGGGCTACGATGTGATTGCCTGCTGTATTGACGTTGGTGAAGGATTAGACCTGGATGCGATTCAGCAAAAGGCCGCCGCAATCGGTGCGTGGAAGTCGGTGGTGATTGACGCTAAACGTGACTTTGCCGAACAATTTGTTTTACCCGCTCTGCAAGTTCATGCAATGTATGAGCAAAAATATCCATTAGTTTCCGCGCTTTCCCGGCCGCTGATTGTGCAAAAGTTGGTCGGGGTAGCGAAGGAGTACGGAGCAACGGCAATCGCTCATGGTTGTACCGGGAAGGGAAATGACCAGGTCCGGTTTGAAGCGGGGATTCACGCCCTGGCTCCCGAGATGAAGATTGAGGACCCTATCCGGGACTGGCACTGGTCGCGGGAAGAGGAAATCCAGTACGCTAAGGATAACAACATCCCGGTACCGATTACTAAGGCGAGTCCGTACTCAATTGACCAGAACTTATGGGGACGGGCCAATGAATGCGGAATCTTGGAAGACCCGTGGGTCGCTGCGCCAGAAGATGCTTACGAGCGGACTACTCCAATCGAAGAAACACCTGACCAGCCAACGGTGATGGAAATCACCTTTAAAGAAGGGGTTCCAACCGCGCTTGATGGTGAAGAATTGCCATTGGACCAACTGATTATGAAGCTCGACAAGGTTGCTGGTGAGAACGGCATTGGGCGGATTGATCACGTGGAAAACCGGCTCGTCGGAATTAAGTCGCGGGAAATTTATGAGTGCCCTGCTGCTACCGTGTTGCTGGCCGCACACAAGGATATGGAAGACCTGACCCAGGAGCGGGAAGTCGCTCATTTCAAGCCGACCGTGGAACTAAAGATGAACGAGCTGATTTATAATGGACTCTGGTATTCACCGCTGATGAAGGCCCTAGTTGCCTTCTTGGAGGAAACGCAAAAGGTTGTCAACGGGGTTGTGCGGGTCAAGCTCTTTAAGGGCAACGTCATCTGTGAGGGGCGGAAGTCAGCCAACTCGCTTTATGACAAGAACCTGGCGACCTACACGTCCGCTGATGAATTTGACCAGGAAGCCGCTACCGGCTTTATCAAACTTTGGGAGCTGCCTGACAAGGTTTATGCCCAGGTCCAGGAAAAGGCCCAGGCAAAGAAGGGAGCGTCGGCCGATGCCCATTAAAAAGATGTGGGGTGGCCGGTTTGAAGAGGCTGGTGACCAGTTAGTCGACCAATTTGGGGCCTCGATTTCCTTTGACCAGGAAATGGCTAAGGAGGATATTATGGGTTCACTGGCCCACGTCAAGATGCTCAAGGCAACCCAAATTTTAACGCCCCAGGACGCTGATCAAATTATTGCCGGACTGCAAGAACTGGCAGCTGAACTAGCCGATCACGGCCTCCCCTTTGACGTAGAAAATGAAGATATTCATATGAACATTGAAGCGCTTTTGACGGCGAAGATTGGACCCGTTGCGGGAAAATTGCATACCGGCCGGAGCAGGAATGACCAGGTGGCTACCGACTTCCACCTGTACGTCAAGGAGCGGCTACCCCAGGTGATTGGCGCGCTCAAGGATTTACAGGCCGCCCTGGTTAAGCAGGCGGAGCAGAACGTGGAAACCGTTATGCCCGGTTACACCCATATGCAGCACGCCCAGCCAATTTCATATGGTCACTACCTGATGGCTTACTTCCAAATGTTTCAGCGGGACGTCGAACGGTTTCAGTTCAACCAGCAGCATACCGACCTATCACCGCTGGGAGCCGCTGCACTGGCCGGGACGACCTTCCCAATCGACCGAGAAATGACGGCGCACCTGCTGGGCTTTAGTGCGCCGTATGCAAATTCCCTGGATGCGGTCAGCGACCGGGACTTTGCGCTAGAATTTCTGAGTAACGCCAGCATTTTGATGGTTCACCTGTCGCGGTTGTGCGAGGAATTAATTTACTGGTGCAGCTATGAGTTCGGCTATCTTGAGCTGGCTGATGCGTACTCGACCGGCAGTTCAATTATGCCGCAGAAAAAGAACCCCGACATGGCAGAATTGATCCGGGGGAAAAGCGGCCGGGTCTTTGGCAGCCTGACCGGCCTGCTGACGGTGATGAAGGGGTTGCCACTAGCCTACAACAAGGACATGCAGGAGGATAAGGAGGGGGTCTTTGATGCTGTCAAGACAATCCTCCCGTCCTTAAAGGTAATGACCGGGATGATTGCGACCCTCCAGGTCAACAAGGAGAAAATGGCCCAGGCGACCCACCACGATTTTTCCAACGCGACCGAATTAGCTGATTACTTGGCAACCAAGGGGATTCCCTTCCGGCGCGCCCATGAGATCGTGGGGGAACTGGTCTTGAAGGGCTTAAAGACCGGTACCGACCTGGCTGATATTCCGCTGGCGGAGTTCCAACAGATCGATTCGCGGGTCGAAGAAGACGTTTATACCGTCCTCAAACCAACGGTGGCGGTCGAACGGCGGAACTCAGTTGGTGGGACCGGCTTTGCCCAGGTTCGCCAGCAGATTAAAGCAGCTCAAGAAATTTTGCAACAATAGTTAAAAAAGGGGAAGGATTGGCTTGGTGATTCCTTTCTCATCGACGCGCGGCTAGCCTGTGTGGGCAAATGATGATGTTTGACCTGCCAGCTAGCTACTGCGCATAACACCGGCACCTGAAAAACAAGGAGGATGGGGTTGATTCCCAGCCTCCTTTTTGCTGTTATGTCAACGGAAAGCTATGATATAATCAACTTGGTAAAAGAACGAATTAAATTTAATAAAGGAGAATAGTGTAGTTTGGCAGAAAACACACAAGAATACGAACAAGTTTTTCAAATTGACCAACCAGAAGTAGAAGTTGGCATTCTCGGCCCCCAAGACAAGTTTGTCAGTCTCTTTGAACAGGGGATGGACGTTACGGTCAATCCCTTTGGCAGCGACTTACAGGTTCGTGGCCGGGAGGAGGACGTCAAATTAACGATCGACGTCTTTCATGCCCTGGTTGGTCTTCTTCAACAGGGGATTCACCTCCATAGCACTGACATCGTAAGCGCAATGAAGATGGCTCACCGGGGAACGTTGGAGTATTTTGCGGACCTGTATAGTGAAACCATTATTAAGGACCGGAAAGGTCAAGCAATCCGGGTGAAGAATTTTGGCCAGCGCCAATATGTCAATGCCATTAAACACAACGATATCACCTTTGGGATTGGTCCTGCCGGAACTGGGAAAACTTACCTGGCCGTTGCGATGGCGGTAGCCGCCCTTAAACGGGGAGAGGTCGAACGGATTATCGTGACCCGGCCGGCAGTGGAAGCGGGAGAAAGCCTGGGGTTCTTGCCTGGTGACCTGCAAGAAAAGGTGGACCCCTACCTGCGGCCTATTTATGACGCGCTGAACGCGATTTTAGGGACTGACCACACCCAACGTCTGATGGAGCGGGGGATTATTGAAATTGCTCCCCTGGCTTATATGCGGGGTCGGACGCTGGACGGGGCCTTTGTGATCTTAGATGAAGCCCAAAACACTACCAACGCCCAAATGAAGATGTTTTTGACCCGGCTTGGTTTTGGCTCCAAGATGGTGATCAATGGGGATATTTCCCAGATTGACTTGAAGCATGGGGTGCGGAGTGGCCTGGTCAGTGCCCAACGGATTCTCAAGGACATTCAGTCGATTCAGTTTGTCCGCTTCGGGGCGGAAGACGTAGTTCGGCACCCGGTAGTTGCCCGGATTATCACCGCCTATGAGGAGCAGACGACGCGCAAACAAGTGAAGGAGGAAGAGTAGTGGACCTGACGATATACGATGAAACTGACGGACAGGTAAGCCCAGCCCAGCTCGCCCTGGTGCGGGATGTTTTGCAATTTGCGGCCCGCCAACTATCCTTAAAAGACAGTACTGAAATGTCGGTAACGATGATGACTAATCCGGCAATTCGCAAGCTCAACCAGCAGTACCGTGGCGTAGATCGGGCGACGGATGTCTTGAGCTTTGCGGCCGAAGAAAGTGGCGATGAGACGCCGATTATCATGGATCCTGAGCTGGCAGCCGAGCTTCCGGAGAACCTGGGCGACCTCTTCGTCTCGATTGATAAGGTCGAAGAACAAGCCAAATTCCTTGGTCATTCCGTCGACCGGGAACTGGGCTTTTTAGTTGTCCATGGTTTCCTTCACCTGAACGGTTACGATCATGAAAAGCAAGCCGATGAGCAGCGGATGTTTGACCTGCAACGGGAGATCTTAGATGAATATGGACTCCAAAGATAAGCACCAGGTTGGCAAGAACCACCATCTATACCAGGCAATGGCCCATGCAACTGCTGGGATCGTTGCAATGGTGCGCGAAGAGCGGAATATGCGTTTTCATGTGCTAGCGGCGGTAGTGGCCCTGCTATTGGGGTGGTGGTTTCGGATCAGCAGCAATGACTGGCTATGGTTGCTCCTGGTGATTTTTCTGGTGTTTGCTGCTGAATTTTTAAACACGGTTACGGAGGCTGTGACGGACGTCATGGTTAACCACCAGTATAATGTAGATGTTAAGAAAGCCAAGGACGTGGCTGCGGGCGGGGTCCTGCTAGCGGCCTGTTTCGCGGTAGTGGTGGGGCTGATTATCTTTGGGCCCCACCTGGTAGACTTAGTAAGATAGGAGTAAAAATGGATAATCCAAACTATAAATCAGGTTTTGTTGCCCTGATTGGCCGGCCCAACGTTGGGAAGTCAACCCTGCTAAACTACATCGTGGGCCAAAAGGTGGCCATCATGAGCAACGTTGCTCAGACGACCCGGAATAAGATCCAGGGGATCTACACGAGTAAGGATGCGCAGATCATCTTTATTGATACTCCTGGGGTTCATAAGCCGGCAACGAAGCTGGGGGACTTTATGGAACGCTCCACGTTGTCGGCCCTCGATGAAGTCGACGCCATTGTATACGTGGTGAGCGCGACCGAAAAGCGGGGGCCCGGTGACAACTTTATTATCGAGCGCCTCAAACAGGTCCAACAGCCCATTTATCTGGTTGTCAATAAGATTGACCAGGTTCACCCTAACGACCTGCCAGGAATTGTGGATCAGTATAAGGGGTCGTTGCCATTTAAGGGGATTATTCCGGTATCGGCCCTGCAGGGGAATAACGTCAATGAATTAATTAATGAACTGGTAGCCGGTTTGCCGAACGGTCCGCAGTACTACCCAGCTGACCAAATTTCCGACCACCCTGAACGCTTTGTTATTGCTGAGATGATTCGGGAAAAGGTCTTCATGTTGACCCGGGATGAAGTTCCGCACTCCGTTGCAGTGGACGTCACCTCAATTCAGCGGGAAGATGCAGAGCACGTTCACATTTCGGCGAACATCGTGGTGGAACGGCCCGGACAAAAGGGGATTATCATTGGGAAAAAGGGACAGATGCTCAAGAAAATTGGGACACTGGCCCGCCAAGATATTGAACGACTCCTTGGTGACCGGGTATTCCTGCAATTATGGGTCAAAGTTGTTCCGAAGTGGCGGGATAAATCTGCCATGCTCAAAGACTATGGCTACCGGAATAAGGACTATTAACTGCTGAGAAAGGAGCGATCGCGTGGCCCGGGAAACAACAGACTTTCGGGGAATTATCATCTACCGGCGTGACTACCGCGAACGTGACCTCCTAATCAAAATTTTGACGGACCGGATTGGACCCGCAATGTTCTACGTTCGGGACGCCAAGAAACGCGGCTTTCGGCTAGCCAGTGACATCCTGCCGTTTACTCATGGCAGCTATATTGGTTCGCTGGATGATCACGGCCTTAGCTTTATCAATACCGCAAGTGAGACCCACCAGTACCAGCACATTGCCGGGGATTTAAGCAGGAACGCCTATGCTACTTATATTCTGGCCTTGGTTGACCACGCCTTCACGGACGGGCAGCCACTGGGCGGCTGGTTTGACCAGGTGGCGGCTGCCCTGGCCCTTATCGACCGGGGGCAGGACGAGCAGGTGGTAACCAACGTTATTGAGACGCAGTTGCTTACTGTTTTCGGGGTGGCGCCAACCTGGGACCGTTGCGTAATCTGCGGACGGGCAGACCGGCCGTTGGACTTTTCGGAGCAGTATGGGGGGATGCTGTGCAACCGTCACTGGCACCTTGACCCCCGCCGCTTTCACTTGGACCGGCGAACCGTGTACTACCTGCAACAGTTTGCCCAGCTTAACCTGCAGCGGGTCAATAATATCAAAATCAACCCGGTTACTAAGCTGCGCCTCCAGACCGTCCTTGATACCATTTATGATGACCAGGTGGGACTGCGTCTGAAGAGCAAGCGTTTTATCCAGCAGATGCACCGCCTGGAGCAAAAAATGGGGAATTTAACTGCGGGTGATTGACAAGCCCGGAAAAGTTTTCTATTATAAAACGTGTTTATTGGTAACACTTAATTGAATAAGTCCGGCGATGACGGAGAAGAGCAATGACCGGTCCTGCCCAGCGAACGGGGGAAAGTGTGAGCCTCGTGAGGATAGTCATTGGGTGGCCCTCCAGCAGCCAATTGAACTAAGCTGTTTTGCAGAAGTGCAAAAAAGCAGGGTGGAACCGCGAATTAATTTCGTCCCTGTGGTTACGGATTTCGTAACTACGGGGATTTTTTATTTATGAAGGGAAGTATTCAGATGACGACAAAGAAGCTAACTGTTCAAGAAATCATCTTCACGCTCGAGCAATATTGGGCTAAGCAGGGCTGTATGCTGATGCAGGCTTATGACAATGAAAAGGGTGCTGGGACCATGAGCCCTTACACCTTTTTACGGGCAATCGGTCCTGAACCATGGAACGCTGCCTACGTGGAACCATCCCGGCGGCCTGCCGATGGACGGTACGGCGAAAACCCGAACCGCTTGTACCAGCACCACCAATTCCAGGTAATCATGAAGCCTTCACCGGACAACATTCAGGACTTGTACCTGGGAAGCCTCAAGGAACTGGGGATTGACCCCTTGGAACACGATATCCGCTTCGTCGAAGACAACTGGGAAAACCCATCAATGGGGTGTGCCGGTGTTGGTTGGGAAATCTGGCTGGACGGAATGGAAATTACCCAGTTCACCTACTTCCAAGTGGTCGGTGAACTGCCGATGAGCCCAGTAGCATCCGAAGTTACCTACGGTTTGGAGCGCTTGGCTGAATATATCCAAAACGTAGATTCCGTTTACGACTTGGAATGGGCCGATGGGGTTCTTTATGGTGATATCTTCAAGGAACCGGAATATGAACACTCCAAGTATGCCTTCGAAGAGAGTAACCAGGACATGCTTTTGGCAGCCTTTAACGACTATGAACGGGAAGCAAAGCGCCTGATTAAGCTTGGTCTGGTCCACCCGGCTTACGACTACGTATTAAAGTGCAGCCATACCTTTAACCTGCTTGATGCCCGGGGAGCCGTGTCGGTTACGGAACGGGCCGGCTACCTGCACCGGATCCGGATTATGGCGAAGTCAATCGCAAAGGCCTTTGTTGAAGAACGGCGGAAGCGGGGCTTCCCACTGATTCATGATGAACAGCTTCGGCAGAAAACATTAGCGGAATATACCAAGAAGGCAGAAAAGGCGAAAGAACGGGCAGCTAAGCAGGCGGCCAAGAAGGCTAAGAAGGGGGACAAGTAACATGGCAAATTCATACTTACTCGAAGTCGGGGTCGAGGAAATGCCGGCCCACGTGGTAACACCAAGTATCAAGCAGTTGCACCAGCGGGTGGCTGACTACCTCCAGGAAGAACGAATCAGCTTTGACGAGATTCAAGAGTTCGCAACCCCCCGGCGGTTAGCCCTGCTGATTCGGGGCTTAGCTGATAAGCAGCCGGACGTTGACGAGACCGTCAAGGGGCCAGCCAAGAAAATCGCCCAGGATAGCGATGGAAATTGGACTAAGGCCGCCATCGGTTTTACCCGGGGACAGGGAGCAACGGTCGATGATATTGAGTTTAGGGAAGTTAAGGGCGAAGAATACGTCTTTGTTGAAAAGCACATTGCCGGGAAGCCGGTCGCTGAAGTGCTGACGGGCCTCCCAAACGTCATCACCGCGATGAATTTCCCTACCCTGATGAAGTGGGGGTACAATAACCTGCAGTTCATCCGGCCGATTCGCTGGCTGGTTTCACTCCTGAACGACCAAGTAGTTCCCTTCAGCATCCTAGACGTTGCCGCCGGTCGAACTACCCGTGGTCACCGTTTTCTGGGGCATGATATTGAATTAGCAACTGCTGAGGACTACGAAGCGGAATTGGAAAAGGAGTTCGTGATTGTGGACCCACTGCGGCGCAAGAAGGTCATCAGTGACCAAATTGACGCCATTGTGGAAGAGCATGATTGGGTAATCGATAAAGACCCCGACCTATTAGAAGAGGTTACTAACCTGGTAGAATGGCCGACGGCGTTTGCCGGATCCTTTGATAAGAAGTACCTGGTGCTGCCGGATGAAGTGCTAATTACTTCAATGAAGGATAACCAGCGCTTCTTCTACCTGCGTGACCACCAGGGCAAGCTCTTGCCAAACTTCATTGCTGTCCGCAACGGCAATAAGGAATACCTGGAGAATATCATCAAGGGGAATGAACGGGTCCTGGTTCCGCGACTGGAAGATGCTAAGTTCTTCTATGAAGAGGACCAAAAGCTGACGATTGACCAGTACGTTGACCGCCTCAAGAAGGTTAGCTTCCACGATAAGATTAGTTCGATGTACGATAAGATGCAGCGGGTTGCAGTAATCGCCCAGTTACTTGGGAAGCGCCTGAACTTGTCCGCTGCCGAGTTAGCGGACCTTGACCGGGCTGCCCACATTTACAAGTTTGACCTGACGACTCAGATGGTCGGTGAGTTTGCGGAATTGCAGGGAGTAATGGGCGAAATTTACGCCAAGCTCTTTGGTGAAAAGGACGATGTCGCTGCGGCTATCCGGGAACACTACATGCCAATCTCCGCGGAAGGTGACTTGCCAGCTACTAAGCTGGGGGCCATCCTGGCAATTGCGGACAAGCTGGATAGCATTCTCAGCTTCTTTGCCGTAGACATGATCCCATCCGGTTCTAATGACCCCTATGCATTGCGGCGGCAAGCATTTGGAATTGTCCGGATTATCAACGACCGTGGTTGGCACCTTTCCCTGCTGGGAATTCAGCCAGTCCTCATTAAGGCCTTTGCCGACTCCGACGTTGCAATCGACTTTGATTTGACGAAGAATGCGCCCGCCGTGCGGACCTTCTTCCTGGACCGGCTTAAGCAGTTCTTTAGCGGTCGTCGCTTGCGGCATGATATTATTGATGCCGTTACCGATACGGAAAACGACGACATTGAAACGGTCTTTGAAGCCGCGGCGGCAATCGACGAGCACAAGGAAGACGCCGACTTTAAGGATGCGGTCGAGGCCCTGACACGGGTATTGCGGATTAGCAAGAAGGGCCACCAGGACTTGGCTGCCCAGGTTGACCCGAGCCTCTTTGAGAACCCTTCTGAAAAGAAACTGTACACGGCGGTAAATGAGGTTGCTGCTGGTGCCGCTAACCGGACCGTAGCAGAAAACTTTGCTGAACTGCGCCAATTAGCGCCAGTGATCACCGAATACTTCGATGAAAACATGATTATGGATAAGAACGAGGCCGTGCGGAACAACCGGTTAGCCCAGTTGGCAATCATCGCGCGGCTTGCCCGGGTCATGGGAAACTTGAATGATTTAATCGTTAAGTAGTGCTTTTTGATTGTTTTCCAGCTGCCTTGTGGTATCATATATATTAAGTGAATTATGGCTAGATAAGTAAAGGAGGGTCGCATTCCGTTGGGTTGCGGCCTTTCGTTACTGTTCACAGGTTAACTAAATGGGGTGGTTCAATGGCAAGAATACCGCGGGCGGTAATCGATGAGGTGCGTAATTCAGTTGATATTGTTGACGTAATTGGCCGTTATGTTCAACTAAAAAAGGCCGGCAAAAACTTTACCGGGCTCTGTCCATTTCACAATGAGCAGACCCCGTCGTTTTCGGTTAACGCGGAGAAGCAGTATTATCATTGTTTTGGTTGCGGCCGGAGCGGCAATGTTTTCCAGTTCTTGATGGACTACCAGCACATTAACTTTGTGGAGGCAGTGGCAGCAGTTGCTAAGGATGCCGGAATTAGCTTGCCTGAGCAATATGTTCAGTCGAGCAACCATCCAGCAGCTCCAGTCGATAGTGAAACCGGGCAGTTGATCCAGCTCCACCAGAAGGCGGCGGAACTATACCACTATATCCTGGTAGGTACCCCCGCGGGAGAGGCTGGGTTGCACTATTTGACTCGCCGGGGTGTTTCCCGGGAGCTGATTGATCAATTTCAGCTGGGGTTCGCGCCGGAACAGCAGGTGTTAAAAGCATATTGCGACAAGGAAAAGCTGGATTACCAGCTCTTGCGCAAGTCCGGCTTATTCACTGAGGACCGTGAAGGCCAGCTCCACGACCGTTTTGCCAACCGGGTGATGTACCCGATCAAGAACCGTCGTGGTCAAGTGATTGCCTTTTCTGGGCGCCTGCTCAGTACGGTTAACACCGACCTGCCCAAGTACCTCAATAGCCCGGAAACACCAATCTTTAACAAGCGGCGGACGCTCTTTAATCTGGATGTGGCGCGCAAGGCGGCCCGCCAAGACGGAAAGCTGTACCTGTTTGAAGGGTTCATGGACGTTATTTCAGCTTTTGGTGCTGGGGTTCAGGGCGGTGTGGCCTCGATGGGAACCAGTTTTACCGAAGAACAGGTGGGGACGATCCACCGGACGACTACCCAGTTAGACATTTGTTATGACGGTGACAGTGCGGGGCAAAATGCGATTGACCGGGCCATCAAGTTGGTGGAAAGTCAGCAGACTGGGAACCTCCAGGTACGGGTAGTCCAACTGCCAGCTGGGATTGACCCGGACGAGTATGTTCAACGCTTTGGGCCGGAGAAGTTTCGGCAGTACCTGGCTAGCCAGGAGGAAACGACGGTTGACTTTTACCTGCGCTTTTTGCGGCAGGGACGCAATCTGGACCAGCAGGGCGAACGAATGGACTATTTAAACCAGGTCCTGAAAGTGATTGCGACGGTGCCGACCCCGCTGGAAGAGGATTTGTACCTGAGCAAACTGGCCCAGGAATTTTCTCTTGATAAGGCCGCGTTGCAAAGTCAACTAGCCCAGGTGCGGGCGCAAACTGGAATTCGTCAGCCGCGGCCAGCTCCCGGCCAGCGAAATCAGCTGACTAGCCAGTCCCCAGCTGCGGTTGTTGAGTCCCGGCCGCAGGTAAAGATCAGCCGGGCAGAGTTGGCAGAACAGATGCTCCTGTACTATATGCTGCATAGTCAGGAGGTTTGGGCGCACGTAACGGCAACCGCTGGCTTCCACTTTGTTCATGAGCGCTACCAAACCCTGTACCTGCTGGCGGCTAGTTATTTTACTGAGCATGGCGATTACTCGGTAGCAGACTTCCTTAATTACCTGAATGAGGATGAACTGCGGACAACACTGAGCCAGATTGAGCAGCTGCGGGTCAATCCGGCCGTGCAAATGCCAGTTATTGATGACTGCATGCACATCATCACCCGGCAGACGCCACTGGATGATCAAATTAATCAGGTTCAAAAGCAGCTGCGGGAAGCCAATACTTTGAACAATACTGAACTGGTAATGAAATTGACGGTTAAATTGGTGGATTTGTTAAAAGAACAGCAACAGTATAAAGCAGAGGAGACTAATTAATATGGCAAAGAGTAAGAAGAAAGACCTTGTTATTTCCAATAGCGAAGATTTTGACCAACAAGAATACGATACTGCTGTTGGTAAATTGATTCGCCAGTACAAAAAGCAAAAGGAAATCCAATACGATGTGCTGACGGACAAACTTGCCAAGCCGTACGAACTGAATGCGGATGGCATTGATAACCTCCTCCAAAACGTTGAAGACGCCGGGATCAGTGTGGTTGATGCCAATGGTGACCCTGATCCACGGGCATTGAAGGCAACCGAAAAACTTTCCCAAAATGCGATGAAGGATACGTCCGCACCGACCGGTGTCAAGATTAACGACCCCGTTCGGATGTACCTCAAGGAGATTGGTCGGGTCAACCTGCTGACGGCTGATGAGGAAGTTAAGCTCGCCCTCCGGATTGAGCAGGGGGATGAGGTCGCTAAGCAACAGCTGGCAGAAGCAAACCTGCGGCTGGTGGTCTCCATTGCCAAGCGGTACGTCGGTCGGGGAATGCAGTTCCTAGACCTGATCCAGGAAGGAAACATGGGGCTGATGAAGGCCGTCGAGAAGTTTGACTACCGGCGGGGCTTTAAGTTTTCCACTTACGCTACCTGGTGGATCCGGCAGGCGATTACCCGGGCGATTGCCGACCAGGCGCGGACGATTCGGATTCCGGTTCACATGGTGGAAACGATTAACAAGCTGATCCGGATTCAGCGGCAGCTCCTGCAGGACCTCGGTCGGGAACCATTGCCAGAGGAAATCGGGGCAGAGATGGACATGCCAACGGAAAAGGTTCGTAACATCCTCAAGATTGCCCAGGAACCAGTTTCGCTGGAAACGCCGATTGGCGAAGAGGATGACTCCCACCTGGGCGACTTTATTGAGGACCAGGATGCGACGAGTCCGGCTGACCACGCGGCTTACGAAATGATGAAGAAGCAGTTGGAAAATGTCCTGGACACTCTGACCGACCGGGAAGAAAATGTCCTGCGGCTACGCTTTGGTCTCGACGACGGGCGGACCCGGACCCTGGAAGAAGTTGGGAAGGTCTTCGGTGTTACCCGGGAACGGATTCGGCAAATTGAAGCGAAGGCTTTGCGGAAGCTGCGTCACCCATCTCGTTCTAAGCAGCTAAAGGACTTCTTAGAGTAGTCCCTACTAAACTAAATACGGATTATTTCCCTAAGCACGTTAAATTTTTAACAATTTAGCGTGCTTTTTTGCAATAATTAAAATCAAATTAACGAATTATTAAAAACTTCTTGACGAAAATTTATTCGAATAATAAAATTATTTAAGTAAAGTTGTTATTGCTTAGAGACAGAGAGGGAGTTGCAGTATGCCTGAATTATCAACGGATTTATACGGAACTATTAGCCATAAGCTGGACGCCTTAAAACCATCTGGGATTCGTGCTTTCGATAAGGAAGTTTCACGGATTCCGGGAATTATTAAGCTGACCGTGGGTGAACCGGATTTTAACACACCGGAACACGTCAAGCGGGCGGCAATCAAGAGTATTCAAAATGATGATTCGCACTACGCACCACAGGCCGGGAAGCCGGAGCTGTTAGCGGCAATCAGCGATTATATTAAGCAGACCCGTCAGGTCGAATATGATCCCGCTAGTGAAGTAGTAGTGACGGTGGGGGCCACTGAGGCGCTCGACGCAACCCTGTTTAGCCTCTTGAACACTGGGGATAAGGTGATTGTTCCTACCCCGGCCTTTGCACTCTACTTTCCGTTAATTGCCATGACCGGGGCTACGGCAGTCCAAGTTGACACGTCTGCCGATGGCTTCGTTCTGACGCCGGAACGGCTGGAAGAGGTCTTAGAACAGGAAGGGACTGGGGTTAAAGCGGTCCTCCTCAACTATCCAAGCAACCCGACCGGGCGGGAATACCCCGCAGACGTGCTCGCTGGGCTGGCTAAAGTCATTGCCGCTCACCACCTTTATGCCATTGCGGACGAAATTTACAGTGAGTTGGTCTATGGGGTAGAGCACGCCTCGATTGCCAGCATGATTCCTGAACGGACCCTGCTGATTTCCGGACTCTCGAAGTCTCACGCAATGACCGGTTACCGGCTGGGCTACATCGCCGGGCCAGCTAAAATCATGAAGAGCATTTTGAAGATGCACTGTTACCTGGTAACCACCGTTACTGACAGCACCCAGGCCGCGGCCACGGAAGCATTGGTCAACGGTCTTGATGACCCGCTCGCTTTCCGCCAATCCTATGAGAAACGCCGGGACATGGTCATCGCGGGGCTTTCCAAGTTAGGCTTTGAAATGGCCACGCCAGAAGGAGCCTTTTACATCTTTGCTAAGATTCCAGCGGCCTTTGGCAAAGACGATGAACAATTTGCCCGGGATCTGGCCAGCCAGGCAAAAGTTGGGGTGACCCCGGGGAGTGCCTTTGGCGCCGGTGGCGAAGGCTACATTCGCTTATCCTACGCGTCCTCTGAAGCTGATATTCAGGAATGCTTAAAGCGGATTGCAAGTTTTGTTGAAAAAATTGCTGAATAAGAAATGATTCCAGGGAGAACGGGGAAATTCCTCAGGCTCCCTGCTTTTTTGGTATAATTATTCCTGAATAACTGATAAAGGAAGAATGATAAACGTGGATGCGCAACACCTTTCAAAACGGCTGGCGGTGGTCGCTTCATTTGTTCCCCAGGGAGCGCGACTCGCAGATATTGGGTCGGATCACGCCTACCTGCCGGCAGCCCTAGCGTTAGCTGGGAAAATCGACCAAGCAGTAGCGGGTGAAGTTGTCGCGGGGCCGTACCAGAACATGGCAAATGAGATTCAGCAAAGTGGCCTCGGTGGACAGGTTATCCCCCGTTTGGCAAATGGTCTCGCCGCAATTCACCCAGGCGACCACATTGATACCGTGGTAATAGCGGGGATGGGCGGGACGCTGATCGCCGATATCTTGGAACGGGGGCAAAAACAGCTGGCCGGCGTTCAGCGCTTGATTCTCCAACCCAACGTTGGCGAACCGCGCCTGCGCGCCTGGCTGCAAGCTCACCGCTACCAAATTATGGCAGAACGCTTAGTCAAAGAAGACGGGCATATTTATGAAATTATCGTTGCCGAGCCGTCACCAGTTCCGTTCCGGTATAGCGATTACGAGTTGCAGTTTGGCCCACTGCTGTTGGAGAAAAAGGGCCCCATCTTTGCGGAAAAGTGGCAGGATTATATTCAACGGCAGATAGCGGTGCTAAAACAAATTGCAGCGGCAAAACAGCCCCCAGTGGCGAAGATGGAACAGTTAAAAGCGGCAATTGCAATTGTTAAGGAGGCGCTTGCGGATGATTAATGGGACGACGTTAATTCAACGTTTTGAACGGTTTGCCAGCCCCCAGCTGGCTGAGAAATGGGATCACGTTGGCTTACAAGTCGGGGACCCGGACCAGCCCCTGCGGCGGTTAATGACCAGCTTAGATGTCCGGCCCGAGACCGTCGCCGAGGCAATTGACCAGCAGGTTGATTTTATTTTTGCCCACCACCCGGTGATGTTTCATCCAGCGCAGAATTTGGATACCAGAAATCCGCAGAATCAGATGTATGCCGACTTGCTTGCTCATCACATTACGGTTTATGCTGCCCATACCAACCTTGACACCGCCAATGGGGGGATGAATGACTGGCTTGCCGCCAAACTGGGTTTGACTAACTGCCAGCCATTGGTTCCAGCGGGAACGGACCCCATCACTGGCGCTCCCGTTGGGATGGGACGGATTGGTAACTTCAACGGTCAAATGACACCCCGGGAGTTTGCTGATTACTGCCGCCGGTTATTTGGCGTGGCGGGCCTGCGCTTGATTAACCACCCTGATGATGGCCGGAAAGAAATTCACCGGGTAGCTGTTCTCGGCGGTGCCGGTCAGGACTTTTACGCCGACGCCGTTCGAATGGGCGCGGATGTTTACGTGACTGGGGATGTTAGTTACCACTTCGCCCATGATATGCTTGCCAACCACCTGACCGTGGTGGATCCGGGCCACCATATTGAGGCGGTTTGTGAATACCAGCTGGCGGAGCTTTTTAGAAGCTGGCAAGCGGAGAACGACGGCTGGGATTTTGAGATTGTCGAAAACCAGCTCAACACGGATCCTTTTACTTTTGTAGTTGATGGAAAGGAAAATCAATAATGGCAAATGAACAGTACGAAGGTTTACTAGACCGTTTCTTAAAATATGTCAAAACCGAAACCCGTTCCAACCCGGCGGCGACGACGGTTCCGTCTGACCCTAAGGAAACCGCGTTTTTAAAAGAGCTGGCAGGGGAGCCGGAGGGGTTAGGCCTGGCAAACGTGCACATTAACCAGCAAAGTTCGTACCTGATGGCGACAATTCCAAGCAACCTGGATTATCAGGTGCCGGTACTGGGACTGATTGCCCATGTCGATACGGCGGATTTTAATGCCCACAACGTTAATCCGCAAATTGTCGAGAACTACGACGGCCATTCGCCGATTCAACTCGACGGGGATGGCAAGTACCAGTTGACGGTTGACGAGTTTCCGGCGCTCCGGAATTACCAGGGAAACACCCTGATTACAACTGACGGGTCAACTCTCCTGGGGGCGGATGATAAGTCAGGAGTTGCGGAAATTATTACACTGGCGGCGTACTTAGTGGCCCATCCAGAAGTTAAGCATGGCGAGATCAGGATTGGCCTGGGGCCGGATGAAGAAATCGGAACCGGTGCTGATCACTTTGACGTTGCGGACTTTGGGGCTGATATTGCCTACACCGTTGACGGTGGGCCGCTTGGTGAGCTGGAGTACGAAACCTTTAACGCGGCGCAGGCGGAGATTGAAATCGAAGGCAAGGATGTTCACACGGCGGTTGCGAAGGGGACGATGGTCAATGCCATCCAGGTTGCCATTGACCTCCATAATAGCCTGCCTGCCCATGAACGGGCCGAGCGGACGGCAGGACGGGAAGGGTTCTTCCACCTATATAAGTTTACCGGTACGGTTGACCATGCCACGATGACCTACATTATTCGCGATCATGACCGGCAAAGTTTTGAGGAACGCAAGCACCTCCTGAAACGAATCGTAACTGGTTTGAACACCGAATTGGGTGCCGACCGTATCAGCATGAAGCTATATGATCAGTATTACAACCTCAAGGATGCCTTAAAGGGACACATGGAAGTGGTTGAACTAGCTAAGCAGGCGATGGAAAACCTGGGGATTACGCCCAATATCTATCCTGTTCGTGGGGGAACGGACGGGTCGACGATTTCCTACCTAGGTTTGCCGACCCCGAACCTCTTTGCTGGTGGCGAAAATATGCACTCCCGCTTTGAATATGTTTCCCTCCAAACGATGGAACGAGCGGTTGATGTCTTGCTTGAGATTATTCGGCTGAACAGTCGACAATAATATAAAAACGCCAGACCGAAAATTTTCAGTCTGGCGTTTTTGAACTCAAATTATTAAAATTACTTTTCCTGTTTAGCCGGATCGGCCTTGCCGGTAATAGCGTTGACAGCATTAACCGCAATCAAGGCCATGACGGCACCAATGACGGCAACTGCCGTATAGTCGGGAGTCATTCCTTCCAACTGGGAGGTAATGTAGGCTAATACCTCGGCCAGAATTAGTCCCCAGATTGCAGCAACAATGTTTTTAGATAGCAGATTCATTAGTTTCATCCCCTCTGTATAATAAACATTTTAGCACAACTGAACGCGAAAGGCAGGGGTAAAAAGTCATCACGCCAGGAATCTTTTGTTATAATTTGAAAGAAAGGGGGCGGCCAAACGTGAATTATGTACCATTAGAGGTGCACAGCAGTTATAGCTTACTCCAGAGTCCGACTCGGATTCCGGACCTGGTTAAGGCGGCCAAACAGCGGGGGTACACCGCCCTGGCCTTGACTGATCAAAATATATTATATGGGGCTGTCGATTTTTATAATACTGCCCGACAGGCAGGAATTAAGCCGCTGTTAGGATTAGAAATCACAGTGGCCCTGGACGAGCTTGCGGGGAGTCAGCTCAAGATGACTTTGCTGGCGAAAAATGAGCAGGGTTACCGCAACCTAATGGACATTTCGACACGCCAGCAGACCGCAGAGCGCGGGAAGACAATAACGTTCACGGAACTGGCAGGATTACTGAAGGAAGTAGTCGTAATCCTGCCAGTCCAGCTGGCGGTGCTGAATTTGATCCGCCAGGGGACCGGCTGGCTGACTTCCCTGCAGCAAACCGTTGGCCGCAATCTCTATCTCGGGATCAACTTGCAATTGGATGAAGTTGAACGCTCCTCCCTCCAGCGTTTTGCCCAGGAGGCGGGTGTCCCCATTGTCGCCACGACGCCAGTTGACTATTTGAACGCGACCGACCTTTTTGCCACGAAGACCCTCCAGGCGATTGGTCAGGGGGCCCAGCTGACTGACCTGGACGCCCAGGCAACCGCCACGGGGGATAACTATCTGCCGGTACGTCAGCAGGTGGAAGCTGCCTACCATCAGCTCGGTCTAGCCGCTGCCGTTGATAATACAGCGGTCATTGCTGACCAGTGCAACGTTGAATTAAAGTTTCAGGCCCCAGTCCTGCCGCATTATCAGACCCCCCACGGGGAAACGGCGGTTGATTACCTCCGTCAACTATGTCTTGCCGGACTAAAAAAGCGACCGCTAGCGGCTGGCTATTCGGCGACAGCTTATCGGCAACGCTTAGACCATGAGCTGGCGATTATTCACCGGATGGGGTTCGATGATTACTTCCTGATTGTCTGGGACGTAATGAATTTTGCCCACCGGACAAAGATCACAACCGATCCGGGCCGGGGCTCGGCAGCCGGTTCTCTGGTGGCCTATGCCCTCGCGATTACCGAAGTCGACCCGCTGGAGTACCAGTTGCTATTCGAACGTTTCCTTAACCCAGAGCGGGCGCAGATGCCTGATATCGACTTGGATATTCCCGACAACCGCCGGGAGGAAGTCCTGGCATACGTTCATAGGAAGTACGGGCATGAGCGGGTGGCGCAGATCATTACTTTTGGGACCCTCGCTGCTAAACAGGTTCTCCGGGATGTCAGCCGGGTTTTCAAGCTGACAAAATTTGAGACAACAACCCTGCTGGATGCACTGCCGCGGGGCGGATCGTTTACCCTTGACCAGGCCCTCGCGGAGTCGCAGCGTTTGAAGAACCTCCTCAATGACCAGCCAAAACTCCGGCAGCTCTTTCAAGTGGCTCGGCAGTTGGAGGGGTTGCCCCGGCACTACTCAACCCATGCGGCCGGGATCGTCCTGTCGGCTGCTCCCCTGCACGAGATTGTTCCGTTGCAGGCGGGGAGTGAGGGACTCTTAATGACGCAGTTTCCAAAGGACACGGTGGAAGCACTGGGCCTGCTGAAAATGGATTTTCTGGGCTTACGCAACCTGTCGATCATGGACAATACGCTCCGGATGATTCGCCAACAGGAGCCCCAGTTTAGCCTGGAGCGGGTCAGCCTGGCCGACCCGGCCACCCTGCAGCTGTTCCAGCGCGGGCAGACTGACGGGGTGTTCCAATTTGAATCAGCTGGGATTCGGAATGTTTTGACCGCCTTGCATCCCGACCACTTTGAAGATATTGTGGCAGTCAACGCCCTCTACCGCCCTGGTCCGTTGGAAAACATCAGCCACTTCATCGCCCGGAAGCAGGGGCAGGAGCCGGTGCGGCTACCGGATCAATCCCTAGCGCCAATTCTTGCGCCCACCTACGGAATCCTAGTTTACCAGGAACAGGTTATGCAACTGGCGTCAGCCATGGCGGGCTTTACTCTGGGGGAAGCCGATTTGCTGCGGCGGGCAATGAGTAAGAAGAAAAAGCAGACCATGGATAACATGCGGGCTAAGTTTATGGCCGGGGCCCGGGCAAAGGGCTACCAGTCAGCCTTAGCCAGTCAGGTGTTTGACTACATTGACCAGTTTGCCAATTATGGGTTCAACCGCTCCCACGCCGTTGCCTATTCTAAGATGGCCTTTGAAATGGCCTACCTCAAGTGTCACTACCCGACAGAGTTCTATACGGCACTGCTTAATGCGGAGGGGAACATCACCAAACTTCGCCAGCACGTTACCAACGCGCAGCGGATGGGTGTTAAAATCAATGGCCCCCGCATCAACCTTAGCCGGGCCCAGTTTACGGTTCATGACCAGCAAATTTACTTTGGTTTAACCGCCATCAAGGGGGTTCGCCGGGACTTTATTGCGGATTTGCTGCAGGAACGGGACAGTAACGGTTCTTTCAAGGATATTCGGGACCTCATTCACCGCTTGCCAGACAAGTGGCAAAAAGAGGAGGTGCTTACTCCGCTGATTTATGCGGGGGCCCTTGATGGCCTCGGTTACAACCGGGCGGAAATGATAGAGAGCTTGCCTAACCTCCTATCGGGGATCGAATTACTGGCGACCTTGCCGGGCCTCTCCGGTGATCCAAGCCTCCAGTCTTCAATCAGTCACCGGCAGGAATACCCGCTGACGACCCGGCTGGCCAAAGAAAATGAACTCCTAGGCGTCTACCTGTCCGGGCATCCGGTCAGTCAGTACCGCCAGCTTGCCAGTCGTTTGCGGGCCGGACGGGTAGCTGACCTGCGTCCAAACCAGCGGGTAACCCTGATCCTATTTATTAACCGGGTCAAGGTAATCCACACGAAGAAGGATCACCGCCCGATGGCCTTTATATCCGGCTCGGACGAGAGCGGCCTCCTGGACGTGACCGTGTTTCCACAACAATACCAACAGTTCCAAGAATTGTTAGAGCGGAACCAGATCCTCGTAATTACGGGCAAGACCGAAGAACGGGCGGGGCACGGCCTCCAGGTGGTTGCCCAGCAGGTTCAGGATGCTAAGGATCTCCAGAAGCAGCTGATTCCGGCTGCTCGCTGGGTCCTGAGGGTTACCGCAAAAAATGACACGCCGGCACTTCGGCAGGCGCTGCACCGCTTTATGCAGCAGCACCGGGGTCCCGTCCCAGTGCTATTGTATTATCCGCATACTGATACGAAGCTGCTGGAACCTAGCAGCCGGTGGATGAATTCTGCTCCCGCCACCCGGCAGGGACTTGCCGAACTTCTGGGGGCAGATAACGTTGTCCTTCAATCACTGAAAAATTAGAGGGTGATGAGAAATAAAAACAATTTCCTGATGACAGCGTTTTCTTGCGAACTTTTGAACAAAAAATAAAGACACCTATTTTGAAAAGTGCTATTATACAAGTGTGCAAATGAGGGATGCAAATGGCAGACCGCAGTTGATGCATAAATGCAAAAGGAGAGATTCATTTATGAAGAAAACCAAGATTGTAAGTACCCTTGGTCCTGCAAGTACTGATGTCGATACAATCGTTAAGTTGATTCAAGCGGGTGCGAACGTTTTCCGCTTCAACTTCTCACACGGTGACCACCCAGAACACCTGGGCCGGATGCAAAACGTTAAGAAGGCGGAAGAAATCACCGGCAAGCACGTTGGTATCATGCTTGATACTAAGGGTGCTGAAATTCGGACTACTGTTCAAAAGGAAGGTAAGATCGAATACAACATTGGTGATGAAGTACGGATTTCAATGGATGCTTCTATTGAAGGTACTCATGACAAGATTGCTGTTACCTACCCAGGCCTGTACGATGACACCCATGTTGGTGGTCACGTCCTCTTCGATGATGGTCTGATTGACATGCAAATCGAAGAAAAGGATGACGCTAACCGTGAATTGGTCTGCAAGGTCCTGAACCACGGTGTCCTCGGCTCACGGAAGGGTGTTAACGCTCCTGGTGTTTCCATCAACCTGCCAGGAATTACTGAAAAGGACAGCAGCGACATTCGCTTCGGTCTGGACAACAAGATCAACTTCATCTCTGCATCCTTCGTTCGGAAGCCACAGGATGTTCAAGACATTCGTGAACTCCTCAAGGAAAAGAACATGGAAGACGTTCAAATCTTCCCAAAGATTGAATCTCAAGAAGGGATCGACAACTTCGAATCCATCATCGAAGTTTCTGATGGTCTGATGGTTCCTCGTGGTGACATGGGGGTTGAAATTCCAGCTGAAAATGTGCCAATCGTTCAGAAGCACATGATCAAGCGTTGTAACGAACTGGGCAAGCCAGTTATCACCGCTACCCAAATGCTGGACTCCATGCAAGAAAACCCACGGCCAACTCGTGCCGAAGTATCTGACGTTGCTAACGCCGTCTTTGATGGTACTGACGCCACCATGCTTTCTGGTGAAAGTGCCAACGGTGACTACCCAGTAGAATCAGTTGCCATGATGAACGCCATTGACATCAAGGCTGAAAACCACCTCTGGGAATTCGGTACTGAAACCTTCGATTGGGACAAGTCCGACGTTACTGAAACGATCGGTTCTGCTGTTGCCAACGCTGCTAAGGACATGGACATCCACACCATTGTTGCCTACACTGCTTCAGGCTACACTGCTAAGATGATCTCTAAGTACCGTCCAAACGCTGACATCGTTGCCTTGACGCCAAACGAACGGGTAGAACGCGGCCTGATGATCAACTGGGGTGTTCAACCATACGTCGTTGACGAAATGAAGAACACTGATAAGATGTTCGACCTGGCAGCTAAGAAGGCAGTTGAACTTGGCTTTGCTAAGAAGGGCGACAAGATCATCATCGTTGCTGGTGTTCCTTTGGGTGTTCCAGGTGCAACTAACATGATGCGTGTTAAGACGATCGACTAATTAAAATTAGCATTGATCGCAAAAAGGGCTAGACATTTGTCTGGCTCTTTTTTAGTAGTGCTGGTCAAACCATTTTCAGCCGTGTAAAATAATAAGAAGGATTTAAAAGGAAGATGGGGTAAAATATGAATTCAGCATTAGGAAAAGTTGTTTCAGCGGTGATGATTGACGAAAATGACCAGGACTACTTTGTTCAGCCGGACCGGAACGGGCAGACTTATCGCTTGCCAAAGGCAGAAAGTCCCCAGCAGCTCCATATTGGTGGTCAGGTCCGGGGCTTTGTGTACGAGAACGAAGATCACCAACTGCAAATGACCTGTCAGCACATTCCCACCGTCCAAGTTGACCACTACGATTACGGGACGGTGGTCAGCGTTCGTCGAGATTTAGGGGTCTTTGTAGACGTCGGTTTGCCAAACAAGGACATCGTGGTGTCATTAGATGACCTGCCGGAATTAAAGCACCTCTGGCCCCAACCAGGTGACCGTCTACTGATGGCGCTGCGGGTGGACGATAAGGACCGTATCTGGGGCCAGTTAGCGGATGACCAGATTTACCAAACCATCTCAAATGCCCCGTCAAAAAGAGCAATGAACCGGGACGTGATGGCAACCGTTTACCGCCTGAAGTTGAATGGTACCCACGTGCTTACCGATGATTACCAGCTGGGCTTTATCCACCCCAGTGAGCGTGACCAGGAACCCCGCCTCGGTCAACGGGTCAAAGCCCGGGTGATTGGCTTGTCGTCACACGGCAGCCTAAACCTTTCCTTGAAGCCCCGGGCCTACCAGGCGATTGGGGAGGATGCGGCGATGATTTTAACCATGTTAAAGCATGACTTAAACCAGCGGTTGCCGTATACGGATAAGACCGATCCGCAGGTAATCCGGCAGGTTTTCGGCATCAGCAAGGGCCAGTTTAAGCGGGCCGTGGGACACCTGCTGAAGGCTGGCCTGGTTGAAGAAACAAATGGCCAGCTGCTCCTGCTCAAGAAAGAAGAGTAGTCGGCATGGAGGAACTTGTTGATAAATACCTGGCCTACTTAAAGGGGAGTCAGGGGCGGTCGGCTAATACGCTCATGAGCTACCGGCGGGACCTGGACCAAGCGGCAGCCTTCTTACAAGCACAGGGAGTCAGGGAGTGGTCGGCGGTAGATCAATACCAGCTGTTAGCGTTAATCGCTGATCAGAAAAGGCGGGGCCGGTCACCGGCGACTATTAACCGCCAGCTATCCGCTCTGCGCCAGTTTTACCGCTACTTGGTCCGTCACCAGCAGCTGCGGTTTAACCCCATGGAGCTGGTCGATAACCAGCAATTAACTGAGAAGCTGCCGCCAGAGATTCTGACCGAACCGGAAATCAAGCAGCTGCTAGCGGCCCCCGACCAGGCGCACGCTCTCGGAAAGCGTGACCGGGCGCTCCTTGCGGTCTTAGCGACCACCGGAATGCGGGTCAGTGAATTAGTCGACCTGCTGGTCACGGATCTACACCTTGATATTAAGATGATTCGGCTCGGCAGCGGGGGCCGGCGGGAACGACTGGTACCGATTAGTGACCAGGCAGTTCAGGAGTTAAAACATTACCTAGCCGCTGTCCGCCCGCTGCTAGTGGCGGAGGGCGAACAAGCGGTCTTTGTCAATGCCCATGGCCACCAGTTAACGCGCCAGGGTGTTTGGAAGAATCTTCGCACCCTGGTCCGGCAAGCAGGGATTGCAAAAGCCGTGACTCCCCGGACACTGCGCTATTCCTTTGCCGTCCACCTCTTGCGGAGCGGGGCTGATGGCCGGCTGATTCAAGAAATGCTTGGTTATAGTGAGCTGCGGGCAATTAAACCCTACTTAAAAATGACGGTTCAGGAATTAAGCGCTGACTACCACCAGCACCAACCGAAAATTTGAGGAGTGAAGAAGCGTGCTAGTACGGTACCGAAAGGATTATGAAAAAATTGCGATGGGCCTGCTGTCCCTGGTCCCCGACCTGCGAAATTATGGCCGGTTTACGGATGAACTGACGGGGGCGTTAACTGCGGGCTACCCCGTTTACCTGTGGAAGGATGCCGAGGATAACCACTTTATTGCAATCGCGATTGTGGAGGAGGGGACCGATTACCTGCTTTTACGGCAGCTTTCGTTTACCCCGAGTGAGCGGTCTGGCAAGAATGTCTTTGCCCTTTTGACCGCTCTCCAGGACCAGTATCCGGGGAAACGGTTAATGGGAACCCTCAAGAACCAGTCGCTAATTACCAATTGGGAGCAGTTTAATGAGCACTAAACCAGTTACGGAACATCCATACCAGCCAACAATTAAAATTGCCGATTTCGAGGGCCCACTGGACTTGCTCCTGCACCTTATTCGGGAAAATAAGATGGATATTTATGATATTCAGATTGCCCGCATTACTAGTCAGTACCTAGATTTTTTGCACCAGCAACAGGCTCACCAGCTGGAGATTGCTGGTGATTATTTCGTGATGGCGGCGACTTTGATGAACATCAAAAGCCAGTTGCTCTTACCCCAACCGAGCGAACCGGATGAAGAGGCTGAGGAGCTGCCGGATCCACGGGAAGAGCTGGTTGAGCAACTGCTGGAATACCAGCGGTACAAGAAGGCGGCAGACCAGTTAAAGGATAAAGAAAGTTTGCGCCAGCAGGAGTACACCCGTCCTGCCATGCACGTTCCCCGGGAGCTGATTAGCGCCCACGTAGAACCAGGGGTGACGGTCAACCAGCTTCAGGCGGCCTTTGTGGAAGTATTAAAAAAACACCGGCTAGCCCAGCCGCTGGTTGAAACGGTTGCGACCGAAAAGGTTAGTGTGGCCGAAAGAATGGCTGCGGTGGTCAAGCAGGTGAAGGCGGGGCCGGTCCAGTTTACCGCCCTGTTTGCTGGCGATCGCAGCCGTGATCAGTTAGTGACGACTTTTATTGCGGTTTTGGAATTAAGCAAGCACCAACGGATTGCGGTGCAGCAGGTGGAACTGTTTGGCCCGATTATTTTAGTGAAGGGAACGCGAATTGATGACGAAGATACAAGCAAGTAACCTGGCCCAAGTGGAGGGCCTGTTATTTATTAGTGGGGATGAGGGGATTACCCTGGGCGATCTTGCTAAAATTACTGGTTTTATGAAGCCGGCCCTGCGTGAAATGCTGGCTGCTCTCCAAGCCAAGTACGCGCAGGATCAGGACTCGGCACTGATTCTCCTTCAAAGTGCCGATACCTACCGCCTGGCGACCAAACAATCCTTGGCGCCGGTGATCGAGCACTTTTTTGAGGTGCCATTGACGGTGCCGCTTACTACTGCCCTGCTGGAAACCCTCGCTATCATTGCCTACCGCCAGCCGATTACGCGGTTAGAAATCGATAGCATCCGCGGGGTGCAAAGCTCGGGAGGAATTCAGAAGTTGATGGTACGGGGGCTGATTGACACGAAGGGCCGGTTAGATGCCCCTGGGCGGCCGTTTTTGTACGTCACGACCGATAACTTCTTGAACTATTTTGGCCTGACCACGCTCGATGAATTACCGGCACTGCCAGAACAGGCGGATGCTGATGACGGCGCGCTGAGCGGGGACTTGTTCCTGACAGCGTTGCAGTCACGGGAACGGCATGAGGAGGATGAGTAATGGAACGTTTACAAAAAGTGATGGCGGAGGCCGGTGTGGCGTCCCGGCGGGCGTCGGAAAAGTTGATTGCGACCGGACACGTCCAAGTTAATGGACAGACGGTTACCACCTTAGGAACGAAGGTCGCCGCTAAGGATAAAATTGAAGTTGACGGGGTCCCGCTTCACCGGGAAAAGCAGGTTTACTATCTGCTGAACAAACCGCGGGGCGTGATTTCGAGTGCGCATGACGAAAAGGGCCGCCGGACGGTTGTTGATATCCTCCGGGAGGACGAAATTGAAGAGCGGATCTATCCCGTTGGCCGTCTGGACTATGACACGACCGGTCTCTTGCTGCTGACTAATGACGGTGCTTTAGCAAACAAGATGATGCACCCTAAGTTCGCGGTTGATAAGACTTACGTCGCTAAGGTCAAGGGACTTATCAGTAATGATGACTTGAAGCAATTGCGGACGGGGGTCAAAGTTGATGGCCGTCGAACGAAGCCGGCCAAGACCCGGCTGAAGGACACCGACCGGGAGAAGAAAACGAGTATCGTGCAGCTAACGATCCATGAGGGGCACTACCACCAGGTTAAACGGATGCTGGCGGCAGTCGGTCACCCGGTGATTAAACTTCACCGTGAGAGCTATGGCTTCCTGAACCTCCAGGGAGTTCAGCCAGGGGACTATCGGGAATTGCGCCCTGAAGAAGTCAAACGGTTGAACCGCTTGTAGGCTATAGGCAGGATAGGGACCCCAGCAGGTGGGAGACAGGGAACCGGTTCTGCTCTAGTTTTAAAACGGAGCAAGTATGGTAAACCGGATGAAAAAGGCGAATATCCGCGAAGCAAGGCGCGGTTGCTAGAAGCCATCAGCGTTGACACGGCGCGGAAATCTCGCTACAATGAAAACGTACAATATGAACTGATTCGTCTTCAAGGCAGGGTGCAATTCCCGACCGGCGGTTACAGCCCGCAACCCGTGTGAACGGTTGAATCTGGTGCAAGTCCAGTGCCGACAGTAAAGTCTGGTATAGAGAAGATTTCTATAAAGTAATGCGTTGTTGACTGTAAGCAGTTGACAGCGCCTTTTCTTTGTGGAAGGGCCAACGAAGGCAATCTCAATGGAGGTTGTTGATTTATGACAGTATCACATCAGCGTATTCAACGGATGGTTGGCATCGCTTGTTTGGGTGCCTTAGCGTTTATCCTAATGATGTTTGAGTTTCCCATCATTCCGGTTGCTTCATACCTTAAAATCGATTTTTCCGATATCCCGGTGCTCCTGGGCGGTTACCTCTACGGACCGTTAGCGGGGGTCGTGGTGGCCTTTATCAAGTGTTTTCTGCACGCAATGGTCAATGGTTTTGCAATCGGTGACCTGATTGGGGTTGGCAGTGACTTCATTTCGTCATTAGCGTTGTTATTCCCGTTTTACTATGTCTGGCGGCACCAGGAATGGTCCTTTAAGCGACAGGCGCTGACGGCCATTCCACTGGCAACGCTGGTGCTGACCGTAGTGATGTCTCTACTAAACCTTTGGGTGATCACACCGCTCTACATGGCGGTCTGGCACTGGCAGTCTTCACTGCCGGTAGCCCAGCTAGTAGCCTTGGGGGTGTTGCCGTTTAACATTGTCAAGGGCTTGCTGCTGTCGATTGTCTTTATCTTAATCGCTGCTCATCTACGGCAGTGGCTACAGCGCCACCGGATGGAGTAATTACTGACAGGATAGTAAGACTTCACTTGCACGGGAAGTGTAGGTGGAGTCTTCTTTCTTTTTTGTGGTAAAGTAATTTTGGGACAGGGCCGTTGCAGGTTGGCAACCGTGCGCCAGCACCATGAGCCTGATTACCGATCGGGTAAACTTTTTGCCCCGAATTACATGAAAACGACCACTTTTACCGTATTATTTAAAGGGGAGGGGGAATGTGGTGATGAATACATACCTACTGCGCTTATGCAGCTACCACCAGCCGCGGCGAGAACGGGTGATTGAGAACGTCCTGGCTAATCGGCAGACGGTAGCGACCCTTTTCTGGGCCCAGCATTACGGGATTTTAACCTGGCTCGGTGCGCGGCGCCGTCTCAGCCGGGCGCAATTTGACCAGGAAGTTGCGGCGTTAATTGGAGCGGGCCTGCTTGAACGCGTCGGTGCTGACGAAATAAAACTGACGGCGGCCGGGGTTAGCTATGAGGAAAGCCAACCGTCACCTTACCAGCCCCACTTTTATCCTTGGTACTGGCTTGCCAATACGCAGACTGTTCAGCGACGCCTCCTGCTGGGGTTTCAAGTGGTTTCCGAACTTGCATACCACAACCGTTACTATGCACCCCTCGCCGTTCCCTTTACGGACCAGGAAGCGGTGCGGGGCTGGTTTCGGCACTTTAAATCAGCCCAGTTTGTGCAGGAAGTATATGCAGAGCTGCACCTCCTTGCTGGTGCCTTGGCTAATGAAGACCAACGCTTGGCGGCGGCACTGGTTAACCGCTTGATTGGTCATGACCAGGCTGGGTGGACGCTTAATCAGCTAGCTGACCGCCTCCAGCTCAGTCTGGCTGACGCCCTGGTTCTTGACCATGATCTGTGGTTAGCCGTCACTGCTTTTTCACGGCGGACGACTGGCCCGCTGGCGAGTCTGTTGCGGCCGCTCATTGCGCCAACACCAATTTCACGCAGTTGTCAGACAACCGTCCAGCTAGCACGCCAGGGGCTCGAGCTTGTTAGGATCGCAGAGCGCCGGCGTTTGAAACTGGGAACCGTTCGTGAACACCTCCTGACAGCTGCAATCCTGACGCCCCAGCAGCTTAACTGGGCACAACTATTGCCAGCAGAGCAGCGGAAATTTTTAGACCATCACTTTCGCGGTGATGCGATCCACTGGCGTTTTCAGGGCTGGAGCGGCGATGAGAATAGTGACTTTTATTATTTTCGCCTGTACCAAATTTATAAGGAGTATTCACAAAATGAATCGTGACCGGCTTTACCAAGCATTACAGCAGCACTTTGGCTATCAAGAGTTCCGTGACGGCCAGTTGGCAACGATTGAGGCGATTTTAGCGGGGCAAGACACCATGGCAATTCTGCCTACTGGGGGAGGAAAATCGCTGCTTTACCAGCTTCCAGCCTACCTCCGTCCCGGAATCGTCTTAATCGTTTCGCCGTTGATTTCACTAATGCAGGATCAAGTCGATCGCCTCCACCGCCGTGGCGAGAAACGGGTCTTGCTGCTAAGTGGCCAGGATCGGCGAACCCGGGACCAGCAATTAAGCCAGCTGGACCGGGCAAAATTTGTCTTTGCCTCCCCGGAGATCCTAGCCAATCCGGCAGTTGCTGCTTGTCTGCGCCGGGTCAATGTTGCTATGCTGACCATCGATGAGGCCCATTGCATTTCCCAGTGGGGCCCAGACTTCCGGCCGGAATACCTGCTGCTGCGCCGGTTTAGGGAAGAACTGGGGACACCACCGACTTTACTGCTGACTGCTACGGCCACCCCGCGTGTTCAGGCGGATATTATTGCTAAAATGGGGCTGACAGCTGACGAGGTGACGGTTATCCGGCGGTCAGTCAACCGGGCAAATATTTTCCTGGCGGTTGAGGAGCTGGCTTCACCGGATGAAAAGGCAGCCAGGCTGCTCCAACTGGTAAAAGAGCTCTCCGGAGCAGGGATCATTTACTTCGCCAGTCGCCGCCTTGCAACGGCGACCGCTGACTGGTTGCAAAAGCAAAGCGGGTTAGCTGTGGCGGCCTACCATGCGGGGATGCCTGCCGCCGACCGTTTTCGTGTTCAGCAGCAATTCATGGCTGACGACCTTCAGCTGATTTGTGCCACGAGCGCCTTTGGGATGGGGGTAGACAAGGACGATATCCGCTTCATCATCCACTACCACCAGCCAACCAACCTCGCTGACTACGTGCAGGAAATTGGCCGGGCTGGTCGTGATGGGCGGCAAAGTGTTGCGGTTTTGCTGACCTGCCCTGGTGATGACCTGCTGGCCCGGCAGCTAACGACCGTCGACCTGCCACCGCTCGGCCTGCTGGAAAAAGTTCGCGCGGGGCAGTTGCCGCCGGCAGCCTTGGGCAGTAACCACGAACTCTTTACCTTTTACTTTCGCCAGCACTACACCGCCGACCAAATTGTTGCGGCGTTTAAAAAGCGGCACCGCCAGACCAATCGGCAGTTAGCGCAAGTGCAAAAGTACCTGCGCCTCACTTCCTGCCGCCGGGCCTTCCTGCTCAATTACTTTGGCGAGCAGGTGGTTGAGCAGGACCGGTGTTGTGACAGTGAAGTTCCCGACTGGCGCAGTCAGTCGCTCCTGCCGCCCCGGCAGCAGCAGGCCCGCCAGACGGTTAACGATAATTGGGATCAGCACCTCCGGACTTTATTAAATCTTAGCTAAAGTTACCTTTTCGGTTTTTACCAGCTAGACAAGGGACAAATTAGTGCGCTACAATCAAAATGTTAACTTTCAATAGAGGGGAGGGGCATAGCTTATGAGTGAGAAGCGAGAAGAAAGCCGCCGCCAAAACGATGAATTGTGGGATAAGAAATTTACTGATAATGAAGATGTCGATAGCACCGGCCACCTATCGCGGACGGAACGGCGGAAGCAGGAGGCTCATAGTTCGACCATTACCACTGTTTTAGTGGTCTTAATCATCGTTCTTGCTGCTTCACCACTGATTTTCTGGTTAAACAATAAGCAGTCGTTTAACCATCCGGCCCGGACCGAGCAAACTGCGGCGGTGAGTAGTAAAAAAAAATCAACTCATCGGGTGAGTTCAACCAGCAGTCACCGGTCGGTTAGCAGCACTTCAAGGGCCGCCAGCCAAGCTAGCAGTTCGTCTAACAGCGCTGCCCGGGAGGCAATGACGACGAGGCAATCAACTGCCGGTCAAACGGCCTCCAGCAATCGGGAACCGGCTGCCAACCGGCAGTACGTGGTTGTGCGCCGGGGGCAAAGTGTTTACCGAATTGCAGCGCAGAACGGGTTAACAGCTCAAGAACTGGCCCGGCTGAACAACATTTCAATCAATACGCCGATCCACCCTGGGCAACAGCTTCGGGTACGGTAAATCATTAGGGAGTGGAAAGTTCATTATTATGAAAAAAGGAATTCAAGTGGCCATTGATGGTCCAGCATCGGCCGGCAAGTCGACGGTCGCCAAACTTGTTGCCAAACGCTTTAACTATGTTTACTGTGATACTGGCGCAATGTACCGGGTAGTGACGCTCGCAGCCCTTGACCAGGGGATTGCGGTGACGGATTCGACCCAGGTAAGCCAGCTCGCCCGGGAAATTAAGATTAGTTTTGCTCCGGGTGAACCTGAACAGCGGGTTTTCTTAAACGGCCGCGACGTCACGACGGCTATTCGTCAGGGGCGGATCGACCAAAATGTGTCAGCAGTTGCCGCCATTCCAGCAGTCCGGGAAGAAATGACTAACCAGCAGCGGCAGATTGCCGAAGAGGGCGGGATTGTTATGGACGGCCGCGACATTGGGTCAACGGTTCTGCCAAACGCTCCCGTCAAGATTTTTATGGTTGCGACCGCTCACGAACGGGCCCGCCGCCGGTACGTCGAAAATAAGGCAAAGGGGATCGCAACTGCTTCGCTGGAGGAGTTGCAAAGGGAAATTGAATTGCGGGATCAGAAGGACTCTTCACGGAAGGTCTCACCCCTTGTTCAGGCGCCAGATGCGGTTCGCCTTGACACGACTTCTTTAACGATCGACGAAGTTGTTGACCGGATTAGCACGATTATTGAAAAAACTCTCAACGAATTGGCTTAAACACTGGAAAAAGGTGAAGTTTTCTAGTAAAATAGTCATCAGAGTTGATTGTTGCAAGGAGGATTTTTTTTAATGGCTGAAAACAACGAAAACAAGAACGATATGTTAGAAGCGCTTGATAGCATCGAAACTGTAAAGGTGGGCGATGTTGTCAAGGGTGAAGTTTTGGCAATCGATGATGATCGCCAAGCTATCGTTGGTATTAAAGATGCAGGGGTTGAAGGTGTCGTCCCTGCTAAGGAATTATCAACCAAGCCAGTTGAAGACATCAATGATGCAGTTAAAGTAGGTGACGAATTAGACTTAGTTGTCATCTCTAAGATTGGCAATGATAAGGAAAATGGTAGTTACTTACTTTCTCACCGTCGTCTGGAAGCCCGTAAGGTATGGGATGACATTCAGAAGAAGTTTGATGATGGTGAAACCATCACTGCTAAGGTTACCCAGGCAGTTAAGGGTGGTTTAGTTGTTGATGCTGGAGTACGTGGCTTTGTTCCTGCTTCAATGATCACTGATCACTACGTTGAAGACCTGAACCAATTTAAGGGTCAAGAACTGGAATTCAAGATTATTGAAATCGAACCAAGTGAAAACCGGCTGATCCTTTCCCACAAGGAAATCGTAAAGGCAGAACACGAACAAGCTGCTGAAAAGATTTTTGCTGAATTACAACCAGGTGACGTAGTTGAAGGTAAGGTTGCCCGGATGACTAACTTCGGTGCCTTTGTTGACCTTGGCGGCGTTGATGGTTTGGTTCACGTTTCTGAAATTTCCTACGACCACGTTGACAAGCCGTCAGACGTTCTGTCTGCTGGTCAAGACGTAAAGGTTAAGGTATTGAGTGTTGACCCTGACCGTGAACGGATTTCACTGTCAATCAAGCAAACTCTGCCTGGCCCATGGGATGACATCGAAGAAAAGGCTCCTGCTGGCAGCACCCTGACTGGGACTGTTAAGCGTCTGACGAGTTTCGGTGCATTCGTGGAAGTCTTCCCTGGTGTTGAAGGTTTGGTTCACATTTCCCAAATCTCCCACAAGCACATTGCTACGCCAGCTGACGTGCTGAAGCCAGGTCAAGAAGTTCAAGTGAAGGTCTTAAACGTTGACCCTGAACGGCAACGTCTTGGCCTTTCCATGAAGGCTCTTGAAGAACGTCCAAAGGGTGAAGACAGTGACAACGGTGAAAACTACCGTGGCCGTCGTCGTTCTCGGCGGAACAACAACCGTTCTGCAATGAGCAACGCCCCTGAAGAAGAAAGTGGCTTCTCAATGGGTGACTTGATTGGTGACCAATTAAAGAACCTGCGGAACTAGTTTCGCTAATTAAAAATTAACTATTAAGGAGGAAGTGGCGCCGTTGGTGGTTACTTCCTTTTTATTCTTTGAAGGAAGGTGAAAAGATGACTAATCCAGTTGTTGCAATTGTCGGTCGGCCGAACGTCGGGAAGTCGACCTTGTTTAACCGGATTGCTGGTGAACGAATCTCCATTGTCGAAGATACTCCGGGAGTCACCCGGGATCGGATATATGCACATGGAGAATGGCTCGGCAAGAACTTTAACATGATTGATACCGGAGGAATTGAGTTGTCAGACCAGCCCCTGCTGACCCAAATCCGTCAACAGGCAGAAATTGCCATTGACGAGGCCGACGTCATTGTGCTGGTGGTTGACGTTGAGAGCGGGGTGACCGATGCCGATGAGCAGGTAGCACGGATCCTTTACCGTTCCAACAAGCCAGTTGTCCTGGCGGTGAATAAGGTCGATAATCCAGAACGGCGAAATGATATTTACGACTTTTACTCTCTTGGCCTGGGCGAACCATATCCTGTTTCCAGTGTGCATGGTGTTGGCCTCGGGGACCTGTTGGATGCGGTAATCCATAACTTCCCCGAGAACGCTGCAAATGAGGATGACGATAGCATTCGCTTTAGCTTGATTGGCCGCCCAAACGTTGGGAAGTCGTCCCTGGTCAACGGCATTCTTGGTGAAAACCGGGTGATCGTGTCGAACATGGCGGGGACGACCCGGGATGCCATCAATACCCGCTTCGTCGCTAAGGACGGGCAGGAATTTACCATGATTGACACCGCGGGAATTCGCAAGCAGGGCAAGATTTACGAAAATACTGAGCGCTACGCCCTGATGCGGGCAATGCGGGCAATCGATGGGAGTGACGTTGTCCTGGTCGTGCTGAACGCCGAGGAGGGAATCCGGGAGATTGATAAGCACATCGCCGGTTACGCTCACGAAGCTGGTTGTGGGGTCATCATTGTCGTAAACAAGTGGGATACGCTAGAAGAGCGTGACCAACGGACGATGACCGACTTTACCAACTTGATCCGTCACGAGTTCCAGTACCTGTCCTATGCGCCGATTATTTTTGTATCTGCCAAGACCAAGCAGCGCTTGAACAAGCTGCCGGAAATGATTGAAGAGGTTTATGCCCACCACGAACGGCGGATCAAGTCGTCTGTTTTGAACAACGTTATTATGGACGCGATTGCTGCCAACCCGACGCCAACGCAAAACGGCAAGCGTCTGCGGATCTTTTACGCGACGCAGGTGGCAACGGCCCCACCGACCTTTGTTGTCTTTGTTAACGATCCAGAGCTGATGCACTTCTCCTACGAACGGTACTTGGAAAACCAAATTCGGCAGGCCTTTGACTTTACGGGGACCCCGATTCATATCATCAAGCGGCAGCGACAATAAAAAAGATTAAAAATCGGGTGAAATCTTGCCAAAACCGCTTGCCAGCAGGGTTTCACTATGCTAACCTTAACAATGAAATGATACGAACTCCTCGTAATTATTTCGTTAATTTTGGACCACTCAAAATTAACATTTGAGTGTCAGCATCTTGTGTGTTGACTTGTGGGAGGTGAAAACAAATGGCAAACAAAGCAGAATTAGTAAGCAATGTTGCTAATGCAACTGGCTTGACCAAGAAGGATGCTACTGCAGCTGTTGACGCTGTCTTCAGTTCAATTCAAGCATCTTTGGCCAAGGGGGAAAAGGTTCAATTGATCGGCTTCGGTAACTTCGAAGTACGTCAACGTGCTGCACGGAAGGGCCGTAACCCACAAACTGGACAAGAAATCCAAATTCCTGCAAGCAGGGTACCAGCATTCAAGCCTGGTAAAGCTTTAAAGGATGCTGTTAAGTAATTTAACAGTCTAAAGACGGTAAAGCGAGAAGGGTTTTTCCTTCTCGCTTTATTTTGTCTCATGGTATAGTAAAGGAAGTAATTACATGAGGAGGGACTATGAATGACCTATTCAGAACAAATGCTTGACCAGCTCCAGGCGGGTCAGCTAGAAGCCGCCCGGTCAAGTTTTCGCCAGGCCCTGGCAAAAGACGATGATGAGCTGCTCTTCAGTCTGGGGGAGGAGCTTTACGGTCTCGGCTTTCTTCAGCAGGCCCAGCGGGTGTACCTGACCCTGTTAGAAAGATACCCTGCCGAGGATGAGTTGCGAACCAACCTGGCAACGATTGCCATCGACGAAGGCCACAACGATGAGGCCCTTTCCTACCTTGCCCAGGTCAAGCCGGATTCACCCGCCTATTTAGAATCGTTGCTGGTCGCTGCCGACCTGTACCAGACGGAAGAAGAATTTGAGGTGACCGAACAGAAGTTGCAGGAGGCTTACCGGATTGCACCGGACGAGCCAGCAGTGGAGTTTGCCCTTGGTGAGTTTTACTTCCTGATTGGTCATTACGACGAGGCGATTCGCTACTACTTTGAGCTGATCAAGCATGGCTATACCGACTTTGCCAAGGTCGACATCGCCGGACGCTTAGGGATGTGTTACGCCCAGAGCGGGCAATTTAAGCAGGCCCTTGGTTACCTGCAGCAGGTTAAGCCGGAATACCGGACCAGCGACATCCGCTTCCAAACTGGACTGACGGAACTCTCGCTCGGCCAGTTAGACGCCGCGGAAAAAGAACTGAGCGAACTGATTGAGGATGATGACCAGTACGCGTCTGCCTACCCGGCCTTAGCCACTGCGCTGACCAAGCAGCACAAGTACCAGCAGGCCTTGAAGGTGGCCCAGGAAGGGCTGGCGGTTGACCAGTATAATGAGCAACTGTATGCCCAGGCGGCCGCGATTGTCAGTCACCTGGGAAACGCTAAGTTAATGAAAAAGTACCTGACTAAGGCTCACGAGCTGGATCCGGATAACCTGACGATTACCTTGCAGTACAGTAACTTCCTCCTGCACCAGCATGATGACAAGGCAAATATTGCCTTGCTGGCTCCCCTAACGGAAGAGGACGAGGTCGACCCCCAGGTATACTGGAACTTGGCCCGGTCGTACCAGCGAACCGAAGAATTTGCCCAGGCTGGTAAGGATTACCAGGCGGCGGCCCCTGCTTATGCTGACAACCTGACTTTCCTCAAGGAACTGGTTGGTTACTATCAGGAAACTGGACAGCGTGAGCACCTCCTGCCGACTTTGCGCCACTACCTGGAACTAGAACCAACGGATGCTGAAATGCAGGACTTATTAGCGGAATACGAAGAGTATTAAAACCGCCCATCATTCCCTCATAGTCTTGGAAAGAGGGTTCAGCTGAGCAGGCAACATCCCTATAAGAAAATAAATAGTGTAGTACCCCAATGAGCTCCAGTTCGGCTTTACCGAGCGCTGGAGCTCATTGGGCTTTTTAAAGGGAAACACTGCCAACTTACTGTCAATTAGAGGTCGGCGCTGATCAAAAGCCGTTGGTAGTAGAGCAGTGAGGCCGGATCAAGGTGGAGGGCGTCCTCAAGCTGTTGGTCACTGTCCCGGCGGTGTTCGGCCAGGTAGAGCAGGATGTAGCTTTGGTGCAGGTACTTGGGGGCGAGGCTGAACCCCAGGTATTCCTCGTCCTGGTGGAGGAACTTATGCAGGGCGGGGTTACTCAGCCGGGGATTCGTGGGGTTGAACCGCTGCTTGAGAAAGAGGTCGGACGAGTGTTGTAGCCGCTGCCGGGGAGCGAGATAGTCCAGCAACTGGCGACGAAAGCGCTGCTCAGCGGGGGTGGCCAGTGGTAGCTGACCGAAGACCTGGTAAAATCCCGGTTGGAGAAATTCACCGACCGTGAAGCCATACTTGCTCAGGAGCAGGGTGAGCCGGGTGTAGTAGTGCAAGTGCTCATCCGCTAACAACTGGTCGAGCTTTGCTAACCACTTGCTAGCAACACGCTGGTTGGGAGCCACCGCCTGCCCGTGCAGGGTAAGGGTGGGGTAGTCGCTGATCAGTTGGTGGGTGAAGAGGTAGCGAAAATAGCGGTTCAGCTGTGAAAGAATTTTGTTGTAAGTCGTCATGGTGATCTGCTTGTCGTCCCGGAGGTAGTTAAGGTAGGCGCGGACATCCGTTTCGGTTAGGTTGTCGAGTGTCGGTTGCTGGGCAAATTGGGGACGGTTCGCACGCAAGTAGTTAAAGAGGTTGGTAAGGCTGGTGTCGTAGGTTTTGATGGTCAGCGGGGAAAGCTCCTGCTGGTCAAGGAACCGGCGGAAATTTTGCTGGTAGGGATAATCCATGGTTGAAGCTCACTTTCAAGAAATTATTTACTTTAACTATAACAAAAAAACCAAACCGCTAAATAAAGACTTTCGCATGATGAGCCGGGATTTGCTATAATCAATACTGATTGTTACAAAATTTCACGGTAAGGGATTGATGAAATGATAATAAAAAAATTACCACCAATATTTGAACCCGCCCGTCCGGTACTGCAAAAAATCGAGCAGGCGGGGTTTGAGGCCTATTTTGTCGGTGGCTGTGTTCGCGACACCATTCTCGGTGACCCGATTCATGACATTGACATTGCGACGAGTGCCTACCCTAGTGAAATTAAGCAAATTTTTAAACGGACGGTTGATACCGGAATCGAACACGGGACGGTGATGATTCTTGACCACGGGGTTGGGTATGAAACCACTACCTTCCGGACCGAGTCTGGCTACCAGGATTTCCGCCGACCAGACAATGTCACCTTCGTGCGCTCCCTAGCTGAGGACTTACAACGCCGGGACTTTACCATTAATGCCCTGGCCCTGCGTGAAAACGGCGAGGTAGTGGACCTCTTTGACGGCTTGGGTGATTTGCAGCGCCGACTGATCCGGGCGGTGGGTGACCCCAACGAACGTTTTCATGAAGACGCCCTCCGCATGATGCGCGCGGTCCGCTTCGCCAGCAAGTTGGACTTCGTGATTGACCGGCCAACCTTGGAAGGCATTAACGCCAATGCGCACCTGCTAGCTAAGATCGCTGTGGAGCGGATCCGGGTAGAACTGGAAAAAATGTTTTTAGGCCAAAACCCGCCCGCAGGGTTAAAGGACTTCCTGGAAACGGGCCTTTACCAATATTGTCCAGGACTGAAAGCTGCTCGCCAACAACTCAGTCTCCTGCTAGTGAATGCTAATGGCTGGGCCCTGACAAATGTCGACCAAGTCTGGGCATTGCTGGCTGTTCAACTGGGCTTGAGTGGAAAGCAGGCGGCTAAGTTCCTGCGTACGTGGAAAACATCGAATGAAACCATCCGTCAGGTGGGAAAGATTATTTTAGCGGTCAATGCTCTCCGCCAGAAACAAGTCACTCCAGACCTGATGTTTACGGTTGGTTGGCCGGCATTAAGCGACGCTAACCAGGTTGCGGCAGTTTACGGCTGGCAGCAAGCAGCGGCTAGTTTGAAAAAGCAGTACGATGAGTTGCCAATCAAGACGGCCAAGGAGCTGGCGGTGGATGGCCGAACTTTAATTCAGGAGGCCGGGTTAAAACCAGGCCCCGCCCTGGGAAAAGTATTGAACACCCTGGTGGAAGACGTTGTTAATGGTCGGCTGGCAAATGACAAAGCTGAGCTGCTGCAACGGGCCGCCATTTTAGGATAGCAAAGAAGGATTGATAAAATGCAAACGATGAAGGTAGAGGGGCTGACCAGTACTTACGGTGAAAAAGTCCTTTTTGACCACGTAAACTTCATTATTAATGAAAACGACCGGATTGGTCTGATCGGGGTTAACGGGAGCGGTAAAACAAGTCTGCTAAACGCTATCGCAAGGGAAACCAGTGCCGAGAGCGGGACGATTACCACGCCTAACGACTATTCGATTGGCTATCTCCGCCAACAGCCCCGGTTGGATGAAGGCAAAACCATTATGGAAGCCGTCTTTGATGGAGAACAACCGGTTTTCAAGGCGATTCGGGCATACGAGCAAGCCCTGGCTGACTTTAGCGCCCATCCAGAGGACCAGCAGGCCAGCGACCGCTACACGAAGATGCAAGCACGAATGGATCAGGAGGACGCCTGGGAGGCTGATAGCCGGATTAAGACGATTTTAACCCAGCTTAAAATCACTGACACCAGCCAGCGAATCGCTGACTTGTCTGGAGGCCAGCTCAAGCGGGTTGGCCTAGCGCAAGTCTTAATTCAGCAACCTGACCTGTTGCTGTTAGACGAACCGACCAACCACCTGGATCTTGATTCGGTTGTTTGGCTACAGGACTTCCTGGCGGGCTACAAGGGAGCAGTCGTTGTCGTAACCCATGACCGTTACTTCCTGGACCAGGTCACCAACCATATTTGGGAACTTTCCTTTGGTAAACTGTACCAGTATGATGGCAATTACCAGGACTTTGTACAAAAAAAGGCCGAGCGGGTTGAACTTGCCAAGGAAACTGAACGCAAGAATCAGCAGCTCTATAAAAAGGAACTGGCCTGGATGCGGACAGGGGCCAAGGCCCGCTCAACTAAGCAGAAGGGCCGGATTAACCACTTCCACAAGCTGGAGGGGGAAATTGGCAAGCTCAAGACCGATGAGGACATCTCAATCAACCTTGGCTCCCAACGGTTGGGAAAAGATGTGATTGAGTTTAAGGATGCCAACCTTACCCTGGGCGATCACCAGATCCTTCAGGACTTTAACTGGTTGGTCCAAGCCGGTGACCGAATTGGGATTACCGGTGAAAACGGGGCTGGCAAGACTAGTCTCCTGAACGTGATTGCTGACCGGCTGCCATTAGACAGTGGGGTCGTTAAGATTGGTGAAACGGTCAAGTTAGGCTACTATACTCAGCAAACCGAGGGGGTCGATGATGACCAGCGAATGATTAGTTTCCTGACCGAGGTGGCTGATAGCGTGACGGACAAGGATGGCAACAAGCTCAGCGTTACCCAGCTCCTGGAACGCTTCCTTTTCCCACGCTTTATGCACGGCACGCTGATTCGAAAGCTATCTGGTGGTGAGAAGCGGCGGTTGTACCTGCTCAAGATTTTAATGCAGCAACCGAACGTCCTGCTCCTCGACGAGCCGACAAACGACCTGGATATTGGAACGCTGACGGTGCTAGAGGACTACCTGGATCACTTTGCAGGAACGGTCATCACGGTGTCTCACGACCGTTACTTCCTTGATAAAGTGGCGGATAACCTGCTGATTTTCCATGGACAGGGAAACATCGAACGCTACACGGGTTACTTCACGGACTACCTGAAGCAGCAACAGCAGGCTAAGGAAAGTGAGCAGGATGCTCCTAAGGCCAAAAAAGCCAAGACCAGCCGTCCCGCATCCACCCAAAAGCAGCCAGCCGAAAAGACGAAGTTGACCTATGCCGAGGAAATCGAATGGAAGCAGATCAACCAAGACCTGGATGACCTCAGCCAGAAGCAGCAGGAAATTGAAGAGGGAATGGCGGCGGCCGCTAACGACTACCCGAAACTAGCGGCTCTCCAAAAGGAATTAAATGAAGTTCAGCAGGAAGTCGATGAAAAGACGGCCCGCTGGGAATACTTGAGCAATTACGTGGAATAGTAAAGGAGTAAGACAAGTGGCAGTAAATCAAAATGAACAGCAATACCTGGACCTCGCCCGGTACGTCTTGGAAAACGGTCATGAAAAAACTGACCGGACGGGAACGGGAACCCGGTCGGTCTTTGGCTACCAGATGCGCTTTGACCTTGCAAAGGGCTTCCCGATTTTAACGACCAAGAAGGTCCCGTTTGGCTTAATCAAAAGTGAACTCTTGTGGTTCCTACGAGGCGACACCAACATCCGTTTCCTCCTCCAGCACCATAACCATATCTGGGACGAATGGGCCTTTAAGAAGTGGGTGGAAAGTGACGAGTACCAGGGCCCAGACATGACCGACTTTGGTCACCGCTGGTTGGTCGATGAGGACTTTAAGAAGCAGTACCTGGCAGAAAAGAAGGCTTTTTGCCAGCGGATCATTGACGACGCGGACTTCGCGAAAAAGTACGGGGACCTCGGCCTAGTTTACGGTAGCCAGTGGCGGCACTGGAAGACCAGCAATGGGGAAACGATTGACCAGATTGCTAACGTCATTCACCAGATCAAGACGACCTCGGATTCACGGCGGATGATTGTTTCCGCTTGGAATCCAGAGGACGTGCCATCGATGGCTCTCCCACCGTGCCACACGATGTTCCAATTTTACGTTAACGATGGCAAGCTCAGCTGTCAGCTCTACCAGCGGAGTGCTGACATCTTCCTGGGAGTTCCGTTTAACATTGCCAGTTACGCGCTCCTGACCCACATGATTGCCCACCAGTGCGGTTTACAGGTGGGGGACTTCGTGCATACCTTAGGGGATGCCCACATTTACCTGAACCACCTCGACCAGATTAAGGAGCAGCTCTCCCGGACGCCGCATGAGGCACCACGGTTGATTCTGCCGGCAGAACCGAAGCCGATTGACCAGTACGAAATGGAAGACATCAAGTTGGAGGGTTACACTCACGAGGCCGCAATTAAGGCTCCGGTAGCAGTCTAGGAGGTTTTAAATGACAGAAGTAAACTTTGTGTGGGCGGAGGATCTCGACGGCTGGATCGGCAAGGGCCATGACCTCCCCTGGCACGTGAGCGCGGATTTACGTCACTTCAAGAAGGAGACGGTTGGCCATCCCGTTGTGATGGGCCGGCGTACCTACGAGTCAATTGGCCGGCCGCTGCCCCAGCGGGAGAATATCGTTCTGACTCACCATCCGATTGCTGATGAGCGGGTCCAGTCGTTTGCCACGACCGCTGATTTTAAGCAGTGGCTAGCCCAGACTGGTGCGGAAACGGTGAGCGTCATCGGCGGGGCGCAGGTGTTTGCTCAGCTGCTTGACCAGGCGACGGTGTTGACCCGGACGGTGATCAATGGTCACTATGGTGGCGATACAAAAATGCCACCGATCGATTATGATCAGTGGCACCGGGTTAGCCGCGAACCGGTCGAAGAAGCTGGCCAGGTCGTCTGCTGGTTTGAAAAATGGGTGTTAGACGTAAAAAAGAATTGAGAAGTACATCAGTGCTGTTCCGGCCAGAACGAAGAAGTGCCAGATAAAATGGGTGTAAGCGGTTGGCCGACTGTACAGCAACGCCCCTAAGGTAAAAGTAATGCCGCCGGCTAGCAAGAGGCCAAAGCCGACCGGCCCCAGTGCGTGCCAGAGGGGGAAGAAGGTAAAGACACACAGCCAGCCCATCAGGACGTAAATCAGGGTCGAGTAGTTGCTCTTGTGTTTGAGCCAGATGCTTTTGTAAACGACACCCAGGACGGCCAGTGCCCAGATAATGCCAAACATCGTCCAGCCTTCCCAGCCCCTGATGGCAACCAGACAATAGGGGGTGTAGGTGCCGGCAATTAGGATGTAGATCATGCAGTGGTCAAAGATTTGGAAGAGGTGCTTAGCCTTGGTAAAGACGAGGGCGTGGAAGAGTGTCGACGAGAGATAGAACAGGATGAGGATACTGCCGTAAACCGTAAAGGTCACGACCCGCATGGGACTTCCAGTATGAGCTGCTCTGATAATCAAAAAGACTAACCCAGCGATTGCCAGGGCGGTGCCAATCCCGTGAGTAATTGCGTTTCCAATTTCAATTAAGAGTGTTCTAGTATCTGTCTTGCTTGTTTGTGCCAACTTTATTACTCCTTTCGTACCAATCCGCGGTGAATTCTAAAGGGCTTTTTGGTATACTATTACTATAAAAAATTGAATTAGGTATTTAAATATAACCGTTTTTCGTTATAATGGTTTTGTAAACCCATTACCTAGTTATCAAAACTAGGTAAAATTATAACACATAATGGCCGACAAGGAGGAGCGAATTTTCCATGTCTCAAGTAAAAATTGTCTGTGATTCATCGGCAGGCTTAACCGAAGAAGAAATTAAAAAGTATGATATTACGATTATTCCCCTAACGGTAATGATTGACGACACGATTTACGTTGAACGGGAGACCATTACTAATGACCAGTTCCCGGAAATGATGAAGAATGCTAAGTCATTACCCAAGACGTCCCAACCGCCAATCGGGAAATTCGTCGACGCCTTTGACAAGCTCGGCGCGGACGGGAGTGAAGTCCTCTGCGTAACGATGATGGAGTCGATTAGCGGGACCGTCCATGCGGCGGAGCAGGCAGCCACGATGACTAAGACGAAGGTCACGGTTTATGATTCACAGACGACCGACCAGGGGATGGCCTTTCAAATTGTTGCCGCAGCCAAGGTCCTGGAGGACGGCGGCAGTGTTGACGACGCGATTGCCAAGATGAAGGACGTCCTGGCAAAGTCAAAGCTCTACCTGGCAATTGACAACCTCGATAACCTGGTAGCAGGTGGTCGGGTTAGCAAGTTTGCCGGTGCCCTATCAAATATTCTGAATATTAAAATCATGCTTCAGGTCTACGGTGGCCAAATCCATATCATTATGAAGGGCCGCGGGACCAAGGCTATCCACAAGGAATGGGACCGGATTCTCAAGGAGATGGCGGAAGGGCCCAAACCAGTGCGGATTGGGATCTCCCATGTAGAGGGTGACAAGGAAGTTGACCGGCTCAAGGCGGCGGTCGAAGAACTTTACCCGAATATCCCAGTAGTTGTTCGGGAGACGGTGCCGATTATTGCCACCCATACGGGGATGGGCGCTTGCTGCCTGCTGTACTATACTGAATAGGTTAAGATTGACAAGGACGCAGGGTTAAACCAGCTTGCTTGGCTTGCTGTCCCGGCCTGGTGCCGCGCGGCAAGCTACTGCGTGATAACATTATTAGTTTTAAAATAGTAAAGAGACTGGGGTGGTTCCCGGTCTCTTCTTGTTCAGAGGAGGATTATGCTGTGAAGAGGAAATGGTGGCTAGGATTACTGTTGCTATGCCTGCTGGCCGTGCTTGGCGGCGGGTGGTATTTTTATAACCACCTGGCTGGGCAGCGGTCAGCAGAGCCGGTGTACGTTCAAAAGAAGGATGTTCACCTGGTGGCGGTCGGTGATTCGTTGACTTTCGGCCAGGGGGACGAAACGAAGAATGGCGGTTATGTCGGGATCATTAAGCAAAAAATTGAACACCGCTACCGGCAAACCACCGTTGAAACGGCTAACTACGGCGTTAGCGGGGACCGGTCTGACCAAATCCTTGCGCGCCTAAACGCACAAAAAACGATGCGGCAGGATCTCCGCCAGGCCGATGTAATTACCATGACCGTTGGGGGAAACGACTTGCTGCAGAATCTGGAGAAAAATGTCCTAAACTCACCGCAGACGATTGACAAGGACGTTGCGGCCGCTCAGCAGACCTATACCGCAAGTTTAAATAAACTGCTCCAGGCGGTCCGCAAGGAAAACCCGCAGGCCCCGATTTTTGTCCTGAGTATCTATAACCCTGTTTATACCTACTTCCCGGATGTGGATACCATCAATGATTCCATCGCCAAGTGGAACACAACGACGGCAGCGGTGACCCGGGGATATAAGCGGGCCTACTTCGTCGACATTAATCATTTAATGTCGTGGGGACAGTACAAGACCGCGGCCCAGCGTCAACAACTGGTGCGGAAAGAAGAGCAGGCCAACCAGGGGAAGGTTACCCAGGCGCGTTTGCTTAACATTATGAAGAATAAGGATCATAATTTAAACCAGTACATTTCGACCGAAGATAATTTTCATCCCAACCACCGCGGCTACGAGCAGATGGCTGACCGCCTTTTCCAGGCAATGCAGCGGCACGACAGTTGGGAGTACGTAAAGAGGTAAACTATGGAGAAAAGATCAGTAAAGACAAACCGGCCAGTGAACCGGTGGAAGTGGGCCTTTATCGTTTTGCTGGCGGTGATTGTGCTGGCAACCGGAATCGTTGTCAACCGGGTGACGGCGCCGGCACCAACCCCAGCAGTAACCCGCAAAGCTGACATTGGCGACACCTCGATGACGGTTGAACTCAATCGTCATCAGGTGAATGCGCTAGCGGCAAACTACCTAAACCGTTTCTTGAAGGGCCAGCAGGTCAAGTACACCTTTATTGTCGGCCAGCAGTATGCGACCTTGGCCGGGGACACTAAGTTTCTGGGAGCCAAGATTCGCTTTGCCCTCAACTTTATTCCCGAGCGGCAAAAGAACGGCAATGTTTTGTTGCGGGCTAAGGGATTGTCAATTGGCCGGCTCAATATTCCTGTTAAAATCGTGATGGGCTACATTGCGAAGAACTATAATGTTCCCAAATGGGTAAAAATTGACGCGAAGAAGAAGACAATCTTATTGGATCTTAACCAGTATAGTGCTAAACGGTCGCTAAAGTATTCGGCTCAGGAAATTAACATGGCCCAGGGACGGTTTAAGTTCCTGATTACGGTTCCGACTAATTAAGAAGGGAGAGTTTTATATGAACCAGGAAAGTTTTTACCGCTACCTAATGACGCAGCGCAATCCGAACAGTGCAGACGAGATTGAGCAGTTCGCCAATAACGCCTTTTTAGACTCGGCCTTTCCGAAGCAGTCAACGGACTTTGAGGAAATTTCGCAGTATCTGGAAGAAAACGCGGATTACCTGCCGTCGATGACAATTTTTGACGCGGCTTGGCGGCGGTATTTGGATGCGATGAATTAGGAGGGAGTTAATTATGGCAACGATTCAATGGTTCCCAGGGCATATGGCTAAGGCTCTGCGGCAGATTCGTGAACAAATGCCGTTGGTTGACATTGTCTTTGAACTGGTGGATGCACGGGTCCCGTACTCGTCCCAAAATCCCGAGGTGGCCCTGGCAGCAGGCGATAAGCCCCGTTTGCTAATTATGACCAAGACCGACTTGGCAGATCCGGACCGGCTGGCGGAATGGAAGCAATACTTTACGGCGAAGGGGCAGCCATTCTTGGCACTTGATTCGCGGCAGCATAACGTCAGCAAACTGGTTACCAATAAAAGCAAGGAGATTCTCCATGACCAGTTAGCGCAGGAAGCGGCCAAGGGGCTTAAAAAGCGGCCGATTCGGGCCATGTGTGTTGGGGTACCGAATGTTGGTAAATCGACCCTCCTCAACCACCTGGTCAAGAAGAACGTCGCCCAGACGGGCAACCGCCCCGGCGTGACGACCGGGCAGCAGTGGCTGCGTTCGTCGGCGGAACTTGAGTTATTAGATACGCCTGGTGTGCTCTGGCACAAGTTTGCCAGTCCTAAGCAGGGGGTGATGCTGGCTCTTTCCGGCGCCATCAAGGATAGTCTCTATCCAAAGGACGACGTGGCCCTCTTTGCACTGGCCTACCTGCGGGAACACCAGCCGGAGTTGTTGAAGAAGCGTTACCACCTGACTGACCAGGACTTAGACCCGGCAGTTGGCAATCCCGACCTTTTGCTAACGATTACCAGCAAACTTGGTTTCCGTGACGACTATGACCGGGCCAGTGAACGGCTGATTTTTGATTTACGCAAGGGCAAGCTGGGACCCATCACGATGGAAGTTCCGAGCGATTTGAACGCGGAGGGAATCAATGAGTAAGCAGACGGTCAGTGAAGTCCGGGCCTTGCTGGCAACAATTGACAATTTGACGGATCCCCGGTTGGCCGAACTGGCTGCCGATGACCGAAAGGGAGTGCAGGCGGCACTACGGCAGCACCAGCGACGGGTAGAACGCCAGGAAGCCGCGCGTCAGGCCTTTCAGCAACGCTTTAATTACGAGCGGCAGCTCTGGCAGAGCGGTTGCCGTTACGTCGCAGGGATGGATGAAGTGGGGCGCGGTCCCCTTGCTGGCCCGGTGGTGACCTGCGCGGTAATTTTAGATCCTGATTTTGACCTGATTGGGGTAACGGACTCCAAGCAGCTGACCCGCCACGAACGGGAGCAGCTCTATCTCAGGATCGTCGATGAGGCCGTGGAAGTCAGCATTGCGGTTAACGACCGGAAAACGATCGACCGGCTGAACATCTACGCGGCAACCCAGGATGCGATGATGCGGGCGGTGCGTAATCTGAACCACCGGCCGGACCACCTGATCGTCGACGCGGTTCCGTTGCCGTTTGACTACCCGCAAACCACCCTGATCAAGGGCGACCAAAAAAGTATCAGCGTGGCGGCCGCCAGTATTGTCGCTAAGGAATACCGGGATCATCTGATGAAGGATTATGACCGGGTCTACCCCGGTTATGGCTTTGCCGAAAACATGGGCTACGGGACGAAGGAGCACCTCGCCGGACTTGCTCGCCTAGGGGCGTGCCCAATTCACCGGCGGTCGTTTAACCCGGTGCCGAAATATTTATAGTGCAAATTAGTGAAAGTCTCGTACTTATTAGGTAGGAGGCTTTTTTATGATGTCGATTCGAAAATTCTTATTACAGTTAAATTTATGCCGCGGGATTGGTCAGGTCAGCAAGGTCCGCTTGTGGCAGGCCACCAGCCAGCACCACTGCTTTACCGACCTCAAGGCACTGGCGCAGTGGGCTCAGCTTGGTCCGAGTTCGCAGGAGGCACTGCTGAACAACTGGGCTAGTGACCAGCTTGCCGCGGCGGTGGAGTATAACCAGCGTTTTCCTTATATTACGATTGTGGATGATGACTACCCGGACCAGCTGCGGGAGACCTACTGTCCGCCCCTAGTTTTGTTTTATACTGGGCGCTTGGAATTGCTCAAAAATCCACTCTTGGCAGTAGTTGGTGCCCGGGACATGTCTAATTACGGGGAAACGGTCTTACGGGGGCTGATTCCCCAGCTTGCCAAGCGGCAGGTTACTGTTGTAAGCGGCCTTGCCAAGGGGGTTGACGGGATGAGTCACCGGCTCGCCCTGGCCAATGACGGCCCGACCATTGGAGTAGTCGGTTGTGGCCTGGATCGGGTATATCCCACCGAAAACCGGCAGTTGCAGGAAACAGTGGCCCAGCGTGGCTTAGTTCTCTCCGAGTATGGTCGCGGCGAGCCGCCCCTGGCCTACCATTTTCCAGAGCGCAACAGGATTATTGCGGGCTTAGCCTCAACCGTGCTGGTAATTGAGGCCAAGAAGCGCAGCGGGAGTTTGATCACCGCTAATTTAGCCCTGGAGGAAAACAGGACCGTCTGTGCGGTTCCCGGTCGAATCGACACTAGCCGGTCAATGGGGTGTAACGAGCTGATTGCGGCCGGTGCCAAACCGATTCTTCGGGTTCAGGATATTTTGGACGAGTTCTTACTTTGATTAAGCGTGAACCTTGCATTTATTATGAAATTACCATAAAATCAATTTTTACATTTGACAGAGTACTGTTCCATGTAATAATAGATATGTATTAATGAAGAAAAAATATTAAATGTGAGGAGCCTGTTTATGGCAACCAAAACCGCTAAAAAAACAACGAAGGCTACCGCGACGAAAAAGAAGACGACGCGGCGCCGTTCAAAAGTGAAGAAAAATCTTGTAATTGTCGAATCACCGTCGAAGGCTAAAACGATCGGCCGCTTTTTGGGGCGCTCCTATAAGGTCGTTGCTAGTCTAGGCCACGTTCGCGACTTGCCGAAGAGCCGGATGGGGGTCGATATTGAACACGACTACCAGCCTGACTATATTTCCATCCGGGGGAAGGGTGACGTCATTAAGGAGTTGCGTAAGGATGCGAAGAACGCTAAGGCGGTCTACCTGGCATCTGACCCCGACCGGGAGGGGGAAGCAATTGCCTGGCACGTTTCCAATATTTTGAAACTAGATGATGACCAGAAGAACCGGGTAACCTTTAACGAAATTACCAAGGATGCGGTTAAGAACGCTTTTAAGGAACCGCGGACTATTAACATGGACCTGGTTGATGCCCAACAGGCACGGCGGGTGCTGGACCGGTTAGTGGGTTATTCCATCAGTCCAATCCTGTGGAAGAAGGTTAAGAAGGGACTGAGTGCCGGCCGGGTGCAGTCCGTTGCCCTTAACCTGATTATCCAACGGGAAAATGAAATCCGTAATTTCAAACCCGAAGAGTACTGGACGATTGACGCCGAATTTAAGCACGGCCGGGATAAGTTTACCGCTGCCTTCTACGGTGAAAATGATAAGAAGGTCAAGCTCAGTAATAACGAGGATGTTCAACGGATCTTGAGCAAGCTCGATAAGAAGCAGGACTTTGCTATTACCAAGGTCACGCGGAAGGAACGGCGGCGCCAACCACAACCGCCGTACACAACGTCAACGATGCAGCAGGACGCTAACCGGCGGCTAAATTTCCGGACCCGGAAGACGATGATGGCTGCGCAGATGCTTTATGAAGGAATTGACATTAAGCAGGGAGCCCCTGTCGGCCTCATCACCTATATGCGGACGGACTCCACCCGAATTGCCTCGATTGCTAAGCACGAGGCCTCGCAATTTATTCATGAGCAGTATGGTGGTGAATACGCGGCGGTCAAGCCGGTCAAAGGGAAATTGCCAGAAGGGGCTCAGGACGCCCACGAAGCAATTCGGCCAACCTCGGTTCACCGAACACCAGCCAAAATGAAACCCTACCTGACCAATGACCAGTACAAGCTATACAGCCTGATTTGGGCACGCTTTGTCGCCAGTCAGATGACCCCTGAAGTAATTGATACGATGAACGTCAACCTGGAACAGAATGGGGTTGACTTCCGTGCTAATGGTTCCAAGGTCAAGTTCCCAGGCTTTACCAAGGTCTACAAGCGGGGCGATGATAAGGATAACGTTCTTCCCGAATTGAATGAGGGGGACCAAGCGCAAATGGTCAGTGATGATCCGGCCCAGCACTTTACCCAGCCACCGGCTCGTTACACAGAAGCGGCCCTCATCAAGACCTTGGAAAGCAATGGGGTCGGCCGGCCATCGACTTACGCACCGACCCTGGACACAATCCAGCGGCGGTACTATGTTCGGCTCGTATCCCGGCACTTTGAACCGACGGAACTGGGGGAAATTGTCAATAAGATTATTGAAAAACAGTTCCCCGACATCGTTAACGCCCAGTTTACGGCGGACGTCGAGGGTGAACTAGACCAAGTCGAAGAAGGAAAACAAAACTGGATTAAGGTGGTCGACAGCTTCTACCAGCCATTCTCTAAGGAAGTCCATAATGCCGAAGAGCAGGTTGCCAAGATTCAGATGAAGGATGAGCTTGCCGGCATCGATTGTGATATTTGTGGAGCGCCAATGGTCGTCAAAATGGGCCGGTACGGTAAGTTTTACGCCTGCTCGCGCTTCCCTAACTGCCGTAATACCAAGGCCATCGTCAAGGATACCGGGGTGACCTGCCCGGTCTGCAAGCAGGGAACGGTCGTGGAACGGAAGTCCAAGAAGAACCGGGTCTTCTACGGGTGCTCCCGCTATCCTGACTGTGACTTTGTTTCCTGGGACCGCCCAATTGGCCGTGATTGCCCTAAGGATGGTCACTTCTTAGTTGAAAAGAAGGTCAAGGGGGGCAAACAGGTTATTTGTCCAAACGGTGATTACGAAGAAGCCGTTCAGAAATAAGGTAAAACCAGTAAAACTTGGCGATAAAAGTTTTACTGGTTTTTACTTTGAAAGAATTGAAAGCGCTTCGTAATTCTGCTATTGTGCAAGGGAAAGGGTTTGTATATACTAGGTGTTAAACGTTTATCAATGAAAGGGAGAAACACGATGATTACTCTGCAAAATGACGTCTTAGCGGTTGAAATTAATGAACTCGGTGCCCAACTGCACAGTATTAAACGCCGGGACAATGGGCTGGAATACCTCTGGCAAGGAGATGCTCGTAGTTGGGGACGGCAAGCGCCCATTCTTTTCCCGTTCGTTGGCCGGTTGAAGGATGACCAGTATGAGTTTGACCACCAAACTTATCACCAGGGTCAGCACGGTTTTGCCCGGGACCGGCAGTTCGCGGTGGTTAACCAAGATGATAATCAGGTAGTGCTGGAACAGCGCTCTGATGACGAGACGCGGCAGGTTTTTCCCTTTGAATTTATTTTACGGGTCCACTACCAATTAGTTGCCGCCCAGCTCCAGGTAAGCTATGAGGTCATTAATCCGGCAGACCGTTCATTAATTTACGCGATTGGGGCTCATCCCGGCTTTAATATGCCGTTAACACCAACCGGAGATTTTAATAATATTAAGTTTACGGTTAGCCCGGCGGAGGAATATTCCCGGATTGTCCTGGAGGGACCCTATAACGATTCTGGACACCCACGACTGATTGACATGACCACCGGCTTCAATCTTGACCACCAGTTGTTTGCCCATGATGCAATTATTTTTAAGACCGAGGGAATGGACTTTGCGGCGACGCTGACCGACTTGGCAACGGATCATGGAGTGACCGTTTCAACTAAGGAAACCCAATACGTGGGACTTTGGTCAGCCTACCCGGCCAAGGCTAATTTTGCCTGCATCGAGCCCTGGTGGGGAATTGCCGATAACGTCGCGGCAGACGGCCTGCTTCTTCATAAGCAGGGGATGTCGCGGTTGGCACCTGGTGCAAGCAAGCAGTACCACTTTAGTATCAAGCCATTCTAAACAAGCTAGTAATCAACAAAAAAGGGAAGCAAAATCTGGTTTGGATTTTGCTTCCCTTTTCCAATTGCTGTTAGTTATGCGTTCAAACACTAACTTCTATTTCTCACGGTTCTTTTCTCGCAGGTAATGCCCCAGTCCAAAGTGAACCATCGACTCTTTGCCGGTGATGATTCGCTTAATATTTCCCTTGTGCCGGTAGACTACCAGAACTGTCAGAATACCAGCGACGAGTGAGAGAACCAGGTCTCGCTCACAAAGGGCAATGATGAAAATTGAGGTGATCCCGACGATGCTGGCAGCACTCGCCATCGACGACAGGAGAAGGGTGCCGATAAAAATCAGGCAGGCAATGCCAAAGAGCGGCGGGTTATATGCCAGCAAGATCCCCGCGCTGGTCGCCACCGCTTTGCCGCCGTGAAAGTGGTCGAAAATGGAAACCGTGTGGCCGAGTGAGGCGAAGAGCCCAATCAGCAGCGGGTTGACACTGTGGCTAACCCCCAGCAGGTAGGGCTGACTGGCAGCCAGCGTTCCCTTGAGGACGTCCATGAAGAGGACGACGGTCCCAGCTGCCGGGCCTAGCGTACGGAAGGTATTAGTAGTACCGATGTTGCCACTTCCCAGCTTTCGAATGTCCTTGTGGTAGAAAATACGCCCGATCCATAAGCCTGACGGGATAGAACCGAGCAAGTAGGCGATGATAATCATCCCCCATATTTCGAACGTCATCTTTAATTCACCTCAATAATGTGCTTGTCAAAGTATTAGGATACCATGAATTCTAGTCTGGCGGTAGTTTCTCAGACTAAAAATGAGATTGGAGTTTGCGAAATAGCTTTAATTTGAGTTATTATCAATATTGTAACAATTTATCGGCGCTGCTGGCTAGGATTGCCAAGCACTAGCAGTCATGATAAAATTCAACTATCGAACATCTGTTCAAAACGCGATATGGGAGGTCATTTTGTGACCACGAAGAAAGTAAAATACGATGAATCATCAATCCAGGTCTTGAAGGGTCTGGAAGCCGTTCGCAAGCGGCCGGGAATGTATATCGGCTCGACCGATAGCCGGGGGCTGCACCACTTAGTTTACGAAATCGTCGATAACGCGGTGGATGAAGCTCTTTCTGGCTATGGTGACGAAATCAACGTGACCATTGAGGCCGACAATTCGATTACGGTTCAGGACCATGGTCGGGGGATGCCCGTGGGGATGCACGCCTCGGGTAAACCCACGCCAGAAGTTATCATGACGGTCCTTCATGCTGGTGGTAAGTTTGGCCAGGCCGATGGCTACAAGACCTCTGGTGGTCTGCACGGGGTCGGGGCCTCGGTAGTGAACGCCCTATCAACCAACTTAACGTTGACGATTGTGCGGGACCATGTTCGCTACCAGGAAAAATTTAAGAATGGTGGGCAACCAGTTGGGACCCTGAAAAAGCTGGGCAAGACCCGGGCGGATAGCGGGACAACTGTAACCTTTAAGCCGGATCCGGCCATTTTCACAACCACAACTTACGACTATAATACTTTAGCAAACCGTCTGCGGGAATCGGCATTCCTGCTCAAGGGAATCAAGATTGTCCTGACTGACAAGCGTCCGGGCCAGGAGCAGGAAAACGTCTTCCAATTTAATGACGGAATCCAGGAGTTCGTTTCCTACCTCAACGAGGGGAAAGACACCCTGGGCAAGACCCTTTACTTTGATGGTAAGGATCAAGGGGTCGAGGTCGAAGTCGCTGCCCAGTACAATGACGGTTATTCCGAAAACCTACTCTCCTTTGTCAACAATGTGCGGACGCCAGATGGTGGGACCCACGAAGCAGGATTTCGCAGCGCCTGGACCAAGACCTTTAATGAGTATGCCAAACGGGTTGGCCTCCTGAAGGCTAACGATAAAAACCTCGAGGGTAGCGACGTCCGGGAGGGGCTGACGGCGGTCATCTCAGTCCGCATTCCAGAACGGCTCCTCCAGTTTGAAGGCCAGACCAAGGATAAGCTGGGAACACCGGAAGCTCGCAAAATCGTCGATACGATCGTCAGCGAGCAGCTCAACTATGCCCTGATGGAAAATGGCGACTTCGCCCAGATGCTAATCAGAAAGGCACTCAAAGCTCGGGAAGCCCGGGAGGCGGCGCGGAAGGCCCGCAACCAGGCCCGGGGTGGCAAGCGGAAGAGCCGGAAGGAACGAAACCTGTCCGGTAAGCTCACCCCTGCCCAGTCGAAGAACGCTAACAAGAATGAACTCTTCCTGGTCGAAGGGGATTCTGCCGGCGGGTCGGCTAAGCAAGGCCGTGACCGGAAGTACCAGGCAATCCTGCCCCTTCGTGGAAAGGTGCTGAACACTGAAAAGGCGAAGCTCGACGACGTGCTGAAAAACGAGGAGCTGAACACAATCATCTATACCGTTGGTGCCGGTGCCGGATCCGAATTTGACGTTGACGACTCCAACTACGACAAGATCATTATCATGACCGATGCCGATGATGATGGGGCCCACATTCAAATCCTCCTGCTGACCTTCTTCTACAAGTATATGCGGCCGATGATCGAGGCGGGCAAGGTCTACATTGCCCTGCCACCTCTCTACCGTCTCCAGCAGGGAAAGGGCGCGAAGACGAAGATTACCTACGCCTGGACCAACGATGAACTGACTAAGCTGACCAAACGGATGGGCAAGACGGCCCAGTTGCAGCGGTTTAAGGGGCTGGGGGAAATGAATGCCGACCAGCTCTGGGAAACAACGATGAATCCGGAAACGCGGACGCTGATCCGGGTACGGATTGAAGACGCTGAGCTGGCAGAACGGCGGGTGACGACCCTGATGGGGAATAAAGTGGAACCACGGCGGGAGTGGATTGAAGAAAACGTTCAATTTACCCTGAGTGATGACCAGGAATCCGATGAGTTAGTTGCCAGCAAAAAGCACCTTAACCAATAAGTGAGAGGAAGGAATCAGTTTCGTGAGAGACGCAAAAATTGAAACAATGTCGCTTGAACGGCTCATGGGTGAGCGGTTCGGCCGTTATTCAAAATCCATCATTCAGGAACGGGCCCTGCCAGATATCCGTGATGGCCTCAAGCCGGTTCAACGGCGGATCCTATACGCGATGAATAAGGATGGCAATACCTATGACAAGGGCTTTCGGAAGTCCGCCAAGTCCGTCGGTAACGTCATGGGGAACTTTCACCCCCACGGGGACAGTTCGATTTATGAGGCCCTCGTTCGCCTTAGTCAGGATTGGAAGCTCCGTGAACCACTGGTAGAAATGCACGGTAATAACGGTTCGATGGATGGGGACCCCGCCGCGGCAATGCGGTATACTGAGGCCCGGCTAAGCAGAATTGCCGGCCTGATGCTCCAGGATATTGACAAGGACACGGTCGAAATGACCCTGAACTTCGATGATACCGAAAAGGAACCGACCGTCTTGCCGGCCCGGATTCCCAACCTGCTGGTCAACGGGGCAACCGGGATTTCCGCTGGTTATGCGACCGAAATCCCGACCCACAACCTGGGCGAGGTACTCGATGCCTTGATCTACCTCATCAAGCACCCTGACGCTAGCTTAGAGAAGCTGATGGAGTTTATCCCCGGTCCCGACTTCCCGACCGGCGGGATTGTGCAGGGGGCTGATGGCATCAAGAAAGCCTACCAGACCGGCCGCGGCCGGATCGTTGTCCGGGCCAAGACAGAAATCGAAACCCTGCGCGGCGGGCGCCAGCAGATTAACGTGACGGAGATTCCGTACGAAGTCAACAAGGCCCAGCTGGTTAAACGGATTAACGACCTCCGCTTAGCCAAGAAGGTGGAAGGAATCGTTGAAGCGCGGGATGAAACCGACCGGAGCGGCTTGCGGATCGCAATTGAGCTCAAGCGGAACACTAATGCCAACGGGATCTTAAACTACCTTTTGAAAAACACTGATCTGCAGATCAACTACAACTTCAATATGGTGGCAATTGATGACCAGCGGCCAATGCGGGTCGGTTTGAAGCACATTCTGACCTCTTACCTGGCCTTTCAAAAAGAAGTCGTCCGCCGGCGGACCAGCTATAACCTTGATAAGGCCCAGCGTCGGCTTCATATTGTCGAGGGGTTAATCAAGGCCTTGTCCATCCTCGACCAGGTCATTAAGACTATCCGGGCCAGCAAGAACCGGAAGGACGCCAAGCAGAACCTGATTGACCAGTACGCCTTTACCGATGTCCAGGCCGAAGCAATCGTAACCCTGCAGCTGTACCGGTTGACCAACACCGACGTCACGGAGCTGGAGGATGAACAGCAGCACCTGACCGACCTGATTGACGAATACCAGCTGATCCTGAGCGACGATGAAGAATTGTCAAAGGTTGTTCGCCGGGAAATGCAGGCGGTCAAGAAGGAGTTTGGCAACCCAAGGCGTACCCAAATTGAGAACCAGGTTGAGAAACTGGAAATCGACACCAAGGTCACGGTGGCTAACGAAGACGTGGTGGTGCTTGTTTCCCATGCTGGCTACATCAAGCGGAGCAGTATCCGGTCCTTTAAGGCCTCCTCACTGGACGAAGATGGCCTGCGGGAGGACGACTACCCGCTGCTGATTACCCAGACCAATACATTAGCCCACCTCTTCATGTTTACGAACCGGGGCCACGTGATTTACCGGCCGGTTCACGAACTAGCGGACGTTCGCTGGAAGGATACCGGGGAGCATATTTCACAGACGATCGGCCTTGCGGAGAACGAGGAAATTATCAAGGCGATGGTCTTTGATAAACTTGACCTGCCAGGGTCCTTTATTTTCGGGACGTCTGACGGCCAGGTTAAACAGTCTGCTTACAAGGACTACCAGCCTGGTTCTCGCTACAAGAGTCATGCCAGCATGGCGGTGAAGCTCAAGAGTAAGGATGCGACGGTAATCAGCGTGGACTACTACGAACCGACGGATGAAAACCGCTCCCTCCTGGCGATCAGCCGGGAAGGGTATGCGGTCCGCTTTGATGTAGCCGACGTCCCAGTTACGGGACTGCGCACGGCCGGTGTACGAGCGATTAATTTAAAGGATGACGATGCTTTGGCTGACCTGGTATTGGTTAAGGATGGTCAACGGGTCGCCTCAATTACTCAGCGTGGGGCCTTTAAGGAAATGCCGATTGACGAGATTGCGGTCGGTGCCCGGGCCCGGCGTGGCGAGCTGGTCCTGCACCGACTCAAGAGTCACCCGCACAAGATCGCGGACTTTTTGGCCTATGACGCTGACTTTGCGGGGACCTTTGAGGTTATTACTGATCGGCCACAATTCCAAGACGTGGCGGTTGCTGACCACCATCTTGGTTCTATTAAGTCGAACGGCACCTTTGTAATTGATACTGAAACTCAAGGGACGCCGGTCAAAATCCGGGTTAAAGAAACCAATATCCTCCATGAAGGGGAGCAGGAGCCGCTCCTGCGGAACTAACATTAAAGTCGCGGAATTTAGAGGGGTGATTTGATGGGAATTATCAGACGGCAAATGCGGAGTGCGACCCAGGAGCTAATTATGCCGCGCTACGACGATTTACCACGACTAGGACTCTACTTAGAACAGGTAACCCGCTATTTAAACCAGACCTTTGATGGCCTGGCACCCCTGCACATTTCCACGGGGACCGTTAGCAGTTACGTAAAGCGGGGGATTGTTGGTCATTCCCACCAGCGGCAATATGACCGGGACCAACTTGCTGCTTTGATTTTTATGGCGGCGTGCCGGCGGGTCGCTACCTTTGACGACCTGCGCTTTTTACTGCAAGTCCAGGCACGGAACCACGACCTCGCCGCGGCCTACGACTACTTTTGCGCCCGCCTGGAAGAAGACTACCAGTATGTCTTTGGCTTACGCCCCGACCTAGCCCCGATTGGAACCGATGACTCGGATGAGAAGGCCGCTCTGGATAAGCTGTTGTGGATGGTCAGCTGCCAGCTCTACTGGCAATCCTACCTTGACCAGGCGCGGCAGAATCATAATTCCTAGGAGGGATGCTTGATGGCGTATATTGCAGACTTGCGGGCCCTAGTTGGCCACCGGCCCTTGATTTTAACCAGTGCGTCGGGAGCCTTGATTGACAAAGATGGTGCTATTCTCTTGCAGGAGCGGGCGGACACCGGTGATTGGGGGTTCCCCGGCGGCTACATGGATTATGGCGAAAGCTTTGGTCAGACCGTCGTCCGGGAATTTAAAGAAGACGCCGGGGTAGTGGTGGCACCGGTGAAGCTCCTGAAACTCCAGGACGGTGACTTATATACTTACCCGAATGGGGACCAGGTGCAGCCCGTCAATGCTTTCTACCTAGTCCGGGAACTTGAGCAGAATAGTTACCCGGTCAAGGCTACGGAAACGGTACGGACGGCCCGCTTCCCGCTGGATGGGCAGCCACCCCGCTTTTTTAACCAGCAGCATGCGGTCATGTGGACGGTGGCGAGGGATTACTTTCACCGGCACCGGGCAGAAATAATCCACTAATTGCCCGCACCATTACCGGAATCATGATAGAATAGTGAATGAATAATCCTGCCGCCGGGTGTTGGACCGGTGGGGGATAAATTGGAGGAATTACTTTATGGAAAAAGAATTAGTCTTTGGACACCAAAAGCCAGATACTGATGCCATCACTGCGGCCATGGCATACTCATACTTCCAAAATCAATTGGGATACGAGACGGAAGCCGTTGCCCTGGGTGAACCAAACGCGGAAACCCAGTTTGCCCTGAACAAGTTTGGCATGAAGGCACCCCGGGTTATCAAGACTGCGGCAAACGAAGTTGACAAGATAATGCTGGTTGACCACAACGAACCACAGCAAAGTGTTAGCGACATTGACAAGCTCACTGTTACCCACTTGGTTGACCACCACCGGATCGCCAACTTTAACACTGCTCAACCGCTGTGGGCTAACTTTCGGCCATACGGCTGTGTGTCAACCATCCTGACTGAAATGTTCCAGGAAAAGCACATTGATATTCCAGCGAACCTGGCTGGAATGATGCTGTCCGCAATCATTTCTGACACCCTGCTCTTAAACTCACCAACGACGACTGACCATGACCGGGAAGCCGTTGAACACCTGGCAAAGATTGCCGGGGTTGACGACTACGAGAAGTACGGTGTGGAAATGCTGAAGGCCGGGGCCGACGTTGACGCCAAGTCTGACGCGGACATCGTTGACGGTGACGCCAAGACCTTTGAACTGGGCGGTACCAAGCTGCGGATCGGCCAGGTCAACGCGGTTGAACTGGATGACGTTTTCAAGCGCCAAGCCGACCTGGAAAAGAAGATGCGTGAATTGATGGACGCTAACGGCTACCAGGTCTTCATCCTGATTGCTACTAACATCCTGAACAGTGATTCCGAACTGCTGGTCATCGGTGACGATACAGAGAAGGTTGAACAGGCCTTCAACCACAAGCTGGGCGACAACCACCGGATGAACCTGCCAGGCGTTGTTTCCCGGAAGAAGCAAGTGGTTCCACCATTGACGGACGCTTTCGAAGGCTAATTTGAACTAACTGGTAAAATAAAAATCGTGAGGCTAGGAATTAACTCAACCTCTTAGTTACCTTATAGATAATGATGCCTCAGCGCAGTAGCTGGCTGGCAGTTCAAACGCTGATAAATCAGCATTTGACCAACCTAGCCATCCTTGCGGAGGTTCCCAGAGGCTAGCTTCGCGTCGAAAGACAAACACCGAAAATCAGCTGCCTGCCGATTTTCGGTGTTTTTTCTCACTCTCACGATTTTTTAAATTGAGGGACGGTCGACGATTTCGACCGGGAGCAGGGTGGTGGAGCCGTCTACCCGGCGCTGCTCAATTTGCTGGAGAAGGCGCTGGGCGGCGAGGTTGCCCATTAGCTCCATGTCTTGTTTGAGCAGGTAGATACCGTTAGCTACGAACTGCGACCATTCCCAGTCATCAAAGCTAATTAGGCCAAAATCATCGGGGAAAGTCAGGTGGTATTGCTGGAAAATCGCGAGGAGGTCGAACAGGACCGGCCCCATTAACGAAATCACCGCTGTCTTACCGGGTAGCTGGGCGAGCTCATGGGTGAAGTGGTCCGCCAGCCAGCGGCGGTCGTGCCCCCGTGTTTCCAAGTTGCGGAAGGTTAAGCCGTACTCAGTCGCGGCGGCCTCTAATCCAGCCAGGCGGGGAATTTGCCCCGACGCCTCGGCAAAGTGCGCGCTGATTGCCAAAACATTATCATAGCCATGCTCGACCAGGTGTTTGCCGAGCCGGAAACAGGCGTCCCGGTTGGCGCTGGTAATGGCGGCAACACCTAGGGGCAAGTCGTCAATTTCCCGGTCGACGATTACCAACGGAACCTTACGCTTGACCATCCCCGCAAACTGCTTAAAGTGGCGGGCGTCCGGCTGGATGATCAGTCCGTCGACCTGCTGCTGGTAGAGCCTTTGCAGCGCCCGCTTTTCGGTTGCCTGGTCATTGTTGGTATTTACTAAGAGGATATCGTAGCCAGCCTGTTTGAGGACATCGTCAATCCCTTTCGCTAGCAAGGAGGAGAAGTGGTTAGCAATGTCCCCAACCAGGACGCCGATAACGTGGCCCTGGTCTTGGCGCAGGCGCTGGGCGGAAGCAGTGGGGACAAAGTGCAGCTGGTCAATGACTGCTTCCACCCGCTCTCTGGTGACCGGCCGCATCTTTTCGTAGTGACCGTTAATAATCCGGGAAACTGTGGTTACGGAAACACCGGCCTGCTTGGCAACATCGCCGATGGTTACACGTTGGCTCATAAAACTTCATCATCCTTACACAAGTAGTTATAGTATAAGCATAACAAACCAGCAAAAAGGCGTCACTAGCTAGTGACGCCTTTTTTAGCTGAACTTAAACAAACAGTGAGATGGCGTAGACCGAACCCAGTCCGGCAATCGCCAGGACGGAGGTCAGAGTTGACCAGGAAAGCAGGGTTTCCTTGAGGGAAAGGCCGAAGTATTCCTTGATCATCCAGAACCCGGCGTCGTTGACGTGGTCACAGAAGACGGAACCGGCACCAACACTCAGTACCATCAGGGCAGCCATCGCGGAGTTGGAACCGAATTGGTGTGCCATTGGGGCCACCAGACCGGCCGCGGTCATCGCGGCAACGGTCGAGGAACCAAGGGAAACCCGGAGCAGGGCGGTAATCAGCCATGCGGCGAGGATTGGTGAGATGTTAGTCTGGGCGAACAGACTGGAGATGTACTTGGAAATCCCCCCGTCGACCAGGACCTGCTTGAAGGCACCCCCACCACCGATAATCAGCAGCATAACGGAAATTTGCTTGATGGACAAAACCATCGAGTCGGTAATCTGGTTCATCGTCTTGTTCCGGTGCAGACCCATGGTAAAGATGGCAAAAATTAATGAAAGCAGCATTGCCAGGTCAGGAGCCCCGACGAATTGGATGAATTCGTTGACCGGGTTGCTCTTAGGGAAGATGAATGAGCAGATGGTAGCGATGGCAATCAGGATTACCGGCATCATGGCGGTCAAAACTGAAATGCCAAACTTAGGTGTCTCGTCGAGCTTGAATTCCTTGTAGTCGCCCAAAACGGAAATATCGATGTTCTTGCGGTAAACCTGTGGGTAGACCTTGTGGAGGAACCAGTTGAAGACCGGCCCGGCAATGATGATGGTTGGAATCGCGGCGATGATCCCGAGCAGGAGGACGTGCCCCAGGCTGGCGCCAAGAATATCAGAAATGGCAGTTGGTGCCGGGTGCGGTGGCAGGAAGGCGTGGGTGACGTTCAAAGTGGCAGCCATCGGAATCCCCAGGTACATCAGTGGCATATCCAGTTCCCGGGCGATAATAAAGATAATTGGCAGCACTACGACCAGGCCGACTTCAAAGAAGAGGGCCAGACCGATGATGAAGGAGGCCAGGATGACGGCAACTTGGATCCAGCGCCGCCCAAATTTGTCGATCAGGGTCGTAGCAATCCGGTAACCACCACCGGCATCGGAAACCAGCTGGCCCAGCATAGACCCAAAACCGAAGATAATTGCTAGGTGCCCTAGTTGGCCGCCGATCCCAGTTTCAATTGTTGTTGGAATTTTAGTCAGTGGCAGGCCCAGCATCAGGGCAACAATGAATGAAGTGATAACTAAGGCGACGAAGGTGTTGAGCTTCAGCTTGACAATCATGAAGATCAGCAGGATGACGCCGATTAAAACAATTAATAATGGCATAGTAACATTCTCCTTTTAGTTATTTTCGCTGCAATTTTGCAATCGTGGAGTAGGCCGGTGATAATAGTCCCTCGACCTGTTGGAAGAGCGGCAGGTACTTTTGGTAAACAGTGACGGTTTCCGGGACCGGCTGGTAAGACTTCTCTTCACCGATAAAGTCCTGGACCGCGCTCAGGCTGTCAACCATCCCCAGGCTCTTCATCGCCATCGTGATGGCGCCGAGGCAGCCGGACTCGAATGATTCAGGGATGTTGACCGGGCAGTTAAGGACGTCGGCGAGCATCTGCCGCCAAACTTCAGCCCGGGCAAAGCCGCCGGTTGCGGTCACACTCTTTGGCTGGCCGACCAGATCGCAGACTGCCTGGTAGACCGTCGCAATGTTCATGCAGATTCCTTCCATGACGGCCCGGAGCATATCGGCCCGGGTGTGAAGGTTATTAAGACCAAAGAAGGAGCCCCGGGCGTTGGCATCCCAGAGTGGGGCCCGTTCACCCCCGAGAAATGGAAGGAAAATCAGCCCATTGGCCCCCGCTGGTTCACCCTCAATCACCCGATTGGCGAGGGTGAACGGGTCGGTTTGCTCGTTTTGAACGGCACTCGGGGTCACCAGGTGTTCAACAGCCCACTGGTAGACGTCCCCACCGTTGTTAAGCGGCCCGCCGACTACCCAGAGGCCGTTATCGACGGCATAGCAGAAGAGCCGCTCTTGGGGGTCGATTACTGGGTGGTCGGTGATAACCCGGACCCCCGCAGAAGTTCCGATGGTGATGGCGACCGTGTCCTGCTGGATGGCCCCGACGCCAAGGTTGGAAAGGGCCCCGTCAAAGGCGCCGTAAACGAACGGGGTCTCCGCCGGAATGCCCATCTGGGCAACGGCTTCGTTCGTCAGGCCGCTTGCCTGGGTGGTCCCGTTGACGATTTCCGGTAGCTGGTCCTTCTTAACCCCCGTCAGTTCCAGGGCAGTTGGGTCCCAGTCCCCGCTGTTGATGTTCATCATCCCCGTGCAGGAGGCGATTGAGATGTCAACCTTGAAGCTGTTAAAGAAGCGGTAGAAGAGGTAGGACTTGATGTCGCCAAAGTAGCTGGCAGCAGCTAGCCTTTCTGGTGCCGTGTCTTTGAGCCACAGGAGCTTGGTCAGGGGGGACATCGGGTGAATTGGCGTCCCGGTTTTAGCGTAGAGTTGTTTTCCCAGCGGCGACCGCTTTAATTGGGCGGCGGCGTTCCGGGCCCGGGTATCCGCCCAGGTGATTACCCGGGACTGGGGCTGGAAGTGTTCATCCAGTAAAATTAAACTCTGGTTGGCACTAGAGAACGAAACCGCTAATAATTTTTCGTTAGCGAAATCAATCTGTTGGCCAGCATCGTGGATGACCTGTTCAACGGCGGCCACCATTTTTTCCGGATCCTGCTCTGCCATCCCGTTGCTGTCCCGGTAGAGTGGGTAGCCCTGGGTAAACTGGTCGATCACGTGAGCGTGTTCGTCATAGAGGACGGCTTTCGTGCTCGTAGTTCCAACGTCCACACCAATTAAGTAGTTCAATGCAATCTCCTCCTCAGTTTTTATGAAAGCGTTTTGGTTTATCGTTACACCAAATAATATACTCACTCCTGGAAGCGGTGTCAACCGTAAAATTAAAATTAGTGTATCGTTTTCCTAGATCAAACGGGGCTGAGCAGGAAATTTTACTTTATTCCGTCTGTCTGTAAAATAGTAAGTGTAAACTACGAGAAAGGGTGACAAGAATGAACGTAACCTTTACTGACGACGCCTTACAACGAATTAAGCGGTACCTGAGCCCGGCAAAGAAGATTTTGCTGGACTACGATGACGGGGTCGGTCCTTTTTCCGCGGTTGGCAACTGCTCCTTGGACAGCGGCTACCAGCTGCTCTTCGTTGACAAGGACTTGGCCGTGCCTGACTATGACCGGCAGATTGATTCCAACGTTGGCCCCATTTTAATTAAGGGCGAATCCCTTCCCCAGTTTGAGGAGGAGATGGAGGTTCGTTTTAATCGTCACCTCTTCACACTGCCCCTGGTCAGTCGAAAGGGGATCTTAACCGACAACCTGGAAGTGATCGATTACAGCGGTACCCCTGGAGCTACCCAGCAGGGGACGGCTCACGACTGCTAAATTTGCCGAGAACGCAAAGAAATAACCGGCTCTAAGATTCCTGGAATTGAGGAATTTTAGAAGCCGGTTTGTTTTTTACACGACTTTCAAAGATAAAAAATAGCTTCACAAATTGGTCTAGCTGAAAATTGTGAGCGGGACGAAATGACCGTCATAGCCTAATTATCGCCATGTGATGAACTTAATTAGCGAATAGTGTTTAAGAAAATCAAAGGTGGATTAGTTGAATTGGTCTAGGGGTTAGTTATAAAATGTAAGCGCTTAGTAAAAAGGAGGAAGCGTTATGGCATATCAAACAATTAATCCATATACCAATGAAGTTGAACAAACATTTGAAAATACGACCGATGAAGAGCTGGAGCAAACGCCGGCAACTGCCCACCAGTTGTACTTAGAATGGCGAAGGGATAACAAGCTGGAAGAGCGCAAGCGGGTGATCTTGAACCTTGGTCGGCTTCTCCGTGAACGGCGGGAAGAGTACGCAGCAATTATGACGAGAGACATGGGAAAGTTAATCGGCGAGGCAGAAGGGGAAGTGGACCTTTGTGCGTCCTTCTGTGATTACTATGTAGCGAATGCCGATCAGTTTTTAGCACCAGAGATAATTGCGACGACCAGCGGACGGGCAAAAGTAATCAAGCAGTCCCTGGGTACGCTTGTCGCGGTCGAACCATGGAACTTTCCGTTTTACCAAATCGCTCGGGTGTTTATTCCAAACTTTATCGTTGGCAACCCAATGATTCTAAAAGACGCATCCAATTGTCCGGCATCGGCGCGGGCCTTTGCGGACGCTGTTAAGGAAGCCGGGGCGCCTGCTGGTAGTTTAACAAACCTTTTCTTGTCGTACGACCAAGTAAATCGGGCAATCGCGGATAAACGGGTTGCTGGAGTCTGCTTAACTGGTTCTGAACGGGGTGGAGCAACGGTTGCTAAGGAAGCCGGGGCTAACTTAAAGAAGAATACGATGGAACTGGGTGGCAACGATGCCTTTATCATTCTGGACGATGCCGATTGGGACCTTGTTGAAAAGGTTGCTCCGGCTGCGCGCCTCTATAATGCGGGGCAGGTATGTACATCATCCAAGCGGTTTATCGTATTAGAAAAAGATTACGACCACTTCTTAGAAATAATGAAGGACGCCTTTTCTAAGGTTAAGATGGGGGACCCGCTCGATCCATCAACAACTTTGGCACCACTATCTTCAAAGAAAGCCAAGGAAAAACTTCAAGGCCAAGTTGACTTAGCCGTTGCCAACGGTGCCAAAGTTTACTACGGGAACCAGCCGGTAGCACTTGCTGGGCAGTTCTTTATGCCAACAATTTTAACGGACATTACGCCAGCTAACCCGCTCTTTGATACCGAAATGTTTGGACCGGTGGCATCAGTGTACAAAGTCAAGTCCGAAGAAGAGGCAATTGAGCTGGCTAATAATTCCAGTTATGGTTTAGGAAACACGGTCTTTAGCCAAAACTATGAACATGCTGAACGAGTAGCTGCTCAGATTGAAACTGGGATGAGCTGGATCAACGCCGGCTGGGCATCATTACCGGAGCTTCCGTTTGGCGGAGTGAAGAATTCCGGCTATGGTCGTGAACTCAGTAGCTACGGAATTGAAGAGTTTATGAATAAGCACTTGATTTATGAGGCCCGGCAGTAATAAGCGTTAGCACTGCTGATAACTGCTTCCAAATTATAGCTAAGCGCCTAAAATCGACTTGTTAGCCGGTCTTAGGCGCTTTTCGAATGCTCTTAATTATTAGTAGTTTAGAGAACCAAGCTAAATAACAATGCCAGCAACAGGGTCAGGGCGCTGAGGGCGACGGCACCCCAATAATGGTGGCGGTTATCCTGGCACTCGATTGCCCGGTAGACAAACAGAATCGCCAGGGAAGCCGAAAGCAGGATCATTAGGAGCATGACCCAGAAGGCCCAGCCGTGTGCTAGGCGGTGGTAAAAGTTGGCATAGAAAATAACGGCCCCGACGTACATGACGAAGGAGTAGGCATAGTTGCCCCGCCGAAAATTAGCCACGAGGGCGTAGATGAATCCGGCCATTAAGAGAATACTAATCAAATTAATTAACATACCAGAACCTTCTTTAAGTTTAAGGAATTATCTCTATTATAAACACATTTCACCAATAATGTCTTTTAGCAATCAAAATGTACTCGTTTTCATATCATTATCGTGTAACCGCTTGCATATAAATAAAAACGTGCTAAGATAGTCAATGTAAACGATTGCAGTGAAATCATTGGATTGAAAGGTGTTATTTCATGGAGAACAAACATTGGTGGAATAATTCAGTTGTTTATCAAATCTACCCGAAGAGTTTTCAGGATAGCAACGGTGACGGGGTTGGTGACCTGCGCGGGATTATCAACCGGCTGGATTACTTACAAAAACTGGGTGTCGACGTCATTTGGCTTAACCCGATTTACAAGTCGCCCCAGGTAGATAATGGCTACGACATTAGTGATTATCAGGCGATTAATCCAACCCTCGGTGACATGGCTGATTTTCAGGAGCTGATTGATGGCATCCACCAGCGGGGAATGAAATTGGTCATGGACCTGGTAGTCAACCACACTTCGGACCAGCACCACTGGTTCCAGGAAGCGAAGAAGGGGAAGGACAACAAGTACCGTGACTACTACATCTGGCGGGATGGTAAGGATGGTCACGAACCAAATAACTGGGGTTCGTACTTCTCCGGTTCGGCCTGGCAGTATGACCAGGATTCTGACCAGTACTACCTTCACTTATTTGCTACCCAGCAACCAGATTTGAACTGGGAGAACCCAGACGTTCGTCACAGTGTCTATGACATGATGAACTGGTGGGCTGCCAAGGGGGTCGATGGTTTCCGGATGGACGTCATCAACCTAATTTCTAAGCCGGAGGGCCTGCCAGACGGTAAAAAGGCGGCGGATGAGAAGTACGCCAACGTTGAACCGCTCGTCGCCAATGGCCACCGGATTCACGAGTTCTTGCAGGAAATGAACAAGAATGTCATGAGTAAGCACAAGATGATTACCGTGGGTGAAACGCCGGGAGCTACACCAGAAGACGCTGAGAAGTACGCGGACCTGGACAACAAGGAACTAAACATGGTCTTCCAGTTTGAACACATGGGCCTGGATGGCAACCCGAATCCGGCGTTGGGCAAGTGGTACGACCAGAAGACTAAACTGAGTGACCTGCGGGCTAACTTCACCAAGTGGCAGGAAAAACTTGCTGGCAAGGCCTGGAACTCCCTTTATTGGAACAACCATGACCAGCCACGGGTAGTTTCCCGCTTTGGTGACGATAGCACCGAAGAATACCGGGTTAAGTCCGCTAAGATGTTAGCGACGATGCTCCACTTCCAGCAGGGAACCCCATACATTTACGAGGGGGAAGAAATTGGGATGACCAACGCGGCCTTCCCGAAGCTCGACGATTACGTCGACCTTGAATCAATCAACGCCTACCACCAGCTCGTCGACGACCAGCACCTCCTGGACGGTAAGACGATGATGAAGTACATTGCTAAGCACAGTCGGGACAACGCCCGGACGCCAATGCAGTGGGATGCCTCTGCTAACGCTGGCTTTACGACTGGCACCCCGTGGGAAAAGGTCAACCCGGCGTACAAGTACATCAACGTTGACCAGGCGCTGGCGGATCCAAACTCAATTTTCTACTACTACCAGAAGCTCATTCAGCTACGGCATGAACTGCCGGTCATCACTAACGGGAGCTACCGCTTGGTAGATGGCAATGAAGATGACCAGGAAGTTTATGCTTACCTGCGGCAAAACGCTGACACCACATTGTTGGTTATCTTAAACTACACTGACCAGGGGCTGACCCGTCACTATGATGTGCCAAGCGACGCCAAACTGTTAATCAGCAATTACGCCGACGATGCCGGTGACGTGCTCCGGCCGTACGAAGCTAAGGTTTACCAGTATTAAGGGAAGAGGTAATTATCATGGATAGAAAGACAAACGAAGATAACCGGGTCGATCTTGACTCGGGGATGCCAGCCCTGACGAAGAGTCAAATCTTTTCCATCACCTTCGCCTTCTTTGGCATTAACATGGCGTTCTCGTTGCAAAGCTCACAGATGAGCCGGATTTGTCAGACGATTGGGGCGAACCCTAACAGTCTGGGCTTCTTCTTCATCTTCCCACCGCTGATGGGGATGATCGTCCAACCAATTTTAGGGCAAATGTCTGACCGGACGTGGAACCGCTTTGGTCGGCGGCTGCCATACCTGCTCTTTGGGACGCCAATCGCGGCATTAGTCCTGATCATGCTGCCATTCTCTGGCTCCTTTGGCTTCGGTTACGGCTCGCTGGCCGCAATGACTTACGCCGCAATTGCCATCTGTTTCATGGACCTGTTCTCGAACGTTTGTATGCAGCCCCTCCGGATGCTAGTCGGGGACATGGTTAACAACAAGCAGAAGAACGCCGCCTGGTCCTGGCAACAGGTCTTCTCTAATGGTGGTGCGATTCTCGCCACGATTTTGCCATTCGTCTTCACCGCATTTGGGATGTCCAACACGGCGAAGCGGGGAGTGGTCCCACAAACGGTTATCTGGGCCTACCTCTGTGCCGCTGCGGTGCTGCTGATTACCGGTCTCTGGACGGTCTTCAACGTTAAGGAATACGATCCCAAGACCTACGCTCGTTACCACCGGATCAATGTCGAAGAGGTACACCAAAAGGTCAGCCTCTGGAAGCTGGTCAAGCAGGCACCACGGTCCTTCTGGGAAATCAACCTGGTTCAATTATTCTCCTGGTTTGCAATTATGTACGTTTGGACCTACACTACCGGGACCGTTGCCAAGAACATCTGGGGTACGACCGATGTTAGTTCCGCCGGCTACCAAGCTGCCGGGAACTGGTACGGGATTTTGACCGCCGTTTACAGTATTGCCGGAATCGTCTGGGGCTTGCTGTACGCGCACGCCAAGGCCAACGCCCGGAAAAAGTGGTACGTAGTAGGAATGTTACTCGGTGCCCTCGGCCTGGGCAGCATGGCCTTCATCACTTCCAAGACCTTGTCGGTGGTAGCGATGATTCTCTTTGGGATTGCTAACTTCAGTATCAACACGATTCCATTTACCCTGTTGACTTCTTCTCTGAACGGGAAGAACGAAGGGGCCTACCTGGGGCTCTTCAACGTCGGAATCTGTGTCCCACAAATTCTGGCATCACTGTGCAGCTTCTTCATCTTCCCGTTGGTTGGTCACAACCAAACGATGATGATGCTGATTGCCGGTCTGTCACTGTTAGTTGGTGCCCTGGTGGTTCCACGGATTCACGAAGGGGTTACCGTTCAAAAGGCCGAACAGCAGGAAGAACAGTAGTAACTGAATAATTAGATTCGGTAGTTGACCTAATCGGTTGGACTACCGAATTTTTTTATGAAGCATACAGAAAAACCGTTCTAAACCAGCTGAAAAGCTGATCTGGAACGGTTGTTTTTTGCTAAGAAAGAATCTATCATTCACGCGCCTTACTTTTCCGTGGGTAAGGGTTGAACACTGTCTCGTTCGATTAGGGTGGTGGGAATAAAGGTCGAGGGTTGATCCTGGAGCAGGTTGTCAACGCTTGTGATACCCATCTGGTAGAAATCCTGGCTAACGGTCGTCAGTTCTGGCGTCGTCAGTTCACAAGTATCGGACCCATCAATTGAAATGATCGAAAGTTGTTCCGGGAGCCGCCAGCCGGCCTGAGTCGCGGCTTTGAGTAAGCCGGCACCAATCATGTCGCTGCCGGCGACGACCGCGGTCACGCTGCCATCCTGAATGGCACTAAAGAGCTTTTTCCCGTCCTGATAGCTGTAATCGCCATAGTGGATCCAATGAGGATTGATTGGCAACCCTGCCGCCGTCATCGCGCGTTGGTAGCCAAAGAGTCGCTGCTGGCCGGTCAGGTAGTGGTCAATGCCAACGAGGCCGATTCGCCTGTGTCCCCGTTTAATCAGGTAGTTCGTTGCCTGCTCACCAATTTCGACGTTGTTAGAGGAAACATAACGGTGCTCGGGGTGCTCAGGATTGTAAATCGAGATTAAGCGGTAGGGCATGTGGGCGGTACTGAGGATCTCGACTTGTTCCTGTTCCATCTTGCCGGAAATCATTAAAATCCCGTTTGCCTGGTGTTCGAGCGCCTCGTTAACGGTCTGGGTGAGTCGGCGGGAATCATTGTCACCCGCGTAAAAAGTGATGACCTGATGGTTAAGCTCCCGGGCGCGGTGGAGAATTCCGTTGAGAATCCCGATCCAAAAGTCCGTCTGCGTGTAGTTGATAATGACGGCGATCGTATTGGTCATGTTGGAGGCTAGTTGGGAAGCAGCAACGTTCTTGTGGTAACCCATTTCTTGGGCGATTTGCCGAATCCGCTTAGCGGTCGCTGGTTTTAAATTATTCTTGTAAGCGAGGGCGCGGGAGACAGTGGCGGTTGAAACGCCGGCTGCCCGCGCGATGTTTTTAATTGTTGGTTTCGTGACTTTCATCCCCAATCGTTTTCTTTTATTATAATCGTCTTTCCTCATCTAAGTAAACGCTTACAATTAGGCTAAATAAGATTTGTAAACGTTTGCAGAAAGTGGTACATTAGTGGTGTGAAGAATATTGCATGGGATAATCATCGTAGAAAGAAGAGACAAAGTATGACAAATCGCTTAACAGGCTATCAAAACGCAGCACCAAAGGTAACATTGGAGTACGCCGATGGCCGTCAGCTGTTATTAGACGTTTACACGAACGAAATTATCCGGGTCTTCATGAACCGGGGACGTGCAACTAATTCGTATGCGATTGAAGGAGACAAGCACCATAAAACTAGCTATACCGTGGAGGACAAGGGCGATCACATTGAACTCCGCACGCCCAGTTTGATTGTCAAGGCTTATGACAACTGCAAGGTTGACTTTTACGATGGCGACGGCAATCCGCTAGTGATGGACTACCGGGGACAGCGGCAACCACTGCCCAACGACCTCGATGAAGAACACCAATCGACGGTCCTTGCTGAGGGGCACGATATTAACCTGCTGGATAAGACGAACGACCACTACTACGAAGTCATTAAGTCAATGAGCCCGGACGAGCAGTTTTATGGACTGGGCGACAAGCCAGGCTTCTTAAACAAGCGGGGTTATGACTATGATAACTGGAACGTCGACTTCGGCCAGGTTCACAACGAGTCGGTCAAGGGCATTTACAAGTCCATCCCCGTTATGTACGGTCTAAAGAACGGTCACCCTTATGGCCTCTTCTTTGACAATACTTACAAGAGCCACTTCGACCTCGGCAAGGAGAGCGAAAACTACTATTACTACTCCGCCACTGACGGGAACGTGGACTACTACGTTCTGGGCGGTCACTCTCTAAAGGACGTTGTCGCCAACTATACCTACCTGACGGGGGTAACGCCGCTGCCGCAGAAGTGGGTCCTGGGTTATCAGCAGTCTCGCTGGGGCTACAGCACCAGTGATGACCGGGTCGCTAAAATTGCGGACGGCTTTGAAAAGTACCACCTGCCGATTGACGTCATCCACCTCGATATCGATTACATGCGGGGCTACCGCGACTTTACCTGGGACACGACTAAGTTTAAGAATCCCAAGCAGTTCGTTGCCGAGATGAGGAAGCGGGGAATTCGGTTAATGCCGATTCTCGACGCCGGTGTTAAGCAGGACAAGGACGGCTACGATATTTACCAGGAAGGGATTGAAAAGGGCTACTTCGTCGAAAATCCTGATGGCACCGTCTTTGTCGGGCGGGTTTGGCCCGGTGATGCGGTCTTCCCTGACTTTGGGCGGCCCGAGGTTCGCAACTGGTGGGCTAAGCACGTCAAGTTCTTCGCTGACATGGGCGCCTGTGGGGTTTGGAATGACATGGACGAACCAGCGTCCTTTGACGGCGAGTTGCCGACGGACCTGATTTTCCATGATGGTGAACAGAAGACTACCCATACCCGGATGCACAACGTCTTTGGTCACCTTCAAGCACAGGCGGTCTACGAAGGGATGAAGGCGGCCACTGGTAAGCGGCCATACATCATCACCCGGGCAGCCTACGCCGGAACGCAGAAGTACTCGACCATTTGGACCGGGGACAACCAGTCGATTTGGTCCCACCTGCAACTAGCGATTCCCCAGTTGAACAGCCTGGGGATGAGCGGCTTTGCGATTGCCGGGACGGACATCGGGGGCTTCCAAAAGGACACGACACCGGAATTGCTGACCCGGTGGCTGGAAGCATCCCTCTTCGTGCCGCTCTTCCGGAACCACGCCGAGATGGGGACCCGCTACCAGGAACCATGGTCCTTTGACCGGCAAACGCTTGATACTTACCGCGACTACCTGAATTTACGCTACCGCTTCGTCCCATTCCTCTACGACCAGTTGCGGCACGAAACCGAATCTGGCCTGCCAGTAATGCGGCCGTTAGTTTTGAACTATGACCAGGACCCAGCAGTGCGGCAGATTAACGATGAGTACATGGTTGGCACGAGCATTTTGGTTGCCCCAATCGTCAACCAGGGGGCTGATAAGCGGCTCGTTTACCTGCCAGCGGGTAAGTGGCTGGACTTCTGGAATAACGCCGAATACTCTGGCCAGCAGACGATTATGGTCAATGCACCATTGGAAAAACTGCCGCTCTTCATTAAGAAGGACACGATCCTGCCATGGGGCAACAAGGTTAAGCACATCAGTGACGAGCCAGAAAAGGTCATGACCTTCCGGCTGTTCGGGGACTGTGGTGCATACAAGCACTACCAGGATAACGGCTTGGACTTCAAGTACCAGGAGGGTGAGTACAACGAATACTACGTCGAGGTTGCCAATGATGGTCAGGTTGCCGTTAAACTGAACAAGCATGGCTACCAGCCAACCTATGAGCGGGTCTACGTTGAAACCGATCGCGGCCGCTTTGAATTCGATTACGACGACAGCAATGAGGACTACCGACTGGTGAAGTAAGCAGCGGAGAATAAATTGAGTAAATACCTTGGGAGACTGGGAATAAACTCAGTCTCTTTGCTATTTTAAAGATAAAAATGTAACAACACAGTAGCTGCTGGCAGTTCAAACGCTGATAAATCAGTGCTTGTCTCACTCTCTTTCCTACTTCCAAGCAGTTTTCTCTGTTTTCGTCTGCTGAGATTGTATAATGAGGCCACTAAAACAATCGGAGAGGACGATTAACATGAGTTTAGATACAGCGATTTTTGCGGGTGGGTGCTTCTGGTGCATGGTTGAACCCTTCGATACGTTTCCCGGTATCAAGTCGGTAGTGTCCGGGTATACGGGTGGGCACCTCGCCAACCCGACCTATGAGCAGGTTTGTGCCGGCAATACCGGTCATACGGAGGCAGTTAAAATCACTTTCGACCCGGATGTGGTTTCTTACGATGAATTAGTGACTATTTATTGGCACCAGACCGATCCCACCGACGCACTGGGTCAGTTCCAAGACCGCGGTGATAGCTACCGACCAGTAATCTACGTCAATAGTCCGGAACAGCGAGCGGTGGCCGAAAAGTCGCGGACGGCTCTGCAAGCTAGTGGCGAGTTCGGTGATGCTCAAATTGTAACCCGAATCGAAGATGCCCAGCCCTTTTATCCTGCTGAGGACTACCACCAGGATTTTTATAAGAAAAATCCCTTCCGCTACGCAATCGAAGAGCAGGGCGGTCGGGCCCAATTCAAGCGCACCCACTGGCAAAGCTAGGTGTGCAATTTTCCTCCAGATATGCAATAATTATTAAAAACGTTTACATGGAGGAAGACTCATGCGAAAACCATTCATTGCTGCTAACTGGAAGATGCACAAAAACGTCGCGGAATCCGTTGACTTTGTAAACCAGATCAAGGGGCAGCTGCCTGATCCGGCAAAGGTTGAAGTCGGCATCGCGCCACAGGCATTTGCCCTATACAGCATGGCCCAGGCTGCCGGTAAGTCTGGCCTCAAGATTATCGCCCAGAATGCCGCGGCAGAGTACAACGGCCCCTTTACCGGTGAGCTGAGTCTCCGGGGACTGCGAGATCTTGGGACGGATTATGTTATGCTGGGCCACATCGAACGCCGCCGGTTATTCGGTGAGGATAATGAAACGGTCAACCGCAAGGTCAACGCGGCTTTACAAATGGGAATCACACCGATTATCTGTACCGATGAGACGATGGTGCAAAAGGAAGTCAATGGCGAGATTCACTATGTATTCCAGCAACTGATGAGCGTTTTGCGCGGGGTTTCCCTCGACCAAATTCGCAACGTCGTGATTTCCTATGAACCAAGTTGGGCGGTCGGTGCCGGTCAGCACGCCAACGTGGCCCTGGCCGAAGAGGGTTGTCGGACGATTCGCCGGACCATCGCGGACAACTATACTTATGAGATTGCCGATAAAATCCGGATCCTGTACGGGGGAAGCGTCAATCCTGATAACATTAAGGAGCTCATGGCCAAACCCGACATTGATGGGGTCCTAATTGGCCGGGCCAGTCTGGATGTTGACAATTTCTTAAAAATGGTCAACTATATGGAAGACGAAGAAAGTAAGAAGTAGTTGTTTGTAAGGGGGAGTTACGTTGCAGACACGGCGGGAATTAAAAGCAAACGCGCAGACATTATTGGCTGGCAATTGGGGAACGGCAATCAAACTAAATATCGTACCGGTGATTTTCCAAGTGCTGACTGGACTGATAGTGAGTGGAGCAGTAGCCAGCTTGGGTTTCTACTTCGTCCATTTCCACCCGGGGATAGCGCTGAGCGATTTTACGTTTGACTTTGGCGATGACTACTCGATCCAGCAATCTTTTATCAGTGGCTTGATCACGACCTACCTGTTAGTCGGGGTGGACTTTGCACTGATCGATTGGCTGCGTACCGAGTTGGCCCCAACCGCCCCGTTTAAGAAGGCCTTTCAGGCTTTTACCGGGAAGTACATTATTCCGGTCTTTGTTTTATTTGTTATCCAGTGGGTCCTGCTCTTTTTGTGGACTTTGCTGTTGTTTATTCCGGGAATTATCAAGAGCTTCTCCTATTCACAGACCTACTACCTGTATAAGGACTTGCAGGAGGCCGACGCAAGCGGTCACATCGGCTACGTTGACTATGTGACCCTGAGCCGGCGCTTAATGGACGGTCATAAGTTGGACCTCTTCATTCTCCGCCTGAGTTTTATTGGCTGGGATATTCTCGGCTGGCTGACCTGCGGAATCGGCTTTATCTGGATTACACCGTATAAGCATATGACCTACATGAACTTCTACACGAGTCTGGTTGAGGGCCACGACTTGGTAAGCGAAGCAGAGGCACTGCATTAGGGAAGAGAAAAAGAGGTTGGAAAATTAATTCCAACCCCTTTTTTCATTTTAAAGTTATTGAGAGGGCGGACCAAGTTCCGCTTTTTCTCATTCGTTTTTGTTAATACTATCGGCATAGTTCCGGGCATTTTGCAATTCGTAGACAACCCAGGTTTCAATCAGGGTGATCACACAAATAACGAGGAACGTGTACACGTCAGGCAGGACGAAGAGGAGGAGCAGGAAAATCCACGAGATCCAACTCCATTGGTTCTCAATTTTGATAATCCTTGCTACCCGCTTCGTCGGTTGGGCCCGGCCGGACCGGTAAAAAATGTCCCGAACCTGCATGAATAAGCGGACCTCAGCAACGCTTTCAATCAGGAAAATCGCGGTTAGTGCAATCAGAAAGAAATTTTCCATCAATTTCACCCCATTCCATTATTATAATTAGCCTAAACATCATTCTACCCGTTTCACTGCTGTTCGGCAAACCTAATCCGGGTAGGTTGTGATTGGTTCAATTAGCCACTTGTGTAAGTGCGGTCGTAGTGCTGTGGCGAGCATGAACCAGCCGGCTGCCAAGAGTAGGCCTGCGGTGACGTCGCTAGCATAGTGGACCCGTAAGTAGACCCGGCTATCCATGATTGCCAGAATGATTATGGCGGCTAGTAAAGCTAATAGCCAGCGCTCCCAACGGCGCTGGAGGTGTGGCCAGAGCAGGGCCACCACCGTCAGGACAAAGACAGTCATCCCAAAGGTGTGGCCGCTGGGGAAACTGTAACCGCCAATGCTGACCAGCTGGTGGGACGGCCGGGGACGGAGGACCGTATGCTTGACCGCAAAGAGCAGCAAGCCGCCAATAAAATTGACCGCCCCGTACCACATGCTATCACTAATCCGCTGGCGCCACCATAAATAAAGCATTAGGGCAACCGTAGCGCCACCGAGGACGGCTGGTTCACCTAACGTGGTTAGCCCTCGTAGGAATGCTGTTTTGGCGGGGGTGGCAGGTTGGGTGAGTTGATAGCCGAAAGTGTCGTAGCTTTTGAGCCAAGCACGGCCGTGCAAGTAGGCAAGCATGAAGATCAAGAAGCCTAGCCAGCAGACCCCGCCGCCAATTAGTAGTCGTTTGCTATTTATCATTGTAATTCTCCTTCGTCCTTATTCTACCAGATTTCTCCCGTAGCCCGGCGAAAAGGCTTGGGATTTTGCCGAAGCATGATAAAATGATAAGCGATTGATAGAAAGGTGGTAATTAGAGGGATGGAAGAGAAAAGCAGTGGTTGGGGGCTGGCTGTGACCACGATCATCTTAGGAACGATTGTCGGTACCAGCTCGCTTCTCCTAAGCGTGCTGCTGGATTTGACCGAGCACGTTTTCCTTCACTTTCGGGAAAGCAATCTAGTGCCGGTTGACATCAGCGCGGGGCCTGGGCGGCGGTTCTTGTCGGTCTTAGTGGGGGGAATCGTCGCGGCCATTATTTGGTACTTCCTCCAGCGCAAGTACCACCCGGTTAGCATTACGAAGGCTTTGGACGGCAAGACGATGCCGTTAGGGAAAACGTTCGTCCACGTCTGCACCCAGATTTTCTTCGTGGGAACGGGAAATTCGATTGGACGCGAACTGGCGCCACGGGAAGCCGGGGCGGCCATTGCGCAGAAGTGGACCCGGGCTACTCACCGCTACCCCTGGCTTTACTTAAACCGCGAAGACCAAAAGATGCTGATCGCTGCCGCGGCGGGAGCGGGGTTCGCCGGGGTCTATATCGCCCCGATTACTGGAGCGGTCTTTTGCATTGAACTGCTCTACAAGAAGGTTAACGCCCGAGTAGTGGCGGTCAGTCTGACCATGTCAGTGATTGCGACCTTGATTGGGTCGATTGTCAAGGGCTATGAACCATACTACCTGGTGGGGAGCCAGCACTACGGCCTCCAGCTCCTTCCCCTGGTAATAGTCTTGGGAATCCTCAATGGGACTGCCGGAACGTTCTTTAAGGCGGGCGTCAAGCTGGCAAGCAAGCACCGGGCAGTCACGAAAAACGTCCTGGTCCAGCTCCCCCTGTTAGCGGTGCTAGCCGGGGGCGTTGCCAGCTTCTATCCCCAGGTGATGGGGAATGGCCGGGGGCTGGCCCAGCTGGCGATGAACGCGAATACCAGCCGTCAGGCGTTACTGCTCCTGCTCTTTGGGCTGGTTGCGAAGGTCGTGATTACCCTCGGGACCATTAAGTGCGGGGGCTATGGTGGAATCCTAACTCCTTCCATTGCTGCTGGAGCGGTGATTGGGGTCTTTGCCGGGGTCGTTTATACCGCTCTGGTTCCCGGTATTACCCTGGCCCAGACGGCGGTTCTCGGTGCTGCCTGCTTTTTAGCGGCGTCCCAGCAGGCACCCTTGATGGCAATGTTCATGTTATTCGAAGTTTGCCACTTGGACTATACCGCGTTGCTGCCGCTGGCCCTAGGGGTGGCGTTGGCTATCAGCACAAGTAAGGCCCTCCAAAAACGATTTACCTATTGAGAAAACACATAATTATTGCTACCATAAATAGTGGTAGAGTGATTGCCTACCGGAAGAGACGCGGGTGCGAGCCCGAGTCTCTTTTTTTGTCTAAGTAAGCAGCAACAAGGTATAATAAAAGAAGAGACACGGGTGTCACATTAACGGGGGTTCCATAATGGAATATAGAGAACTGCTGGCTCGGTTGGCGGAGTTCTTTAACACGTGGAATAGACGCCACGTTCCCGCTGGCCAGGTCAATCGCCTGCAAATCAAGATGCATGAACAGACAATCAACTACGTCTTTAACGGACAGGTTCTGTGTACGGTTGAAGTTGTCGCTGATCAGGAACTGCGTAATTCGTTGAACATTAACCCGCTCCTGGCAGAGAAGCGGTTGCTATTAAGCATTTTGGAAACAACCAGTAGCCTAGCGACTAGTCCGGATTTGCAACAAGTTACGGACAGTCGGGAGCGAGAAGAGGTGGTTGTGCTCCTCCTGCGCCTTTACCACGCTTTGGAAATGGACATAATCAAATCTTTTCCGGAGGTGCGGGCGCTCTTTAACCGTAAGTATTTTCGCAAGCAAGGCCGGACCGCGACGGAACGAATCAGGCTAATGGAGTCAATTGAACGGTTCCGTGATGACCTTGATAGGTATTTTTACCGCTGGTCAGGCGCGGGCCCAGATGGCGCGGTAGTTGCAGATTATTTGGCAACGATGTCGGTTGCGGAATTGTGCGTATTGCTCAATGCGACAATTATCGTGACGGGTGAGCAAGGTCGGTGGCCAAATGTAACGACTGCAGCCCGGATTGTGACCAAACTAGCATTTCCACTGAAAAAGTAAATATTGATTGAATGGAAACGGCTGTTTTTCCCGTAATGACGGGGAGAACAGCCGTTTTGGGCTTTTTACTAATGATTCGATAAGGACGAAAAAATTTTCCATATTTGTTCGGTTAAATTATAACGAAAAATATAAAATAAACACGATTGTCAAAATATCTGGGTGAGAGTAAACCCATTCACCTGATAAGTCCAGAACGTTCCCTGAAACTAGACGCATTTGACTGATTTGACTAGGAAATGGTCAATCCATATAATTATTGACGTTTCACAATTTTTGAAGGGAAGATTAGAAATGGTTTCTAGAAATAATCAGTGGTACAAGCTCCAACAGGGAATGGAGCAGGTGCCGCACTTTGGTATTCGGAAGTTAACGGTTGGCGTATCGTCAGTATTGCTCGGCTTGTTATTTATGGGGATAAACATGACAACCGTCCATGCCGATACCGCCACGCCGGCGACGAATAGTGCCAGCCAGGTGGCCGCCCAGGGAACGACCACTACGGCAAATACCGGGGAGAAAGCAAATCCAGAAACTGCACAGAGTACGGATGAAAACGCAAAACAACACCTATCTGACACTCTTAAGTTAGCCCAAGAAGCAGGTGTGAATGTTACAAAGTCAGGGACTAAGGTGATTAATGGTACCAACGCAAATGATGCCGAGAATCAAGCAGCCTTAGACTATCAGGGTCAAAACGAACAAGTAAAGAAGGCATTTGACGAGCAGCAAAAGGCCAATACACAAAGTCAGGATGAGTACAATAAGGCCTTGGAAGCATATAAACAGGCTCTTAAAGATAAAGGCTATCCTGTAAAAGATGGGGCTTTAACAGGAAACGACATTCAACAGAATTTAATTTTTGGTGATGAGCCTAACGTTGTAGTAAACGGAACCGTGACGGATAATCGTTTGATGATTGAAACCGGAAATGACATTAATTACAAGCACCCGACGTTTCCAAGTCAGGGAAATTATCATGAAATTGTGTTTAAGGATGGTAATAGTACAGCGGTTGAAAGGGAACTGGGAGAATTTACATTTACCAATCTCCAAAATTCATACTACGAAGGGAGAAAGATTAGTAAAGTTGTAGTCTCGTTTTCCAATCTAGAACGTGACGGTCTGACGGATAGCCATTTCGGCAAACATTGTGTCGTTATTTATGATAATTTGACTAAGGGGTTAGAGTTTGCCGGAACGTCAATTGATGTTACTTATCGTTTTTATGATGAGAACGGACAATTAATTACGTTAAACTTAAAAGATTCATATATTGTTCCCGCATCGCTAAATAACCATGGGAATGATAAAGAAAGTCAAACGGGTGTCAACATTGAAAGTGTTGAGTTGCTTTCTGATGGTAAAGCTGAACAATTGTTGGGTTCGTCTGTAGCTGTTGATGGCAATAATGAATACTCTAACCATTTTAATGACGGTGACTGGGATCAATCAGTTACCGATGACCCACATGGAAAACGGACGTATGGTTCAGGACTTTTTAACGTTTCTGGAAACCATGTAACTTTGCGGTTTTATACTCAGGTAAGCCCGGATGTTGCAGCCAGTTTGAATAAGTTGACACCAGATGAGTGGAATAATGGAAGTATGTGGGCAATCGTGCAAACAGTGATTCCAACTTACGATGACCCAGTGCCACCCGTAAAAAAGAACTCCAATGCTAAAGTTGCCTACCATGATGTTGAGTTGCATGTTAATGGTAGTCAGCATGTAACAGTTAATATGCCAAATGGGAAAACTACCACTACCCCGGCTGATCAGTCGTATCAATTCACAAAAAGCGCCAATGGTTGGGGTAGCGAACATCGTTTTGAAGATTTCACGTTAACGATTATTCCGGGCTATCACGTTGATTCGGTTATTGTTAATGGAAAACGGGCAGATGACCAGGTTAAGAATAATATTTTAGCTGGTCAAAGTGTGACTGCAGATAACCCAAATGCTGATATTGTGGTTAACTATGCCGCCGATAATCAAGCGACTAACATTGTCTATGAAGACAAAGATGGCAATATTATTAAAAAAGATATGGTCAACGGTAAAACCGATGAGACGGTTAATACGGATTCCTCTGTTCCCGATGGTTGGAAACTAATTCCTGGGCAGACAATCCCCAGCAAAGTTACTTTTACGGGTGATAAGACACCTGATACTATCATAAGTGTCGAACATGTCACTGTTCATGTTGACCATGACCAACCAAAGCAGCCTGGAGCGCTTATTCCAGGGACTAAGGATAAGCATTTTCCTAGTGGTGTAAAACAAAACGACTTAAACAGTACCGTTACCCGGACAGTCAGGGTTACGGAACCATATAAGGGCACGTCAACTATTAAGCAAACTGTTGCCTTTACTCGGGACGTAACCGTAGATGCTGTTACCGGCGAGGTTAAGTATCAACCGTGGTCTGAAGATGGTAATCATACCTTTAGTAAGGTTGATATTCCGGTCGTTCCAGGTTATACGCCGAGCCAATCAGGTGTTGATTCGTTGACCGTTAAGCCGGGTGATAGTGACTCTACCATCACAATCACCTACACGCCAAATAACTACGCCGGCAAGGTTTCCTACATTGACGACCAGGGCCACGAGCAATCGGCAACGGCTTTGGCAGGTCACATGGACCAAACTATCGACATTGATACTGACAATGTCCCGGCTGGCTGGGTTAAGGAAGATGGACAGAACCTGCCGAAGAAGATGACGATTACTGACCAGGGGATTGCCACGGTCTATGTTCACATCAAGCATGGCAAAGTCGTTGTTAACCCTGACCAACCGAAGACGCCACAGGACAAATTACCTGACAACCCTAGTCAGGGCTACCCAACTGGTGTCGATTCTGACAGTTTGAACAAAACCATCACCCGGACCATTGAGGTACTTGACCCTCATACCGGCAAGACAACCACAACGCAAACTGTCTACCTGACCCGGCAGGCAACGGTCGACGAGGTTACTGGCCAGGTCACTTATGGTGATTGGACGACCGGAGAATGGGATGAATTTGTCGTTCCTGCCGTTGCGGGCTACACGCCAAGTGAAAGCAAAGTTGCCAGTCAAGCGGTTACTGGCCAGACCAACGACACCACCGTCACGATCACTTACACAGCAAACGACCAGCAGACTAACATCATTTACCGGGACAAGGATGGTAACACCATCAAGACGGATACTGTCAACGGGAAGACTGACCAGACTGTCAAGACGAACTCCACCGTTCCAGCTGGTTGGGAAGTTGTGACAGGCGAAAAGCCAGCTCCAAGTGAGATCAAGTTTATTGGTGACCACACACCGGACACTATTATTACCGTCCAGCACAAGCATGACATCGTCAAACCTGGGGATGATCAGCCAACTGGACCGCTACCGGGTGACAAGGACAGAGATTATCCGCAACTAGAAGAACTGGCTAAGAATGTCCACTTCACAGTACGGATTACTGATCCGCGGACCGGCGAGGTGACGACGAAGGCTCAAGAAGTCGATTACGTTCGCCAGGCGGATATTGATGAGGTTACCGGGGATGTTACTTACAGTGACTGGAAGCCGGCCGCGGCTGAAGCTAGCGCTGACGCAGACGCTCCACAGTCCCAGTCCTTTGCTGACGTGGTTGTGCCGACCATCCAGGGCTATACGGCTCACTCCCACCGAAGCCACGCTGCTAGTGATGAACTGCGGCTCTTCAAGGCTCAAACCGGCGATGAGTCCGTTGACACTGACTTGGCTGTTGATCCTGACGGCTCCGTCAAGGTCAAGGGTGATAGTAACGTTACCGCAGGCACGCCAGACCGCCTAGTAGAAGTGACCTACACGGCAAACCCACAGAGTGGCAAGATTATCTACGTTGACCCGAATGGTAACCCGATTGCCGAAACACCGATCCAGGGGGTTACCGATCAGACGATTCCGTTTACGCCGCAGATTCCAGCGGGTTACGAACTCGTGCCGGGTCAGACTATCCTAACTGAAATCACCTTTAATGGCGATGGTCAGCCGGTGGTCGTCAAAGTTGAAATTGAAAAGATTCCAACGCTTAATAATCGTGGTGGTAACGGCCAGGCTAACGGCGGTTACTATAATGGGACGCGTCTGGAAAACGACGGTAGCCAGGCGAACGATAACGCCGCTGGTCAACACCAGGCTAATGACCAGCAGTTGCCACAAACTGGGGACGAAAATTCCAGTGCCTTAGTCGGCCTGGGCCTGATGGGGATTACCCTCGGCATGTTTGGCCTCAAGAAAAAGGAAGATAACTAATTTAGCCTAAATTCACTGCTCACTCTTCTCCCCCCCCCAATTACGTGAGTGGGCAGGAAGCTAAAGGGCCGGTTCCATAAACGGAACCGGCCCTTTTCCTCTGGGCTTAGTTGACATAATGACAGTTACGATTGAGAACTAGCCGTCAACATCTGATGGACGGTCTGAGAAATGTCGTCACTCTGGAAAACCATAGAAATCACCGCGGCGCCCGCAACGCCGGTGGCAAGGGTTGCCGCAATGTTGTCAGCGGTAATGCCGCCAATGGCAACGACCGGCTGCTCGCTGAGGCGGTTGAGCAGTGCCAGCCGGCTCAGGCCCAGTGCCGGATCCGCGTCTGCCTTTGACTGGGTGGGGAAGACTGGGCCAGAACCGATATAGTCGACGGCTGCCAGCTGGTTGGCTTTTTCGATTTGCGCTGGCCGATTGCAGGAGTAACCAATCATCAATTTCCCTTGGGCCCGCTGGATAACCTGCTCAATCCGCTGGTCCTTTTGGCCGACGTGGACCCCGTCAGCGCCGACCGCTAATGCCAGTTCCTCGTCGTCATCGATGAAGAAGGGGACCCGGTAGTGCCGGGTTAGTTCCCGGAGTTGCTGAGCCAGCTTTAACCGCTGGTCGGCCGAAAGGTTAGAAGAGCCCTTTTCCCGGTACTGGAAGGCTGTTATCCCGGCCTGGAGTGCTTCTTCCGTCTTGGTCAATAGTTCTGCCGGGGCGTGGTGGGTATCCTGGCTACCGCCGACCAGGTAGGCCCGGAGCATGGTTGGCTCAAATTTCATCCTGGTCACCGCCAATCTGGGCCCAGTGGTTGAGGGGGCCGTGCCCATGGCCGACATTGATCCCGTCTTTGATTGTGGCCTCCACATAGACTTTTCCAATTCGAATTGCCTCTTCCATTGACTTTCCCTTGGCAAGCTCCGCAGTAATGCAAGCAGAGATGGTATCACCGGTGCCGTGGGTATTATGGGTTGGTATTCGCTTGGCGGTCAGCCAAAAGTTATGGCCGTTTTCAAGCAGGACAAAGTCGTTGGCTTCATCCGCGCTGGCAAAGTGGCCCCCTTTGACGAGGACGTTCTTGACACCCATTCCCTGGAGGAGTTTTCCCACCGTAATCATGTCAGCTTCCGTTTGAATTTTCATTCCCGCCAGTTCTTCGGCCTCAGGCAGGTTGGGGGTGACGAGACTGGCGAGGGGGAGGAGCTGGTCACGGACGGTGGCGATGGCGTCATCGCTAAGTAGCTTGGCGCCGCCCTTGGCAATCATTACGGGATCAACCGTAACGGGGCCAAAGTCATACTTTTGCAAGTTCTTGACCACCGCCGTGACCCTGGTTGGATCGGCCAGCATCCCGGTCTTACAAGCCCTGATTTTTAGGTCGGCTGCCAGTGAAGCACACTGCTCGTCAATCAGCTTAGGCGGCATTGGCAGGGCGTCCTGGACTCCCAGGGTGTTTTGGGCGGTCACCGCCACCACCACCATCGTTGCGAAGACTCCCCGCTCCTGCATGGTCTTAAAGTCAGCGGCAATCCCGGCCCCGCCACCACTATCGGTTCCAGCAATGGTCAGTGCTTGGGGGAAATTATTAGTCATCTTGCTCATCCTTTCTATGCTAAATCTTCGTCGGTAATCATCGTCAGTTCATCAAGGAAGTGTTCTTGCCAGCTGCCAAGCCCGTTAGTGCCCTTGGTGGCGTTCTTTCCAGCAGTTGTTACGAGCCGGCAACCGAGCCAGCCGGCGGTCACGGGATCTGCTCCCTGGCCGAGCAGGGCGGCGATGATGCTGGAAAGGATATCGCCAGAACCAACGTTGGTGGCGAGCCGCTCGGTTCCGCGGTCATTGTGCCGCGTTGCCTGGCCGTTAGTGATAACATCGACCGGTCCGGAAAGGACTACCGTGGTCTGGTAACGGCTGGCACACCGTTCGGCGAGGGTGACCAGGTCGCCATCACCGGAGCCCGCGTCAATTCCGTGACCGTCCCAGTCAACTCCGGCCAGGCTGGCAATTTCGCCCGCATTTCCCCGGATAACCGTGAACTGGTGACTGGTTAGCAGGTCGTGGTTGATTTGTTGACGAAAGGCGGTAGCCCCGCAGGCGACGGGGTCAAGGACCAGGGGCTTGTGGAGGCGGTTAGCCGCGGCCGCTACGGCAGTAAGCTCTTTGCAGAGTTCGGCCGTCGGTGTACCGATATTCAGAGTGACCGCGTGGGCAGCTGCTACCAGGTCGGCAGCCTCTTCTGGTGCTGTCGACATAATTGGGGAAGCGCCAATCGCGCTGAGGGCGTCGGCAACTTTCCCGCTGGTAACCGTGTTGGCAACTGTAAATGTGATTGGGTGGTTCTGACGAACGGCCGTAATTAGATGATTATCCATTAAAGTTCCTCCTAACAAAAAAGTGGTCAGGTTACACTGAACCTGACCACTGGTGGTTTAAACGCACATTTTCCTTCGCAAGTATCAACTTGACAGGTTCTAGAGTCCACGGCTCTGGCCGTATCTCAGTCCGGTAAACGGACACCCCTAATGTAATTACATTATTTAATTGACTTAATTATACACTAACCAGGGTACTTTGCCTAGTTTACATAATTTCGAATATCTTAGTGATCTCTTGCAAAACGTAAACTAGACGAAGGGGAAGCAGTTAACCATTAGCGGATTAGTGGCAGTTTTGAATCACCGTGGAGTGCAGTTAAGGTGAAGGAATAATAAATAACGTTGCAAACCAAGATCTTAGTTCGCAACGTTATTTTAGTTTACATAATTCCAGATACAATAATTACTACTCAAATTTAAAGTTCTGCACTACTTTATCAAGGTCCTCCTGCTCAATCCCGAGGTAGTGACGGGTGTTGCGCTCGGAGGAGTGGTTGAAGAGCTGGGAGATAATTTCAACGTTGACGCCCTTCTTGTAAAGTTGACGGCCAAAGGTTTTGCGGAAGGAGTGGGTACCCAATTTTGCGGCTAGCTGAGGGTTGCCTGTTTTGCGTCCCATTCGTTGAAGCATCTCGTAGAAGCCATGGACGGAAAAGTGGCCATCCTGGTTGCCAGGAAAGAGGTAGTCGTTTTCGTCATGGTAGTCCAGGTCATTGAGATAGTTAATGATTTCAGCCAGACAATTATTCCAAAAAAGCGTTTTGGCCTTCCCGGTTTTCTGCTCAATCACCCGGGTCTTGGTCTTATTGAGGACGTGCCCAACACGGAGGGTGACCACGTCTGAGGCCCGCAGGCCATTATTGAGGGCGATTGCGATCATCAGGAGGTTGCGGTTGACCAGTTCCGGTCGTGATGCCGCCTTGATGGTGGTACGCAACTGCTCATATTCCGTGAGGGTCAAAAATTTAACGTTCTCGACCCAAATTTTCCGTCGCCCCTTAACCTGGCCGTTGGTCTTGTTCTTCGGAATGTATTCCCGCTTTTTAGTTGACATAATATCATATCCTTTGATTACTTTTCGAGGTAGGCAATCATCTGGGGAAGGTATTCCTCACACTCCTTCTTTCCCCGTTCATAGAGTTTGCGAATCTTCCTGACGTTTCCCTCAACCCGCTTGATTTTGATGGGCTTCTTCGGCACAATATCAAAAATCTTGCCATCGTTAGCCAGCCGGTTAAGCTCGGTGATTTGCCGGTTGTAGACGAGGGGACGGTTAATCCCCGCTTCAGCAAACTGGGGGTACTCCTTGTAAAAACGGTGGTACAGTTCCTGGACTGCCCGACTGGATGGCTTTTTCCGGTACTTGGCATCGCGGGTGCGGACGACAACGATTTTATCGAAGCCCTGCTGCTGGGCGATGTCGTAGGGAATCGAATCAGCAATGCCACCGTCGAGGCACAGTCCCTGGCTGGTTTCTTGCGGATCCGAGAGGAAAGGCATTGAGGAAGACGCTTTAAGTGCCTGGTTTAGTTCATCACCAGTAGGGTCGGTAAAGAGGACCGCCTTCCCGGTATTAAGGGACGTGGCAACGGCTGTAAAGTGGGATGATGACCGCTTATAGGCCTGTTCGTCGAAATTACGCCAGGAGTAACCATGGTCCTCAAAGAGATAATCAAGGTTGATAATCTTTTTCTTAAAAACACGGGCCATTGAAATGTACTTTCGATCATGCCGGTAGTTGATATTGATGCTGGCGGCCCGGCCGTACTGCTTAGCAACGAAATTAACGCCGTTGAGTGAGCCGGCAGATACCCCGATGACACTCCGGAACTCAATATGGTGAGCGAGGAAGGTGTCGACGATTCCGGCCGTGTATTGCCCACGAAAGACACCACCCTCAAGAACAAGTGCTGCATTGTATAACATACTTCTCTAAGTCTCCTTTTTTTGCCGTTAAAAGAGGTCATTTAACGTAAGCCTGTTTTTCAATAAAATTATACAACAGTCTCACGCAAAATGTCACCCATTTAAAAGCCTATGAGAACGGCATTTGCGACCTGTGATAGTAAGACTCTTTTATCAAAAGAGTCTTACTAATTGCTTTTTAGTGGTGAATCTGGCCAGATTTGGGAAATTAACTCTCAGACGTTCTGAAATCATTTTCGATGGGTAAGTCATCAACTGGAAACGTCTGAGCGGCAAACTAAGTGGGAGTAGGATAAAATAAAACATTCGTTGACCCACGGCCCGCTTAGCTTGCCAGCCAGTGACTGTGTTGATGCATTTTACCTTTAAAATAGTTAAAAGGCTGGGTCAATTCCCAGCCTCTTAACTATTTCTTTTCTTTGCTAATTTCGTCTAATGCTTCCCGCTGTTGGGTGACACCAACGTGAGTGTAGAGATCGGTTGCCGATGTTCCTTTCTGCCCCAGTTGCTGGGCGACCAAGACCTGGTCCTTGGTAACCTCGTACATCTCCGAAGCCAAGGTGTGACGGAGTTTGTGGGGGGTAAGGGGGTGACCGAAGGTGGTTGAGTACTTTTTAACCATCCGTTCGATCGCATTGGCGGTCATCCGCCGGGTTTCGCCGTGGTAAACTGTCAAAAAGAAAGCTGTATCTTTCTTTAATGCGTGGTAACGCTGGGCACGGATTGCCAGATAGTCTTGAACGTACTGGATCGACCAAGGAGCAATCGGCACCGAGTCACGTTGCCCACCCTTACGCACGACGTCGAGCAGTCCCTGGTTGATATTCAGGTCGCCAAGGTTAACATTCGCCGCCTCGGAAACCCGCACCCCAGTTCCTAAAATTAAGGCAATGATTGCAATGTCCCGTTCCCGGTTGACTTTAAAGGCGTGAAGAGCACGCTTGTCACACTTGTGCGGGTACTCATTTTGGATAAAGTTAATGAAGTCAAACTTCATTTGCCCCCGATACATGTGCGAAGACAAGGTATGGGCCCGGTAGTTCAGGGTCTGTGTATCATTTAAGGAATCAATCTTCAGCATAACGTTGCGGTAGAAGTAAGGTTCTCCGTCATTGATATCGGCAGTGACCGTTAAATATTTGAATAGGGAACGGAGGGCGTTGATTGACCGGTTGATGGACGTCGGCGAATTTAGCCGCCCCTGTGCATTTTGGGTATGTTTGAGGTGGTCGATGTAAAGCATGATATCGTTTCGCCGAAGTTTTTCCAGGGCCTTAGTGGAAATACCGGTGTTATCTTGGGCGTCCGTCAAGCCGCTTACCCGAAGCCAGTCAAAAAAACGGCGGATTTCGGTTAGGTACTGGTAGGTTGTCGTGACGGCATGGTTGGTACCAAGGTAGTATTCATTGACGTAGTCCGGCAGCTTTGCCAGTTCGGACTGAATTAGGGTTAGGTATTTATCTGCTTCCATGTTTCCACTCCTTGAGAAAGTCATAAACTTATTATAAAACGAAATTGGCGAAAAAGTGTACAATAGGAGTGGTACAAAAAGGAGGAACAAAAGATGAGTATTGAAAAAGACCGGGCCTTCGCGGAAGTTTTGCGGCAGTTATCGACCGCGGAACTGCTGGATCGCTACTATCGGCAGACCCCCGAACTAACGGATAAGGTCCTGACGAACAAGATAGACGACGAACAACTAGCGGAAGGGCCGCTTACCATTAATGGCGTCCAGATGAGTGAACAGGATGCCCGTGATTATCTGATTATGCAGCTGGTTAAGCGGAGCCACAAGGAGAAGTAGATGAAAGCTCTCTCCTTACACCCGGAAAACGCAGCGGCAGTAGCCTGGGGCGATAAGCTGGTTGAATACCGAACCTGGCAAACCAATTACCGTGGACCGCTACTGATTTGCGCTAGTGCAAAACGTCAGCCTGGTTTTCTTGCCGGGCATGCTCTCTGCGTGATGAACTTGGAGGGAATCTATCACTTTCCCGACGGTAGTTATGGCTGGCGCTTTTCCCCGTTTCAAACTGGGCTGTCTTACCACATCGAGCCGGTGGCTGTAAAGGGGCGGCAACGCTTGTTTAACGTTGCTGATGCCCTAATCCGTCCGGTAGACTGGGAGCACCAGGGCCAGGTCGATTGGGACCGGGCTGAGCAGTGGTTGGTTGAAGTTTACCGGCCGCTAATTCAATAGTAGGTAAAAAAGAGAGCTTGATAAAAGTTGTTAATGACTTTTATCAAGCTCTCTTTGAGTAGTCGGGAAAACAGGATTCGAACCTGCGACCCCCTGGTCCCAAACCAGGTGCTCTACCAAGCTGAGCTATTTCCCGAATATACGTTGCTCATTTGACAACGTTTATTATTTTACCAATCTATTCGGTGTTCGTAAAGCACTTTTTATGATTTTCTGTAAATTTCTGTTCTGCGGGAATTGATTTACGATGATGAAATTATGTAAACTAACGACCAGCCAAGTTCAGTCCCACTGTCCCTGGCAGGCCGTTTATTTATGTTCGCTTGTTGTTTTAATTGCTTAAACGTGTAGAAATATCCTTGCTAGTGCGGTTTGAAATCAACTTATGGTTCAGTAACGGTCTTGTTTTCAACCTTGTTGGTCTTAGGGTTAAAGTAGGTCAAGTGGGACTTGCGCGCCTGATTCTTTTTGGCATCACTGATGCTGTAATCATTCCCGTAGAGGGCAGCTTCCCAGCCGCCATACATTGGACATGGGAGGACGATGTACTTGCTACCAAACTGGTTGGTGTTCTTTAAGACATCATTATAGCGTCCCTTGACGGAAGCACTCTGGGGATCATTAAAGTCGGTTAGACTATCACCAAAGAGCATAATGACGTTATTATGCCGTTCGATGGCCTGCCGCCGACTTTCCTTGGTCTTGTCTTTTTTACCCTTGAGCATGATGTGGTCATTGGTTGCCTGGGGCAGGCCCTGGTCAACGAGGTTTTTCTTGGTTGCCTTTAGCTGGTCAGTTGTGCGGTCACTAACGTAGTAGATTTGGACGCCGTTTTGGTTTGCGTAATCCAAAAAGTCCTTTGCTCCAGGAACGGGCTTGGCCTTCGCAGCGCTAACCCAGGTATTCCAGTACGTAGGAAATTGTCCATTGTGGAGGGCGTTGTAAGCCTGGTAGGGTGAATTATCAAGCACCGTTTCATCAATATCTAAAATAATGGCACGGGGTTGGTCGCTTGGCTGGGCTAAACTTTGGTTCAGATTTTGCCGGGCAACGTTGTACCCCTGTAAGTAGAGCGCTTTACATTCTGCCGATGTCTGGTACCAGGCAACCGCCATGGTGTTCTGGTTGCCGAGGTCAGTTTTGGCGGCCGTAACGGTGGCTGTCCCACCGAAGCCAAGGACGCTTAGTGTCATTAACGTTGCTGCGCCGGCTTCCATCGTTATTTTTCTTAACTTATGCATATCTTGGACATCCTCTCGATAAAGTGATAAATCTACACTCTCTAGATTATAGCAAGCGCTTACATCTGAGGGAATGACCTAATAAAAAAGGCACCGCCGATACAAAGCGATACCTATTAAAGATGGAATGTAAGGACACTACTGCCGGCGATGATGCCAGATGACAGTAGCTCCGGCAGCAATGACGACCCAGATAAGACCAACCAAACTAATTTTGGCCCCGGTAGTTAGTCCCGGAGTTTGATAGTTAAAGGTGATCCGGTGGTGGCCCTGGGGGAGCCAAACACCGAGAAAGGCTTGGTTGGTGCGAACCGTTTTCGCCCGGTGTCCGTCAACGTTGACTGTCCACCCAGTAGAGTAGGGGATCGAGGAAGTCAGGATCCCGGAACGCGGAGTGGTAATTGTCCCGCTGACCTGGTTCCGCTTGAATTGGAGGTTAGTCAGGGCGTGCTGCTGGATGGCCCGAACTTGCTGGTCATAATGACTGTCAAGTTTTTCGGCCACCACCTTGTAGTCTAGCTGGTAAGTGCCGAGCTTAGATGGTTGGAAGGTCAGCGTTTCCGGCAAGCCCCCCTGGTAGTAACCAATGTTTAAGGTCGAATTGGTGACCTTCTTAAAGAGGGAGAGGACGTTTTGCTTTGCCTGGACCACGCTGGCAGTGCCAAACTTGCTTGTGTAGTTTAACTTAAAGCTGATATCCGGCGAGCCGTTGAGCACGTGGTAGCGCCAGTATTGATACTTAGTGAAGCGCTGGTTGATGACGCTGCCCGGGTTCACCGCCATCTGCTGGAGGTGTTCCTGGTCATACTTGATCTGTTCCTTCATGCTAAACGGCGTGTACTTAATTTTGGAGAATTCAATGTGTAATTCAGTCTGTTTGAAGCGCTTGGCAAACTTCTTATTCTCCAGTTCTGGGAATTGCAGCTGGTAGGTTTCATCACTGTCGGTATACTTGAGCTGGTGGGGGTTAACCTGGTTGAGCCGATTGGACACCAGAACACTCTTGAGGGTGTAAACCTGGTTGTGAAGGTTGGCCGGCCGCATCCCCTTGATCGAGCCGTTCACCAATACTCCTGCCGCAAGCGCCCGTTCTTTAGCGGTTGGCGAAAGACTACGGTAACGCTTGGCGCTAATGTAGTCGCCTTGCCAGTAAAGCAGTGGAAAGGCCTGCTTGCTCTGGTAGCGGATTGTCTGGGTCGGCACAAAAGGTTCCTTTCCCTTTTGGATGGCCCGTGGATTGGGCTGACCGCTATCATAGTTGATAACCGGGTCCGTGGCCTTATCCATGAAGTAGCCGGCCGGGACTTTCGTTGCGTTCTTGCCGTTACTCTGCACGAAGAGGTACTTTACACCAAAGAAGTTGTTCATGACGCTCCGATCATCGGCCTGGCGGATGGGGATGTTCGCCTGGTACTGGTTGTTTTGCAAGCTGGTGTTGAACTGGCCCAGGTACTTATTTTGCAGGGAGTAATAGGAGTCAATATTATTAAGCCCGGACGTAAGGTCATTATCGAGGTTTGGCCCAAGGTCGTCGGCACTCCCGCTGCTATTGATGATTTGGTTCTGACTGACGGTTGAAACCCGGTAGAATGGCTTTCCCGTTAGTCCCTGGTCGAGGCCGCCATAGCGGTTGGCGGTAATTGCCTGGTACTCACCCCGGCTCAGCATATTTTTCGTGAAGTTTCCGTTATACGGGAAGGCGGAATAAACCGCGTTAAAAGCCGCGTTAAGGACGATTAAGCCGAGCAGCCAGCGGTCAGGCGATTGCGGGCGGTGCAGGTCAATCATCCACAGGGTCAGCAATGAAACAATCAGGAAAATAACCGGCATGAAAATATCATCATTGTTCTCAAAGAAGAAGGTGACGATTAGAACCAGCAGGTAAACGCCGGTGGCCCAGCTGAGGATCCAAAGGTCGCGGTGGCTCAGCTGGGGAGCGTTCTGGACGAGAATGCAGACTGTCATTGCTAGTGGCAGGTAAATTAACAGTGTCCAGCGGTTGGAAGCCGACATCATCCCGTTAAAGAAGGCCCCCACAGCTGGGATGAGCAGCATGATTAGTGCCAAGGCAAGACTAATCGTCAGAAGGGGGTACTGCTTGGGCCGGCTGTAAATGTAGATTAGGGCCAGAAAGCCGATGGAGACGATCCCCAAGGCTGTCCAATACATGAAGTACCACTGTCCACCATTAATCAGCTGCTTAGGTAGAAAGAGGTAGTAGTAGAGGGGGTAGGCCTTTAGACCGTTCGCAAATTCCGACCCAGTCCGGGTAGAGTTCATGACGGCAATCAGTTCCGGAACCAGCATGACTGCGGAAACCAGGATACTGCTAATGGTGGCAAAAGCAAGTTTAGCAAGCGTTTGCCAGTAGTTCAGCTTTGTCCGGTAATGGGTAGCAACGCGCAGGATCAGGTAGAGCACGGCGCCGATTCCCAGGACGAAGGCAAAGTAGTAATTACTGATCAGCATCCAGGTAAAGACCCCCACCAGTGGCCAGGCACTTCTTCCCTGAAGGACCCGTTCTAGCTGAACCACGATCAACGGGAAGAGGATAAATGGCGTTGTGAAGAAAGGCTGGGCAATGCAAGCGTACAGGAGAAAAGCATTTACCATGTACGTTGCCGCCCCCGCTAGAATAACGTTATCCCGAAAGCGGAAGTGCTGGGCAAAGTAGACAAAGGCTAAGCCAACACAGTACAGACGGATCACCGTGATTACCTGGTAGGCGAGTGTCATTTTAGCGGCCGGGAAGAGGAGGGCGAGGTAGGCGAAAACGTCACCGATTGTATAGTAGGAATAAACCTGAAAAGTATCGGTCCCCAGCCCCATCTTCCACGACCAGTACTGAAACTGCCCGGGATGGTGGAAAAAGTGGATTAAAGCTGCCCGGTAGTTTGCCATTAATGGCAGGTGCTGGTTGAGGGCGTCCTTACTGAGGATAAAAGTATGCCCAGTCAGTAAGTACGTGCCAAAGATACAAACCGCCAGGAACGCAAACATCACCGTGTATTTGAGGTAGAGCTGTTTTACCGGCCGGCGGGTAAACGTGAAATTCATTGTTCAACTTCCCATCTTTACTTAATCAAATATCCTTATTTTAGCATTATGTCCGGTCCGTTGCGAATTTGCTTTGCTACTTTGTTGAATACTGGGCGTTGATGCTTTTTCGCTAAATTGACAGTCAACTGGCAGTGAATTAGAATGAAAAATTAAAGCAAAGAAAGGACTGAAATTATGACCAAACAAGCTCAAGGCCACTTTAGAGCAGTTACCAGCAGTCCCCAGGACTTAGCCCAGCTGGAAGCAATTATGCGGGAGACGTTTACGGATACCTTTGCTAACGAACAGTCGGCAGAGGATTTAAACGCTTTCTTAGATAAAAATTATAATCAGTTGGTGCTGAAACGTGAATTGACGGACCAGGACTCAGAAACGTTCTTTTATAAGGTTGACGGCCAGCCAGCAGCATATTTAAAGGTCAATTGGAACGCAGCTCAGACTGAAAAGCAATTTGAGAATGCATTGGAAATTCAGCGGATTTACGTCCGGCAGCAATTTCAAAAACTGCACATTGGTGGCATCTTAATGCGGCACGCGCTGGAAATCGCTCAGCAGCAAAATCGTGACCGAATCTGGCTTGGCGTCTATGAACATAATTTAAATGCCCAAGGTTTTTACCAACATTTTGGTTTTCAACGTGTCGGCCAGCACACGTTTACGGTGGGCACGGATCGCCAAACAGATTTTTTGCTGGCAAAGAAGTTGTAAAAGTTACGCTAACACACGTTATTTGTGGTTAAACAGCAAGGCAATCAAAATGATCAAAATTGCTGTTTCCGGGGGCTTTCTTAAATCAATCGCACTAAAACTATAATTTTAATGACAGGTTGATTTTTAAATTAAGGTCTGCCCTGTTTAGCTAATTATCCATAATAAAAATAAAATCCCTGGACAAAAATAACACTGTTCAGGGATTTTACTAGTTTATTTAAATGTAATGACCGGCTTGATGACCTTGCCGCTGGTGAAGTCGTCAAAGGCCTGGTTGACTTGATCGAACGAGTAGAACTTCATCAGTTTATCAACAGGAAACTTGCCTTTCTTAAAATACTTGATGAGTTTGGGGATGAAGAGTTGGGGAATGGCGTCACCTTCAATCAGACCGATAATCTGCTTGGATTCACCCATGATGTCCATCCCGGTCAGGTTCAGTTTACCGGCAATCCCGATTAAATATAGCTTCCCATCGGTTCCCAACGAATGCAGCAAGTCTGTGATTAGCGGTCCGAATCAACGGCGTAATCTAAGCCAGCTGGTACGATTTTGCGGATGGCGGTCTCCATTAGCCGTGTTAATTACATCGGTCGGTGCTTTTGGCATGAAAAAAGCCCAGCTGAGCAAGAACTCACTGGACTTTAGAATGATTATTCTAGTGGAACTGCATTCCACCGTCGACTTCAAGAGTTTGACCGGTGATGTAATCGGAATCTGGACCAGCCAGGAAGGCAACGGCATTGGCAACGTCCTCTGGTTCGGAGAGCCGCTTCAGGGCGATGTCCTTAGCAAAGGTCTGCATACCCCATTCATCACTCTTGCCGGCGTTTTGACCAACCTTGTGGGCAATGTCGTACATCATTGGCGTCTTAACGATTCCCGGAGCAAAGGCGTTCACGGTCGTCCCTTCTTCAGCCAGTTCACGAGCAACAACCTGGGTGATTCCCCGAATGGCAAACTTAGAGCTGGAGTAGACAGTCAGGTTCGGGTTACCAACCACCCCGGCTTGGGAAGTGGCGTTGATAATCTTGCCTGGGTGACCGAGCTTCTTGAACATCTCGTGAGCGGCCTGGATTCCCCAGATGGTCCCGTAAACGTTGATTGTGTAAACGTAATCTAAGTCGTCCTTAGTAACGGTATCAATCGGCGTCGTTGGGGCAACCCCAGCGTTGTTAACAATTACATTGAAGTCCCCGTACTGGTCGACAGCCTTTTGCACTGCTGCGAAGACTTCTTCACGCTTGGAAACATCAGCGGTTACTGGGAAGGCTTCCCCACCGTTCTTCTTAATTTCGTCGGCGACTTCCTGCAGTTTGTCCATGTGCCGGGCAACCAGCACTACTGAAAAGCCGTCCTTAGCCAACCGCTTGGCGATTGCTTCACCAATTCCTTGACCGGCACCGGTGACTAATGCTACTTTGTTTGCCATAATCGATTCTCCTTCATATGTTTGTTTTTTCACTAACTGCGGTAATTATACCCTGATATGTTAAAAACTGTCAATGCGTAATTAGTGTAAATTGCCAGCACACCGCGGCAATTACTCATTGACCATGCTATAATAAGTTTTGCACTAACATGGAGGAGAGGAAAATGGCAGAAGAAAACTATCAGAGTAATGAGCAGGAACCCGGGACGTTAGACCAGCCGGATGCTGACCGTTCTAGCTGGGAACTGAAAAGCCTTGATTATGATGAAACGCTGGCCGTCCTAAACGGCGAGCAGAAAGTTCAACCGGAATTTGCCTTTGCGGATGACGTGCTAGCGAAAATCAGGAAGGACCAGCCGGAGCTCAAAAGTGGCGAGGACCTGAACAGCGTCATTGAAGATAAGTACCAGCAAATTCTCTTGGCCCGCTACAATGTCGACCAGGAACAGAATGTTACCGTTAATAAAGATAAGTAAAAAAACTCGGCACCGTTGTCCTTTTGAAGTGCCTCATAATTGTTAGACAAAAGTTCTAACGATTGTGAGGCACTTTTTATGACTAAATACAAACCTGACTTTAAAGCTAAAATTGTCCACGAATATCTGACTACTCCACAAAGTTCTCGAG
>SKEM01000037.1_pt1 | contig 105882 bp, 96 predicted proteins | sample 4826731 | NCBI WGS metagenome assembly SKEM01 (sample SAMN11008809, study PRJNA524170) | human gut metagenome | biome: Human fecal sample; material: Feces; isolation source: fecal sample from pouch patient p37 | host: Homo sapiens | place: Israel: Tel-Aviv | collected 2015-07-27 | reverse complement strand
CTAAAGAGTGGTATCAAAGGACATTATGCAGTGAGGCCTGTGCCTCTTTTTTAATGCAAAAAATCCTATTGATAGAATATCATAGAAATCTATCAACATGATTTATCATAGAACCATTCTTTTTTGAGAATTTGCTCGCACTTTTTGTATAATTATAACTAACCTAAGAAACGCTTAGGTAATTACTTAAAAAGGTGAATTAAATTTTGAAAAAAAGATTTTTATATATTTTTTTGGTTAGTCTAGCTATGACTTTAACGGGATGCATGAGGAATAATTCTGCGTCTGAGTCTAAAGATAAACCAATTAAAGTTGAACAAAAAAATAAGAAAATAAAGCAAATTAAAGCAAAATATCAAGTTGTAGAACACGATTGGAATGTTTATAAAGATGGGGTGAATATTTATGGTCGAATATATGTACCAAAAGATCTAGCTGGTAAGAAAAAAGCTGTTATTTTGTCACACGGATTAGCAGGTAATTACCATGATTTGGTTGATTATGCTAAAAATCTAGCAGGACAAGGCTATGTAGCATATGTCTTCGACTATCCTGGTGGCGCTAAAAATGGACGCAGTACAGGTGTAGAACAGTTGAACATGTCAATTTTTACAGAAGAACAAAACTTAAAAACTGTTTTAGAAGCAATCAAAGATAGAACAGATGTAAATCCAAAGCAAGTATCCTTATTAGGTGAGAGTCAAGGTGGAGCAGTGTCTGCAATGCTTGCATCAAAATATCCTAAAGAAGTTAAATCACTAATTTTACTTTATCCGGCATTTTCAATCACTGATTATACGCAAGCCGCATTTAAATCAATTAAAAAGGTGCCAGATACTCTGAATTTATTTGGCTTTACTGTTGGAAAAACTTACTTTGAAAAGTTATTTAAATATAATTTGTTAAAAACTGCTACTAAATATAATGGCCCAGTTTTAATACTTCACGGTTCAGATGATATTATTGTGCCGGAAACGTATTCCGAAAAAGCAAATAAAAAATTTAAGCACTCTCGATTGCATATTATTAAACGAGCAGGACATGAATTTAAAGGAGAACATAAGAAAGAAGCGATAGGATTAATCGATGATTTTTTAAATAATTGAGGACAGAAAAATGAAAAGAAAATATTTAAACTTAATTGCAATATTAAGTGTATTGAGTTTTCTAACCGTTTTTACTCAAAAAGTTAGTGCAGATGTAGATTATAGCATTAACAATATGGATGTTATTGCTAAGGTAAATCGTGATGGTTCATTATCAATGCAACGCACGATTGAATATGATTTTGCCAGTGATGCGCACGGAGTTTTTTACAAACAAAATCTAAATAAGAACCAGAACTTAAGCGATATTCAAGTTAAGGTCAATAATAAAAATATTTCTTTGTCAAATAGTGGTCAAAATAATACTTATCAACTTATTCAAGAAGGAAAATCATATCGTTTTAAAGTTTTTCATCGAATTAATGAAGATGATAAAGTTAAAATAGAGTATTCATACAGAATTTTGAGTGCTATCACTAATTATAAAGATACAGCCGAATTAAATTTTAAGATTATTGGTAATGGCTGGGATACAGATATTGATTATGCTAAAGTAATTGTACTTTTCCCAGGAAAAGTTCCGGATTTAAAAGCATGGGCCCATGGTCCATTAAATGGTCAAACTAAAGTTTTACCTAATCAAGGTAAAATTATCATGACTGCTAACAATGTACCAGGAGATATGGGGATTGAAGTCCACTCTATTTTCAGTCCATCTGTAACTTCTGCTAACATGAATTTTGTTAATAAAAACAAAAAGAAAGCTATTGAAAAGCAAGAGGCTAAATTAGCTATTGAGGCTAATAAAAGAAGACAGAGAAAAACGTATATTAATTGGGGGTTATTTGTAATCTCATTGATTAGTGGATTATTTGCGCTAATCAAAGCCATTTTAGTCAAACCCAAAGGTGTCAAACCAAAGAAGATTCGGGATTTAGCTCACAATTATGAAATTCCTGATGTTAGTCCAATAGCGGCTCAAGTTCTTGATCGTAATGCTAAACCTGATGCCAAGGCTTTTACTGCGTATTTACTGCAATTAGCTGGTAAACATCAAATTGAGATTGAAGAGTATAAGAGTAAGCATTTAAAAAAGAGCGAGTATCGAATTAATTTAGTTGATGATAGTATTCTAAATGATGAGTTACTTGAATTTCTATTTAAAAATGTGGGTGATGGTAGATCATTTACTACTAAGGAATTAAGAAATTATACTTCTAAGCGCTTAGGTAAAAAGTTTGATAAATGGAGTAATAATCACTATGCTTTGGTAGAAAATCGCTTCTTTGATAAGGCGGCTAAGAAGTATAAAGATAAAAGTGTAGGCACTTTAATTTTAATTATCGCAATCAGTGGAATTACTGGTGTTATTAACTTATTTTTATCTGATACAATGCCACGTTTATTAAGCTCATTGATGTGGACATCATTTGTTGTGCTTGTTTTAGCCATTATCGCTACAGTTATCAGTAATACAAGAGTAGGTATTTATAACCAGGAGGGTGCTGTAGAAACCAATAAAGTACGTGGGTTTAAGAAAATGCTTAATGATGTTGGTAATTTTAAGATGAAGGATGTCGGCGACATAATTTTATGGGAAGATATCTTACCATATGCTGTTACTTTTGGCTTATCTAAGAAGGTTATCGAACATCTTAAGATGGAATTTGATGCTGCAGAATTAGGCAGTTCAGTATTTATCTATGCACCCTTATATACTAATAGCGATAGTTTCGAAAAAAGTTTTGAACGTAGTTTCACTAGTGGCGTTTCAGCTGGTTCTTCGTCTATTTCAGGTGGGTCAGGCGGCTTTTCTGGAGGTTCATCTGGCGGCTTTGGCGGCGGAAGCGGCGGTGGAGCTTTTTAGGGTAAAAAATGCAGAAAACAATATTAACTAAAGTTCCAGAAAATATTCCGTTAGACATTCATCGCTTTATTTCTGGAGCGAAGATTTATGATAGTTCTTCTTCTCCTGAAGCTAGGGTTTATTTTATTGATAAGGACAATGGCTATTATTTAAAGCGTTCGGCAATTGGAAAACTTGAAAAAGAGGCCCAAATGACAGAATATTTTTATTCAAAAGGCCTTAGCGCAGAAGTGTTGAATTATCTTTCTCATGATTATGATTGGCTCTTGACGGCTGCTGTTAGCGGAGAAGATTGTGTGTATCCAAAGTATCTTAAAAACCCTGAACGTTTATGTGATACGATTGCATGTGAATTAAGAAAATTGCATGAAACAGATTATGCTGACTGTCCAGTTATGGATAAAACAATAAACTACCTTGCTACAGCTGAAAAGAATTATCATACGGGGAATTATGATCAATCGCAGTTTCCTAGTTTTGGATACAGCTCAGCTGAAGAAGCCTATGACATTTTAATGTCAAGAAAAAAAGCTTTACGAGATAAAGTCCTGCTTCATGGTGATTATTGTTTACCTAATATTATTCTCAAAAATTGGAATTTCTCGGGTTTTATTGATGTTGGTGGCAGTGGTGTCGGTGATAGGCACATAGATCTGTTCTGGGGGCCTGGACTTTGTGGTTTAATTTAAAAAACAATAAGTATCGAAATCGTTTTTTGATGCGTATGGCAGGGATAAAGTAGATGAATCGGTACTTGAAGTTATTGCTGCAGCTGAAGTTTTTGGGTAATTTTAAATGGAAGTAGTGCTTTTATTATTAAAAAATTATTAACACATTATTAAATCGCAATAATATTATTTTCAATAAAAAATAATTTAGCTTTGATAAGGAAAGTAACTTAAGATTAAGTTTTCAGAGAGTCTTTGGTGTGGTGGAAAAAGATAACGAGATCTTATGCGAAAATCACCTTTGAGCTGAAGAGACGATATTTAGTCTTTTCAGGGCCCGCCCTATACAGCGGCGACGTATCGCTTGTCTATATGATGAGCCGCACGTGCATGAGATCAGTATCAATTGCTGATGAATAAATAGGTGGTACCGCGTTAAAACGCCCTATTAGGTTAATTTAACCTAGTAGGGCGTTTTTTGTTTATCCAAGATAAGGGAGAATAGAAATGAGGATATTATATGAAAAAGTGGTTAAAATTATTGGAAAGTGGTTTGGTTACTACAAGTGTAACAGCGGTTTTGTCTGCCTGTTCAAATAATTCATCAGGGAATCAAAAATATGATAGGTCCTTATCTTGGATGACAACGTCGGAAATTCAAACACTTGATCAAACTAAAATGGTTGATACGACAAGTTGTGAGCAAGCCGATAATGTTTTTGAAGGTTTAAATCGCTTAGATAATGATGGAAAAGTAAAACCAGGTGTGGCAACCAAATCAGTAGCAAGTAAAGACGGCAAAACCTGGACATTTACTTTAAGAAAGAATGCAAGATGGAGTAATGGAGATCAAGTTACTGCTAATGATTTCGTTTATGCATTACAAAGAACGCTAGATCCACGAACACAATCGCAACAACAAAATATCTACCAAGCAGTTAAAAATGCTAATGAAGTAGTGGCTGGTAAAACTTCACCTCATAATTTAGGAGTTAAGGCTAAAGATAAACATACTTTAGTAGTTCATCTTACGCATCCAGTACCATATTTTAAAACGATGACGCATCAAATTGGAACCCGGTAAATGAAAAAGTTGCAAAAAGATATGGGAAAAAATATGGTACAGCTTCAAAATATGTAGTATATAATGGCCCATTTGTTAATAGCGGTTGGACTGGATCTAATTTAAATTGGAAGTTAAAGAAAAATAATTATTGTTGGGATAAGCAGAATGTCAAATTAAACACTATTAATTATAGTGTTCAAAAGACTCCGTCTACTGACTATAATCTTTACCAATCAGGAAACTTAGACGGTGCATTTTTAGATACACAAGCTTCAAAAGAGTTGAAACATCAAGAAGGATATCGTGTATTCAAATTAGATAGAACAGAATATTTGACTTATAGTCTCACTAAAAATAAGGATTTGGCTAATGTTAACTTGCGACGTGGAATTTCAATGGCCTTAAATAGAAAGGTTTTAGCGTCAACAGTTGGAGGAGCTAATACTCCAGCAACAACTTTTACAGGTCCGCAAGAAACTGTAAATGGTAAAAATTTTAATAAATACTTTGCACAAACTAATGCGACTAGTAAATATACAAATTATGATAAAGCGCAAGCAAGAAAATTATTAAATCTGGCATTAAAAGAATTGGATAAATCAAAAGTAGAGTTTACTTTAGCTGGTGATGACGATGTTGTTTCTAAAAAAGTAATGGAATATGTTCAAAGTCAATTAGAGAGTACATTTACTAAAAAAATGGTAATTAATGTTAAATCAATGCCTAAAACTACTCGTGTAAGTAATATGTTGAATGGAAATTATGATATTGACTTTACAAGATTGACGACTAGTTATAATGATCCAAATTCAATGCTTAACGTAATGACTACTGGAGAAAATTATAATTTTGGAAAATGGTCTAATAAAAAATTCGATCAATACTTAAAAGAATCGAATGAAGAAATGAATCCCAATAAACGATTAGAGAGTTTGGTAAAAGCATAAGAAGTATTAGATGCGCAACAGCCGCTGACACCTTTATATCATGATGGACAAGCATGGATGGTTAGAAAAAATGTTCATAATTTAGGATTCACTAGTGGGAACTTTAATTTTAGAAATACATATGTAACTAAATAGGGGAATAGAAGAATGAGTAAAACAGTTTTTAAGAATTGTAATTTGTTTGTAGGGACAAAAGATGAATTGCTACATAAGGCATGGTTCGTAGTTGACGAAGAAACGGGTAAGTTACTCAAAGTGGGAACAGGGACAAACCCGAAGGAAGATAAAAATGTTGACTTGCATGGTCAATATGTAATGTCTGGATTGATTAATGCTCATACACATGTAGGGGTGGTTAATGTAGCCAAAGAACATTATCCTGAGACTGAAACTTTGGTTACTTATAAGGCCTTAAAAGATTTAAAAAGTGGATACGTGGGGGCGTTACATATATTAGAAGCTGTGGTGTAGCTTTTGATGTTGATGTTAAGCTAAATAAAATGAGGGATGCATATCCTTTTGAAGGGCCTAAAATTAAACCGGCTGGGATGCCAATCTCTATATTAGGTGGCCATGCTGATCAGCCATTGGAAGATAATAAGTTAAATGTTGCTCATTTGGTTAATTCACCAGATGATGTGAGAAAAGCAGTGCGTGAGCAGTTTAAAAAAGGCGCTGAAAATATTAAATTAATGGCGACAGGTGGTGTTATGTCACAAGGTGATCAAATAGATGATACGGAACTTTCCTTGGAAGAAATGCAGATGGCAGTTAAAGAGGCACATTCTAAGCACATGACTGTATGTGCACATGCAGAAGGAAAAATGGGAATTCATTATGCTGTTGTTGCCGGAGTAGGTTCTGTTGAGCATGGTTTTTATGTAAGTGATGAAGATATTGAATTAATGAAAAAACAAGGTACATTTTTATCACCAACGTTAATTGCTGGACATCAAATTGTGGAATATGGTAAAGGAAAAATGACCGATTTTTCATATCAGAAGATGTGTCAGCATGTAGAGGCATTTTATGAACATGTTAGTAAAGCAATTAAAGCAGGTGTTAAATTAGCGTTAGGAACCGATGCAGGCACATTTATGAATCCATTAGAAGGAACTGCTAAAGAATTAACTAGAGCTGGTGCAAGCAATTACCAAGCCTTACGTGCTGCAGGATTAGGATCTGCTGAATTATTAAAAATTGATCGAAATTATGGATCACTTGAAGTTGGAAAATATGCAGATTTTTTAGTATTAAAGAATAATCCACTAACTGATGTAACGGCTGTTGAGCAAGTTGATAAGCAAGTTTATCAGCATGGTAAGCGAAAATATTAAAGATGAGTTCAATCTCCAGCTACAATTTTGTTATAATTGAAGAAAAAATTATAAAGATTGTGAGTTGATAATTATGCCATTTGTACATATTGAATTAATCAAAGGTCGTTCAGACGAACAAATTACTAACTTGATGAAGGATGTTACTGAAGCGGTTCACAAGAATACTGGGGCTCCTAAGGAACACATCCACGTAATCATTAATGAATTGGGCAAGCATTCATACGGTCAAGGCGGAGAATGGAGAGCCTAGACAAAAAAGAAGTGATCTTCTGCTAATGCAAAAGATCACTTTTTTGTTTATTAACTTAATTTAATTGTCCAGTTATATTTATCTTCTAAATCACCAAATTGAATACTCGTTAAAGTATCATATAATTTTTGGGTGATTGGACCAGCTTCTTTTTCATTGCCGAAACTATATTTTTTATCTTGGTAAGTAAGTGAACCAACAGGTGAGATAACGGCAGCTGTTCCCATTGCACCGGCTTCTGCAAATTGATCAATGTTATCAATTGGAATTTTAGTCTCAATAGGATCAAGGCCAAGATCAGCAGCAATTTTTAAAATAGAGTGTTTAGTAATTGAAGGTAAGATTGAATCTGATTTTGGCGTTTGGAATTGACCATCTTTAGTAATGCCAAAGAAATTTGCACCACCGAATTCATCAATATATTTATGTTCTTTAGGATCTAAATATAATGCATCTGCAAAGCCAGCTTTTTTAGCTAGGAGTGAAGGCATTAAACTGCTGGCATAATTGCCTGCTGTTTTAGCTTGACCTGTACCATAAGGTGCGGCACGATCATAGTCACTAATTACATAGGGCATTGGGTTAAGCCCTTTAACATAAGCACCAACAGGAGTAGCATAAATTCTAAATTCGTAAGTTTCTGATGGAGCAACACCAACAATAGATTGAGTTCCCATCATAAATGGTCTGAGATAAAGTGTACCGCCAGATCCATATGGAGGTACAAATTCTTGATTGGCCAAAACAACTTGTTTGACTGCTTCAATAAATTTGTCTTCTGGATAAGGCTCCATTAAAAGACGCTCAGCTGATTTCGCCATTCTTTTGGCATTTTGATCAGGTCTGAATAAGTTAATACCGCCATCTTTTCTGCGATAAGCTTTTAAACCTTCGAAAATCTCTTGTCCGTAATGTAATTCTTCAGCAGCTTCATTGAATGTGATGGTAGAATCTGAAGTTAATTGTCCGCCTTGCCATTTACCATCTTGAAATTTATCAACCCAGCGGAAAGGTAAATCATGATATTTAAAACCTAAGTTATTCCAATCTAAGTCTTCAGGACGAGTTTTAGCCATGTGTGTTCCTCCTTAAAAATTATAATTTTAGTAAAATTATAATCACTTGATATCATTAACGCAATTGCTTATTTAAATTATAAAAAGTAAGTAATATAATATTTCAGTAAAAAATAAAAGTGGTGAAAATATGTACGACTATCGAAATAATATTAAAGTGATTTTGAATAAAACTGACGCAGATGATAAGAGTTTAGCCAACAGTTTGAATGCAATTAAAGCAATCATTTCAATGGCAGAAGGTGGAGAGGTAGAGCAAGAGCCTAAAAATAATCCTGCTAAGCCTAAGAAAATAGCCAATACACAATCGATTGCACAAAGAAATGCTGACTTAAAGCAATTTAAGCAACTTTTATTAGGCTTAACTGAATTAATTGAAACTCCTGGTGATGATACTGCTAAAAAGAAATCTCTTGAAGCATTACATAAACTAACTTTTGTACCTGGTGTTGGTAAACGTTATGGAAGTGTTTTGGGCAGATTAGATCAAGCGATTCAAAAATCTAAGACAACTAAAGATGCGGTAAATAAAAAAATTTTTGAAGAAGCAATGAAGCCGAAAGAACAGCCTAAAAGAGATTATCGAAAAGGTAGACGTTATACAGTTATTCGTGCTCTTTCTGGTTGTAATTTGATTAATGATAATGGACAAATTGTTTACCGAATAAAAGAATCGCAAATTCACTCACTTAATTTAAAGAGTGGTGATATTGTTGAAGCAATTGAAACCCAAGATAATCCTAATTATGAAGCTGAAGTACTAAGAGTAGTAGGTTATCGTAAGTTAAGAACACGTGATTATGATCCAATTGAGGAATTTCGTTATGCTGTTGTTCAAGGTAAAGCAGGCCAACTAGCAATTACTCGTAATATTAAAGGTGAAAAACTACGTATTCGCGGCAAAGATATTACTATTCCGGTCGATTCTAGTTATTATCAAGGTGAAAATATTCATCTTGAGGATGGTTCTATTGTGGATTTGGCCTGGTATACAGGTGATGTACGAATTAAGAAAAATCCTAGTGATGCGGTTCAAATTCGCTGGATTTATCAAGTTGATCCTCCCAAACAATCAGATTTATCCTATAAAAAGAAAGATAAAAGTAAGGATAATAAGCAAGAAGAATTTACTAAACTTGATATGAATCTTCACTATCAAAGAGTTGGGATTGCTATTGGTGATAACCAAAATGAAGGGATTTTAGAGAGGATAGTCACTAGATATAATGGTATTCCTATTCCGATCGATGCCTTTGAAGGTAAAAAGAAGGTCATGGAAAGACAAATCAAAGAACTTGATATTGTGATTTTGATGACGGCATATGCTGCTCATGACGCAACTTGGAATATTCAAGAATTTGCTTCTAAATATGGAGTAAAATTTGCGGTTTCTTCATCTAAAGGCTATCGTTCATTTGAACGGGCACTTTACAGAGCTGAAAATGGCTTGCCGGCATATGAGGGTACTCAATCAATTGAATATAAACAGGAAGAAATTAAATAATTTATTAATATTATTTTAATTTGTTGTGGCGAGATATATTTTTTCGTTAAAATAGAATTACTAACTAAAAGAAAGGACGCTTACTGATGAAAAACATTAAACAACGTTCCTGGATAAGAAGGCTAGTATTTTTAGCGGGACTTGAAATTATAACAATAGCAATTAATTTCTTTTATGGACCAATCAATATTGCTGCTGGAGGATCTACTGGTATTTCAATTTTGATTGATGCTGTTTGGGGAGTTAACCGCTCAATAACTGTTTTTATTGTTAATGGTTTAATGCTGATATTAGCCGCAATTTTTTTAGGTAAAAAAGTAACCAAAAATGTGGCAGCAGGTAGTTTGTTATTACCAATCTTGATGGAGATTACCCCTAGTTTTGAAATAACTAGCAATAAATTGCTAGCTGTAATATATGGTGGAGCTTTAATGGGATTTGGTATTTCACTTCTTTATCGTGTTAATGCATCAAGTGGTGGAACAACGATCCCACCGATGATTTTAAAAAAGTATTTTTATTTGAATCCAGCAACCACGCTTACAATTATTGACATGATTATAATTTTCTTGAATATTTTCGTAGATGGTTGGAATGCTTTTCTTTTAGCAGCTTTGTCACAAGTAGTTACGGCAATTACGATGCGTTACACGGAGACTGGTTTTGATAAAAAGTATCAAGTACGTATTATGTCAAATAAATATCTTGAACAAATTCAGGATATGTTAAAAGACGAGTATCAAGGATTAACAATTTATAATGTTGTTGGTGGCTATAGCGATGAAGATAAACGTCAGTTGTTAATCGTGGTTGATACGCGTGATTATGGTCCATTGATTTCTAAAATTCATGCAATTGATCAAGATGCATTTATTATTACTGAAAATGTAGCTAAAGTTCATGGTGGTCAATGGGGGATATAAACTAAATTTTTAAAATTATTGATATCAATTGAAAAGCGTTGTATCATATAGGAGTTGTATTTGTGGAGACCTCCACATCTGCAACCGCACGGCTAGGGTTAGAAGACTTCTTGAGTAAGAAGCACCCCAGTTCGGCGAGTCTAAGTATTTTTTCGGAGGTGTACAAATGTACGCAATTATTAAGACCGGTGGTAAGCAATACAAAGTTGCAGAAGGCGACAGCGTATTTGTAGAAAAGCTTGATGCTGCAGAAGGTAGCGAAGTAACTTTTGACGAAGTTATCCTTGTTGCTAATGGTGACGATGTTAAGGTTGGTACTCCATTAGTAGATGGTGCTAAGGTAACTGCTAAAGTTGAAAAGCAAGGCAAGGAAAAGAAAGTTGTAACTTTCAAGTACAAGCCTAAGAAGCACTCACACAGCAAGTATGGTCACCGTCAACCTTATACTAAGGTTACAGTTGAAAAGATTGAAGCTTAATTCAGAGGTGAAATGAATATGAATATTTTAGGTATGAAATTATTTGCCCACCACAAGGGGGGCGGTTCTACTGCCAACGGTCGTAACTCAGCTGGTCGTCGTTTAGGCGCTAAGGCTGGTGACGGTCAAGAAATCCACGCAGGTTCAATTATTTACCGTCAACGTGGTACTAAGATTCACCCAGGCAAGAACGTAGGTCAAGGTGGAGACGACACTTTATTTGCACTTGTTAACGGCGTTGTTAAGTTTGAACGTCTTGGCAAGTACAAGAAGCAAGTTTCTGTATACCCAGCTGAAGAAGCTAAGTAATTCAGATAAGAAGAATAAGGCGAGTAGCATTGAGCCACCCGCCTTTTTTCATGCCTTTTCTGTGTATTAAATTATATAATTTTAGTATAATTAATTAAAAATTAATATGAAGAAGGTCTAGGGCATGGAAGAACGACAAGAATTACTTACTTTAATTAATAATCGAATTGATCAAGTTACCTCTTTAATTAAAGAACATGATGCTGATGCAATGATTATTTTTAATCAAGCAAATTATCGTTACTTAACTAACTTTACTGGTGAAGAAGCACAGCTTATTTTAAATGCTAATGGTGATCGTACTCTTTTATCAGATTCACGATTTGCAGGACAAATTAAGGCCCAGGCTCCCGGTGAATTGAATGTAGTAATGAAACGTTCAAGTGATTATGAAGAACTAACTAAAGCACTTAAAAAAATGAACGTTAAGAAAGTTTTAGTAGAGGGTGAATTTGTTTCAGCTAGCGAATATGAAAAATTGAAGGAATTAAATCCTGATATTAAATTTGAAATGGTTGAAGAATTAGTTGAACGTGTTCGTAATGTTAAAGATGAACTTGAAATAGCTGCATTACGCAGAGCAATCGATATTTCCATGGAAAGCTTTAAAGCAATCTTACCAATGATTAAGCCAGGAGTAAAAGAACGAGCAGTTGGTGCGAAATTGGATTATTTGTTTAAGGTCAATGGTGGCGATGGCCCAGATTTTGAAACCATTATTGCTTCAGGAGTACGTTCAGCTTGGGCTCATGGTGTTGCTAGTGATAAAGAAATTGAAGAAGGCGACATGATCGTTATCGATTTTGGTAGTTTTTATCATGGTTATGCTGCAGATATAACCAGAACTGTTGCATTAGGTGAAGTCGATTCTGAAATGCATAAAATTTATAATATTGTTCATGAAGCACAACGTCGCGGCATAGAAGCTGCAGTAGTAGGCAATACTGGTCGTGATGTTGATAAAGCAGCACGTGATTATATTACTGAACAAGGATATGGAGAATATTTTGGCCATGGAATTGGTCACGGAATCGGTTTAGAAATTCACGAATTATGTCAACCGGCTTTACCATTCAGAACTACTAAACTGGTGAACAATATGGTTCATACGGTTGAACCTGGGATTTATTTACCAGATAAAGGCGGAGTTAGAATTGAAGACGATATTTTAGTGAATGGTGAAACACCAGAAACTCTGTCAACTTTGCCCAAAGATGAATTAATTTCTTTATAGATAACATTTTAATAGGCTGAAGTTATAGCCAAATTTGTTTAAGATTGGTAAGATATAGTAGTAGAAATGAGGGACTTAATATGACAATGATTTCAGTAAACGAATTCAAGAATGGTTTGACTATTCAATACAATAACGATTTATGGCGTATTGTTGAATTCCAACACGTAAAACCAGGTAAAGGTAGTGCTTTTGTTCGTTCAAAGCTTAAGAGTTTGAGAACAGGTGCTGTACAAGAATATACTTTCCGTTCAACTGCTAAGGTTGAAACTGCAGATATTCAAACTAAGTCAATGCAATACTTGTACAATGATGGTTCAAGTTATGTATTTATGGATACTAGCACTTATGACCAATTGGCTATTCCAAATGAACAAATTGGTGATGAAGCTAACTACTTACTTGAAAACATGGTTGTTAGTGTAATTACTCACGAAGGTGAAACTTTGGGTATCCAATTACCTAATACAGTTGATTTGAAGGTTGCTAAGACCGAACCTAACATTAAGGGTGATACTTCATCAGGTGGTGGTAAGCCAGCTACTATGGAAACTGGTTTAGTAGTTAACGTACCATTCTTTATTAATGAAGGTGACGTATTAACTATTAATACTTCTGATGGTACATATGTATCACGTGCAAATAAGTAGTTTTTTGAGGTAAACAAAATGGCAGATAGTTCAAAGATTCTCTTAAGTGGTGAAGAAAACAGCGAACAAATTAAAATTGATCCAAGTGTTCTAGAAGTTATTTTGGGTATTGCTGCTGAAAAAGTTGATGGTGTCGCAGGAATGCGTGGTAACTTAAAGTCTGGCCTAAATTGGGTACTTGGCCGTGAAGATCATGGTAAAGGTGTCAATGTTAAAGTCGATGAAGACAATAAGTTAATTGCTGATGTTTACGTTTTTCTTGAAAGTGGCGTAAATGTTCCTAAGGTTGGGATTGAACTTCAAAAGAAATTGAAGACCCAATTACTACAAATGACTGATCTTGAACTTAAGTCAATTAATATTCATGTTGTAGGTTTAATTTTCCCAGAAGATGAAGAAGATACTGAGGAAAACACCTCAGAGCTGTTTCCGGAGGATGAAGTAGAGAAATAATGAACCAACACGAAAGTCGCAAAGTTGCTATGCAAGCAGTATATTTGGCTAATCAAGAGCCAGATCTAAATGCTGAAGAGGTTGAAGCAAAAGTCGTTGCAACACTTAATTTAAACCAGCTTTCTGCTTATTCTAAGAAACTGATTGAAGGCGTACTTGAAAATCGTGAAGATTTACAGTCTGAACTAACTAGTCATTTAAAGAAAGGCTGGCGTCTTGAACGTGTAAGTCAAACTATTGTTGCTATTATGGAAATTGCACTTTTTGAAATTAAAAATAGTGATGAAATTGAACCTAAAGCAGCAGTTAATGAAGCTTTGAATTTATGTGACGAATTTGCTGAGCCAAAGGAAAAGCCATTTATTAATGGTATGTTAGCAAACTTTGTTTAACAGAAATACTCATCAATCTTTGTTTTTAATTAAAGACTGATAGAGCTTTAATATATTTCTCTTCTGCAAATTTAGTAGTAGTGAAAATGTTTTTGTCGTGAAAATGACAGTTCAAAAAATCTGCAGACAACCCGCAGATTAAAAATACTTGGATGATCATCTAAGTAAGTTGGTGTTCTTGCCAGCAAAAGCTCTCAAGCTACCAAATTCTAGAATTTATTCTAGAGTGGTTGACTAACGATTAATAGCCGGCATATTGCCGGCTATTTTTTTAATAAAAAAGGAGAATTTAATGGGAAAAATTTTGGATGGTAAATTTGTTGCAAACTTGTTGGGAGAAAAACTTAAAGAAAAAGTTAAGGATTTAAAAGAAGAGGGGATAACGCCACATTTTTGCGTAATAAATATTGGTGATGATCCTGCAAGCAAAATTTATGTACGTACTAAAAAAAGACGTGCAGAAAAAATGGGGATTATTCAGGATATTTATCAACTTCCTGCTGATACTAAGCAAGAAGTTGCCTTGAATTTAATCGATAAGTTAAACGAAGATCCTGATATTAATGGTGTAATGGTACAGCTTCCAGCTCCTGAACAAATCGATGCAGATGAATTGCTTGAAAGAATTGATCCTAATAAAGACGTTGATGGTTTAACCCCTTCAAATATTGGTCGCATTTGGATGGAAAATCATTTTATTGAGCCGGCTACTGCTGAAGGCATCATTGCATTACTTAAGTATTATAAAATTCCATTAAAAGGTAAAAATGTAGTGGTTATTGGTCGCAGTAATATTGTTGGTAAACCCGTTGCTGCACTGATGCTTGAACAAAATGCCACTGTAACAATTGCTCATTCTGAGACTGAAAATTTGGCTGAGTTGACTAGAAATGCAGATATTATTGTTTCAGCAACTGGGCAAGCATTTTTGGTGACAGAAGATATGGTAAAAGATGGTGTAGTAGTTGTTGATGTGGGTATGAATCATGTTAACGGCAAGTTAGTTGGTGACGTTGATTTTGAAAATGTAAAGAAAAAAGCTAGTTATATTACTCCAGTCCCTGGCGGTGTTGGTCCTCTTACAGTACAATTTTTAATGGAAGCAGTAGTTAAATTAACTAGGAGACAAAATGGCCGAGAATAAATATTTAACGGTTACAGATTTAAATTATTATATTACGCAAAAATTTAAAAATGATCCGTACTTGCACAAGGTATTTTTGCAAGGGGAATTATCTAATTTTCGTTATCGGCGTAATTCGCACCAGTATTTTTCATTAAAAGATGAAAAATCAAAAATTAATGTAGTAATGTTTCGTTCCTATTTTGATAAAGTTAAATTCAAACCTGAAGAGGGAATGAAGGTTTATGTTACTGGTTATGTAAGTGTATATGGTCCGCAAGGATCTTATCAGTTTTATGCAGAAAATATGGAGCCTGCAGGCTTAGGTGCTTTGTATGAACAATTAAAGCAACTTCAGGTCAAATTGTCTAAAGAAGGATTATTTAACCCAGAACATAAAAAGAAAATACCTCATTTTCCAGATAGAATTGCTGTCGTTACAAGTGCATCTGGAGCCGTAATTCACGATATAATGGTAACTGCTAATCGGCGTTTCCCACATGCTGAAATTGATTTGTTTCCAGCTCAAGTTCAAGGTGATACTGCAGCAGAATCTTTAGTAAGAGCAATGAGGCAAATTGCTGCTGAAGGAGATAAATACGATGTAATGATTATTGGACGTGGGGGTGGATCTCTTGAGGATCTATGGCCATTTAACGAAGAAGAAGTAGTGCGGCAAGTTTATAATATGCAAATGCCAGTTATTTCTTCAGTAGGGCATGAAACAGATACTACATTATGTGATTTGGTGGCCGATGCGCGCGCTGCTACCCCAACTGCTGCAGCAGAATATGCTACTCCTAATTTAATGGATGAATTAGCTGGGATTCACCAATTACAGAGTCGTCTATTTTCTAGTATGCAAACTATTATTCGTCAAAAGCGTGATCGACTTAATCGAATTCAAAATTCTATTATTATGCGAGAACCTACACGACTTTATGATCAGCAAATAGAAACAGTTGATCGTTTAAAGCAGCGTTTGCAAAATAGTATGCAAAATAAGTTAGATCATTCAAAGCAAGATTATCGCTTGTTAAACCAAAGATTATTTGCGGTAAATCCAGATAAGCAAATTAATCAAATGAAGCAACAAAGACTCTTTTTGGCCAAGCGTTTATCTGATAATATGCAACATTATTTAAAAGACAAAAGAAATATTTTCGCGCAGATTGTTCAACAACTAGATGATTATAGTCCACTAAAAACATTAGAGCGAGGATTTGTTTATACTACTGATCGTGATGGAAAGACAATTAGTTCCGTTAAACAAGTTAATAAAAATGATTCTTTAAATCTTCACTTTAAAGATGGTCAAGTTGCGGCAAAAGTTGTAGAAGTAAAGGAAGAAAAAAATGCCAACGAAGAAAAATAATTTTGAAGAACAATTGAATGAGTTAGAAAAAATCGTGACTAATCTTGAAAATGGTAACGTTCCATTAGAAGATGCTTTAAAAGAATTTCAAGAAGGCGTAAAAATTAGTCGTGATCTAGATAAAAAATTAACCAGTGCTGAGCAAACAGTAGCTAAATTAATTGATAGTGACGGTACTGAACATAACTTAGATCCAAATAATGCATCGGCTCCAGAGGAATAATTATGACAGCTTTTACTTATTTTAAAGATGAATGGACACCTGTAATTGACAATTATCTAGCTAAGCATTTAGCTTCAGAAATTGATGATCAAAAAATTAGTCAAATAATGTCATATTCAGTTATGGCAGGAGGGAAACGTTTAAGACCTTTACTTTTTTTAGCTACTTTAAATGCATTAGGTAAAAAGATTGAAGAATCTGAAATTAGACTTGCTTGTGGTATTGAATTAATTCACACATATTCATTGATTCATGATGATTTGCCTGCAATGGATAATGATGATTATCGCCGTGGCAAGTTAACTAGTCATAAAAAATGGGGTGAAGCAGAGGCGATTTTGGCTGGGGATGCTTTATTACCACTTGGAGTTCAATGGATTGCAGAAGGCAGCAATTCTTCAGAATTAGTTATTACGATCACTAAAGCTATTGGAGCTAACGGTATGGTTGGCGGTCAATATTTGGATATTGATTCAACTAATAATGCTAGTGTTGCTGATGATGAAAAGTTCATCAATAAGATGGAATGGTTAAAAACAGGCTGTTTAATTCAAGCAAGTGTAGAAATGGCTGCAGTTTATGCCAAAGCTAGTGATATTGAACAAGTTAAATTGGTTGATTTTGCTAAAACTTTTGGTCGTTCATATCAAATATATGATGATCTGGTTGATGTTGTTGAAACAAGCGAAGAAGCTGGTAAAGCAACACATAAAGATGAAGAAGAGGGCAAAAATAATACGCTGACTTTACTTGGAATAGAAAAAAGTCGCAAAGAACTTAAAGATTTGATTAGTCAGGCTAAAGCTGATTTACATGGAATCAATAACGAAGTATTGCTTGGTTTTTTAGATCTATATCATAAGGTGTTATAAATGGCAAAACAAAGAGCAGACGTTTTATTAGCAGAGCAAGGAATTTTTCATTCTAGATCTGCTGCACAAAGAGCAATTATGGCAGGACTTGTTTCTGATCATAATCATCAAAGAATAGACAAAAGCGGGACCAAGTTTCCTGAAGATGAAAAGTTCTATGTGAAAGATGATGGCAAAAAATATGTTTCTCGAGGCGGCTTTAAATTAGAAAAAGCTTTGAAGGTATTTGACATTAATCTAAAAGATAAAATTTGTTTAGATATTGGTGCATCAACCGGTGGATTTACTGATGTAGCTTTGCAAAATGGTGCTAAGATGGTTTATGCCTTAGATGTTGGTTATAATCAATTGGCTTGGCAGCTTCGGGATGATCCGCGTGTAGTAGTAATGGAAAAACAGAATTTTCGTTATTCCAAGCCTGAAGATTTCGATCAAGGATTGCCAGATTTTGCAATGACAGATGTATCATTTATTTCACTTGATTTAATCATGCCACCAATGTATGCAATCTTAAAAGATCAATGTGATGCAGTTTGTTTGATTAAGCCCCAATTTGAAGCAGGTCCAGAAAATGTAGGTAAGCATGGAATTGTTCATGATCATGAAGTGCATAAGCAAGTAATTGAGCATACTATGCAAGAAGCTTTGAAAATCGGCTTTAATGTTTTAGGTGTCGATTATTCTCCAATTAAGGGCGGCAAAGGTAATATTGAGTTTTTGATTCATTTACAAAAAGATGAAGCAAATGGTAGCCGCAATTTGTGGCAAGGTAAACCAGAGGAGATTGTTGAACGTGCCGTAAACGGTCTTTAGGAGTGAATATATGTTAGTCGAACTAGATATCCAAAATTTTGCTATTATCAAAAGTTTGAAGGTTCGCTTTCAAGAAAGAATGACTGTAATTATTGGAGAAACGGGTGCAGGTAAATCGATTATTATTGATGCTGTTTCTCTTTTAATGGGTGGACGTGGTCAAAAAGAAATGGTTCGTTCAGGAGAAAAAAAGGCAGTAATTACGGGCTTATTTGAATTAGATAATCAAAAAGAAGAAATAGCACGACTTTGTGATCAATATGGTTTACCTCATGATGATGATCAATTGGTTATTAGCCGAGAGTTGGCAGTTAAAGGTAGAAATGTAGTACGAATTAATGGACAACTTACTACAATTAATGTGTTGCGTGAACTTGGAAATTATTTAGTAGATATTCATGGTCAGCATGATCAGCAAGTTTTGATGAATCAAGATCGGCAAATCGATTTGGTAGATAATTATGCTCCAGCTAAGTTTAAAGAAGACTTAGAAGAATATCAGGCTGATTTTGATAAATGGCAAAAGTTGACTAATCAATTACGGCATTTGCGTCAAGATGCACAAGAACTTGCCCAAAAGCAAGATATTTTACAGTTTCAAAATAACGAATTGGAAGCAGCTGATTTAGAGGACCCGCAAGAAGATGAAAAGCTAGAAGAAGAATATAATGAGCTGAATAATTTCCAGAAAATTGCAGATACAGCTAGTTATTTTATGCAGCTTTATGATGATGATGAACATGGAATTGCGACTTTGCTGGGTGATGCCCAAAATGCTGCAACAGATTTAACGGAATTTGGCTCAAAGTTTAAGGATTTTGCTAAAACTGTTGATGACGGTGTATATGCGTTAAATGATGCACGAAGTGAATTATCTAATTTAATGGATCAAATGGACTTTGATGAAGAAAGATTTCAATATGTTACCAATCGATTAGATACTTTGAATTCATTAAAGAAAAAGTACGGTCCAACTCTAAAAGATGTTTTTACATTTTACGATAAAGTAAAGAGGGAATTAAGTCAGTTTGAAACTGGTGGTCTTGATGAAGAAAAACTTCAAGGCGAAGTTGCAGAGTTAGAAGAAAAGATGTCTAGGAAAGCGCGTGAACTACATCTAACCCGTGAGCGGGTAGCACATTCTTTAGAGGAACAAATAAAGCAAGAATTAGCTGATTTGTATATGGAAAAGGCAAGATTTTCAATTAATTTTGAAGAAACTAAAACTTTTACTGAAAAAGGAACAGATTCAATTGTCTTTTTAATAGCTCCTAACCCTGGTGAAGATTTGATGCCATTGGTAAAGATAGTTTCTGGTGGTGAGCAATCAAGATTGATCCTTGCTCTTAAATCTATTTTTAGTCGAGTTGAACCAGTTGGTACTATGATTTTTGATGAAATTGACACTGGTGTATCAGGACGTGTTTCAGCTGCCATAGGAAAGAAAATGCATGCTATAGGACAGAATAAACAGGTAATTGCAATTACTCATTCACCTCAAGTTGCAGCAGCTGGTGACCAACGCTATTTAGTAGCTAAAAAAGTTAAAGATGGTGCTACATTTACTCAGATTGGACCTTTGAGTAAAGAAGAAACTATAACAGCTATTGCTCAGATGATGGCTGGACAAAATGTAACTGATGCAGCCAAAAAGAATGCTGCGGATTTAATTAAAAGTATAAAAGATGAATAGTATTAATAAATTTTGGATCGATTTTTGTCAAAAACATCACATTAGTCCTAATGCTTTAGAAGGAGCTTATGCATATGGTGCTAATAGTCAAGATGCTGATATATTAAGTGATTTAATTAATCGAAAAATTAAAACAGCTACTACTAGTGTATATGATCATAATGAAGATGTGCCTATAGTAGGGATGTATTCAATAGTTTTAAATGGCAAAAATGAACCGGTTTGTGTAATTCAAAATAAAACCGTTGAAATAATGCCCTTTAAAAATGTAAATGCTGAACACGCCTATTTAGAAGGTGAAGGAGATCGCAGTTACGAATATTGGTATAAAGTACATAAAAAATTCTTTACTTGGGAATGCAAAGAAGCAGGAAAAGATTTTACTGAAGATACTGAAGTTGTTTGCGAAACCTTTATAAAAGTTGATTAATTATTTTTATAAAGTAAGCGTTTGTCATGACTAATATAGAACGTGAAAACTTGAAAAATAGCTAATTTTAGTGCAAACTAGATATATTAAGTTACTAAGAGGAGTTCAGCATGGCAGATAAAGGTTTATTACTCGTGCTTTCCGGTCCCTCAGGAGTCGGTAAAGGGACTGTCAAAAGCGCTATAGTCGAAAACAAAGTCTTTCCGTTTGAATATTCAGTTTCAATGACAACTCGTAAACCTCGTCCAGGTGAAGTTAATGGTAAAGACTATTACTTTGTTAGTGAAGGGCGTTTTAAAGAAGCTATTAATAATGGTGAATTATTAGAATATAATAATTATGTTGGCCATTATTACGGTACGCCCCTTGGTCCCGTAAAAGAAATGTTGCATGAGGGCAAGGACGTTTTACTTGAAATTGATGTTAATGGTGCACAAAAAGTTCGTGAAAAGATGCCGGATGGGGTATTTATCTTTTTAACCCCACCTGATCTTCACACATTGCATTTACGTCTTGAACATCGTGGTACTGAATCAGAAGATGTAATTCGGGGACGTATTAAGCAAGCCAGAAATGAAATTCTGGAAATGGAAGACTATGACTATGCAGTAGTAAATGATACGGTTGCTAATGCAGTAGACCATATTAAGGCAATTGTTGATGCAGAACATGTCAGTGTTAAGCGTGTAATTGATGACTATCGTAAAATGGTCGAGGAGGATTAATTATGAGAATTACTTACCCATCTATTGATAAATTATTGTCACGTGTTGATTCACGTTATTCATTATCTGTTCTTGCTGCTAAAAGAGCACATGAACTTGAAGCAGGTGACCCACCAACATTAGAACACTTCAAATGTGATAAAGCAGTTGGCAAAGCTCTTGAGGAAATTGCTGCTGGTAAAGTTACAGTTGACCCAGCTCATGCCGAGGTTAATCTCGAAGATTAATTTATTGACCTTCATCCTAATGGGTGGAGGTCTTTTTTACAGGTGATTAAATGATTGCTAAGGTTGTTGTTGACGTTGCAGCGAAACAAACAGATCGCATATTTGAATATCATATTCCAGTAGAATTAGAAAAAGATATTAAAGTCGGCTCACGTGTAGTGGTACCGTTTGGTCCTAGAAAAATTCAAGGATTTATTGTTGGATTAAGTGAAGATAGTGAATTTAAAGGGCAACTAAAAGATTTATTGGTAGTAGTAGATGAAATGCCACCATTGACTCCTGAATTGGTGACTTTGTCTGCTGATTTAGCTGAAAATATTTATTCATATAGAATTAAAATTTTACAAGCAATGCTTCCGTGGGTAATGAGAGCCAATTATCGCAAGTTGTTGGTTCCTGCAAATGCTCAAGCTGAGAAGATGCAATTTTTTCAAGGAGATCCAATCGATTTAAACAAAATAACGGATCTTAAGGATATTAAAAAGATTCGTAAATTGCTTAGAGATGGCGATGCTAAGATTGAATATGTCGTTGAAAATAAAGCTAAGAAGAAAAAAGAGAATCAATATGAATTAGTGTTAGAATCTGAAGAGTATACCAAAATTTATAATACTTTAAGACAGAATGCAGTTAAGCAAAAACAGCTCTTAATGGATATTATTGAAAATGAAGCTTCATATCCTAAGAATCAAAAAGATTTTGAAAAAAAATTAGGTTTAACTGCTTCTGTCTTAAATACAGCTATTAAACGTGGGTGGCTAAAACGAAAAGAAGTTGAAGTTTATCGAGATCCTTTATCAGGATTTAAAGACAATAAAAAAAGTGCTCCTGTTAAATTAAATGATGAACAACAATTTGCTTTGAATCAAATAACAGCAGCGATTGATAAAAGAAAAGCTGAAACGTTCTTATTAGAAGGAATTACAGGTAGTGGAAAAACTGAAGTATATTTACATGCTATCAGTAAAGCATTAGAACAAGGGCGTAATGCCTTAATGCTTGTTCCAGAAATATCTTTAACACCGCAAATGGTTCGCCAAGTAAAATCAAGATTTGGTCAAGCCGTTGCAGTATTGCACAGTGCACTTTCTGAAGGCGAAAAGTATGATGAATGGCGTAGAATTCGTCGTGGTGAAACTAGGGTAGTAGTAGGTGCTAGAAGTGCAGTATTTGCACCATTAGATAATATCGGCTTAATTGTAATTGATGAAGAACATGAATCTTCATATAAGCAGGAAACCGATCCGCGTTATAATGCTCGTGACGTAGCGATTTGGCGTAGTAAGTATCATCATTGTCCATTGGTTTTAGGGAGTGCAACACCATCTTTAGGAAGTCGTGCTCGGGCTCAGAAAAATGTATATAAATTATTGCGTTTAACAAAAAGAGCAAATAATAAAAAATTGCCTAAAGTAAACTTAATTGATTTGAAGCATGTTCAATTTGCAGGTGGTCAATTTGATCTATCAGTTAATTTAGTTGATGCGATTAAGAAGCGTTTGGATAATAAAGAGCAAGTCATTTTGATGCTCAATAGACGTGGCTTTGCTAATTTTATGCTATGTAGAGAATGTGGCTTTGTATTAAAATGTCCTAATTGTGATGTCTCATTAAATTTACATAAGGATACTAATAGCATGCAATGTCATTATTGTGGGCATACTGAACTTGTTCCTAGTCGTTGCCCTAATTGTCAGAGTTCTAAAATTAGATTTTTAGGTACAGGTACGCAAAAAGTACAAGAAGAATTGGAAGAACTTTTACCCGGCGCGAGAATTTTACGTATGGATGTAGATACCACTAGAAAAAAAGGTAGTTACAAACGTATATTAGATTCTTTTGGTAACCATGAAGCGGATATTTTATTAGGAACGCAGATGATTGCTAAAGGTTTGGATTTTCCTAATGTAACCTTAGTTGGAGTAATTAATGCAGATACTGGCTTGTGGTTATCAGATTATAATGCATCGGAAAAAACATTTGAATTACTGACTCAAGTAGCAGGTCGGGCTGGCCGGGCTAATAAAGAAGGAGAAGTTTTAATTCAAACTTATAATCCAGAACACTATGCAATTCAGTTAGCCCAAACGCAAAATTATGAACGATTTTACGGATATGAAATGAATGTCCGTCATGCAGGAAATTATCCACCATACTTTTTTACAGTGTTAATTTCAATTGCTGCAAAAAAAGAACAAAATGCAGCTAGAGAAGCATTTAGGATTAAACGATACTTATCACAACATTTGCATGAGGAGACGATTATTTTAGGTCCAACACCAAGTGCAATTTCTCGAGTAAAAAATCAATATTATTATCAAATACTGGTAAAATATAAAAAAGAACCAAATATAAAAGAATTATTACACCATATTCAAGATTCAGCTCAAGAAGCTAAGAAATATGGTTTAAGTGTATTTATTGATAATGAACCAGAAAAAATAATGTAAGGGGATGCTCAAATGACATCAGTAATATTTATGGGAACACCTGAATTTTCTGTTCCAGTACTTGAAGGGTTGATCGAAGCAGGTTATGAAATAAGGGCTGTTGTTACACAACCAGATAAAAAAGTTGGTCGTAAGCAAAAAATTGCCAAGACTCCAGCTAAGATTGCTGCTGAAAAGCATGATTTACCAGTTCTTCAACCCGTTAAATTATCAGGATCAGAAGAGATGAATAAATTGATTGATATGCATGCAGATTTAATTGTAACTGCAGCATATGGTCAATTTTTGCCAACTAAATTTTTGAAGTCTGTTAATATTGCGGCCGTTAATGTCCATGGTTCACTTTTACCTAAATATCGTGGTGGGGCACCAATCCAATATTCGTTAATTAATGGCGACAAAGAAACTGGTATCACTATTATGGAAATGGTTAAGAAAATGGATGCGGGTGATATCTATGCTCAAGAGGCAATCAAAATTGAACCAGAAGATAATGCTGGAACTTTATTTAGCAAATTATCAATTCTTGGTAGAGATTTATTGCTTAAAACTTTACCTTCAATCATTGATGGAAGTGTTAAAAAGACTCCGCAAGATCCTGATAAAGTAGTCTTTTCACCAAATATTACTAAAGAACAAGAACGTTTAAGTATTGATATGACCGCTGAACAAGCAAATAATATGATTCGTGCTTTGAATCCAGATCCAGGTGCTTATTTAATGATTAATGGTCAAAGATTCAAAGTATGGAAGGCTGAAGTTGCTAGCGATTCTTCAAGTTTAGAAGCTGGTACCGTGGTTGCTAATAAAGGGCGTTTTGCAATTAGTTTCGCTGATAATACAGTTTTGAACTTATTAGAAGTACAACCAAGTGGTAAAAAGAGAATGAATATTAAGAACTTCTTAAATGGTCAAGGTAGTAAGTTTGTCACAGGTGAAGAAATTGTCGACAAGTAAAAGTGCCCGTGCAATTAGTTTAGAAACTTTAATTAAAGTTTTAGAAAATGGATCGTATTCTAATATTAGTTTAAATAATAGTCTTAAAAATTCTGATCTCGCAATTGCTGATCAAAATTTGGCTACAAGAATAGTTTATGGGACAATCCAATATCGAATTTTTTTAGAATATCAATTAAATGGTTTAGTTAAAACTAAACTCACAGAGAAGTACATTAAACCACTATTGTTGATGTCGCTTTATCAAATTATTTTCTTAGATAAGGTTCCTAATCGTGCTATCTTAGATGAAGCAAATAAATTAGCTAAAAAATTTGGTAAGCACCATTCTTCAGGCTATCGAATAGTAAACGGTATTTTGCGTTCTTTTATTAGACGAGGCGTGATTTTACCGGATAAAAATAATGAAATTGAATATTTAAGCATAAAAGAAAGCGTGCCAGAATGGTTAGTCAAATACTTGATTTCTAACTGGGGCATTGAAAAAACTAAGTCTGTCTTAAGTAGTATTAATGAACCTGCTAAAAATAGTGTACGTATCTCTATGTTTAGTGACAAAAAGAAAGTATTTGAAGAATTAGATAATGAGGGCTTTAATCCTAATTGGTCTAACTTATCTGCTAATGATATAGTTTTAGATCATGGTGGTGTTAGTCAAAGCAATTTATTTAAGAGTGGGAATTTGACAATTCAAGATGAAGCGGCTAGCTTAGTTGTAGAAGCTTTTGATTTTGATAAAGATAAACCAGAACATGTTTTGGATGCATGCAGTGCACCAGGTGGTAAAACAGTCCAATTGGCTGAGAGCTTTAAGAATGGGATGGTTACTGCGCTGGATATTCATGAAAAGAAGTTACGTTTAGTAAAAGAAAATGCTAAGCGGATGCACGTATCCGATAAAGTTAAAACTCAAGCCTGTGATGCGCGTGAGGCTCAAGCTAAGTTTGATGCTGGTGAGTTTACCAAGATTTTAGTTGATGCTCCTTGTTCTGGTCTTGGATTGCTTAGACGCAAACCAGAAATTCGTTATACTAAAAGTTTAAAAGATTTAAAAAATTTGCAAAAAATCCAATTGGCAATTTTAGATTCTGTTAGTTTACTTTTACATGTAAATGGTGAATTAGTTTATTCTACTTGTTCAATTTCAATGGAAGAAAATGAAGATGTGGTTAAAAAGTTTTTACAAACACATTCTAATTTTGAATTAAAGCCTTTTAAATTAAGTAAGTTAGAATCGAAAACAGGAATGTTAAAGATAATGCCTGATCAAGATGGAAATGATGGATTTTTCATTGCAAAATTTAAGTTACGAGGTTAGATTTTTGATTGAAACAGCATATGCTTCAAGTATCGGTAAGGTACGAAAGAGCAATCAAGATTTTGTACAAGTTTTTAAAAATCATGCAGATATTACCCTAGCAATTGTTTGTGACGGTATGGGTGGTCATCAAGGTGGTGACGTTGCTTCAACAATGGCAGTGACGCATTTAGGGCATAATTTTAAGATGACGGATTTCACTAATGCTGATCTTGCACAAAAATGGCTAGAAGTACAATTAAAGTCTGAAAATGAAACTATTTTAAAAACAGCTGATAAGTTCCCTGATTTAAATGGAATGGGTACTACAATTGTATTGGCTTTTGCTTTTGCGGATACAGCTTTGATTGCACATTTAGGTGATTCTCGTGCGTATAATTATTCTGAGGGGAAATTCGTCCAATTAACTGAAGATCATTCATTAGTCAATGAATTAGTCAAAATGCGACAAATTACTAGAGAACAAGCTAAGCATCATCCTCAAAAAAACATAATTACACAAGCTCTGGGTGTTTCGAGTACAATTGACCCTGAATTTGATGAAATAAAATTAGGTGAAAATGATATTATCTTACTTTGTACAGATGGATTAACTAACTCGCTTAATGATCCGCAAATTCAACAAATTTTGGCCACTAAAGAGCTTAGTTTAAAAGAACGTTGTAATAAGTTAATTAGCGAAGCTAATCGATTGGGCGGTGGTGATAATATTACCGTCTGCCTAATTTGGAACAAGGAGGACAAGAGCAGTGATCGATAAAGGTTATCTGCTTGGTGAGCGCTATCGCATCATTGATACACTGGGTGAAGGCGGGATGGCGAATGTTTATCTAGCTGAAGATATTATTTTGCAACGTAAAGTTGCTGTGAAAATACTACGACTGGATTTACAAAATGAACCTCAAACGCAAGCTCGTTTTCAAAGAGAAGCTTTAGCTACTAGTGAATTAAGTCATCCTAATATTGTTTCTGTTCTTGATGTAGGAACAGATCATGGTTTGCCTTATATGGTGATGGAATATGTTGATGGTCCGGATTTAAAAGATTATATTCGTGAGAATTCTCCATTAGATTTACGTGAAGTAATTCAAATTATGGACCAGATTTTGAGTGCCGTAGCTCTTGCTCACAAGCACAATGTAATTCATCGTGATTTAAAGCCGCAAAATATTTTAATGGATAAAAGAGGCAATATTAAAATTGCGGATTTTGGTATTGCTGTAGCACTTAATCAGAGTTCTATTACTCAAACTAATTCTGTGATGGGCTCGGTTCATTATATGTCACCAGAACAAACACGTGGCGGATTAGTAACTAAGCAATCAGATATATATTCTTTGGGGATTATTTTATATGAATTGATTACGGGAACAGTACCATTTAATGGTGATACACCTGTTTCAATTGCATTAAAGCATGCGCAAGAGCCAATACCCTCTATTAGAAAAAAAGATAGAAGTGTACCACAGGCATTAGAAAATGTGGTTTTAAAGGCTACAGCTAAAGATCCACGAGATCGATATCCATCTGCGCAAGCAATGAAGGCTGATCTTGATAGTAGCTTAGATCCTGCAAGAGCAGATGAGCCCGTATTTGTGCCAACTCATGGTAATAATGATGATAAAACTATTGTATTACCAGGTTTTAAACCGCAAAAAGATCCTGCTCCGGAAACAGAAAAAGAAGAAGTAGTTTCAAATGAGAAAGAAGATAAACCGAGCTTTTGGCAAAATGTTAAAAAGCATAAATGGTGGTGGATTTTCTCTATCATTGCGGCTGGATTAATCATATTTATTATGATTTTTGCTTTGAGTGGTAACAGCAATAAACCAACACAGGTTAACATTCCAGATGTCACTAACGTAGCTGAAAAAGAAGCCGAAAGCAGATTGAAGGCTGCTGGATTACAAGTTGGACGAATTATTAGACGACAATCAGACGATGTTAAAAAAGGCTATGTAATAGCCACAAAACCTACTGCTGGCAATAGCGTAAACAAAGGAAATTCAGTTAATCTAATTGTTTCAAGCGGCTCAAGTATGGTAAAAGTGCCAGATGTTGTTGGTGATAGATATGATGAAGCTGCAGAAAAATTAGAAAATATGGGTTTTGATGTTATAAGGGAAGATCAATATTCCAATAAGGTTCCACCTAATGATATTATTTCTCAAAGTATTGCAGCCGATGTTGAAGTGAAACCAACTCAAACTAGTATTACTTTAGTAGTATCTAAAGGTAAGAGTGCACGTCCTAAGAATAATACTGTAACCTTAAAAGATTTGCGTAACTACTCATTAAAGAGTGCGCAAGATTATGCAAAAGAAAATAATTTAACTTTGCAAATTAATCAAGAGTATTCAGATGATGTTGAAAAAGGACTGGTAATCTCAATGGATCCAGGTCCTGATACTAAGGTTGATAAAGGCTCAACAGTTACAATTAAGGTCTCTAAAGGTCCTAAAGAAGAAAAAGATACTACAATTACTAAGACATTTACAGTTAATTATGTAGGTGATAACCTTAATAAAGGTGAAAAAACTGATAATGAGAAAGAAAATAGTAGCGAGACTTCAAGTGAAGTAAGCGAAAGCAAAGGAGATCACGTTCAAATTTATATTAAGGATGATGATCATTCTTTGAGTAATATTTATCGAGACCTATATATTAAACGTGATATGAGCTTTTCAATTCCATTTTCTCTTAAGAATGGAAATGGCGAATTAAGAGTAGTTCGCAATGGTGATACGATTTTGAATGAAAAGGTGACAAAATAAGATGAAACTAGCACAAGGAACTGTTGTTGGTTTAATTGCTGGTTATTATGATGTTGAAACTGCTACGGGTATCGTGAGAACGCGCGCTCGTGGCGTTTTTCGTCAGAAAAAGCAAAAGCCTGCAGTAGGAGATCATGTAGAAATTCAAATAGACGATAAAGGCATGAGCTATTTGGTTAAGATCTTACCACGTATAAATAGGATTGGTCGGCCAGCTGTAGCGAATGTGAGTCATGTATTGCTAGTAATTTCTGCAGTTGAACCTGATTTTTCGTTAGAATTACTCGATCGTTTTTTGACCTTTTTTTCTTGGCAAAAAGTAAATGTTACTATTTATTTATCTAAAGCGGATTTGATTAGTGAACAGAGATTAAATGAGATAAAAGAATCATTAGATTATTATCAAAAAATTGGTTATCCTGTATTTATTGATTATCATCATTTGGAAGAAAAAATTGGTGATATGATAAAAGACAATCAAATTTGGACTTTAGCTGGACAATCGGGTGCTGGTAAATCTACATTACTTAACCATTTGAAAAAGGATGCAAATCAGACAACTGGTGCAATTTCAACGAGTTTAAATCGGGGTAAGCACACTACTCGAAAAGTTGAGCTCTTTAAATTGGGACATGGATTTCTTGCAGATACACCGGGATTTTCATCAATTGATTTGACCCCGATTAAATTGAATGAATTGTGCAATTATTTCATTGAATTTAAACGGGCTAGCAAAAAATGTAAATTTCGGGGATGTCAGCACATCAAAGAACCAGGTTGTGAGGTTAAGAAATTACTCGAAGAGGGTAAGATCCTCCATAGTCGTTATGATGACTATTTAGCAATGCGAACAGAAATTAATGAAGGACGAATGCCAGAATATTTAAAATAGAGGAAAAAATATGATTATTACACCATCAATTTTAAATGCAGATAACTTGAATTTAGAAACTGATATAAAAGAGGCTATTGCAGCTGATATAAATCGCTTTCATATTGATATTATGGATGGTCACTTTGTACCTAACTTATCTTTTGGTCCACAATTAGTTGAAGACTTTAAACGTGAATTTCCAATGACAGATGCAGAAATTCATTTGATGAGTGATAGTCCAGATGACCTGGTACCAGCCTTTGTTAACGCAGGCGCTGATTTAATTGAGCTACACTATGAGGCAATGGATGAAGATAAGCTAGATTATTGGTTAGATTATTTAATTTCTAATGGTGTAAATACAGGCTTAGCACTTAATCCAGATACGCCTAGTGATGTAGTTGCTAAATATGTGTCAAAACTTAATCAAGTATTAGTAATGACAGTTCATCCTGGGTTTGGTGGTCAAGAGTTTATAGCTAATTCTGCTCAAAAAATTAAGGAAGTAAGAGAATTAGTAGGTCCAGATATTGATATTGAAGTAGATGGCGGTATTAACAATCAAACAATCAAAATTGCTAAAGACGCTGGAGCAAATGTATTTGTAGTAGGGTCATATTTGTATAAGGCTGGTAATATAGCCAATCAAGTTCATAAATTAGAAGATATTCTTAAGTGATGAAAGCATATGCATTAGTAGGTGGGCCAACTGATTTGTGGCCACATGATATAAAAAAGCAGTTAACTGAAGCTAAGCAGAATAATGATTTGATTTTTGGCGTTGATCGTGGTGCGTTGTTTTTAGAAGAATTAGGAATTATCCCCGATGTAGCTATAGGTGATTTTGATTCGCTTCAAGCTAAAGATTTATCTCGAATTGAAAAGACAGTTAAGGACATTAGATATTCTAATCCGATAAAAGACTGGACTGATTCTGAAATAATGGTGCAAACGGTCTTTAAAGACTATCTAGCAGATAAATTAATAATTTTAGGTGCCAGTGGTGGAAGAATAGATCACTTTTTAATTAATTTATTAATGTGGTTAAATCCTTCGATTAATCAATTTGCTCAAAGAGTTGAAATAATTGATAAACAAAATAGTATTGTGTTTTTTAACCCTGGCGTCCATATAATTAAAAAAAAGCCAGATTATCCGTACATTGGTTTTGCTACATTGTCAGAAACTGAAGACTTTAATATAAGTGGTGCGAGATATGATTTAAATGATTATTCAAGTATATATCCTCGAGTTTTTTCTTCAAATGAATTTTTACCTAATAGCGATTATTTTGAAATATCATTAAAAAAAGGAATGATTGCAGCAATTTATTCTAAAGATATAAATCGCTTTCATAATTTATAAAAAAGTGTAAAAATAGGTGTAGAGAAAAAAGAAATGAGGAAATATTTATGAAATACACTGATTTTGAAAAAGACGTTGCTGATTTTGAAAATGGTCGTTATGAAGCACGACTTGATCGTGCTAAGCAAAATGTTGAAGACTATCTGCATAAAAATCATGTTCATATCTTCGATAAGAAGAAGAACAAGGAAGTTGCTACAATCAATGGTTTGGCTAGAAATGTTACTTATCAAGATTTAGGCTTACCAACTAAGCTTGGTGAAATGATCACTGAATATGCTTATACACCAATTGATGAAAGAATGGCAGAAGAAATTCCTGATGATGACAAGCATCATAATATTATGAAATAAATAAAAAATGTTCTTGGATTAATAATCCGAGAACATTTTTTATTACCTAATAGAGTTTAAGGTAAAAAATAAGCCTGTCAGATACTAGATCTGATAGACTTTTTGGTTATTACACACGAGTAACTTTACCAGACTTCAAAGCCTTGGTTGAAACCCAAACGCGCTTTGGCTTACCGTCAACAAGAATGCGAACTTTTTGAAGGTTTGGCTTCCAAGCACGACGAGTTGAGTTCAATGAGTGTGAACGTTTGTTACCGAAAGTAGTTTTCTTACCTGTTACGTAATCTTTTGCCATTTGCTAAACCTCCTTTATATATGGTGTCATACTTAATTAGGTTATCATATGTTTTGGATCAATTCAATATTAAAAGGATTTTTTTAGTACGTATTTTGCTTATTGATTATGTCTCTACTATGATAAAATAATAAACGTATATATAGATAATAAAACGGAGGATAAAGATGGCTGTTAAGATCAAGACAAAAGATGGTTTGATTGATATTTCAAACGGTGTAATCGCAACTGTTGTTGGTGGTGCAGCTACGTCTAACTATGGCGTTGTAGGAATGGCTTCTAAAAATGCTATTCGTGATGGTTTTGACGGGATTCTTAATCGTGCCAATTATAAGCGCGGTGTTGTTGTCAAGTCAGAAGACAATGAAATTACTGTTGACGTGTACATTATTGTAGGCTATGGACTTAAGATTTCTGAAGTAAGTAAGAACGTACAGGACAGCGTAAAATTTAACCTTTCTAATCAATTGGGAATTAATACTAAAGCCGTTAATGTAATCGTTCAAAGTGTTAAGGTACTTGACGAATAACGCAAGCGGAGGTTTTAAATAGTGGTTATAAATGAAATAGATAGTAAACAATTTAGAGATATGGTACGTGTTGCCACTCATAGAATGGGTAAAAATGCAGAATTTGTTAATTCTTTAAATGTTTTTCCTGTTCCAGATGGTGATACTGGTACCAATATGAATTTAACTATTGAAAGTGGTGCCAAAGCTGTTTCTGAAAATCCTAGCACTAGTGTTGGCGATTTAACTGAAAGCTTGGCTAAAGGGATGTTAATGGGAGCACGTGGTAATAGTGGTGTTATTACTTCACAATTGTTCCGTGGCTTTTATAAAGCAACTCAAGGTATGAAAACATTAACAGCTCAAGAATTGGCCAATGCTTTTTCAAATGGTGTTGCAACTGCATATAAAGCTGTTATGAAACCTGTAGAAGGTACAATTTTGACAGTAGCTCGTGTTGCTGCACAAGAAGGTGCATCTAAGGCTAACGATACTGATGATGTTACTGAAGTAATGAAAGCTGTAGTAGAAGGCGCTAAAAAGGCGCTTAAATCTACTCCTGATTTACTTCCAGTATTGAAGCAGGTAGGTGTAGTTGATTCAGGTGGACAAGGTCTTGTATTCATTTATGAAGGCTTTTTGGAAGGCTTATTAGGTGAAAACTTTGCAGATCAATATCAACCAGACGAAAACGAGATGGATGAGATGATTAATGCAATGCATCACCAATCATCTGTCCAAAGTCAATTAGCTACTCAAGACATTAAGAATGGCTATTGTACCGAAATTATGGTTGACTTAAATGCTGATGTTCCTAATAAAAAAGAATTCGATCTTGAAGAATTTAGAAAACATTTATCCGGCTTAGGTGACTCACTTCTTGCAGTTTCAGATGGTGAAATTGCTAAGGTTCACGTTCACACAGAACATCCAGGTGATGTTTTCCAATATGGTAGTCAATTTGGTCAATTAGGTAAGATTAAGATTGATAATATGAGAATTCAACATGAAAGTATTGTTGATCAAGATGAAGAACAACAAGAAAATGTTGACTTTGCAGTAATTGCTGTTGCTTCAGGTAATGGTATCCGCAAGTTGTTTGAAAGCGAAGGCGTAAACCGGATTATTTCAGGTGGTCAAACAATGAATCCATCTACTCAAGACTTTATTGATGCAATTAAAAAGTCCGGCGCTAAAAAGGCAATTGTATTGCCAAACAACGGTAATATTATAATGGCTGCAAAACAAGCTGCAGAAGTTAGTGACATTCCAGTTGGTATTGTACCAAGTAAGACTATCTCACAAGGCCTAACTGCTATGCTCTCATTTGATCCAGATGCATCTGTTGAAGAAAATGTTGAGGCAATGTCAGAAGATCTTGATACTGTTGTTTCAGGCGAAGTAACCCAAGCTACTCGTGATACTGAAATTGATGATGTTGAGATTCATAAAAATGATTACCTTGGTATTGTTGATGGTAAGATTGAGGTCGATAATGCTGATTTAATCGATACTACTACTGAAATGATCGAAAAGATGATTGACGAAGATTCTGAAATCATTACTATTATGTATGGCCGTGATTCTAGTGAAGAAGAAGCACAAGAAGTGGTTGCTCGTCTTGAGGAAAAGCATGATGATTTTGAATTTGAAATTCATGATGGTGGTCAACCTGTATATCATTTCTTAGTATCTGTTGAATAAAAATATGATAAATAATGCATTGTTTGCTTCTGTAACGGATTTAAAAGGTGTAGGGACAAAGACTGCAGCTGATCTTGGAAGCTTAGGTATATATAGCATTTATGATTTGCTTTTTTACTTTCCTTTTCGCTATGATGAACTTCAGACATTACCGTTAGATCAAATCATGGATGGTCAAAAGGTAGTATTAAAAGGAATAGTAGCAACTGAACCTTTTGTTAGTCGTTTTGGTTATAAGAAAAGTCGACTAAGCTTCAAAATGAGAATTGACCATGAGGTAATCATGGTCAATTTTTTTAATCAACCATGGTTAAAAAACAAGATTGAAATTGGTCAAGAAATTGCATTTTACGGCAAGTATAATGTAGCTCGTCAAAGTCTCTCTGCTTTTAAATTTGTAGCAGCAAAAGAAAATGATAGTGGTATGGCACCAATTTATCCGGTTAACCGTCACATAAAGCAAAAAAAGCTAGTTAGCCTGATTGATTTAGCAATTGAAGAATTTTTAGATCAAGTTAATGATATAGTCCCAGAGAAAATCAGACAGGAATATCATTTGTTAAATGATCGAGAAATTATTACCAAAATGCATCATCCCAAAAATAGTAATGACGCAGAAATAGGTAAAAGAAGTGCGATTTTTCGTGAATTTTTTATTTTTGAATTACAATTAGCACTTTTGACTAAAAAAGATGGTAATCAACTAGGTTATGCCAAAAAATATGATCTAAAAGAGGTTGATAATCTAACTAAATCGTTACCTTTTGAACTTTCTGATGATCAAAAACATGTTGTTAATGAAATTTTTACTGATTTACATTCATCTAATCAAATGAGAAGGCTGCTTCAAGGTGATGTGGGATCAGGTAAAACAGTGGTTGCAGTTTATGCGATTTTTGCTGCAATTACTGCTGGTTATCAAGCTGCTTTGATGGTACCTACAGAAATTTTAGCAACGCAGCATTTTAGGAAAATCGATGAATTATTACGCCCATTTGGTATAAGAGTGGCGCTTTTAACCAGTAATACTAAAACTTTAGAACGGCGTGAAATATATCGTGAACTAACTGATGGAACTATTAATGTGGTGATTGGCACACATGCATTGATTCAGAAAAATGTGATTTTTAAAAAATTGGGTTTAGTTATCATTGATGAACAACATAGATTTGGTGTGGGACAAAGACAGGCTTTAATTAATAAGGGCGATAATCCGGATGTTTTGGCTATGACGGCTACACCAATTCCTAGAACTCTTGCCCTTACCGTTTATGGAGATATGACGCTTTCTGAAATTCATCACTTACCATCTGGTAGAAAACCGATTATTTCATCTTGGAAGACAAGTTCTCAGATGAAAGATGTTTATAAGCGAATGCATGAGCAATTAGATCAAGGTTTTCAAATATATGCAGTTACACCTTTAATTACGGATTCAGAAACTTTAGATTTGAAGAATGCAGAAGAACTGCATGAAAAACTAAGTCATGATTTTCCTGATAAAAAGGTTGTACTTCTACATGGGCAAATGCCTGGTGTAAAAAAAGATGAAATCATGTCAGCTTTTGTTAACGGTGAAATTAATATTTTAGTAACTACTAGTGTAATTGAGGTTGGTGTGGACGTGGCTAATGCCAATATGATGATTATTTATAACGCTGATCGATTTGGTTTGAGTCAGCTGCATCAGTTACGAGGAAGAATCGGACGTGGAGAAACACAGAGTTATTGTGTATTTATTGCGGATCCTAGAACTGATGCAGGTAAGGCAAGAATGAAGATTATTTCTGCTACTAATGATGGCTTTAAATTAGCTGAAGAAGATTTAAAAATGCGTGGTGAAGGTGACTTGTTTGGTAAAGCACAATCTGGATTACCTGAATTTCGCGTGGGGGATGTAGTTAACAATTATAATACCTTGGTTGTAGCTCAAAAAATCGCAAGAAAATTAGTTAATGATGATCCAGATTTACTTGCTCCCGAATATAAAACACTAAAACAAGTGCTAGAATATAAGCAATTAGAACAAAATAGAATATAGAAAAGATTGTGGTGAAAGTATGAGAACAATTGCTATTGATGCCATGGGGGGCGAAAATGCTCCAGAAGCCATAGTAAAAGCAGTTTTAAAAGCAAAAAATGAGATGCCAGAAACTAAATTTTTATTATTTGGTGATAAAGAGCAATTACGTGAATTAATTCCAGCTGATCAGATTAATGATCAATTGGGAGTTGTGGCTACTACTGAAACAATTGCAGATGAAGATGAACCAGTTAAGGCGATTAGAAGAAAAAAGGATTCTTCAATGGTTGTAGCTGCTAACTTTGTTAAAGAAGGTAAGGCAGATGCGTTGTTATCACTTGGTAATACTGGTGCCCTTCTTGCATGTGGTATTTTTATTATTGGAAGAATTAAAGGCATTGTTCGGCCAGGCTTAATGCCAACTTTACCGGTTCAAAATAGCGATGATGGCTTTAACATGGTAGACGTTGGTGCTAATGCTAAGAGTAAGCCAGAATACTTGCTTCAATGGGCTGAAATGGCATCATACTATGCTCAAAAAATTCGCGGCATTGACAATCCCAGAATTACTTTATTAAATAATGGTGCCGAAAGCGATAAGGGTGACGATGTCCACCAAAAAGCCTATGAACTATTAAAAGATAGTGATTTGAACTTTGTAGGCAATATTGAAGGAAACGAGTTATTACTTGGTAATGCAGATGTAGTAGTTACAGATGGATTTACAGGTAATGCAGTTCTTAAAAATATTGAAGGAACTTCAAGCGTAATTTTGCATTTATTAAAAGATAGTCTTTTGAATGGCAATCTTATGACTAAAATGGGTGCATTAATGGTTAAAGGATCATTAGCCAGTTTGAAGTCAAAATTTGATACTGCTAAATATGGCGGTGCTGTGTTACTCGGTGTTAACGCTCCAGTGGTGAAGACACATGGCCGCTCAAATGAACGGCCTATTTATTACACACTCAAACAAGTTGATAAAATGATTGAAGAAAAACTTGTTGAAGATTTTAGAGACGAATTTAGTGAAAAATAGTACAATACTTTATTAAAAAGGAGAACTTAAAAATGTCAGAAGAAGAAATTTTTAATAAGATTAAAGATCTTATTGCCGATAATTTTGAAGTGGATAAGGATAGTATCACTGAAAACACAAACTTTATGAATGATTTAGATGCTGATTCAATTGATTTAGTTGAATTTATTTTGCAACTTGAAGATGAATTCGGTGCAGAAATTCCAGATGATGAAGCTGAAAAAATTAAAACTGTTGGTGATGCAGTCTCATATATTAAGTCTCATCAAGGTTAATTTCCTAAAAAAAGCCGTGTCGTTATTTGCATACGACCGGCTTTGTGTTTATAATTAGAAAATAAATAGAAAAGATTAAACGACTTTTAATGAAGTCTTAAATGGAGGAATGACCTTTGGAAAAGCAGAGTGATCTATTACTAGATATTCAGCACCTGCATACGGCGTACCGTTTGCAAGGGAAATTCTATGATGCTGCAGATGATATTAATTTAACTTTGAAGCGTAACGAGATTTTAGCTGTTGTAGGTGAATCTGGTTGTGGTAAAAGTACTATTGCTGCAAGTATCATTGGATTGTATGACCATAAAAACACTAAAGTTACAGGGGACATTCTTTACAATGAATTAAACCTTGTTGGCTTAAATGAATCTTTATTTAATAAAATTCGTGGGGATAAGATCGGAATGATCTTTCAAGATCCTCTAGCCAGTTTGAATCCATTGATGCGTGTAGGTGATCAAGTTGCTGAAACACTTTATTACCATACTGATATGGATGAAAAGGCACGTCGTGCACGTGTAATTGAATTGTTTAATCAAGTAGGAATGCCAAGACCTGAAGAAATGTATGAAATGTATCCACATGAACTGTCAGGTGGACTTCGTCAGCGTGTAGTTATTGCCATGGCTATTGCATGTAAGCCAGAAGTTATTATTGCTGATGAACCAACTACTGCTTTGGATGTAACTATTCAAGCACAGATTTTGGACTTGCTTGAAGATATTCAAAAGCAATCACATTCAGGTATTATTTTGATTACACACGACTTAGGTGTTGTAGCTGAAACAGCCGATGAAGTTGCAGTTATGTATGCTGGTCAAATTGTGGAAAAAGCGGATGTAAAAACTATTTTTGAAAATCCACTTCATCCATATACAAGATCACTTCTTAATTCAATGCCTCAATCAGATGATACTGATGAAGATCTTCATGTTATCCATGGAACTGTACCATCGCTTAAAAATATGCCGCGTAGTGGTGATCGTTTTGCTGCGAGAATTCCTTGGATTCCTGCAAGTGCTCATGAAAAGGATCCACAAGTACATGAAGTTGCACCAGGACACTGGGTAAGATGTACTTGCTGGAAATCATTCCACTTTGAGGATGAAGATAATACGCAAAAGGTAACAGCAAGTGGGGAGTAGTTTATGGCAAAAGAAATTATTCAGATAAAAGATCTAAAGGTCTATTACCCAATTCGTTCCGGTTTTTGGAACAGAATTACCGATTACGTTCGTGCGGTTGATGGAGTTAATTTCTCAATTAGCGAAGGTGAAACTTATGGTTTAATTGGTGAATCTGGATCTGGTAAATCTACAACTGGTAAGGCAATTGTGGGAGTAGAAAAAGTTACAGGCGGCCAAATTATGTATAAAGGCTTAGACGTAACTAAAGCAAGCAATCGTAAAAAGCTTGATTATAACAAAGATGTCCAAATGATTTTCCAGGATTCTATGTCAAGTTTGAATCCAAGAAAGAGAATCGAAGACATTATTGCTGAGCCAATTCGAAATTTTGAAAATTTGACTACCGATCAAGAACGTGATCGTGTACAAGAATTGCTTGATATTGTAGGTATGCCTAGTGATGCGATCTACAAGTATCCTCACGAATTCTCAGGTGGTCAGCGTCAAAGAATCGGTGTTGCGCGTGCTGTTGCTACTAATCCTAAATTGATTGTTGCTGATGAACCAACTAGTGCTTTGGATTTATCAGTTCAAGCACAAGTTTTGAACTTCATGAAGCATATTCAACAACAATATAATATTGCTTACTTATTTATTTCTCACGATTTAGGTGTTGTTAAGCATATGTCAGAGAACTTAGCTATTATGCACCGTGGTCGATTAGTAGAATTAGGTAGTCGTGAAGAAATTTATAAGCATCCAATTCATATTTATACTAAGCGACTTCTTTCGGCTATTCCTAAGGTTGATGTAGAACATCGTGAAGAACATAAGAAGCATCGTGAACAAGTAGAAAAAGAATTTGAAGAAGATCAAAGTAAGTGGTACGACAAAGATGGTCGCGTATATCCACTTCAAAAGGTAGCTCCAAATCACTGGGTAGCATTGCCACAAGATATGGTTCAGGAAGCTAAACTTGAAGAGCGAGAAGAAAAGGAGAGTGATTAAGCATGTGGAAAACAATCTTACGTCGTTTGTTAATCATGATCCCTCAATTGATCATCTTGAGTTTATTAGTCTTCCTTTTGGCTAAAATGATGCCAGGTGACCCATTTAGTGGATCAATTAACCCTAACACTGACCCTAAACAAATTGAAGCTTTGAGAAGGGCAGCAGGACTTTATGATCCTTGGTATGTGCAATATCTTAGATGGGTAGGTAACTTGTTCCATGGAGATTTAGGAACTAGTTATATTCAACATGTTCCAGTAACTTCATTGATTGCTGATCGTGCAAGTAACACTTTCTGGTTGTCACTTTTAACTACTATTTTAACTTATAGTATTGCTATCCCACTTGGTATTACTGCTGGTCGTCACCAAGATGAATGGCAAGATACAAGTGTACAAATTTTCAACTACATTACATTGGCTACACCAGGATTCGTATTCTACATTTTAGGTTTGTGGCTATTTGGCTTTACTTTAGGCTGGTTCCCAATCTCAGGGTCCGTTTCTGCTAATGCATCAGGATTCTGGGGCGTATTTGGTAGTCGAATTTATCACATGATTTTACCAGCAATTTTGTATGCTTTGATCACTACCACTAGTACTGTTCAATACTTAAGAACTGGTATTGTTGATAATAAAGTTGAAGATTACGTAAGAACTGCTCGGAGTAAGGGTGTACCTGAAAATGTTGTTTTCCATAAGCATATTTTAAGAAACTCATTATTGCCAATTGCTGCCTTCTTAGGTAACACTATTACTGGTCTTCTTAGTGGTTCAATGATTATTGAAAGTGTATTTAGTTATCCTGGTATGGGTAAGTTGTTCCTTGACTCAATTGGACAACGTGATTACACTACTTTGACTGCTTTGATTCTTATTTTTGGTATCTTAACATTAATTGGTAACTTACTGTCAGATATCATTATGAGTATTATTGACCCACGTATTAGAATTCAATAGGAAGGAGAGAAGAAATGGCTGATAAAAAAGAAACTTCTGCAAAAACAGCAAAACAAAAAGAAGCTAACGAAAAGGCTACTCTCCCACCTTCTGGATTCCGAGTTGCTATTCGCGAAATTTTGCGTTCAAAGTCTGCTTGTGCAGCATTGATTATTATTATTTTAATTTTGTTATTCACGTTCGGTGGTTCCTTATTCTTAAATAAAGCTCAAGTAACTGAAATGAACATTGCCGATGCCTACTATGGATGGGGTGAAGCAGGCCACCTCTTAGGTACTGATGATGGTGGTCGTGATATTCTTAAATTACTCATGATGGGTGGTAGAAACTCAATCATGATTGGTTTATCAGTTACTTTAATTACCGAAATCTTTGGTTTGATAGTTGGTTTAGTATCTGGATATTATGGTGGGGCAATTGACGCTGTTATTATGAGAATAGTTGACTTTGTTCAAATTTTGCCACAAATGCCAATTATTATTGTATTAACTACTGTTATTCCTAACTATAATGCCGTAACTTTAGTATTATTAATTGCGATGTTTGGTTGGACAACTACAGCTCGTTATTACCGTTCATTTATTTTGTCACAACGTGATCGTGACTATGTCTTGGCTTCAAAGACTTCAGGTTCATCTAACTTACAAATTATGTTCCGTGAAGTTTTACCAAACATTACTTCTATGATTATCATCGACGTTGTTTTAACTATTGCTGGTAACATTGGTATTGAAACTAGTCTTTCATACTTAGGTTATGGTTTGCCTACAACCACTCCATCACTAGGTACGCTGATTGGATTTGCCAATGACCCAGTTAACGTTATTAATCGTCCATGGTTATGGCTTCCTGCTACATTATTACTGTTAGTAATTTCATTAAGCATTAACTATGTTGGTCGTGCACTTCAACGTGCTGGTGATGCAAGACAACGTGAAAATTAATATAATATAAATATATTAAAACAGCTCTATCTTATGATAGAGCTGTTTTTATGTATATAACATGAAAACAATATTTAATATAAATAAGATAAAAATTAAAAATGTTTTCATAAAACTATTGAAAAATTAATTTGACGTGGTATTATTTAATCATCAACTTGATTCAAAGACAAATAAGAGAAATTTTGAACCAATAATGGAGGCAAAAAGATATGAAGAAAGCACAACTTTTCGGTTCAATCGGTTTATTATCGGGTGCTGTATTAACTTTAGCAGCATGTGGTCAAAGTGGACAAAACAATAACTCAGGTGCTAAAGATGCACAAAAATTCCCAGCATCAACACCAAAGAAAGCTACTAAGCAAGGTGGTACAGTATCAATCGCATTAGAAACTGATACTCCATTTACTGGTATTTTCTCAGATGAATTATCAACTTCCGCAATTGACTCAAGTGTTGCATCTCCCGGTGAAGAATCATTATTCGATACAGATGATCATTACAGAATTAATGATAAGGGTGCCGCAACTATGAAGCTTGACCGTAAGGCTAAGACAGTAACTATTACTGTTAAGAAGGGCGTTAAGTGGTCAGATGGTCAACAAGTAAATGCCAAAGATCTTGAATATCCATATGAAATTTTAGCTAATAAGAAAACTCAAGCTCAACGTTACGATTCAACTCTTGAAGAAATTGAAGGGATGAAAGAATACCATGAGGGGAAGGCAAAAACCATTTCAGGTATTGAAATGCCAGATGGTGAAAAAGGCCGTACAATTGTAATTCACTATAAGGAATTAAAACCAGGTATGTACTTCTCAGGTAATGGTTACTTCTGGGAATCAGCAGCTCCATATCATTACTTGAAGGATGTTCCATTCGATAAGCTTCAATCATCTGATCAAATCAGAAAGAAGCCAATGTACTTTGGTCCATTCAAACTTCAAAAACTTGTTCGTGGTCAATCCGTAACTTGGGTTCCAAATAAGTACTACTGGAGAGGTAAGCCAAAGTTGGATAAGATTACTCTTCAAGTAGTTAGTCCTAACTCAGCTTCTCAATCAATTAAGAGTCATAAATTTGATATTGCTGGTGTAATTAACTCACAGTGGGATCAAGTTAAGAATACCAAAGGGGTTAACTGGGTAGCACAAGTACCGCTTTCATATTCATACCTTGGTTTCAAGATGGGTAAATGGGATGCGAAGACTGGTAAAAATGTCATGGATAAGGACTCCAAGGTCGCTAATAAATCATTGCGTCAAGCAATTGGTTATGCAATGAACGTCGATGCTGTTAACAAGCGTTACACTCATGGCTTGAGTTTTAAAGTTAATACTTTGATTCCTAAGGGCTTTGGTGCATACCATGATAGTAGCATTAAGGGCTATAACTACAATTTGAAGAAGGCTAACCAACTTCTTGATAAAGCTGGTTACAAGAAGAAAGGTAAGTGGCGTGTACAACCAAATGGTAAGCCTTTAGTACTTCACTTTGCTACTATGTCAGGTTCTCCAAACGCAGAAGCTATTGCACAAAACTACTTACAACAATGGCATAAGATTGGTCTTAACGTTAAATTGACTGGTGGTCGTTTGATGGAATTTAACTCATTCTATGACAAGGTACAAAATGATTCTAAAGATATTGACTTCTTCCAAGCAGGTTGGAACTTAGCTTCTGAACCATCACAAAATTCAATGTATGGCGAAACTTCACCAATGAACTATGAACGTTTTGCTACAGCTGAAAATAATCGTCTTCTTAAAGAAATGGACTCACAAAAGTCATTTAATACGGATTACCGTGTGAAGGTATTCCACCAATGGCAAAAGTACATGTTCGATCAAGCCTTTGTAATTCCAATTAGCAACTCATACAGTATTAATGCCGTTAACAACAAGATTACTGGCTACTCAACTAAACCATCACAAAATAACAACGGTCACCAATTATGGTACCAAGTTGGTTACGTGAAGTAATGCTGCTATATTAGTAAAAATCTTCTAAATTCTAAACATAAAAATCCTTTATACAGACTTTCAATAATTAAATCTATACCAGTAAAAAACGACAGATATCTTAAAGAAGATACCTGCCGTTTTCATGCTATTGTAATCATTTTGTAATAGTGATATTATAAAAAGGTCAACTTGTTCCAAGTATTGGAGGATTTTTAATAATGAAAAAGGCAAAGATTTTTGCTGGTATTACACTATTATCAGGTGTAGCTCTTACTTTAGCTGCTTGTGGTAATTCAGAATCTAATTCTAATGAATCTTCTACTGCAGCTAAGTTTAGTTCAGCCGTACCAAAGAAGGCTACTAAAAATGGTGGTACTGTAAAGGTAGCTGTTGAAACTGATACCCCATTTACTGGTATCTTTAATGATGAACTTTCAACTTCAGCAACTGATACTGAAGTTATGCAATATGGTGCTGAAACACTTTTTGCTACAGATGATCAATATGTCTTTACTGATAAAGGTGCAGCTACTATTAAGATTAACCAAAAGGCTAAGACTGCAACTATTAATATTAAGAAAAATGTTAAGTGGTCAGATGGTAAGCCTGTAACTGCTAAAGACTACGAATATGCTTACGAAATTATTGCTAACAAGGCAACTAAGTCACAACGTTATACTTCAAGTTTAGCTGACTTAGTAGGTCTTGAAGAATATCATGAAGGTAAGTCAAATACTATTTCAGGTATTGAAATGCCAGATGGTGACAATGGTCGTAAAGTTATTCTTCACTTTAAGACTATGAAACCTGGTATGAATACTAGTGGTAATGGTTATATCTGGGAAACAGCAGCTCCATATCACTACTTAAAGGATGTTAAATTTAAAGATTTAATGTCAAGTGACAAGATTCGTAAGAAACCTTTATTCTTTGGCGCATACAAGCTTCAAAAAGTTGTTCGTGGTCAATCAGTAACATGGGTTCCTAACGAATACTACTACAAGGGTAAACCAAAGCTTAGCAAGATTACTGCTAGTGTAATTAACCCTAATTCAGTTGCTCAAAGTATTAAGTCAAATAAGTTTGATGTGATCTCAGTTATTAACTCACAATGGCAAAATGTAAAGGGAACTAAGGGCGTAAACTTTATTGCTCAAGTTCCACTCTCATACTCATACCTTGGCTTTAAGGTTGGTAAATGGGATGCTCAAAAGGGCGAAAATGTTATGAATCCTAAGTCAAAGATGAATAACAAGGCTCTTCGTCAAGCTATTGCATATGGTATGAATGTTGATCAAGTTTACAAGCGTTACACATATGGCTTAAGCTTTAGAGTCCCTACTTTAATTCCTAAGCAATTTGGTGACTACTTCGATAAGAATGTAAAGGGCTATAGCTACAACATTAAAAAGGGTAACGAAATCTTAGACAAGGCTGGATTTAAGAAGAAAGGAACTTACCGTGTACAACCAAATGGTAAACCTTTAACTATCCGTCTTGCTGCTATGACTGGTAACTCAACTCAAGAACCAATCGTTCAAAACTACATCCAACAATGGAAGAAGGAAGGCTTGAACGTTAAATTAACTGGCGGTCGTTTAATTGAATTTAATTCATTCTATGACAAGATTCAAAATGACGATCCATCAGTTGATATGTTCTTAGGGTCATGGTCACTTTCAAGTGAACCATCACCAAACGACCTGTATGGTGAAAAAGCACCAATGAACTACTCAAGATTTGTAACTAAGAAGAACAACCAACTTCTTGAGGAAATGGATTCACAAAAAGCATTTAACCATACATACAGAGTAGATAAATTCCACGAATGGCAAAAGTATATGGATGATCAGGCATACGTAGTTCCTGTAGCTAACAGCTATTCAATTAGTGCTGTCAACAAGAAGCTTACTGGTTACTCACTTAAGCCATCAGACTCAATGGGTAATGGTTTTCCTAACTGGTACAATGTTGCTTACGCTAAGTAAAAAAGCAAGATTAACCTAAGTTGAAAAGACTCGAATCATTTTGATTCGAGCCTTTTTTGCATTCAAAAAATCAGAATAAAACTGGTATAATTTAAAAGTATAAAAGGGGCAATTTTTATGGTAAGTACAAAATTTTTAAATAAATTAAAAAATGAATATAATATTGAATTCAATAATGAAAAATTATTAGAAGAAGCATTTACACACTCTTCATATTCTAATGAACATCCTGATGATGGGATTCGTGATTATGAAAAATTAGAGTTCTTAGGTGATGCTGTTTTAGAATTAGCAGTTTCCAATTACTTGTATCGTCATTATCCTAAGCTAAATGAAGGTGAATTAACCAGATTAAGATCTAATATCGTTAGAACTGAAGGATTTTCTGAATTTGCTATAGAATGCGGCTTTCAAAAGGAAATTCATTTAGGAAATGGTGAAGAAAAAGCAGGTGCCAGGAATCGTAAAACTTTGCTAGAAGATGTCTTTGAAGCTTTTAATGGTGCATTATTCTTGGATCAAGGAATGCCAGCAGTTGAACGCTTTTTGCATTTAACTGTCTATCCTTTAATTGCGAAAGGTGAATTTGATGATTCACGTGATTATAAGACTGATTTACAAGAATTGTTACAACAAAAAGGTCCTGTAAACATTGAATATTCTGTCATTAATGAATCGCAATTACCGTCACATTTTGTAGTTGAATTAAAAATTAATGATCAAGTTCAAACACAAGGTGAAGGACATAACAAAAAGGCCGCTGAACAACAAGCAGCAAAGGCTGCTTTACAGAAGTTTGAATAAGGGGATGAAACAGTGCCATTAACAGAATTAGTGCTAGATGGATTTAAATCATTCGCTGATAAAACAGTTATTCATTTTAATAAAGGAATAACTGGTATTGTAGGACCAAACGGAAGTGGTAAAAGTAACATTACAGAAGCTATTCGCTGGGTAATGGGTGAATCAAGTGCTAAATCACTTCGTGGAACTAACATGAAAGACGTTATTTTTGCCGGAAGTCAATATAGAAAACCAATGAACAAGGCAGAAGTAACCCTTATCTTTGATAATAAAAATCGTGAGATTGCTTTTGAAACCGATCAAGTTTCTGTAACTAGAAGAATTTTACGTTCGGGAGATAGTGAATTTTTAATAAATAATCAGCAAGTACGTATGCGAGATGTTCGTACTCTTTTTCTAGATTCAGGAATTTCGCCAAATAGCTTGGCAATTATTTCACAAGGACGGGTCGATCAAATATTAAATTCACGTCCGGAACAAAGAAGGATCATCTTTGAAGAAGCTGCGGGTGTTTTACATTTTAAACAACAAAAAGAAGAAGCGCAGAATCAGCTTAAAAAGACCCAAGATAATTTAATTAGAATTAATGACTTGGTTAAAGAACTTGAATCGCGATTAGAACCACTTAATGAACAAAGTTCGTTAGCAAAAGAATATAAATTTCAAAAGTCTGGTTTAGATAATAAACTTAAAAGTTTATTGGCATTTGAAATTGAGAATATTAATCAACAAAGAGAAGATATTCAAAAGTCTGCTGATAAAAATAAGATTCTCTTGGCTAAACTAGATGATGAGGTTAAAGATTCTCAAGCTGCAGTCACTCAACAAAGAGCCGAATATAAAAAATTACGTGATGAGAGAGATCATACACAAAATAAATTGTTGAAATTGAGTAAGGACCTCTCAGAATTGAACGCTAGTTTGCAAATAGCGGAGCAATCACGTCAGTTTGATGATGCTACTAAGGAAGAATATAAAAATCAGGTTAAGCAGTTAAAGCAAAATTTAGTTCAACTAAAAGCCGATTTAGATGAATTGAAAAAAGAAAAGAAAAAGCTTCAAGATGAACAAAATGTTCTAAAAATTGAACGTGGACAACTTACTGGTGAACTGAATGAGGATCCTGAAGAATTAAATAAAAAGTTGGATGATGTTCGAAACAACTACATGCAACTACTTCAAGATCAAGCTACAACAAATAACCAAATTGTTAATTTAAATTCGGATCTAAGAAGAAGTCAGGCAGATACAACTTATCAAACTGGTGATGTTTGTAAGCAATTGACTGACGCACAAGAGCAGTTAGAACAACTTCGGATAGAAGGTAAAAAATTAACTGACAAGCGTCAAAAAGAACAGAACGCTATAGTTAGAATAAATAAACAAAATAATCAGCTAAATACAGAATTGACTAATCTTCGTCAAGTAGTTAATGCAGAACGTAATGAACTTGAAAAGGTTGAAGCTCGTCATGAAGCTTTAGTAAATATCCAAAAAAGACATGAGGGCTATTACTACGGCGTGCGTAATGTGTTAAATCATATGAATGACTTTGCAGGTGTAATTGGTGCAGTGGGTGAATTAATTACATTTCCGGCTGAACTTGAAGCTGCAATGACTACTGCATTAGGTGGTGGAGTTCAAGACTTGATCACTGAAAGTAGAATTAGTGCTAGAAACGCAATTAATAAACTGAAGCAAAATCATGGTGGTCGTGCTACATTTTTACCATTAGATGGTTTGCGACAATATGGAATTCCTCAATCAACTGTTACTACTTTAAAGTCTTATGATGGTTTTAGAGGAATAGCCAGTGATTTGGTGGAGAGTAAAACTGACCAAGATATTACTGCGGCAATAAATTATTTATTGGGAAGCGTTGTTATTGTAGATACAATAGATACTGCAATGTCAGTTGCTCAACGAGTAAATCATTATAGAATAGTTACGCTTGATGGGGATGTTATTTCACCCGGTGGTTCAATGACCGGTGGACAAAGAAATCAGCGTAGTAATTCACCATTGCAGACTGCGACTGAAATCAATCAGCTTGAAAAACAAATTAAAACTTTAAAGCAAAATCTTAATGAAGATCAAGATAAACTTGAAAGTCTAGTTGATCAAAGTAATAAAGTAAATGCTGAATTACAAGACCTTCAAGATGCTTTACGTGAGACCAGTCAAGCAATTAATGAAGCAGCAATTTCTTTCCAAGGACAAGAAAAAGAAGTTAAGCGACTGCTGGATGCTAACACTTTGTATAAATCACGAATTAAAGATCGAAATGATCGAATTGAATTATTAAAGAAGCAAATCAAGGAAGCAAATGATAAACAAATGCTTTTGACTAAGCAAGGTGAAGAGCAAAAAGCAAAAATGAATGATTTGCAGGATAAGATTAAGAACTTTAATAATTTAAGCCAGCGTATTCAAGATGAACTGTCTAAATTAGATCCTAAGATTGCGGTTTATACTAATAAACTTGAAAATTTATCTAGTCAAGAAAATGAAAAAAATCATCAAATTGATAGTAGTGAAAAGCAGATTGAAGATTTAACAACCAAGTTGACTATTTTGGCGCAAAATGATGAAAATTCAATGAATCAAACTGCTAACTTAGAAAAACAGAAATCCACGATTGAACAAAAAAATAATGAATTGCAAGCTAGACTTAACGATCTAAGTTCGCAATTAGGCCAATTTGACGCACAAATTAATCAATTAGATCAAGTAGCTAGTCGAAATTATGATTTACGTAAAGATGCTGCTATTGAGCAAGAAGACTATTCAGTTAAAATAGCTAAATTTAATAGTTCAATTAATCAAAGACTTGAAACTTTACGTGATGATTATTCTTTAACTTTTGAAGCAGCTATTGCTCAAGCTGAAGGTGAAAATAATGAAGAGACTCGTAATGAGTTAGCTAAAAGCGTAAAATTACATCGGATGTCAATCGAAGATATAGGTCCTGTGAATTTAGATTCGATTCAAGAATATGAAGATGTAAAACAGCGATATGACTTTTTGAATGGTCAACAAAATGATTTGCTTAAGGCACGTGATGATCTTGAAAAGTCAATGACTGAACTTGACGATGAAGTTAAAACACGTTTTAAGCATACTTTTGATACCATTGCTGAAAGTTTTCAAAAGATTTTTCCAGTGGTATTCGGTGGTGGTAAGGCTAAACTGGAATTAACTGAACCAGATAATTTACTTGAAACAGGAATTGAAATTATTGCTCAGCCACCTGGTAAGAAGTTACAACGATTAAGTTTGCTTTCTGGTGGTGAACGTGCATTAACTGCAATTACTTTGTTATTTGCGATGCTTCAAGTAAATCCTGTACCATTCTGTGTGCTAGATGAGGTAGAAGCTGCACTTGATGATGCCAATGTTGCACGTTTTGCGGAATTTTTGCTTAAATATGATATGAAGACAAAGTTTATTGTCATAACACATAGAAGAGGAACTATGCGACAAGCTGATCAACTATATGGTGTGGTCATGCAAGAATCTGGTGTTTCTCAAGTAGTGTCAGTATCCTTAAAAGAAATGAAAGATAAACATGAGGTGAACTAATTGGGTTTATTTGATCGAATTAAAAAATCTCTTTTCGGTAAAAATGATGAAGAAGAGAAAAAAGATGAAGAAAAACAAAGTCAAGAACAGGAAGATATAGAAGAAACAACTGATACGGGAAATGACTCTTCTAATGTTGAAGATTCAGAAAAAGTAGATAATGATACTCAAGATTCGGAAAAAATAGAAGAAACTGAAGAAAACACTTCTGATGAATCATCGGTTGAAGAAGAAATTAGTGAAAATGATGAAACAACTGAAGATGCTGATAATTCTCAAGAAACAGGTACTGAAGAGGTTGTAGATGAAGTACAATCTGAGGAAGAACCGGAACAAGAATTAGAGCCCGAAAAGGAAAATGATTCTCAAGAAAAACTTTATGAAAAGGGGCTTGAAAAGACCAATAAAGGTTTTGGTGCAAGACTGAATGCATTTTTTGCTAAATTTAGAACAGTCGATGAAGACTTCTTTGATGATTTGGAAGATTTGTTAATTGAATCAGATGTTGGTTATGAAACAGCAGAGCAATTGACTGAAGAACTTCGTGAAGAAGCAAAATTGCAAAATGCTAAGTCACGTGATGAATTAAAACAAGTTATTGTTGAAAAATTGGTCGATCTTTATGATAAGGGTGGCAATAATAAAGATGAAAAACTAGCATATAATTCTGATGATAAGCCAAATGTTTACTTATTTGTTGGAGTTAATGGTGCTGGCAAGACTACAACAATTGGTAAATTAGCTAAAAGATTTAAAGATGAAGGCAAATCAGTTATTTTAGCTGCTGCTGATACTTTTAGAGCTGGTGCCGTTGAACAATTAGTTGAATGGGGTAAGCGAGTAGATGTACCAGTTGTAACAGGTAAAGAAAAGGCCGACCCAGCTTCAGTTGTGTATGATGCTACAGAACGGGCTATTAAAGAAAAAGTAGACTATCTTTTGGTAGATACTGCCGGTCGTCTTCAAAATAAGAAAAATTTAATGGCTGAGCTAGAAAAAATTCAAAGAACTATCCAAAAGTTATTACCAGATCAACCAACTGAGACTTTATTGGTACTTGATGGCTCAACTGGACAAAATGCCCTTTTGCAAGCTAAAGATTTTGATAAAACTACTAAATTGACTGGTTTAGTTTTAACTAAATTAGATGGATCATCAAAAGGTGGGGTAGTATTAGCTATTCGTAATGAAATGAATTTACCAGTTAAGTTAGTTGGCTTGGGTGAAAAGCCAGAAGATTTGGCAGACTTTGATGCGGCAAATTATGCAATTGGTCTTTTCCATGGCTTAGTCTAGTGTTAAAGTTAAGAGGTAATAGAATTTATAAGGAGAATTTTATGAAAGAATATAGTGCTTGTACTACCATCTTAGTTGGTAAAAATGCCTCAATTGATGGCACAACTATGATTGCTCGTAATGATGATACCTTCCGCCCAATTACTCCACAAAAGTTTATTATTGAGCCAGCTCGTCATGGCGAAAAGAAACATATTAAATCATGGCTTAATAAGTTTGAGATGGATCTTCCAGAAGATGCACAACGAGTTCCTGCCGTACCAAATGTTGATTATAAACATCGTGGTTACTACGATGAAAGTGGTATTAACCAAGAAAATGTTGCTATGTCATGTACTGAATCAACTTATGGTAATGAAAGAACTTTAGCATTTGATCCATTGGTTAAAGATGGATTAGATGAAGACTGTATGCAAACCGTAGTTTTGCCATACATTCATTCAGCACGTGATGGTGTTAAGTATTTAGGTAAGTTAATTGCTAAGTATGGCTCACCAGCTGGTAACTCTGTTTTGTTCGGTGATAAAGATGAAATTTGGTACATGGAAATTGTAACTGGTCACCACTGGGTAGCAGAACGTATTCCTGATGATTGCTATGCTGCAACTGGTAACCGTGTAGCTATTGAACAAGTCGATTTCGATAATCCTGAATACTTCATGTGGAGTGAAGGAATTCAAGAATTTGTTGAAGAACATCACTTGAATCCAGATCATGAAGGTTGGAATTTCCGTCATATCTTTGGTACTTACACTGAACAAGATCGCCACTATAATACTAACCGTCAATGGTATATTCAAAAGTTGTTCAACCCAGAAATTGAACAAGATCCACAAGATGGCGATATTCCATTTATTCGTAAGGCAGCTAAGAAGATTACCAAGGAAGATATTGAATTTGCCTTAGGTTCACACTATCAAGATACTCCATATGATCCATTTGGTAAGGGTACTGAAGAAGAAAAGCACCGCTACCGTCCTATTGGTTTGAACCGTACACAAAATGCTCATATTTTACAAATAAGAAGTGATGTACCAGCAGACCGTGCAGCAATTATGTGGTTATGTATTGGTGGTCCAACGTTTACTCCATTTATCCCATTCTTTGCTAATATGAATGAAACTGATCCTTCATTTAACAATACTTCAATGGATTACAATATGAGTGATGCATGGTGGTACTACAAGTCATTTGCTGCACTTGTTGAAAGCCACTATCCACAATTTGTTCAACTTGATACTACTTATCTTACTGAACTTAATCGTTACTTCAGAGGTCGTGTTGAAGAAATTATTAAGAATTCAGAAGGTAAATCAGGCGATAAATTAACTGAATACTTAACTAAAGAAAATCAAAAGACTGTTGCTCATACTCGCAAGGAAACTGAAAAGTTATGGGGACAAATGATGATTGATTCAATTAATATGTCTAAGTTGACTTTTAATATGGATGAAAATCTCTAATAATTAAAATGCAGCTCAACGCTTAGTTGGGCTGCATTTTTGCCAAAATTGTGAAAGGATATAATAATGACAGAAAATACAATTGGTTCATTTTTTACCAAGATTAGTAATGAAGTTGAAAAGCAAATGGATGATGATTTAAAGAGTTTTGGCATTGATGCTAATGAATTGGAATTTTTAATTGGATTAAATCACCATAAGCGTGGGAAAAATTTTGATAAACTTGCTAAGGAACTTCACGTAACAGATCACAAGATCAAAGAAATAGCTAAAAAGTTAGTTACTAAGGGCTTAATTACTGTAGCAGATGATGTAGCTACTGAAACCGAAAAAGGCTCAGAACTATGTAAAAAGGTGGAAAAGCATCGTTTAGAAACTGATCATACAATTACAGGGATGCTGAGCAAAGAAGAAACATTAGGTTTGGTTAATGTTTTAAAGAAAATGCTAAAAAAAGACGAAGCTAAAGATTAATTAAGTAATCAAAAAACTAGGAAATTCCTTACTGGAGTTTCCTAGTTTTTATATGCTGAAAATTATTTTTTATTGTTTAAAACAGAGTGGTGTACACCATATCCTAAGTAAATAAGCAATCCTAGAATAAACCAGATACCGGCATAAAGTTTAGCTTGATAATCTAATCCCAAGAATACGACTAATGCAGCTAAGAAACCTAATGCTGGTAATACTGGATAAAATGGCATCTTGAATGAAGGATCATCAATGTCTTTACCTTCACGAGGACGTAATTTATAAATTCCCAGTGATACGAACATAAATGCGATAAGGGTACCTGCTGAAACCAATTGAGACAGCATAGAGAATGGGAAGAATGCTCCAAGTAAGATGCCAATAACTGTCAAAGTCCATAAAGCATTGTTAGGACGACGATCAGCATTTAATTTACCTAGCCATTTAGGAAGCATACCATCTCGACCAAATGAATAAATCAATCTTGAACCTGCCATACTCATTCCGATTAAGGCAGTGAACATTCCAAGAACAGCAATAGTTTGAACAACAATAGCTACAATAGGATGTCCTGCATAACGAAGAGCTAAACCAACTGGCTCAGCTGAGTTAGCATATTTTTGATATGGCATGATACCGATTAATACAAGACTAACGCCAACAAATAATGTAACTGCAATGGCAAGTGAGCCTAAGATACCGCGTGGCATAGTCTTTTGGGGATTAATTGCTTCGGCTGAGTTAGCAGCAATTGAATCAAAACCGATGTAGGATAAGAAAATCATTGATACACCAGCATATATTCCTTGCCAACCACCAAAAGGTCCGTGAGCAGTTGGACGATACTTAGGAATAAATGGGACAAAATTAGAACCCTTAATTGCGGTTAAACCAACAACGATAAAAAATAAAATTGCTAAAACTTTTAATACAACTAATGCATTTTCAACGCGCGCTGCTCTTGAAACACCGTGACTGATTAAAAGAGCAACTAATAGAATTGATATAAGTGAAATGATATCAATAACCCCACCGTTAGTTCCAAATGCATTGGATAAGGCTGCAGGTAATTTTATTCCTAATGGAGCAATTAAAGCTCTAAAGTTAGCCGAAAGCCCGGATCCTACAAAGGCTAGAGCAATAAAGTATTCTGCTAGAAGTGCCCATCCGGCAACCCAGCCCCAGAATTCACCGAAAACCACATTAATCCATGAATAAGCAGATCCCGCAAAGGGCATTGCAGCAGCCATTTCTGCGTATGCAAATGCAACAAGTCCGGCTGCGACAGCTGCTAAAATAAATGAAATTGCCACAGCTGGACCGGTGTGCAATGCTGCTACTTCACCAGGTAAAGTAAAGATAGAAGCAGAAACTATTGTTCCAACACCTAATGCTAAAAAGTCCTTAACTTTCAATGAGCGAACCAGGTGTCCATCTTTATTTTCATAGACGCGTGGATCTTCTTTCTTGTTCATTTTTTGCCAAAGATTCACAACGCAACTCCTCCTTGATATGAATAGTATGTAATTCATTATAATTAAAAATACGTTAAAAAGGCAACTCTAAAATATTAAAATTTTCTCTTAAAAAATAATAATCTATTTTCTTCAATAAAATAGTAAAAGAAAGTTCTTGATCATTTTGATCGAGGTGCTTTTTTGATATACTAAAAGCTGGTGAAACTTATGGATGAATTGACAAAAAATGAAGAGCTTGGAGATTTATATGCATATTACGGCTCTTTGCTTACTAAGGGACAACAATCTTATTTTGAAGATTATTATTATAATGATTTATCTTTAGGAGAAATTGCTATTAATCATCATGTATCACGTCAGGCCGTTTATGATAATCTAAAGCGATCAAGTAAAAGTTTACAAAACTATGAAGAAAAACTTCATATGCGTAAAGATAATAATTATATTGAAAATATTTTAACTAGTGTGCTATCGTCATTGAATAATAACGACGATAAAGCTGCTAAAAATGAAATAACGAATTTATTAAATAAATTGAGGGGAGAGTAACCCATGGCTTTTGAAAATTTAAGTGAAAGAATTCAAAAAGCGTTAAAAAATTTAACTGGTAAAGGTAAGGTTTCAGAAGAAGATATTAATAAGGCTAGTCGTGAAATCAGATTAGCTCTTCTTGAAGCCGATGTTAACTTTAAAGTTGTTAAGGACTTCATTAAAACAATTAAGAAAGAGGCACTTGGTAAGGAAGTTCAAGAAAGTCTTAATCCAGGTCAACAAGTAATTAAAATTGTTAATGAAGAGTTGACTAAGATGATGGGGGAAGAAGCAGTCCCTCTTAATAAATCCAAGCATATTCCTACTATTATCATGATGGTAGGTTTGCAAGGTACCGGTAAGACTACTACAGTAGGTAAACTTGCATATCATCTACAAAAGACGCAGAAAGCTCGTCCTCTTTTAATTGCGGGGGATATTTACCGTCCGGCTGCCGTTGACCAACTAAAACAAATCGGTGAGCAATTAAAAGTGCCAGTCTTTAGTGAAGATGGAGAAAAAGATGTTGCTAAAATTGTTCAAGATGGTTTAGCAGAGGCCGATAAGAACAAAAATGATTATGTATTAATCGATACAGCCGGTCGTCTTGAAATTGACGAGCCATTAATGGAAGAGCTGGAACGTGTAAAGAAAGTAGCGGATCCTGACAATATTTTACTTGTTGTTGATGCTATGACAGGTCAAGCAGCAACCGATGTAGCTAAAGGTTTTGATGAAAGATTAGATGTTACCGGTGTTATCTTGACTAAGCTTGATGGTGATACTCGTGGTGGTGCTGCACTTTCAATTCGTGCTGTAACTGGTAAGCCAATCCTATTTACAGGACAAGGTGAAAAGTTAAGTGACTTGGATGTCTTCCACCCAGATCGAATGGCTTCAAGAATCTTGGGTATGGGTGATATGCTTTCCTTAATCGAAAGAGCACAACAAGATTATGATGCTAAAGAAGCTAAAAAAGTTGCGGAAAAGATGCGTGAAAACACCTTTGACTTTAATGACTTCGTTGATCAATTACAACAAGTTCAAAAGATGGGACCATTAGACCAAATTATGAAAATGATTCCAGGGCTTGCTAATAATCCTCAACTTAAAAACTTAAGTGTTGATCAAAAGCAAATTGATCATACTGAAGCAATTGTTTATTCAATGACAGAAGAAGAACGTGAGAATCCAGATATTTTAAATCCAAGTCGTCGAAGAAGAATTGCTGCAGGTTCAGGTCGTCCAGTTGTTGAAGTAAACAGAATGATCAAGCAATTTAAACAAATGCGCGAAATGATGAGCAAAGTTACTAAGGGGAATATGAAAGGCTTAAGTAACTTGCCAGGAATGGATTCACCAATGGCTAAAATGGCTATGCGTCGGTTAAATAAGAACTTTAAGAAGAATAAGAAGAAGCGATTGCGTAAGGTTAAGAGATATCATTCATAAAAAAATAATGGTGTTAAGGAAAAACACTTTACACCTTTTCGCTTTGGTGGTATATTATTAATCGTTAAGTTTTAGGAGGAAATTAATTTATGTCAGTTAAAATTCGTATGCACCGTGCTGGTGCCAAGAGAAAGCCATTCTACAGAATCGTTGTTGCAGACTCACGTATGCCACGTGACGGTCGTTTCATCGAACAAGTTGGTTACTACAACCCAGTTTCACAACCCAAGGAATTGAAGCTTGACGAAGACAAGATCTTTGAATGGTTACAAAAGGGTGCACAACCTTCAGACACTGTTAGATCACTTCTTTCAGGTGCTGGCTTGATGGCTAAGTTGCACGATGCAAAATACAACAAATAATTTTGCTATTAATTAAAAGCTTGATGCCAAGTGCTTCAAGCTTTTTTTATTACTTAAAAGGAGAAAAAGGTATGCAGTACTTTGATGTTGCACGAATTTTGACTACACATGGATTACATGGAGAAGTTAAAGTAAATGTGATTACGGATTTTCCAGAAGATAGATTTGCTGAAGGGATGCAACTAGAATTAAAAGATGATATTGATCGAGTTTTAACAATAAAAAAGAGTAGACCATTTAAGCAATTTTGGCTACTTCAATTTGATGAAATAACTGATATTGATGAAGCTGAAAAATTACGTGGAAAAATTTTAGTAATTAGTGAAAAAGATCGTGGTAAATTACCAGATGGAGTTTACTATTACAAGGATATTTTTGATTGTGATGTAATAGACAATGAGACTGGTAAAAGATTAGGTAAAATAACTGATATTCAATCACCTGGTGCTAACGATATTTGGCTTGTGCATGAAGACAATGGTAAAGAATATTGGATTCCTAATATTTCTGATGTTGTAAAGAAAATAGATATTGCTGATAAAAAGGTATATGTTGAATTGATGGAGGGATTGCGAGATGAAGATTAATATCCTGACCCTTTTTCCTGATATGTTTACGCCATTGCAAGTTTCTATGCTGGGACGTGGTCTTGAAGATGGTAAGTGGGATCTCAATTTGGTTAATTTCCGTGATTTCACTACAGACCTGCATCACCATGTTGATGATACGCCATATGGTGGCGGAGCGGGAATGGTGCTTCAAATAATGCCGATTAAGAAAGCACTTGATTCACTTCCTTCTACTGGCAAGATTATTATTACTGCACCACAAGGTAAGACATTTAATGAAAAAATGGCACAAGAATGGGCTAAGGAAGATGAATTAACTTTCATTTGTGGTCACTACGAAGGGTTTGATCAACGTGTTTATGATTTGGCTGATGAAACTGTTTCAATTGGAGATTATGTTTTAACCGGTGGAGAATTACCTACAATGAGTATGGTTGATGCAACAGTTAGATTATTACCAGGTATTTTAGGTAATTCTGCTTCACCAGTTGAAGAAAGTTTCTCACATGGCTTACTTGAGTATCCGCAATATACTCGTCCAGCTGATTTCGAAGGAAAAAAAGTGCCAGAAGTTTTAACCAGTGGTAACCATCAAAAGATTGCTGAATGGCGACACTATCAGGCTTTAAAGGCAACATATTTACATAGACCTGACATGCTTGAAAATTGCGATCTTTCTGATGAAGAAAAGAAAATGCTGCAAGAAATAAAGAATGAAATGAATGAGGATTAATTTTTTTAAACCTTGAATTCCCTCTGATTACTTGTTACACTAATAATTGTGTCAAAACACAAAATTTATAAGTTATGGGTGTTCCGCTGACGCTGGTGCGTTGATGAATGCCGAAGAAGGAGAAAAATATATTATGGATCCATTAATTCAAGAATTAACTAAAGAACAAATTCGTGACGATATTCCTGCATTCCGTGCAGGTGACACTGTTACTGTTCACGTACGTGTTGTTGAAGGTACTCACGAACGTATCCAATTGTTCGAAGGTGTTGTAATTAAGAAGAAGGGTACTGGCATCGGTGCTACTTACACTGTTCGTAAGATTGCTTCAGGTGTTGGTGTTGAAAGAACTTTCCCAGTTAACGACCCACGTGTTGCTAAGGTTGAAGTTAAGCGTCATGGTCGTGTACGTCGCGCTAAGCTTTACTACTTACGTGAACGTCACGGTAAGTCAGCAAGAATTGCTGAAGCACGTCGTTAATTACTTAAAAAGAGCCAATTCAATGAATTGGCTCTTTTTTGTTAGTTATAATCATTAAAGACTAATAGTAATGGAATAGCATTGATTCTTTGATGCTGAAAGTTTAATATTATAACATGGGGGGTATAAGTACTAGTTATAATTTAATAAATATTGCGGAGTAGGAGGAATTTGTCCTCTTTTTTATTGTTTTAGGATAAATAAATGGTAGAAAAAATTAAAGCTTTATTTCTTTCAGAAGATTTTCGCCAATTAATTGGTTACTGTTTAATTGGTGGCTTAGGCTTAGTAGTAGATTTTGGTGTTTTTACGCTATTAGTACATTTAAATGTAAATGTCGAATTGGCTAATTTTATTAGTTCTAGTTGCGGATTAATCAATAATTTCCTTTGGAACTCATTTGCCAACTTTAAAGTACACGATAAGCTTCTATTAAGATTCATATCTTATTATTTAGTAGGCCAGGTAACTACAATTTTTACTACACTTTGTCTTTTTATTTTTGTAGATAAGTTAGGATATAACACAATTATAGTTAAAGTGGTTTCTACATTCATTGCTACTTTGATCCAATTTGTGATTAATAAGGTTCTTACGTTTCGAAAAGATACGAGAATTAAAAAAGAAGGCTAAAATGGCTTATTATTTTGTAGAAAGTGTGACATATTGAGCATTAATGGCAAAAAAATAATATATCGTTTTATTCCATATTTAATAATTTTAACTTTCGTAACTATACTTATTAGTCCTCAATTGATTGGTCATGCTACTTTTATAACTGCAGATCGCTTTTTCCATTTTGGACGTTTTTATGATTCGCTTCAGCAAATTAAAACAGGAAATTATAATTATTTTCAAACAAATTATAGTTTTGGGCAATGTGGAAGAATAATTAATGCAGTCTATGGACCATATTTTGCTTATTTGAATGGGTTACTTCTATGGGCTTGTGGAAGCTGGTTTAAATACGAAATTGTTGTTGACTATATCTTATTTTTAGTCGCTGGAATGGGAATGTTTCGACTAACCCAAAAGGTAAAGACGCCATATTGGATAGGGTTATTGCTCAGTTTACTGTATTTAAGTGTGGGGATTTTACCGGGCTGGTTACGGGCAAATAATTTTATGGCTTGGGGAAGTGCATTAGCACCATATGTAATTATGATAGGAATTGAAATGGTCCAAAATAAAGAAAAGCCGGTTTCTACTATCAAATTAATGCTAATTATGTCGCTTTTAGCACAAATTCATTTATTAAGTACAGTTATTTTAGCTTTTGCGCTCATTCCATTTGCAATTATCGGTTTTAAAAATATTCCTAACAAAAAGTTGATGATTAGGGATTTAGCTTTGGCTGTAGGAGGCACTTTACTATTAACTGCTAATATTTGGGGTGCACTTTTAGAAGTCTCAATTCATAATCAAATGGCTCTTCCTAAAGCATTTAATCTTTCATCGACGGCAATGCGATTAAGTTCTCATAATAGTGAACACTCGCATGTTTTAAAAGTTCTAGCTATTTTGCTAGTTTTGCAATTAATTTATGCAATTTGGCATGTAAAAAAGAATAAAATGAATTTTCTTTTAACTGTTTGGGGGGCTTTCTTCTTAATTATTTCATCCAAACTTATGCCATGGGATAGTATTCAAACAATATTACCAGTTTTGGGCAGATCATTTCAGTTTCCATATCGGTTAATGGTAGCAGGATATCCATTACTTTTTGCAGGGATGGGAATTACAGTTCAGGAATTGAGTAATTTAAATATTAAGCAAAAATCTAATTTGATTGTTCAAGTTTTAATTTATTTAGGCTTAGGACTTACTCTTTTTAAAGCCGGTCAATCTACTTTTAAGACTAATCAAAAATTCACTAGAATTTATAATGATCCTAATCAAGTAGTGGCAATGACTAGCTATTATAAAATGACATCTGATCCTACTAAGTTTTGGCAAGCAACGAATTCTACTGACTTGGGTAAATTGTTTATTTTAATTAATAAAGCTGAAGCTGATTATTTGCCAGATTATGGAAAACCTAGTGCTAGTTTTGAGACGAGAAAAGCATATGAAGAACATGTTTTAAAAAAGAAAAATTCATATATTCATTATGTGAAAAATGGAAATCTTTATCTAAAATGGTATGCTAAAAAAACTAATAAAAGGTATTTACCCCTTATTTTATACAGTGAATCTTCATTAATTTTGAATGGTCAAGAGTTAAAAAAGACTAAGGTAAGTAATGTAGGTACGCCTTTAATTCAAGAGGAGAAGGGCTGGAACATTGCACGGCTATCATTTAAGTGCCCTGAAAGTTTTAAATTATGCATTATTGTTAGTCTTGTTTCTTGGATACTAATGCTTTTTTATGGGATAAGAATGTGGATCAAAAGATATGTAAAGAAGGATATTTAAGATGAAAAAATTATCGATTGTGGTTCCTTGTTATAATGAAGAAGAATCAATTCCTCTCTTTTATAATGCAGTAGAAAAAGTAATGCAGACTATTCCGGATTTAGACTATGAATATTGGTTTGTCAATGATGGTTCGTCTGATAAATCGCTTGAAGAAATGAGGCAACTTCAAAAAAATGATCCAGAACATGTCCATTATGTCTCGTTTTCACGTAATTTTGGTAAAGAAGCAGCACTTTATGCAGGTTTGCAGGCATCTACAGGAGATTATATAGTAGTGATGGATGTAGATTTGCAAGATCCACCTGAATTTTTGCCTGAAATGTATAATTACATTAAAATCGGTAAGTATGATTGTATCGGAACGCGTCGTGTAGATAGAAAAGGTGAGGCTAAATTTAAATCTTTTCTTTCAGACATGTTTTATAAAGTAGTTAATAAAATTTCTAATACTGAAATTGTACCAGGTGCTCGTGATTATCGTATGATGACGCGGCAAATGGTTGATGCAGTTTTAAGTATGCCTGAATATAATCGCTTTTCAAAAGGAATTTTTTCTTGGGTAGGGTTTAAAACAAAATATTTAGACTATCATAACGTTGAAAGAGTAGCTGGTGAGAGTGATTGGAACACTTGGAAGCTATTTAAATATGCAATGGATGGAATAGCTGACTTTTCACAAGCTCCGTTAAATATTGCAGTTTGGATAGGAACAACTTCATTTATTCTTTCTATTATTGGGTTAGTCTTTGTAATTGTGCGGCATTTTATAGATACCAACTCAAGTGTATTTGGTTGGGCGTCAATGGTAAGTATTATTTTGCTTCTTGGCGGGCTTCAATTATTATGTATGGGCATATTAGGGAAATATTTAGGAAGAATATATTTACAAGTTAAAAATCGGCCGATATATATAATTAAGGAGAAAAAATAAATTATAAATTTTATAATTACACCACTTTGTGAAAATATTTGCTGTGAAACTACCGTGTAACACGACTTTTTTATCACAAAGTAATGATATATTGCTGAAAAACGTTTATTTATCAATGATTTATATTTGTGAAATTAATTTATAAAAATATGACATTAGATGTGGAATTAAAGAAAAAACTGCCAGTTATCCACACCAGCAGTTTAAATGAATATTAAATTGTCTTAATTATACATTATGCTTGAGAAAAGATAAAATACTTTTCAAGTTTTTGGTTAAAAAGAAGTTGATAAAATGAAATATCCTAAAGAATTGGTTGAAGAAGTTCGAAAACGTTCAGAAGGAATGAAGCTTGAAGGAATAAACTCTGGAAGTGGTCCTAAGCATCCTCTATTAATGTTAGTTGGTGAAGCACCTGGGAGAAATGAAATCGTAAATAACATTCCTTTTAGCGGAGATGCAGGTAAAGAATTGAATAAATCTCTTGAGCAATTAGGCTTAACACGAGATGAAGTTTATATAACTAGTGCAGTTCGCAGTAGACCATATGCAATTAAAAAGACATTTAGTAAACGGGAAAACAAAGAAGTTACTAAATATCCTAATCGTAAACCAACAAAAAAAGAAATTTTGGCTCATGCTCCTTTTTTAGATTATGAAATTGACTATGCTCAACCAAAATTAATCGTGGCATTAGGCAATACGGGGCTAGAAAGATTACTAGGGTCAGGCCATAAAATTTCAGAAGAACATGGTACAGTGATTGAGCACACTCCAATTTTAAAATTAAATAGTGCCAAAGATGGTTATACTTGGTCGAAAGAAAGATATACTATTTTTCCCGAATATCATCCAGCTGCTATTTTCTATAATCGAAAATTGACTGATATAATTGTTAAAGATTGGGAAGTAATAAAACCTTATTTAGCTAAAGAAAGAGAAACAAATGAGTAATGAAACTTTTTTAATTCCTATTAGACAAAACAACGACTTATCAGATATTGCTTTGAATGAGTTGAGAATGGATTTAGACGAACATCCCCTAAATCAACGTAAGTATACTGATTTTGCTTATTTGCCAGGTAACAATCGTAAATATAGTTTAAACAGTGTAGATAATATTGCTAGTCCATTAAGAGGTAAGAAAATTTTGTTCTTAGGTTCTTCAGTTACTTTTGGCTTTGGATCTTTAGGTGAATCATTTGTTGATTATTTATGGAAAAGGAATGGCGTTGCTGCAATCAAAGATGCAGAAAACGGAACAACATTAGTAAATCAAGATGATAATTCATATGTTGCTCGCTTTAATGAAGAATTAAATGAAGAAGCGCCAGATATGTTAGTTTTACAACTATCAACCAATGATGCAACTAATAAAAAGAATTTGGGTAATTTTGATACATTTGACACCCAAACTGTTACTGGCGCATTGGAGTACATAATTAAGTCTGCTAAGGATAAGTGGAATTGTCCTATTTTAATTTACACTAATTCATATTTTGAAAACATTTCATACAAAAAGATGGTTGAACGGACCCAGAAATTGGCTGAAAAATGGGAAATAGATCTTCTGGATTTTTATAATAATCCGGAATATAAAGATCAAAAAGGTCTTTATATGGCTGATGAAATCCATCCTACTCGTGCAGGTTATTTAGAAAAATGGTTACCTAAATTTGAAAATAAATTAATTCATATGTTGTAATAAAGTGCAAAAGGAAGTAAATCGGTCTGATTTACTTCCTTTTGTGCTATTGAATATTGTTACGGTAAAGACCAACCACTTTACCTAAAATGCTTACTTGTTGCAAAATAATAGGTGCCATTGTATCATTTTCTGGTTGAAGACGATAATGATCATCTTCTTTAAAGAAACGTTTAACCGTGGCCTCATTTTCATCTGTCATTGCAACTACTATTTCTCCGTTATTGGCAGTACTTTGTTTTCTTACGATTACATTGTCACCATTTAAAATGCCAGCTTTAATCATACTGTTACCGTGGACTTTAAGCATGAATAATTCGCCTGCATCACTCTCTAAATCAGGAGGAAGTGGGAAATATTCGCTAATGTCTTCAACTGCTAAAATAGGTTGACCTGCAGTGACTACTCCGACAACAGGAATTTCTTTTGGCTTAATACCCAGTTCAGTCTTACCTTCAGCTGTAATTTCAAGTGCGCGAGGCTTAGTAGCGTCTTTGATTAAAAAACCCTTACGTTCAAGCCGAGATAAATGGCCATGAACTGTTGAAGTGGAAGATAAGCCAACCGCAGCACAAATTTCACGAACTGTTGGAGGAAATCCACGATTTTCTACTGTATCGTAGATATAGCGTAGAATTTCCAGTTGTTTGGTGTCACTATTTTTTCTAGACATGATAATTCTCCATATTATTAAAAATCTTTATTATAACTAATTCTAACAAAAAAAGTGTATAATCTCAAACAGGCGTTCTTCAAAATGCGACCTTTTTTTTATACTTAAAATAAGGTAGACTAAAGGATGATAATGTGAGGTGGATATTATGAATAAAGATGCAATGAGTAAAGAAGAAGAAAAGAAAGTTACAGATCGTATTAACGAACTTTATCATAAGAAAGAAAAGGAAGGCTTAACTCCTGAAGAAGAAGAGGAACGTAAGGAATTACATAAGAAGTTCCTTGCTAACTTTAGAGCAGCATTTAAGCAAGATGTTGAAAATATGGTAATTCTTGATAAGAATGGTAAAGAAGTAACTTCTGAAAAGGCTAAGCAAGCTCAAAGAAAAAAGGGTCTTAGAAAAGATTAGTTGAGTCTTTAAAAAGATGATAAACTATGTAAGATAATAATTATTAATTTATGGAGGATATAAGATGAATTTAGGTTTAGCAATTTTTTTGATTATTATTGCGCTTTTAGTAGGAGCTACTGCAGGCTTTTATGGTGCAAGAGCATATATGAAAAAATATTTCAAGGAAAATCCTCCTATTAGTGAAGAGATGATCGTTGCTATGATGTCTCAAATGGGACAAAAACCTTCGAATAAGAAAGTTCGTCAAGTAATGAACATGATGAAGCACCAACAAAAATAATTCAATTTTATAGTTTAGGTGTGTTAAAAGACGAAGGAGATTCCTTTGTCTTTTTTGTTTTTTTCATGGTGATGAGGTGAGTGAATGAATATATTTAGTAAATTAGGCTGGTTTTTTAAACAAGAAAAAAAGAGATATATTATTGGAATTACATTTTTAGCATTGACCTCTTTAGCTAATTTGGTTCCACCCAGAGTTTTAGGCCTAATGGCTGATCAACTAGATCAAGGACATATTTCTTGGGGACAATATGGAATGTTAATACTAGCAGTTTTAGCAGCGGCATTTTCGTTATATATATTGCGCTATTTTTGGCGTAAACAAATTTGGGGCGGTGCCGCAGAACTGGAAAGGCAAATGCGTTCGAAGTTATTTGATCGCTTTATGATCATGGATCGTACTTTTTATCAGAGACATAGAACCGGGGATTTAATGGCTCATGCAACTAATGATGTGACTGCTATCCAAAATGTTGCAGGTGATGGAGTATTAACATTAGTTGATTCATTAATTATGGGGTTGTCAACGATGATTGCAATGATTATCTTTGTTGATTGGCGCCTAACCATTATCGCACTGTTGCCACTTCCATTTTTAGCAATAGGAGCATGGAGATTAGGTGATCATTTACATAATGCCTTTGATAAATCTCAGGCAGCTTTTTCTAGAATAAATAATAAAACTCAGGAGTCAGTTTCTGGAATTAAAGTTTTAAAAACCTTTGGTCAAGACAAAGAAGATATTAAGGCATTTGATCAAATGGTTGATGATACTATTAAGATCAATAAAAAAGTTTTTGTTTTAGATTCATTATTTGACCCATTAGGAACAATTGTCATTGGTGCTACGTATGTAATTACCATTATTTATGGCGGAATGATGGTAACTAATAAGGTATTGTCTATTGGACAGCTAGTTTCATTTATTGCTTATATTTCCAACATGGTTTGGCCAATGTTTGCCATTGGATACTTGTTTAATATTCTAGAACGTGGTAGTGCAAGTTATGATCGTGTGGAAAAATTATTGAATGAAAAGCCGTTAATTACTGATAAACATGCTGATCAAAGTATTAAAGCAGCAGATTTACAAGGGGATTTGCACTATGATATCAAGTCATTTGCTTATCCTGATGAAAAAGACATTTCAGTTCTTAGGAATATTGATTTTACTTTAAAACCAGGTCAAACTTTGGGCTTAGTTGGTCGAGTTGGCGCCGGTAAGACAACAGTTATTCAATTACTTTTAAGAGAATTTGATCAGTATGAGGGCAAAATCACTTTAAATGGTAAAGATATTAGAACAATTCCTTTGAAAGTTTTGCTTAGTCAAATCTCATATGTACCACAGAATAATTTCTTGTTTTCAACTAGTATTGAAAATAATATTGCTTTTTCATCCGAAAATGCAGAAAAAAATGATATTGCGTCTGCAGCTAAGAAAAGTGATTTGCATGATGATGTGTTACAAATGCCTAATGGCTATCAAACTCTGGTAGGAGAAAATGGTATTTCGCTGTCTGGTGGGCAAAGACAAAGAATGTCTATTGCACGAGCACTTTTGAAAGATAGTCAAATATTAATTTTAGATGATGCTTTATCAGCTGTTGATGCTAAAACTGAAACAGAAATTTTGACAGCATTAAGAAAAGAACGGAAAAATAAGACTACTATGATAGCGGCACATCGATTAACTTCAGTGATGGATGCCGATTTGATTTTAGTATTAAAAGACGGTCAAATCGTTGAACGTGGCAATCATCAACAATTACTTGATGAAGATGGCTGGTATGCGGAAATGTGGCGTCGACAAGAACTACAAGCCAAGGTAGGTGAAAATACAGATGAATAATGAACAACACGAATCGGTATGGTCAAAGGCTATTCCTTTTAAAGAACAGGTTAATATCTTTAAAAGGTTAATGAGCTTTGTAAAGCAATTTAAAGTTGACATGATTATTGCATTAATTGGTGCGTTTATTGTTAGTGTAATCAATATTCTCTTGCCGAGAGGTTTACAGTATTTCTTGGATCATTTTCTGTTGCATCAAAATACGACTGTACAAATTATTTTATTTGCCGGGTTTCTTTATGCAATTGGTTCAATTCTTAAGGCAATAATTCAATTTACTTATCAGTACTTTTTTGCTTTGGGATCTGAAAAAACGCTAGAAAGTGTACGACAGGCACTTTATAGAAAATTACATAAGCTAGGAATGCGTTATTTCGATCAATCTCCTGCAGGCTCAATAGTTTCAAGAGTAACTAATGACACGATGACTTTAAGTAGCTTCTTAACTGTTTTATCTACGGTAGTGATAGGTGCTTTTTCGGTAGTTACTGCATTAATTGCTATGTTTACAACGAATGTGATTGCTGGTTGGATTGTTTTAGCATTTATTCCAGTCTTGATTTTTGTAGTATGGTTATACTCACAAAAAAGTTCGCGACTTTACCGTAATTATCGTGAACGTTTAAGTAGAATTAATGCTAATTTAAATGAATCAATTGAAGGTGTTTCAATTATTCAACAGTTTAACCAAGAGAATAGAATGACTAATCGCTTTGAAGGGGAAAATGGTGGGTTGATGAATATACGTTTCAATATGATTCGGGTAAATTCATTACTTTTGTCACCTCTAACTAGTCTACTTTATTCCCTTGCTCTGGCTTTTGCATTAATGTATTTTGGTTTTCCATTGAGAGAAACTTTTGTGCCTGCTGGTGCAATTTACGCATTTTCTCAATATATTTCACAATTGTTTAATCCGATTTCTACCATGATGGACCAGATGACTTTCTTTCAAGATGGTATTGTGGCAGGTAAGCGAATTTTTAGAATTTTGGATAGTCAGCAATATGAGCCTAAACAAAATGCTCGAGAGGGCCTTACTATTAGTCAAGGCAAGATTGAATTTAAACATGTAAGCTTCTCATATGACGGTAAAAACGAGATTCTGCACGATATTTCATTTGTAGTAAATCCTGGTGAAACATTAGGAATTGTTGGACATACTGGTTCAGGTAAAAGCTCAATAATTAATGTAATGATGCGTTTTTACGAATTTGGTAAAGGTGAAATACTAATTGATGATGTAGATATTAGAAAATATCCTAAAAATGAATTGCGTAAAAAGCTGGGCTTGGTTTTGCAAGAACCTTTTATGTTTTATGGTGATATTGCTTCGAATATTCGTTTATATAATGATGAAATTACTGATAAGCAGATTAAAGAAGCGGCTAAAGCTGTTCAAGCAAATAAGTTTATTGAAAAGATGCCGGACAAATATCATGCTAAAGTAATTGAAGGCGGTGAAGAATTAAGTCAAGGTCAACGACAATTGATTTCATTTGCAAGAACCTTGGTAACAGATCCTAAAGTTTTAGTATTAGATGAAGCAACTGCCAATGTTGATACGGAAACTGAGACATTAATACAACAAGGTCTTAAACGTTTGCGTAAGGGTAGGACTACCTTGGCTATTGCCCATCGATTATCAACAATTGCTGATGCAGATCAGATTATTGTTTTAGATAAAGGACGTATTATTGAACGCGGTAACCATGAAGAATTGTTAGCTAAGAAAGGTTACTATTACAATTTATATACTTTGCAGAATAATGAAAATAAGAATTAATAAAGGGTGTTGAGAATAACTCAACATTCCTTTTTTGTTATAATAGATTAAAAGTATTAAATAATTATTATAAGGAGAAAAATATGAGAAGATATTTTGCTATTCGTGGCGGTGCAGGGGATGTCGCTGAACCGGATGTCAATGCTAAAACTCAAGATAATTTATATTTAGCAGTTAATTCAGAATGGTTATCCAAAGCTGAGATTCCAGCAGATAGAACATCTACCGGAGTAAACTCTGAGTTAGATATCAAGATTGAAAAGCGAATGATGAAAGACTTTGCTGATATTGCTTCTGGTAAAGAAAAAATGCCCGATATTAAAGATTTTGATAAGGCAATTGCTTTGTACAAGATTGCTAAAAACTTTGAGAAGAGGGATGCAGAAGAAGCTAATCCAATTCAAAAGGATTTACAAAAACTTTTATCATTGGGTAGCTTTGTAGAGTTGGTAAAACAGGCTAAAGATTTATTTATGGGACCCTATGTCTTTCCATTTGTATTTGACGTCGATGCCGATATGAAGAATACTGATGTGAATGCTCTATACTTTGGTGGTTCTAGTACATTTTTACCGGATACAACTACTTACAAAACAGATGATGCTAAGAAGTTGCTAGATGTATTGCAAGACCAGAGCATTAACTTGTTGATGATGGCAGGAATTGGTAAGACTGAAGCAAGGGTTTATGTTGATAATGCTTTGGCATTTGATGCAAAAATTGCTAAGGTTGTTAAATCAACTGAAGAATGGGCTGACTACGCTGCTATTTATAATCCGGTTTCATATGACGAATTTATTTCTAAATTTAAGTCATTTAAGATGGATGAATTCTTAGGTGAAATTTTACCTGAAAAGCCAGAGAGCGTAATTGTGATGGAGCCGCGTTTTCTTGATCATGCAGAAGAATTGATTAATGCAGATAACTTTGCTGAAATTAAGGGCTGGTTGTTAGTTAAATATATTAATAGCGTAGCTAAATACTTATCACAGAAGTTTCGTGAAGCATCATTCCCATTTGCTCATGCAATTAGTGGTATTCCTGAACTTCCTTCACAAATTAAACAAGCATACCGTATTGCCAATGGTGCATTCGACGAAGTAGTCGGTATTTTTTATGGTAAGAAATACTTTGGCGAAAAGGCAAAACACGATGTTGAAGATATGATTCATAATATGCTTAAAGTATATGAAGAACGTATCGGCAGCAATGATTGGCTTTCAGAAGACACCAAGAAGCAAGCTATCATTAAGTTGAAAGCTTTAGTTCTTAAGATCGGTTATCCAGAAAAGATTGAAAAGATCTTTGATTTACTTCAAGTTGATCTAGAAAAGAGCCTTTATGAAAATGAAGCTGCTATGGATAAAGTTCGTACCAAATATATGCTTGATAAATTAACCAAACCGGTTGATCGTTCAGTATGGCTGATGCCAGGTAATTTGAATAATGCTTGTTATGATCCACAAAGAAATGATTTAACTTTCCCAGCGGGTATTTTGCAAGCGCCATTTTATGATATTAATCAATCTCGTGGTGCTAACTACGGTGGTATTGGTGCCACTATCGGTCACGAAGTTTCTCATGCTTTTGATAATGAGGGCGCTAAGTTCGACGAACACGGTAATATGAATAACTGGTGGACGAAGGAAGATTTCGAAGAATTTAATAAGCGCGTTGGTAAGATGGTTGATATCTTTGACGGTCTTCAATATGGTCCAGCTAAGATTAATGGTAAACAAGTTGTTTCTGAAAATATTGCCGACTTAGCAGGTCTTGCTTGTGCTGTCCAAACCGGTAAAAATGATGGTGTTGACTTAAAAGATTTGTTTGAAAATTATGCTAGAAGCTGGATGGAAAAACAACGTCCAGAAGCAATTAAAACTGAAGTTCAAACAGATGTTCATGCGCCACAGCCAACTAGGGTTAATATCCCTGTTCAATGTCAGGATGAATTCTATGAGGCCTTTGGTGTTAAAGATACAGATGGTATGTGGCTTGACCCGAAAGATAGAATTACAATTTGGTAAAAAAATAATGCTAGAGAAAATTTTCTCTAGCATTATTTTAGTTAATTCTATTTATCGTTAAGCATATATTTACGAGTCATTGGTAAACTCTTGCCTGATGGACCCTTTGTAAGAAGATATTGAACAACATCAATATTTCCTGATTCAAATGAAGCCGCACATGCTTGTAAGTAAAGATCCCACATTCTGCAGAATCTTTTACCCATATTCTTTTCGATTTCTGGACGTGCATTGTTGAAGTTTTTATCCCAAATTTCCAAAGTTCTTTGGTAATGACGACGAAGCATTTCAACATCACTAACTTGTAAGTTAGCTTCTTCAATTCTTGAGATAATTTCTACCAGACCTGGTATATAACCACCTGGGAAGATGTATTTGTTAATCCATGCGTTAGTAGCACCACCTTGTTGACGAGTAATACCATGGATTAAAGCAACACCATCGTTCTTCAAATATTTAGCAACGTCCTTGAAGTATTCGCCAAGATTTTCTGAACCAACGTGTTCAAACATACCAACTGAAGTTACATAATCCCATTGTTGATCACCCAATTCACGGTAATCTTCAAGTTTAACTTCAGCTACATCTTCTAAGCCTTCATCATAAATCTTCTTTTGAACTAATTTGTATTGTTCTTCACTTAAAGTTACACCAGTAACTTTAAGTCCATATTCCTTAGCTGCAGTGAGCATTAGTGTACCCCAACCACAACCGATATCTAGTAACGTTTTGCCTTTTTCAGGATGTAACTTGTTTAAAATATGATGAACTTTAGCGATTTGAGCTTGTTCAAGATCATCTTTATTGTCATCAGTAAAGTAAGCACATGAATAAGTCATAGTTGGGTCAAGCCATAATTTGTAAAAGTCGTTACCAATATCGTAGTGACTTTGTACATCTTCTTCACTTTGCTTTTCTGTGTGTTTAGATTTTGGTAGAAACTTACGGAATTTAGAAGAGCGCATAAAACTGTCTGCACTTTGGTAAGCACCATTGATTAATTCTTGAATACTTCCTTGAATTTCAATTTTTTTATCCATATATGCTTCACCCAGAGCAAGAGAAGCATTCTTAGTGATATCACTCATTGGAATCTTTTCATTAAAAGTAATATGGATTTCAGGAGTACCGTTGCCATAAACTTCGCTTTTACCGTCCCAGTAAGTTACTTCAACGGGAAAAGCGAAGGACTTGCTTAACATCATTTTGTAAAATGTTTTTTCTAACAATTATCTTTCCTCCAATAATTATCAAACCTAATAATTTATTTTAACACTAAAAATTATCTCTAAATAACTAAAATACTTAACCACTTTTAGGTTAAGTATTTTAGTTATTTAGCAATGTAATGGAAATTAGGGTCTAATTCCTTGTCTAATTTATTCCAAGCATCTTCTAATTGTTGATAAATAATTTCTTCATTTTCATGAGTTAATTTAGTTTTTCGATCAATAGTAATTGGATTGCCGAAGTTAACCTCTAATGGCTTTCTTTTAAGAAGCCTTTTGAAGGATAGCGGACCTTGATAGACAAGAGGAACCATTGGCTTTTGAGCCATTTTAGAGATTAATAGTGCACCGCCCTTTAATTCAGATGAATGTCTTGTTCCAGATGGAAAAATAATTAAAGAAAGTTTTCCCGCTCTTAATCCTTTAACTGGAATTTTTAAGGCAGATGGTCCGGGATTTTTACGATCAACTGGAAAAGCATGTGCATGGTTTAAAATAAAACGTAAAACTGGATTTTTAAATAATTCAATTTTAGCCATAAACATAAATTCCATGGGACTCGCACCTAATGCAAATAGAATAGGTTCCCACCAAGTTCTGTGTGGTGCCACTAGAATATAATTACCTTTAGGTAATCGATTTTTATGATGAATGTGTAAGTGTCCATTTAATATCCAAACGATAAAACGGGCGATGGGGCGAATAATTTTATAAAACATTTTTACCTCCAATTGTTGTAAGCTATTATAAAAATATAAAGATGAGAAAGGCAAATAATTTTTATGGTTGAGCTTAAAGATAATGAACGAATTGATTATATGTACAGTGACGATTTGCGGATTATCCAAGATAAAACCGCCTTTAGTTTCTCTATGGATACTTTACTTTTAGCATATTGGGCTAAGGATGTAATTCGTGATCGAGATAAAGTAGCAGATTTATGCGCAGGAAATTGTGCTGCTACAATATACATGGCTTATTTTAATCGGGCACATTATGATGCAATTGAAATTCAAGATGAAATATATTCTCAAGCTAAGCGTTCGATAGAATTGAATGATATGGAGAATAGAATTTCAGTTTATAAGGATAATGTGCTTAATGCATCTAAGCATTTGCGTAAGGATAGCTATGATGTTGTCACGGTTAATCCACCATATTTTAAAGCGCCAGAAGGCCATGAAGTTAATCCTGATCAAAAAAAAGCAATTGCTCGCCATGAATTGTTAATTAATTTAGAACAAATTATTGAAGTGGCTAGTGGGCTTTTAAAGATGAAGGGGAAAATGTTTATGGTTCATCGACCTGAGCGCTTAGCTGAAATTTGCTATTACTGCATGAAGCACGACTTAAGTGTAAAATTAGTTCAACCTTTTGTATCACATAGGGATGAAGATGCAAATTTAATTATTGTTGAAGCTGTAAAGCATACCGGAACTGATGGAACTGAATTAAAAGATGCGATTGAAGTTCATGATCAGAGTGGTGAATTTAGGCCATTAATTCAAAGAATTGTCCGTGAAACTGATGAAGATCGTAAAAAGCATGCTGCGCGCGGGCTATATTATTTCTATGTCTTACTTTGCAATGATGGTAGCTTTTATGGCGGCTTTACCAATGACTTGGAACATCGCTTAAAGATGCATAATGATGGTAAAGGTGCTAAATATACTAAATCGCGGCGACCAGTAAAAATGATTTATCATGAAAAATTTGATGATAAACGATTGGCTCTTAAACGAGAATATTGGTTTAAACATCATTCTCGCGCTTGGAAAGAGAAATTTTTACGTGAGCATAATATAAGTTTTTAGTCTTGCAAGTTAAAAATATTTTTTGTAGAATAGTCAAGTATGCTATAAATGCGTATAAAAATCAAAACACATCAAGAGCGATCATCATCGTGGTGCCCTAGGTAGTGGTTAGATGATGAAATGAACGCTTGAGAGGATTTAAAACCATAGGAGGAATATAAATATGGCAGACGTTGTTACAATGAAGCAATTGCTTGAAGCTGGTGTACACTTTGGTCACCAAACTAGAAGATGGAACCCAAAGATGGCTCCTTACATTTTCACTCAAAGAAATGGTATCTACATCATTGACTTACAAAAGACTATCAAGATGTTAGATGATGCTTACAACTTTATGAAGGCTGTTGCTGAAGACGGTGGCGTTTTCTTGTTTGTAGGTACTAAGAAGCAAGCTCAAGATTCAATTGCTGAAGAAGCAACTCGTGCAGGTCAATACTACGTAAACCAACGTTGGTTAGGTGGTACTTTGACTAACTGGACTACTATTCAAAGTCGTGTTAGAAGATTAAAGCAATTAAAGGGAATGTCAGAAGACGGTACTTTTGATGTATTACCAAAGAAGGAAGTTGCTCTTTTAACTAAGGAAATGGACAAGCTTGAAAGATTCTTAGGCGGTATCGAAGACATGCCAAGAATTCCAGATGTATTGTTCGTAGTAGATCCTAAGAAGGAAAAGATCGCTGTTCACGAAGCTAACATTTTGGGTATTCCAGTTGTAGCTATGGTTGATACTAACACTGATCCAGATCCTATTGACGTTGTTATTCCATCAAATGACGATGCTATCCGTGCTATTCGCTTAATTGCTGGTGCTATGGCAGATGCTATTATTGAAGGTAAGCAAGGTCAAGACAACGAAGAAACTCTTGAAGTTGACTTTAAGGAAAATGCTGATGGTTCAGAAGAAATCGTTAGCGCTGAAGAAAACCCAGAAGACTAGTTTGTTTTTTACTGTTAGTTCTGTAGGAGGACTTTATTAATGGCACAAATTACTGCTAAGATGGTTAAGGAATTGCGTGAACGTACCGGTGCTGGCGTTATGGATGCTAAGAAGGCATTGGTAGAAGTTGACGGTGACATGGACAAGGCAGTTGAATTCCTTCGTGAAAAAGGTATGGCAAAGGCTGCTAAAAAGGCTGACCGTGTTGCTGCTGAAGGTTTAACTGGTGTTTACGTTGCTGACAACGTAGCCGCTGTAACTGAAATTAACTCAGAAACTGACTTCGTTTCTCAAAACGATAAATTTGTTAAGTTAGTAAAAGATGTTACTAAGACTATCGCTGAAGGAAAGCCTGCTAACATTGAAGAAGCTGACGAATTAAAGATGGACGATGGTTCAACTTTAGACCAAGCATTTGTAAACGCAACTGCTACAATTGGTGAAAAGATTGTTTTACGTCGTTTCGCTTTAGAAGAAAAGACTGATGATCAAGAATTTGGTGCTTACCAACACAATGGTGGTCAAATTGGCGTTATCACTGTCTTAGAAGGTGCTGATGCTGCAACTGCTAAGCACTTAGCAATGCATATTGCTGCTATGAATCCTAAGGTTATCTCACCAGATGAATTAGATGATGAATTCATTACTGAACAATTGGCTTTGATGAACCACAAGATCGACCAAGATAACGAAAGCCGTGAATTGGTACACAAGAAGCCATTACCACATCTTGTTTATGGTTCAGAAAAGCAATTAACTGATGATGTTTTAGCTAAGGCTAAGGAAGATATCAAGGCTGAACTTAAAGAAGAAGGTAAGCCAGAAAAGATCTGGGACAGAATTATTCCTGGTAAGATGCAACGTTTCATTGATGATAACACTCAAGTTGATAAGCAATTTGCAGTTTTATCACAAGACTACATTATGGATGACAGTAAGACTGTTGGCGAATTTTTGAAGGAAAAGGGCGCTAAATTAGTTGCTTTCCAACGTTTTGAAGTAGGCGAAGGTATCGAAAAGAAGCAAGAAGACTTTGCTGCTGAAGTTCGCGAACAAATGAAGTAGTTTTTACTATTATTTAAGAAAGGAGGAGTACGTTTTGTGCTCCTCCTTTTTTTGTAAAATTTATTTTTTATGGTTAGAAAATATGTATTAAGTGTAGAATACAGCGGACTACATTGACCTAATATTTTTTAACATGGTAGAATAATTAAAGCTATTAGAGGAGGTCATTATGAGTCAAGTTAAATATAATCGTATCATTTTAAAAATATCCGGTGAAGCTTTAGCAGGCGACAAAGGCAATGGAATTAATCCAACTGTTATTGGACACCTTGCTAATGAAATTAAGTCAGTTCATGATTTAGGCGTAGAAATTGGTATTGTCTGCGGTGGCGGTAACATGTGGCGTGGTGAAACTGGTGCTAAGCTAGGTATGGAACGTGCACAAGCTGACTATATGGGAATGCTTGCAACTATCATGAATGGGTTAGCATTACAAGATGGTTTAGAAAAAGTGGGCGTTCCGACTAGAATGCAAACTTCAATCGAAATGCGTCAAATTGCTGAACCATATATTAGAAGAAGAGCTTTACGTCATCTTGAAAAAGGTCGCGTAGTAATCTTCGGTGGTGGTACTGGTAACCCATATTTCTCAACAGATACTACTGCTGCACTTCGTGCTGCTGAAATTGGTGCCGATGTAATTTTGATGGCTAAAAATGGTGTTGATGGAGTTTACTCAGCAGATCCTAAGACAGATCCTTCTGCAACTAAGTTTGCCGAATTAACTCAACTTGATTTAATTTCTAAAGACTTAAAAGTAATGGATAGAACTGCAAGTTCACTTTCTATGGATACTGAAATTCCGTTGATTGTATTTAATGTTAATACCCCGGGTAACATTAAGAAAGTTGTTATGGGTGAAAGTATTGGTACTGTTATTAGAGGTGACAAATAATGAATAACGAAACAATAAAAAAAGCACAAGATAATATGGATAAATCTATTAAGGTTTATCAAAAGAAATTAGCTTCAGTTCGTGCAGGTGTTGCTAACGCTGCACTTCTTGATAATGTACAAGTAGAATACTATGGTGCACCAACACCATTGACTCAAATGTCAAGTGTTACTATTCCTGAACCACGTGTATTACTTATTACTCCATATGATCAAAACAGTTTGGATGATATTGAACATGCACTTTTGGCATCTAACCTTGGTTTAACTCCAGCTAACGATGGTAAAGTAATTAGATTGGTAATTCCACAGCTTACCAGTGAAAGAAGAGAAGAGATTGCCAAGGAAGTTGGTAAGTACGCTGAAGAAGCTAAAATTGCAGTTAGAAATGTTCGTCGTGAAGCCATGGATTCTTTGAAGAAAGAAGAAAAGAATGGTGATATTACCGAAGATGAACAACGCAATTTAGAAAAACAAGTTCAAAAAGTAACTGATGATGCTACTAAAAAGATCGATCAGCTTGCTGATGAAAAGCGCAAGGAAATCACTCAAGGTTAAATATGAGTAAAAAAGACAATGAATTAAATCATTTAGCCATTATCATGGATGGTAATGGTCGTTGGGCTAAAAAGAGACATAAACCAAGATTTGTTGGTCACCGTGAAGGTATGGATAATGTTGAACGAATTACTTTAGCTGCTAACCAACTAGGAATTAAAGTCTTGACTCTATATGCATTTTCAACTGAAAATTGGGCTCGTCCTAAAGAAGAGGTTGCATATTTAATGAATCTTCCCGTACGTTTTTTTGATAAATATATGCCAACTTTAATGGAAAATAACGTTAAAGTTAACATTATGGGGTATTTAGATGAATTACCTGAAAAAACGTATAAAATTGTTCAACGTGCTATGTCTGAAACGGCAAATAATACTGGTTTAATTCTTAATTTTGCTTTTAATTATGGCTCTAGACGAGAAATAACTTCTGCTGTAAAAGAATTGGGTGGAATGATTGAATCTGGATCTTTAAAGAGTGAAGAGATCACAGAAAGTATGATTTCAGATCATTTGATGACTGGGAATTTTGGAAAATACCGAGATCCTGACTTATTAATTAGAACTTCTGGTGAACAAAGAATTTCTAATTTCTTGCTTTGGCAATTAGCATATTCAGAACTTGCTTTTAGCGAAAAAAATTGGCCAGATTTTGATAAAGATGATTTGAAAGAATTTGTAGATGAATATAAGCACCGTAATCGGCGCTTCGGTAAAGTAGACGAATCGGATAGTTAATATGAAACAACGTGTAATTACGGCAGTTATTGCCTTAATCTTATTTATTCCAATTGTGCTTGCAGGCGGCCTTTGGATGGATTGGTTGACTGTATTATTTGCTGCAGTCGGCATTAGTGAAATCTTTTTGATGAAAAAGCAAATTTTAGTATCATTTGATTTCTTACTAGCTTTGCTTGCAACTTTAACTTGGACAGTACCAGATTCATTTTTTAAAGTATTTCCTTCAAACATTACTAAATTAGGTGTGTTTTATGGAATTATCATGTTATTTTTAACTTGGACGGTGCTATCCAAAAATAAAACCACTTTTGATGATGTAGGTGTTTATATTTTAGCAGCACTTTATATTGGAATTGGTTTCCACTACATGGCTGCAATTAGAGCATATCCTCAAAATGGTTTAGCTCTTCTTGGTTATGTATTTGTGGTTGTATGGTCGACTGATATTGGTGCCTATATGATTGGTCGTAAGATCGGTAAGCATAAGTTATGGCCAGTAATCAGTCCTAATAAAACTTGGGAAGGCTCAATTGGTGCAGTTATTTGTGCATTAATTTGTAGTGCTATTTACTTAGCAATTTTGAGTAGCTTCAATATTACTTTTGGTGTTTCAGAATTATCAATGGTTGTATTGGCATTCTTCCTTTCAATCGTAGGACAAATGGGTGATCTTGTTGAATCAGCATACAAACGTTTTTATGGCGTTAAAGATTCTGGTAAGATTTTGCCAGGACATGGTGGTATCCTAGACCGCTTTGATAGTATGTTGTTTGTATTACCCGTAGTAGCCGTTATTCTAGGTATTGTTCATTAGGAGATTTTTTATTGAAGGGTATACTAATCTTTTTAGTTGTCTTTGGCTTACTTGTTTTTGTTCATGAATTTGGACACTTCATTGTAGCTAAAAAGTCAGGAATTCTTGTGCGAGAATTCTCAATTGGTATGGGCCCAAAACTATTCCAAATTAGACGAAATCCCACCACTTATACCATTCGTTGGTTACCACTTGGTGGGTATGTTCGTTTAGCGGGCTCTGATGATGAAAGCAAATTAGATCCGGGTATGACTGTAGTCTTACAGTTAAATGATAAAAATGAAGTGATTAGAATTGATGCTTCTGAATCAGATATTCCGATCGAGGGGATTCCCGTTCAAGTCACTAAAGCTGATTTAGTGGATGATTTAATAATCGAAGGTTATGAGAATGGCGATGAAAATGATCCAGTAACTTATCATGTAAATCATGATGCTACCATTATTGAAAAAAATGGTACTGAATTAATTATCGCTCCACGTGATACGCAATTTAATCAGGCTAATGTCTGGCAAAAACTTGCAACTAATTTTGCAGGACCTTTTATGAATATTGTCTTAGGATTTGTAGTGTTCTTAATTTGGACTTTTACAGTTCCAGGTCCTGCAACTACAACTGTAGGCTCTGTCCAAGCAGATTCACCAGCGCGTAGTGCTAAGATCGAATCTGGTGATAGAATAGTTGCAATAAATGGTCAAAAAATCACTAATTTTGATCAAGTATCAGAAAAAATAAATCAAAGTAAGGGTAAGAGCTTACGTTTTAAATTGGAAAAGAATGGTTCTACTAGAACTATTTCTGTTAAGCCAAAAGCACATAAAGTGCAAAATCAGACTGTCTATCAAGTCGGTATTGTTGCTAAAAGTAACGAAAATGTAGGCGTAAAATTGAAGAGAGGCTGGGACACAGCAGTTTCTACTACTGGTTTAATTTTTAATGCCGTGGGTAATTTATTTAGTCATTTCAGTTTAAATAAGTTATCAGGTCCAGTGGGAATTTATTCTCAAACTTCTCAAGTTTCTCAGATGGGCTTTACTTATGTATTAGCATTCTTGGGGATGATTTCAATTAATCTGGGAATTGTAAATTTAATTCCTATTCCAGGATTAGACGGTGGTAAGCTTTTATTGAACTTGATCGAATTAATTCGCGGTAAGGCAATCTCTGAAGAATACGAAGCGATTGTTGAATTAATTGGCTTTGGTTTATTATTAGTATTAATTATTGCAGTTACAGGTAACGATATTTATCGCTATTTTATTAAATAATATATTTTAGTTTTATTTTTACTTTAGGAGAAAGAAAGTAAATGCGTCAATCAAAATTTTTCATGCCAACTTTAAAGGAAGCACCATCAGATGCTGTAGCTGAAAGTCACAAGTTGATGATAAGAGGTGGATACATTCGTCAGGTTACTGCCGGTGTATATGCATATCTTCCATTAGGCTACCGCGTTTTGCGTAAGGCTGAATCAATTATTGAACAAGAAATGGATAATATTAATGTTCCTGAAATGATGATGCCTCATTTATTGCCAGCAACTTTATGGCAAGAATCAGGTCGTTACCAAAAGTATGGTGCGGAAATGTTTAAGTTAAAGGATCGCCATGGTCGTGAAAGTCTACTTGGACCTACTCATGAAGAAACCTTTACTGAAATTATTGCTAAAAATCTTAAGAGTTATAAGCAAATGCCACTTGCTTTATACCAAATTCAAACTAAGTTCCGTGATGAAAACCGTCCTCGTTTTGGTCTTCTTCGTGGACGTGAATTTGTAATGCTTGATGGTTATAGTTTTGCAGCAACACGTGAACAACTTGATCAACAATTTGATGATCAAAAGAGTGCTTATAAGCGTATCTTTAAACGTGCTGGTGTAACCGTTCACCCGGTAATTGCTGACTCTGGTACAATGGGTGGTAAGAATTCAACTGAGTTCCAAGCTCCAGCAGCAATTGGTGAAGACACTATTGCTACTAATGAAAAAGGTACTTATGCTGCAAATCTTGAAATGGCTAAAAGTATTGATACCTTTAAGCAAGAGCCAGAAGAAGCAAAAGAACTTACTAAGGTTGCAACACCAGGTTGTGACACTATTAAGAAATTAGCAGAATTTCTTGATGTTCCAGCAACTAGAATTGTTAAGAGTATTCTTTATATTGCTGATGATCAAAAAGTTTTGGTATTAATTCGTGGTGACAAGCAAATTAACGAAGTTAAATTAGGTCACGTTTTGGATGCTGATGATATTCATGAAGCAAATACTGAAGATTTAAAGGAAATCACAGGTAGTGAAAAGGGTGGCGTTGGTCCTGTAAATGCTGACTGGGCAGATAAGATCATTGCTGACGAAACTGTTAAGGGTCTTTACAACGTTGTTGTAGGTGCTGGTGAAACTGATTATCAATTCAAGAATGCAAACTTAGATCGTGATTTTAAGGTAGATGAGTTTGCTGACATTAGAACTGCTAATGAGGGCGAACCTGACCCAGTTGATCATTTACCACTTAAGTTCACAACTTCAATTGAAGTTGGACATATCTTTAAGTTAGGTACTTACTACACTAAGACTATGGGTGCTGATTTCTTAGATCAAAACGGTAAGGCACAACCTGTAATTATGGGTTCATATGGTATTGGTGTAACTAGAATGCTTTCAGCTGTTGTGGAACAACACTTAACTGATCGTGGTGTTGCATGGCCAAAGGAAATTGCACCATTTGAAATTCATATCGTTCAAATGAAGATGAATAAAGAAGATCAAACTGAGTTAGCTGAAAAACTTGAAAAGAAATTCAGTGAAAAGTATGATGTTTTATATGATGATCGTAAAGAACGTGCGGGTGTTAAGTTTGCAGATGCCGACTTAGTAGGTGCACCGGTGAGAATTACGATTGGTAAAAAGGCTGCAGATGGCATTGTTGAAGTTAAGAGACCAACAGATGAAAAAGCAGTTGAAATGTCAATTGATGAATTAGATAAGTTTGTAAATCAAGAGTTAGGATAATTTTTGTGACAAATAAAAACGATCTTTTCTTAAAATTGCTCAAACAGGTTCGCTTTCCTGATACTTTTGAAGATAATGACCTTCTTCAAAAAGGAAAGATTGAAAACGTGGATGTTTACGCTAAAGAACATAGGTGGGATATCCACGTTTTTTTTGATACTCCATTAAGATACGATACCTATGTTGCATTAAGAAAAGCTATAGAAGAAACCTTTGCTTCATTTGTAAATGTTAATTTTTTTGTAAGTACAGCTGATGGTTTAGATCAGTATTTGCCAGATTATTGGAAATATGCTGTTCAAAATTCTGATCGATTACAGCCAATGGCGCGTGAATTTCTAGCTGATCAAAAGCCTAAAAAGGTCGATGGTCGATGGATCATTCAAATTGATAATAATATTATTGATGGAATGATCGAACAAAGCACACTAGATGGGTTAGCTGAAGAAATGAGAAACTATGGTTTCTTTAATTTGAAGTTTATTACTCAATTAGATCAAACCAGCTTACAAAATAGTATGCAAAGCTTGCAAGAATTACATCAAGAACATGAGAAAAACATGCAAGAGCAGTATGAAAATACTCCTGATAAGCCCAAACCCCAGCCGCAAGCTAAGCAATATCCAACTAAGCGTACCAGCTATGGTAAACGCAAGTTAGATGAGAATGCTCCAATTACTCAAATTAAAGAAGTAGAAGATGGCACTCGTAATGTGGTTATTGAAGGTAATATTTTTAATATTGAAAGTCGTGAGTTAAAATCTGGTGCAGTAATCTTTACTGGTGAAATCACTGATTATAGTGACTCAATTGCTTTTAAGAAATTTGTTTCTGATAAAGAGCAAATTGAACAAATGTCAGCAATTAAACCAGGTACTTGGGCTAAAATGCAAGGTTCTGCTGCAGATGATCAATGGGAACATGATGTAGTTTTCACTATTAGTAGTTTTGAAACAGTAGAACATATTGGTCGAACTGAAAAATATGATGGTGAAAAAAAGCGTGTAGAATTACACCTTCATACTAATATGAGTCAACTGGATGCAACTAATACGCCTACTGATTTCATTAAAACTGCTAAAAAATTTGGTCAAAAAGCAATTGCGGTCACTGATCATGGGGATGTTCAATCCTTCCCAGAAGCTTATAGCACAGGAAAATCAACTGATATGAAGATCCTATATGGTGTTGAAGCTAATATGATTGATGATCATGCACTATTAGTACTGAATCCAGCTCCAATGACTTATGAAGATCGCGAATTTGTTATCTTCGACGTTGAAACTACAGGTCTTTCATCTGTATATGACACAATTATTGAAATTGGTGCTGTAAAGATGAAAAACGGAGAAGTGATCGAGAGATTCGATAAGTTTATTAATCCGCACCACCCATTAAGTGAACAAACAATAAACTTAACTTCAATTACCGATGAAATGGTTAGTGCTGCTGATGATGAAGCTATTGTTATTAAGCAATTCCAGGATTTTTATGGTGATCGGCCTCTTTGTGGACATAACGTTCAATTCGATGTGGGGTTTGTTAATGCGGCTTTAAGAAGAAACGGATTTAGCGAAATTACTCAGCCAGTAGTTGATACACTTGAAGTATCACGTTTACTTCACCCAGAGCAAAACCGTCATACTTTAGATTCATTGGCTAAAAAATATAATGTTTCTTTGGAACATCACCACCGTGCTAATCAAGATGCTGAGGCAACAGGATACTTAATGTACAAGTTACTCGATGCCTTTAATGAAAAATATCATGAAGATAATTTAAATAACTTGAATAATTATGCTGCACATGGTGAGGTATATAAGAGAGCGCGTCCTTCTCACATGACAGTTTTAGCTAAAAATCAAGCAGGTTTAAAAAATTTATATAAACTAGTGTCTATTGCAAGTACTAAGGACTTTTATAGAATTCCAAGAACACCAAAATCAGATTTAGCGCGTTTACATGAAGGGCTATTTTATGGCTCTGGTTGCTGGCAAGGCGACGTATTTATTGCCATGATGCAAAAAGGATATGATGAAGCTCGTGAAAAAGCTAGATTCTATGACTTTTTAGAAGTACAGCCACCTAAGAATTATTCTCAATTAATTGAGGATGGTTTAATTAAGGATGAAGAACAATTAGAAGAGATTATTAGTAATATTTATAAATTAGGTAAAGAACTTAATAAGCCTGTCGTTGCTACGGGGGATGCCCACTATGTTGAACCACATGATGCAATTTACAGAACTATTTTAATTTCTGCTCAACGCTCTAATCCTAATAGAAATAAGCCTCAGCCTGATCTGCATTTTTATTCTACGCAAGAAATGCTGGATGCTTTTAGTTTTCTAGGTGAAGATATAGCTAAAGAAATTGTTATTGAAAATACTAATAAGATAGCAGATGAAATTTCTGAAATTCAGCCAATTAAGGAAGGATTGTACCCACCTCATATTGAACATGCTGATGAAGAAATGAAAAAATTGACTTATGATAAGGCATATGAACTTTATGGCAATCCATTACCTAAAATTGTTAAGGATCGAATTGATCTAGAGTTAAATTCAATTATTTCTAATGGTTATGCAGTTATTTATTTAATTTCACAACGTTTAGTAGCTAAGTCAAATAAAGATGGTTATTTAGTAGGTTCTCGTGGATCTGTTGGTTCTAGTTTGGTTGCCACAATGTCGGGGATTACTGAGGTTAATCCACTTGCTCCGCATTATCGGTGTCCTAAGTGTAAATATTCTCAATTCTTTGAAAATGGGGAATATGGTTCTGGTTTTGACTTGCCAGATAAAGATTGTCCAGAATGTGGTACGCCCTTAGTAAAAGATGGACAAGATATTCCATTTGCTACATTCTTAGGGTTCCATGGTGATAAGGTTCCAGATATTGATTTGAACTTCTCGGGAGATTACCAGCCAGTAGCTCATAATTTCATTAGAGTTATGTTTGGGCCAGATAACTCATATCGTGCTGGTACTATTGCTACTGTTGCAGATAAGACTGCTTATGGTTATGCTAAGCATTTTGATGAAGAACGTGATCTAAAATTAAGAAATGCTGAATTGGATCGTTTAGCTAGTGGTGTTCGTGGTGTTAAAAGAACCACGGGTCAACACCCAGCGGGAATTGTTGTTGTTCCAGATGATATGGACATTTATGATTTCACTCCTGTGTCATATCCAGCCGATGATGTGAACGCTGCTTGGTTGATTACTCACTATGATTTCCACTCAATTCACGATAATATTTTGAAATTTGATATTCTGGGACACGATGATCCTACGATGATTCGTCACTTACAAGATTTATCCGGAATTGATCCATTGACTATTCCACCTGATGATCCGGGAGTTATGTCACTGTTTTCTGGAACAAAAGCATTGGGAGTTACACCGGAACAAATTGGTTCTAAAACTGGTACTTTAGGTGTTCCAGAGTTTGGTACCAGATTTGTTAGAGGGATGCTTGAAGAAACTAAACCAACTACATTTTCTGAATTATTACAGATTTCTGGGTTATCTCATGGTACTGATGTCTGGTTAGGGAACGCAGAAGATTTGATTAATAACGGAACATGTGATTTAAAAGATGTAATTGGTTGTCGTGACAACATCATGATGGACTTGATTCACTGGGGTGTTAAACCTGAAATTGCGTTTTCAACAATGGAATCTGTTCGTCATGGGCGCGGGATTAGCGATGAAAATATGGCTATTCTTCAGAAAAATAAGAATATTCCTGATTGGTATATTGATTCTTGTTTGAAGATCAAGTACATGTTTCCTAAGGCACACGCTACAGCATATATTTTGATGGCTTTAAGAATTGCTTGGTTTAAAGTATATTATCCTGAAATTTATTACACAGCTTATTTTTCAGTTCGTGCTGATTTGTTTGATTTAGTTGCAATGAGTCATGGTAAAAATACTGTTAAAGCTGCAATGAAAGCAATCCAAGATAAAGGAAATGACGTTTCAGCTAAAGATAAAAGTTTATTAACTGTGTTAGAAATTGCTAATGAATGTCTTGAACGTGGTATAAAAATTAAAATGGTTGATATTGATCAATCTGAAGCAACCGACTTTAAAATTTTGGATAAGCATACTATTTTAGCCCCATTTAATGCAGTTCCTGGTTTAGGTGATAACGCTGCTAAACAAATTGTTGCTGCACGTGCAGAAAAGAAATTCTTATCCAAAGAAGATTTAGCTAAACGTGGTAAAGTTTCTCAAACAATTATGAATTACTTTGAAGACAATGGCGTATTAGACGGTATGCCAGATGAAAACCAATTGTCACTATTTTAGTTTTACAATTATACGTAAAGTATGATATACTAACAAAGAAGTTCGAATAGGTAAATTCGAGTGAGCAGAAATGCTCACTCTTTTTATTACGGAGGAAATTTTTTGTCTAAAGTTGTAAATCTTGTTCGTCCAGTTGTCGAATCAATTATTGATGAACATGGCGACATGTTAGTCGATATGGAATATATTAAAGAAAAAAGTCAGAATTATCTACGTATTTATGTTGATCGTGAACCAAATGGTATCGATATTGATGAAATTGCAGTTTTAAGTGAACTGATTTCTGAAAAGTTAGATACACTTGATCCAGATCCACTTCCTGACCCATATATTTTAGAATTATCGTCTCCAGGTGCAGAACGTCCAATTAAAACTAAAGCAGACTGGGAAAAAGCACTGAACGATTATATTCATGTTGGTCTTTATCAAAAGATAGAAGATAAAAAGATGTACGAAGGTACACTTAAATCTTATAATGATGATGAGATTATATTAGAAGTAAAAGATAAGACAAGACGAAAAACATTAACTGTTCCCCGTAAGTTAATTGCAAATATTCGTTTTGCAATTGAGTTTTAGAAAGGCTGATCAAAAACTTATGTCTAAAGAAATGCTAGAAGCGTTCGCTACATTGGAAAAGAACAAGGGCATTGAACAAGATGTTATTGTTGATGCAATTAAGGCCGCTTTGGTAGCTGCATACAAGAAAAATTATAATCAAGCACAAAACGTTGAAGTTGATTTTGATGAGAGAAAAGGCAATTTTAAAGTTATGGCAGTCAAGACTGTTGTTGATGAAGTTCAAGATGATCGCCTTGAAGTTAGCTTAAAAGATGCTTTGGCAATTAACCGTGCTTATGAAGTAGGCGATGAAATTCGTTTTGAAGTTACTCCAAAGAATTTTGGTCGTATTGCTGCTCAAACTGCAAAGCAAGTAATTATGCAACGTCTTCGTGAAGCTGAAAGAAATCATATTATTGATGAATATTCTCAATACGAAGATGAACTTGTCACTGGTACAGTTGAAAGACGCGACAATCGTTTTGTCTATGTGAAGATTGGTAACGTTGAAGCAGTAATGCCTCATCGTGATCAAATGTCAAATGAAGTTTATAACCCACAAGATCAAATTCGTGTGCTTGTAACTCATGTTGGCTCAGATTCTAAGGGAGCACAAATCACTGTTTCAAGAACTGCACCAGATATGGTAAAGCGCTTGTTTGAACAAGAAGTTCCTGAAATTTACGATGGAACTGTTGAAATTGTTTCAATCGCTCGCGAAGCTGGTGACCGTACAAAGATGGCAGTTAAGTCAAATGATCCTAATATTGATCCTGTTGGTACTTGCGTTGGTCAAAAGGGTGCACGTGTACAAAATGTAGTTAATGAACTTGGTGGAGAAAATATTGATATTGTAAAATATGAAGAAGATCCATCTGACTATATTGCTAATGCATTGAATCCTGCTGAAGTAATTGCTGTTCAATTTGGCGAAGACGAGGAAGAAAAGAGTGCGTTAGTTATTGTCCCAGATTACCAATTATCACTTGCTATTGGTAAAAAAGGACAAAACGTACGTCTTGCAGCTCGTTTAACAGGCTATAAAATTGATATTCGACCAGAGTCTGAAGTAGAATTTGTTGATGAAAAGTCAACTGATTCTGTAAGTAAAGAAGATACAGATTCTTCTGAAGATGTTGTATCTACTGAAGAATCAACTGTTGATGTAACTACTGAAGAAAAAAGCGAAGATAACACTGAAGAATAGGTGATTTTTTGAAAAAAAGAAAAATCCCAATGCGGAAGGATTTATTAACCGATACAATGCAACCAAAAAAAGAATTGGTACGTATTGTAATTGATAAGGAAAAAAATGTATCCGTTGATCCTACTGGTAAAAAAGCTGGTCGCGGTGCATATGTCTCTCTTGATCCAACAAAGATTAAAGTGGCAAAAGAAAAGCATGTTTTGGATCGTAGCTTAGGTGCAAAGGTTCCAGATAGCTTTTATGATGAGCTTTATTCATATGTTGATCATCAAAAAGCAAGAAAAGAATTATTTGGTGATAAATAATATTGCAGAATAGACAAAAAGCAATTAATTTATTAGGTTTAGCTAAGCGAGCTGGTAAGTTAACAACTGGTACAGAAACTGTAATTGGTGAGCTTAATAAAGGAAAAATAAAAGCGGTCATTCTGGCAAGTGATATACAAGATAATACTGCCGAAAAAGTTGATCGTGTTGCCAGAAGAAATAATATTCCTATAATAAATTTGTTTACTGCCGATGAACTTTCAAAGGCAATCGGCAAAAAACGAAAAGTTTTAGGATTAACTGATGTTGGTTTTACCAAGGCATTAGTTAAGAAAATAAATGAAGGAGTGTGATTGGATGGCAAAAAAAAGAATTTATGAAGTCGCAAAAGAAGTCGGCGTTGATAATAAAGTTGTAGTCCAAAAAGCAAAGGATTTGGGCTTTGATGTGAAGAATCATATGTCGTCAATAGATGATTCACAAGTTGCGAAGCTAAAGAGTAGTTTCCAGAACTCCGCTCCTGCTGAAAAAAAAGCAGAAAAGTCAGCCACTAAGAATAATAAAATTAAGATTTCAGTTTCTTCAATTCGAAAAAATGAAAAGAAACCAGAGGAAAATAATACTCCTAAGAAGTCAAATAGAAGACGTAATAATAAACGTCGTTCTAGTGATCGAGCTCGGGATAATAAAGACCGTGATGCAAAATCTAATACAGGTAGACCAAAAGCAGCAGCTTTGCTTCAACAATTTAAGCAAAAGCAACGTGCAGAAGAAGGTCAGCTTAATAGAGAAGCTCAAAAAGCAAAGAAAGAATATCATGAGCATTTGAAGCATCCTAAAAAAGAGCAGTCAGAAAAAGATAATAAGAAAACAGTAAAAGAAAGTAATAACAAAAAAGTAGAGCAACAAGTGGAAAAGAAAGTAATCGGACCAAAAATCTTAAAACCATCACCAGCCCGTTTAAAGAAAAATCAACCTGCAGATAATAAGGAAAAAGTTACTACTCCTAGAGTAACTATTCCTGAAGCACCAAAGGAAGAGAAACGTGGTAACGGTCGTGGCAGAAATATGGGTAAGCCAGGACGCAAAGGAAAGAATCAATTTGTTAATGGACATAGTGAACGTTCAGACCGTTCAGAGAGAAAACGTCGTAAAAATAAGAAACGTCAACAGGAACAGCAAAAGCCTAGAAAACAAATTACCAAACGTAAGGAACGTCCATTACCAGATATATTAGTATATGAAGAAGGTATGAACGCTCAAGATATCGGTAAATTGATTCACCGAGAACCAGCTGAAATTGTTAAGAAATTATTCATGCTTGGTGTTATGACTAATCAAAACCAATCATTGGATAAAGATACTATTGAACTTTTAGCTGCTGAATATGGTATTGATGCTAAGCAAAAAGTTCATGAAGATATTTCTGATATTGATACTCTTTACGACAAGAGAATGGAAGCTTCAAAGAAGTCTAAAAACCAAATTAAGCGCCCACCTGTAGTTACTATTATGGGTCACGTTGACCATGGTAAAACGACTTTGTTGGACCGTCTTCGTCATACTCACGTTTCAGCTCATGAAGCTGGTGGCATTACTCAAAGAATCGGTGCTTACCAAGTTAGACTTGACGATCGTTTGATTACATTCTTAGATACTCCAGGACATGCTGCATTTTCTAATATGCGTGCACGTGGTGCTGAAATTACTGATATTGTTGTATTGGTTGTAGCTGCGGATGATGGTGTAATGCCTCAGACTGTTGAAGCTATTGACCACGCTAAGAGTGCTAATGTTCCAATCATTGTTGCTATTAACAAGATGGACAAGCCAGGTGCTAACCCACAACACGTAACTGAAGAATTAATGAAGTATAATTTAATTCCTGAAGATTACGGTGGTGACACAATTTTCGTTAACATTTCAGCTAAGACAGGTCAAAATGTAGATGATTTATTGCAAATGATCTTACTTCAAGCTGACGTGATGGAACTTAAGGCGAACCCAGATGAAATGGCAATCGGTACTGTAATTGAAGCACGTTTGTCACGTGGTCGTGGTCCAGTTGCCGACGTTTTGATCCAACAAGGTACACTTAATATTGGTGATCCGATTGTTGTAGGTGATACTTTTGGTCGTGTGCGTACTATGACTAACGATCGTGGTCGCCAAGTTAAGAAGGCTACACCATCAGAGCCTGTTGAAATTACTGGTTTGAATGATGTGCCTGAATCTGCTGACAAGTTAGTTGAATTTAAGGACGAAAAGACTGCAAGAAGTGTTGGTGAAGCTAGAGCTCAACAATCATTGCAAAAGTCTCGTGAAAATGTTCAACATGTAACTCTTGATAACCTCTTCGATACTATGAAGAAGGAAAACATGAAGGAAGTTGACATTGTTCTTAAGGCAGATGTTCAAGGTTCAGTAGAAGCATTGCAACAATCACTTGAAAAGATTGAAGTTGAAGGTGTTCGTGTAAACATTATCCACTCAGGTGTAGGTGCAATTAATGAATCAGATGTAACTTTAGCTGGTGCATCTAATGCTTTTATTATTGGATTTAATGTTCGTCCAACTGCTACTGCAAAAAGTCAAGCAGAAACTGACGGTGTAGATATTCGTTTATACAGTATCATTTACAAGGCTATTGATGATGTTACTGCTGCCATGAAGGGTATGCTTGAACCTACTTATGAAGAAAAGGTTATTGGTAATCTTACTGTTCGTGAAACTTGGAAGGTTTCAAAGGTTGGTACAATTGCCGGATCATTTGTTGATAAAGGTATAGTCAAGAATGATTCTAAAATTAGAGTTATTCGTGACGGTATTGTTAAGTATGACGGTGAAATTGCCTCACTTAAGAGATTCAAGGATGACGTTAAAGAAGTTAAACAAGGTAATGACTGCGGTTTAACTATTAAGGATTACAACGATATTAAAGTCGGCGACGAATTCGAAGTATACGAAATGCAACAAGTTGAACCTAAGTAATATTTTTTAGGAGGAAAACATGAAGCATAGAGTTGGTCGCGTTGAAGGTGAAATCCTTCGCGAATTAACAAAAATTTTACGTAAAGATATTCGTGATCCACGTTTGAGCGAAGTAACTATTACTGCGGTTGAATGTACGAATGATCTTTCATATGCAACTATTTACTATAGCTTGTTAACTGAAGATGCTGAAAAAGAAAAAGAAGTTCAAGAAGGTTTAGACAAGGCAAAAGGAATGATGAGACATTTGCTTGGACAAACTTTAACTGTTTACAAAGTTCCTGAACTTATCTTTAAGCGTGATAATTCAGTAAAATATGGTAGTAAAATTGACCGTTTAATTGCAGAAGTCAAAAAACAAGATGCTGAACGGGCAAGTAAATAAGAAAAGCGCCGTTAAGGCGCTTTTTTCTTTAGTTTAAGATAGGATTTTATATGTTAAATGGAATTATAGTAATTGATAAAGATAAAGGGATGACTAGTGCAGACGTTGTCTATCATTTGCGTCGTGCATTACATATTAGAAAAATTGGACACGCAGGAACTTTGGATCCTGAAGTTACAGGTGTTTTGCCAATTGCAATTGGTCAGGCAACCAAGTTAATTGAGTTGATGCATACTCGTCCTAAAAAGTATCAAGGAACAGGTTTATTTGGATATGCGACAGATTCTTATGATATTGATGGTAAAGTTTTAAAAGAAAAAAGATTGGTAATACCATTTACTGCAGAAGAAATTCAGAGAGGAATGAATACTTTTAAAGGTAAAATCGAGCAAGTCCCACCAATTTATTCTGCTGTAAAAGTAAACGGAAAACACCTTTATGAGTATGCACGTGAAGGAATTAAAGTGGAACGTCCAAAACGTCAAGTAGAGATTTTTCAATATGATTTGTTAAATGATCCTAGTTTTGATAAAGAAAAAGGTCAAGAAAGCTTCGATTTTGAAATAACTTGTAGCAAAGGGACGTATGTTAGATCATTAGTTAATGATTTAGGCGAAAAGCTAGATGAGCCAGCAGTTATGACATACTTGCGACGAGTGGCAAGTTCTGGATTTGATATTTCACAAGCTGTAAAATTAAGTGAAATTGAAGCAAATCCTGAAAAGGCTAGTGAATTGATTCAACCGATTGATGCCTTTTTCAAAGATTATGAAACTATTGATTTACCTGAAGGTAAATGGCTTAAAGTAAAAAATGGTGCTGGCATTTCTTTGGAAACAAATGCAAAAAAAGTGGCATTACGGTACAATGAAAAAGTTAAAGCGATTTATGAGAAAAAAGGAAAGATTTATCGTCCCAGCTTAATGCTGCTTCAAAATGAATAATCGAAACGAAGGAATTAGTTGTGAAAATCATTCATCTAACTTATCCAGTAAAGGAAAATATTTTAAATTCAAAAGTAGTTTTGGCTTTAGGTTTTTTTGATGGAGTTCATTTAGGACATCAACGTTTAATTACTCGAGCTAGGGAAATTGCTAATCAAAAAAATTTACCTATAATTGTAATGACTTTTGATCGTCATCCTAAGGAAATATATGCGGATAAAAAGAATTTTAAATACTTAGAAACCTTAGATGAAAAGGCAGATAAAATGGCTAAATTAGGTGTTGATTATTTAGCTGTTATGCCATTTACGAAGGATTTTAGTCAAATAAGCGCGCAGAAGTTTGTTGACAATGTAATTGTTAAATTGAATGCTGACACTGTGGTTGCAGGATTTGATTATACATATGGTCAGAAAAATATAGCTAATATGGACAATCTGCCTAATTTTGCTAAAGGAAGATTTAACATTGTAGTTATTCCTAAGCAAATTTTTGATGGGAAAAAAATTGGTTCTACTGAGATACGTCAAGCTATCAAAGATGGGAAAATGGAATTAGCGTATGAATTAATGGGTCATCATTATGTAATGAGTGGCATAGTAGGGCATGGTAAAAGAAATGGTCATAAACTTGGTTTCCCAACAGCTAATTTAGAGTGGGCTAACCATAAGGTTATTCCTAAAATAGGTGTTTATGCAACAAAAACTAAAGTTAATGGTAAATGGCATGAATCAATGACCAGTGTTGGTTATAATGTTACAATTGGTCAAAATAAACGTATTTATATCGAATCTAATATTTTTGACTTTGATGAAGATATTTATGGTAAACCCATTGAAATTAAATGGTATAAGTATACTCGTGGAGAAATAAAGTTTGCTGGTTTGGATGAACTAAGAGAGCAACTTGAAAAGGATCAAGATGAAATTAAAGCATATTTTGCTAAATAAAGTTGAAAAATGATTTTATTCATGATAACCTTTTCTTAATCAATTGAAATTTACTGAAGAAAGAGGGATCGCCGTTGCGTCTATAATCTTGCAAATGAAGCATAGTTGAACAATGTACTTTTTGGTAGATGGTGAGATTATGCACTTTTGGCAAGATTGACATAGACGGGATGCCTCTTTTTTGCGCATAAAAGTAGGGAGTCTATGCTTGTTAAAAGTGTAAACTTCCTTTTTTACGTGAGGTGATTTCATGAGCAATATTAAGATATCTAATCTTTCATTTAGATATGAAGATGCTAGCGAAAATATTTTTAATGACTTAAATTTGAATTTGGATAGTAGCTGGAAGTTGGGCTTAGTAGGTAGAAACGGTAGAGGTAAGACTACATTTTTAAATTTACTAAGAAAGAAACTAATAGGGATAGGTAAAATTGAAAGTAACCTAAATTTTTCATATTTTCCAATTACTATAAAAGATCCGAAAAATATTACTTTGTATGAATTACAAGAGCAGGTTAGCTTTGAACAATGGGAACTTGAGCGAGAAATGAATTTGTTAGCTGTAAATCCAGATTTACTTTGGCAACCGTTTAATACCTTGAGCGGTGGGGAACAAACTAAGATACTGCTAGCTTTATCTTTTACTGATAGGGATGCATTTCCATTAATTGATGAGCCAACTAACCATTTGGATGAAGCCAGTCGTTTGCAAGTCGCACAATATTTGAAGAAGCATGATAAAGGCTATATCGTGGTAAGTCATGACCGTGATTTTTTGAATCAAGTGGCAAATCATATTTTGGCGATTGAAAATACTGAGATTCATTTGTATCAAGGTAATTATGCCAGTTATGAGGATACGAAAAATAAAAGGGATCAATTTAACCGCGATAAAAATAAAAAGCTAAAAAAGGAAGTTAGACGTTTGAATGAAAGTCAATTACGGTTAAAGAACTTTTCTAGTAAGTCTGAAAATAAGAAGAATGCCAAAGCACATCATAATGAAATTCATGCGGATATAGATAAAGGCTTTTTGAGCCATAAGTCAGCTAAAATTATGAAAAGATCTAAAAGTTTATCTAAAAGAATGGATAAAAACATTGAGGCTAAAGAAGGTTTGATGACTAACATCGAGGATACACCTGATCTAACGATGAATTTTCAGCCAAATTATCATCATACCTTACTTGAAACGCAGCAATTATCTTTGAAAATAGAAGGTAAACCTCTCTTTAAAGATTTAAATATGATCATTAAAAATCAAGGCATTGTATCTTTGGAGGGGAAAAACGGTACAGGTAAGTCAACCTTTCTCAAATTAGTATTGGATCAAACAATTGATGTTTCATATCAAGGTAAATTAATTTTAACGAATGGTTTGCAAATATCATATTTGCCACAAGATTTTACTGAATATACTGGTACATTAAAAGAATTCGCTGCAAAGCAAAAGATCTCCTATGAAGAACTGCTCAATAATTTAAAGAAAATGGGTTTTCCAAGAGAAAGCTTTAATACTAAAATTGAAGAAATGAGTATGGGTCAACAAAAACGTGTCGCTTTAGCTAAGTCATTAGTAGAACCTGCTGATTTATATTTGTGGGATGAGCCTGCAAATTACCTAGATGTGTTTAATCAAGACCAATTGATTAATTTGTTAAAGCGAGTTCAACCAGCAATGATTTTAGTTGAACATGATGAATACTTTATTGAACGAGTAGCTAATCAAAGAATTACTTTAAATTTGAAGAAAAAAGTTTAAAATAAATTAGCACTCAGGTTGCATTATTGCTAATTTCTAGTATAATATAATCTGTTAGCACCTGATAGATGTGAGTGCTAAAAGTGAGGGCGATATATAATGTTGACCGAACGTCAAGAACTTATTTTAAAAACGATAATTATGGACTTCACACAGACACATGAACCAGTTGGTTCTAAGACGGTGATGAATCAGTTGCCAATCAAAGTATCAAGTGCGACTATTCGTAATGAAATGGCAGTTCTAGAAGATCAGAGGCTAATTGAAAAAACTCACTCTTCTAGTGGCCGTATTCCTTCAAGTGAAGGATATCGCTATTATCTTGATAACTTGGTTGAGCCGCTTAAATTACCGGAGTCCGTTTATAATACAATTGGAAGTCAACTAGATCGACCTTTTCATCAGGTAAACGAAATTGTCCAAGAAGCGGCAAGAATTTTATCAGATCTAACCAATTATACTGCATTTGCTGAAGGACCTGAGAAACGTGACGTTAAAGTTACAGGCTTTAGAATTGTTCCATTATCCTCAAGACAGGTAATGGCAATTCTGGTCACAAGTGATGGCAATGTTCAGAACCAGGTTTATGCTTTACCTCATAATATTTATGGGGAAGAAATTGAAAAAGCTGTTCATATGATTAATGATCAGTTAGTTGGTAAGAGTTTAAACGAAATAAATGTTTCTTTACTTAGTGAACTTGCTAAAAGTGAGCTAGGTGGAGAACATGTGACTGAGCTGCTTAGTTTAGTTGAAGACGTTTTAAAAGATGCTGCTAGTGAGCAGATGTATGTTGATGGACAAATAAATCTATTAAATAATACATCTGAGCATAATGTGAAGGATATTCGTTCACTTTATGAATTGATCGATCATGATAATTTGTTTTCTAATTTGATGGATAGTAAAGCAGATTCCAAAGATAAAAATTATCCAATTAAAGTTAAATTAGGATCAGAATTACCAAATGATCTATTAAAAAATTACAGTTTGCTGACTGCTGAGTATAATGTTGGTTCTCATGGTAAAGGGACAATTGCTTTATTAGGTCCAACTAACATGCCATATTCGCAGATGATCGGACTTCTAGAATATTTCAGAAATGAATTAGCTAAGAAGTTACTTGATTATTACGGCAAATTTCAATAGAGGAGGTTAGCCGTGAGTAAAGAAGAGTTTCCAAGTGAAAAGAATTTGGATAAAGAAGAAAACACTTCTAAGCCTAAAAAAGCAGTGAAAAAAGAAGCAGCTAAAGGCGAAGAAACACAAAAGAATAATGAAGATCAGAAGTTAGCTAAAGAAATAGCTGATTTAAAAGAAAAAAATAAAGACTTAGAAGATAAGTATTTGCGTAGTGAAGCGGAAATTCAAAATATGCAAAACCGTTATACCAAAGAACGTGCGCAACTTATCAAATATGAATCTCAAAGCTTAGCTAAAGATGTTTTGCCTGCGATGGACAATTTGGAAAGAGCGTTAAGTGTAGAAGCCGATGATGATGTATCTAAACAATTGAAAAAGGGTGTTCAGATGACCCTTGATGCACTTGTTAAAGCAATGAAAGATCACGGTGTTGTTGAGATTGAGGCTGATGGCGTTAAATTTGATCCGACATTACATCAAGCTGTACAAACCGTGGCAGCTGAAAATGATGATCAAAAAGATCACGTCGTTCAGGTTTTACAAAAAGGATATCAATATAAGGATCGTACACTAAGACCAGCAATGGTTGTAGTTGCACAATAGGGAGGAAATTTATAAATGTCAAAAGTTATTGGTATTGACCTCGGAACTACTAACTCAGCAGTTGCAGTTCTTGAAGGTAAAGAACCTAAGATTATTACTAATCCAGAAGGTAATCGTACTACTCCATCTGTAGTTGCATTTAAAGATGGTGAAATTCAAGTTGGTGAAGTAGCAAAGCGTCAAGCTATTACTAACCCTAACACTATTGTTTCAATTAAGCGTCACATGGGTGAAGCTGATTACAAGGTTAAGGTTGGCGACAAGAGCTATACACCACAAGAAATTTCTGCATTTATTTTGCAATACATTAAGAAGTTTTCAGAAGATTACTTAGGTGAAGAAGTTAAAGACGCAGTTATTACTGTTCCTGCTTACTTCAACGATGCTCAACGTCAAGCTACTAAAGATGCTGGTAAGATCGCTGGTTTAAATGTTCAAAGAATTATCAACGAACCAACTGCTTCAGCATTGGCTTACGGCTTGGACAAAGATGATGACGACGAAAAGGTTTTAGTATATGACCTTGGTGGTGGTACTTTCGACGTTTCCGTTCTTCAATTAGGTGACGGTGTCTTCCAAGTATTGTCAACTAACGGTGATACTCACCTTGGTGGTGATGACTTTGATAACCGTATTATGGATTGGCTTATCAAGAACTTTAAGGATGAAAATGGCGTTGACTTATCTAAGGATAAGATGGCTATGCAACGCTTAAAGGATGCATCAGAAAAGGCTAAGAAAGACTTGTCAGGTGTATCATCAACTCACATTTCACTTCCATTTATTTCTGCAGGTGAAAGTGGTCCACTTCACCTTGAAGCTGATTTGACTCGTGCTAAGTTTGATGAATTAACTAATGACTTGGTAGAAAAGACTAAAATTCCATTTGACAATGCATTAAAGGACGCAGGCCTTACTGTTAACGATATTGATAAGGTTATCTTAAACGGTGGTTCAACTCGTATTCCTGCTGTACAAAAGGCAGTTAAGGAATGGGCTGGCAAGGAACCTGACCACTCAATTAACCCTGATGAAGCTGTAGCATTAGGTGCAGCTATTCAAGGTGGTGTTATCTCAGGTGACGTTAAAGACATTGTTTTACTTGATGTTACTCCATTATCACTTGGTATTGAAACTATGGGTGGTGTGTTCACCAAATTAATTGACAGAAACACTACTATTCCAACTTCAAAGAGTCAAATCTTCTCAACTGCTGCAGATAATCAACCAGCTGTAGATGTTCATGTATTACAAGGTGAACGTCCAATGGCTGCAGATGATAAGACACTTGGTCGATTTGAATTAACTGATATTCCACCTGCACCACGTGGCGTTCCTCAAATTCAAGTTACCTTTGATATCGATAAAAATGGTATCGTAAATGTATCTGCTAAGGATATGGGTACTGGTAAGGAACAAAAGATTACCATTAAGAGTTCATCTGGTTTATCAGATGAAGAAATCAAACGTATGCAAAAAGACGCTGAAGAACACGCTGAAGAAGACAAGAAACGTAAAGATGAAGCAGATCTCAGAAATGAAGTTGATCAATTGATCTTTACAACTGAAAAGACTTTGAAGGAAACTAAGGGTAAGGTATCTGACGAAGATACTAAGAAGGTTCAAGAAGCTCTTGATGACTTGAAGAAAGCTCAAAAAGATAATAACTTGGACGAAATGAAAGAAAAGAAAGATGCTTTATCAAAAGCTGCTCAAGATTTAGCTGTTAAGCTCTACCAACAAAAGGGTGGTGCTCAAGGTGCAGCTGGTCAAGCAGGTCCTCAAGGCGGCAACCCAAATGATGGTAACAATGGTGGTGCCCAAGATGGTGAATTCCATAAGGTAGATCCTAACAAGTAATGGGTTTATAATTAAACAAAAAGAGAAAAGAACTACCCATTGAGTAGTTCTTTTCTTTTGAAAACGATAAGGAGTTCAGTTGCATGGCACAAGAAGATTACTACAAAGTACTTGGCGTAGATCGGGACGCCAGTGATCAAGAAATTAGTAAAGCATATCGTAAGTTAGCGAAAAAATATCACCCAGACTTGAATCATGAACCTGGTGCAGAAGAAAAATACAAGCAAGTAAACGAAGCTTATGAAGTTTTACACGATAAGCAAAAGCGTGCACAGTATGATCAATTTGGCTCTGCTGGTGTAAATGGTCAAGGTGGCTTTGGTGGTGCAGGTCAAGGATTCGGGGGCGCTGGGTTTGATACCTCTGGTTTTGGCGACTTTGGTGACATTTTTGGTGATATCTTTGGCCAAGGTGCTCGTCAGCAAAGGGTAGATCCAATGCAACCACAACGTGGTCAAGATTTGGATTATACATTAACTATTGACTTTATGGATGCAATTAATGGTAAAAAGACGCAAGTTAGCTATACCCGTGATGAAACTTGTGAAAACTGTGGCGGTAATAGTTGTGAAAAAGGTACTCATCCTATTACATGTGATAAATGTCATGGTACTGGTGTAATGACCGTTACCCAACAATCAATGCTAGGTATGATTCGTCGCCAAACCACTTGTGACAAGTGTAATGGACGTGGTGTAATTATTGAACATCCATGTAAGACTTGCGGTGGTAAAGGTACCGTTGAACGCAAGAATACCATTGAAGTTGATATTCCAGCGGGTATTGACAATGGTCAACAACTTCGTTATCAAGGTCAAGGTGAAGCTGGACGTAATGGTGGCCCATACGGTGATTTGTATATTAGCTATCGCGTTAAGCCTTCTAAGGACTTTGAACGTCGTGGTCAAAATATTTATACAGAAGTACCAATTTCATTTGCTCAAGCTACTTTAGGTGATGAGATTACTGTTAAAACAGTTCACGGGGATGCAAAATTAACTATTCCAGCAGGTACGCAACCTAACAAGAAATTTACTCTTCGTGGTCAAGGTGTACCTTATCTTCGCGGTAATGGTAATGGTGATCAAATTACTACAGTTAATATTGTTATTCCAAAACATATTAATGATAAGCAAAAAGAAGACTTAACTAACTTTGTTCATGATGGTGGCGGAAATATTACCCCACAAGAAAAAGGATTTTTCGAAAGATTTAAAGACAAACTTAGTGGTGAATAGTATTTATAATGAAAGGCACTAATGTTACGTAATTTTCGCAACATTAGTGCTTTTTTAGTAAAGCCAGTACTTTAGTACCGGTGTAGTATAGACTTTGCTATAATAATAAAGATAGTAAAGGGTGAGAAAAATTTATGGATATAAAAAAATTAAAAGATTATCAAAATCACATTCGTAACTTTTCAATTGTTGCCCATATTGACCATGGTAAGTCAACAATTGCTGACCGAATCTTAGAGTTAACAGATACAGTATCTGAAAGACAATTAAAAAATCAAATGCTTGATGATATGCCACTTGAAAGACAACGTGGTATTACCATCAAGATGAACTCGGTTGAAGTTAAGTATCATGCCAAAAATGGCGAAGATTATATTTTCCACTTAATTGATACACCAGGACACGTAGACTTTTCATATGAAGTATCACGCTCCTTAGCTGCATGTGAAGGTGCATTATTGGTGGTTGATGCTTCACAAGGTGTTCAAGCACAAACTTTAGCTAATACTTACTTAGCCATTGATGACGATTTGGAAATTGTACCAGTAATCAATAAAATTGATTTACCTTCTGCTGATCCAGAAAATGCTAAAGAAGAAATCGAGGAAATGTTAGGTCTTGACGCTTCAGACGCTGTTGAAGTATCTGGGAAAACAGGTCAAGGAATACCTGAATTATTGGAAAAGATAGTAACTGACATTCCTGCACCATCAGGTGATATTGAAGCGCCACTTAAAGCACTTATTTTCGATTCAAAATATGATGATTATCGTGGGGTTGTTTTATCAGTTAGAATTGAAGATGGTACAGTTAAGCCCGGTGATAAGATTCAAATTATGAATACTGGCAAGGAATATGAAGTTACTGAAGTTGGTGTTTCAAGTCCTCATCCAGTAAAGAAAGATATTTTAATTGCTGGTGATGTAGGATATATTACTGCCAACATTAAATCAGTTCGTGAAACTCGTGTAGGTGATACAATTACTGATGCTGGGCACCCAACTGCTGAACCACTTCCAGGTTACCGTCAAATTCCACCAATGGTATACTCTGGTATGTATCCAGTAGATAATCGTGATTACGATGATTTAAAAGAAGCTTTACAAAAGTTGCAATTAAATGATGCTGCTTTGGAATTTGAACCAGAAACTTCTACTGCTTTAGGATTTGGTTTCCGTTGTGGTTTCCTTGGCTTACTTCATATGGACGTAGTTCAAGAAAGATTGGAGCAAGAGTTTGACCTTGATTTAATCATGACCGCACCAAGTGTTGACTATCATGCAATAATGAATGATGGTACGACTAAGGTGATTGATAATCCATCTGATTTACCAGATGCTGGTGAATATAAAGAAGTGCAAGAACCTTACGTTAAGGCAGAAATTATGGTTCCTAATGATTATGTTGGTCCTGTAATGGAACTTTGCCAACGTAAACGCGGCGAATTTGTTACAATGGATTATTTAGATAAATATCGTGTTAATGTTATTTACAACATGCCTTTAGCTGAGATTATTTTTGACTTTTTCGATGATTTAAAATCATCAACTAAGGGCTATGCCTCACTTGACTATGAGATTACTGGTTATCGTGCAACTGACTTAGTCAAGATTGATATTTTGCTTAATAAGGAACCGATTGATGCTCTTAGCTTTATTGCACACAGAAGTGAAGCGCAAGATCGTGCTCGTCAAATGACCTCAATGCTTAAGAAGTTGATTCCTAGACAAAACTTTGAGGTAGATATTCAAGGTGCAATCGGTGCTAAGATTATTTCACGTGCTACGATTAAGCCATATCGTAAGGATGTTACTTGGAAAATCCATACTGGTGATCCTGATCGTCGTGCCAAATTGCTTGAAAAGCAGAAGCGCGGTAAGAAGAGAATGAAGGCTGTTGGACGTGTAGAAGTACCTCAAGATGCATTTATGGCTGTTCTTAAGATGAATGATGATGATATAAAAGGTAAATAACACTTAGGTAATACTAAAGCAATGCAGTTTTTGCATTGCTTTTTTATTTTTACAGAAAATCTACCGTAAAACTGATAAATAAAGTTTTACGGTTTAACATGCTATAATAAAAAAGCGATAAGTTACATTGTTTTAGTTTGTAAAGGGATATAAAAAATAAAAGGAAAGAAAAATGGCAAAGAATAAACAAAAGAGTAGTGTTACTACGATTTTAGTTAGAATTGTTGCGGTTCTTTTGTTAGTTATAGGTTTGGTTCTTATATTTAATAAACAAATTAGTAATCAAATGATCAAACATAATCAACAGTCAGCTTTGACAACACTAACTAAAAAACAAGTTGAAGCAAATCAAGAGAAAAAAGGTATGTATGACTTTAGTAAGGTGAAGTCGATGAATATGGGGCAAGCCGCACGATCACAGGTTAAGAAAACTTCTGGAGCAATTGGTGCACTTGCAGTGCCTGATGTAAATATGTATTTGCCAATCATGCTTGGTTTATCAGATGATGCAATGTCTACGGGCGGCGGAACCATGCGGGCAGATCAAGTAATGGGGAAGGGAAATTATCCACTTGCAGGCCATTATATGACTGCTAAGGGTGTTCTTTTTTCACCACTTGAAGATGTAAAAAGGGGACAAAGAATCTATTTAACTAATTTAAAGAAAATCTATATTTATCGTATTTACATGAAAAAGATTGTAGATCCATCTGCAGTTTGGCTAGTTAATAATACTAAGAAAAATATTGTAACTTTAATTACTTGTGCGGACGGTGGTACTAATCGCTGGGCTATTCGGGGTAATTTGATTAAAACTGAAAAAGCAACAGATGAAAATTTGAAGGTTTTCAAATTAAAGTAAAAACGTAGATCTTTTATGAAGTTAATATTTGCGTTAAAATTATAGATAGAATTTTTCAATAAAGACACTCATTATGAGTGCCTTTTAGTTTTTATCAAAGAACGCAGGGTGTTTTAAAAGAATGAAATGGCAAAAAAGAATCACTAAAGAATTAGATTCTGATTTAGTAGATAAGTATCAGCTTAGTTCGCTTTCGGCACAATTATTTGCTTTACGTGATATTAATACAGATGAAAAGCTGGATTTTTGGTTTAACGCAACAGAAGAAAATTTGGCTGATCCATTATTGATGCATGACATGGAAAAGGCGGTAGAACGTATTAATCAAGCAATTGATAATGGTGAAAAAATTACGATATATGGTGATTATGATGCTGATGGAATTACAGCTACTGCCATTATGACTGAAACACTAAGCATTTTAGGAGCAGATGTACATTATTTTATTCCAGATCGTTTTAAAGACGGCTATGGACCTAATATTGAACGATATAAGGAAATAGTAGCTGATGGTACTAAGTTAATTATTACTGTAGATAACGGTGTAACAGGAATCGATGAAGTTAAATATGCCAAAGAAATGGGTGTAGATATAATTATTACGGACCACCATACTTTTCAGGAAAAAGTTCCAGATTCATATGCTATTGTTCATTGTAATTATCCTGGTCAGAAATATCCTTTTGATGATTATTGTGGTGCTGGAGTTGCCTATACTATTTGCCGTGAATTAATGCAAGATACTATGCCAGAATTACTTGATTTGGCGATGATTGGTACTATCGGCGATATGGTTAAAGTTACAGGCGAAGGTCATATCATCGTTAAACGCGGTCTTGAGATTCTTAATCAAACCACTAGACCAGGGTTACAAGCATTAATAAAAAATGCAGGTTTAACTTTGGGTTCGATTAATGAAACTGATGTTGGTTTTAATATTTGTCCACGATTGAATGCCGTAGGCCGCTTAGCTAATGCAAATTTGGCGGTTGAACTTTTATTAAGTGACGATGATATTGCAGCCCAAAAGATAGCTGATCAAATTGAAGAATTAAACAATCAGCGAAAAGAATTAACTACAGATGTATATGAAAAATGTATGTCAATTATCCGTGAAAATAGTTGGCAAAAACAAAATACGCTTGTATTGTATGATCTTGAGTTTCATGAAGGTGTATTAGGATTAGTTGCTAATAAAATAGTTGAAAAAACACATAAACCTACGATTGTTTTGACTAAGAATGATGTGGGGGAAGTTAAAGGATCCGGACGTGCATTCAATGGTTTTAACTTATTTAATGCACTTAATCCATTGAAAGATGAATTATTTACTAAATTTGGCGGGCATGATTTTGCTTGTGGATTATCTGTGCAAGAAGATAAAATTGACGCTTTGCGTCAAAAACTGGAATCTAGTTATCAAGTAAATGGGGAGTCGGAAAGTAAAGAATACGATTTGGAGCTGCCTCTAAACGACTTAACTCCACAAACTTTAGCACAAATTAATCAGGTAGGACCCTTTGGCACCGGTGATCCTCAACCAATCTTTAGTATTTCTGATCCAACAATTACACAATTTTATAAAATTGGTAAAGATAAAAATCATGTTAAGTTAACTGCTTCTAAAAAGGGCGGAAGTTTAGCAATAGTTGGTTTTAATAAAGACTTTTTGAATAATAATTTGTTGCCATTTATCTCTAAACTCTTCATCCAATTGACGCTAAATACTTATCGAAAGCAAGTATCATTACAAGGAATTATCGAAGGAATAGAGTTTGCTTCACCCAAATTAGCAGTACCTGCACCGGTTATTGATTTACGAAATGAAAAATTTGTAATGGGTTTTGCAGATCGTTATTTACTTTTTGATAAGAAAAATATTCCAATTGTTAAAAATAGATTACAAATTAGTGATGATAAAATTTGTCTTGTAAAGGATTATGATCAGTCTGGAGAAACAGTAGCTTTACTTGATGTACCTCGTAATCAAATAGAGCTAAATGAAGCACTTGAAAAAGATTATCAGCAGATTTATTTGCGTTTTTTGTTAGATCAATTGCCAGTCGAACATATTCCGGCTAAAGGTTATTTCGGCAAAGTATTGAAGTATATTTATGCTCATCCTACATTAAAGCCAGATGATTATCGTACTGTAGCCCCATATTTAGGGTTAGATTATGATAGTGTATTATTTATATTGCGTGTTTTCTTTGAATTAGGCTTTGTTAAACTGCATGATGGAAAATTGATTGGTGAGGAAAACCCTAAGAAGCAACCACTGACATCTTCAAAATATTTAATGGCAACTGAATCACAAATTAAATTTGTAGATCAATTAAGAAATATGCCAACACAAAAATTAATTACATATGTTAATAATCATTCAAATACCTGAATTGTCAAATTAAGTGCAACAGTTAGGCTATGAAGAAATGTATTGCTTGAAGAGTTCTTCTGCGGTCTGATATTGGAGGATTCGGCGATGTTTGTGGTTAATGGCATTGGTTGCCTGTTCAACATAAGCCTTTGTTTTGTCTTTCATACTCTTGCCCTTAGGGAAGAATTGACGCAAAAGACCATTGCAGGTCTCATTGGTGCCCTTTTCCCATGGAGAATATGGGTGGGCGAAGTAAATCTGGCAGCCTTTGATCTTGGTCATATCCGCAAACTCAGAGCCATTGTCAAACGTGATCGATTTAAACCAGGCAGGATGTCTGTCAATCTCATTTTGAAGCAGCCTTTGGCATGTGCTTGCCCGATAGTCAGGAATCTTGATAACTACTTCAAAGCGTGTGGTTCTTTCTGTCAAAGTCATTAAAGCAGGCTGATTCTT
>SKEM01000035.1_pt1 | contig 107546 bp, 114 predicted proteins | sample 4826731 | NCBI WGS metagenome assembly SKEM01 (sample SAMN11008809, study PRJNA524170) | human gut metagenome | biome: Human fecal sample; material: Feces; isolation source: fecal sample from pouch patient p37 | host: Homo sapiens | place: Israel: Tel-Aviv | collected 2015-07-27 | reverse complement strand
CGTTTAAATCTCAAAACATGGAGGTAATCTGTCTAAAATAAGAATAAACAGTCAAGTGGCGTCTGTAACATAAAGAAAAACACAGTAGACTATGCTTAGTTTTCTGTGTTTTTTTCTAATTTCATTTAGAGGTGAATTAATTGGTAGTTATTAGAGGTGCCCTATATTATAATGAAAGCGTGAATTGTTCAGCCTTCATCTGAGTTAATCATCGTATTGCACACGAACTTGAGCTTAGGCTCGTATCTATAGGAGGAACGTATGACTTTAACAGATACTTACACACTCAACAACGGCGAAAAAATTCCAGTTGTTGGTTTCGGAACTTGGCAAACACCTGACGGTGATGTCGCTGAAAAATCAGTCATTGAAGCCCTTAAAGCAGGCTACCGTCATATTGACACAGCAGCTGTTTATAAAAATGAAGCCTCAGTAGGTCGTGGCATTGCAAATTCAGGAGTCGCACGTGAGGACATCTATGTGACAACAAAAGTTTGGAATGACAAAACGACTTATGAAGAAACCTTGGCAGCCATTGATGAAAGCCTTGCTAAGCTTGGTTTAGACTATGTTGATTTGTTCCTAATCCATTGGTCAAATCCTGCACCAATCCGAGAAACAATCGGCTATGAAAAAAGAAACGCAGAAGTTTGGCGTGCCTTGGAAGCCGGCGTTGCAGCAGGCAAAATCAAGTCTATCGGTGTCTCAAACTTCCGACCACACCATATTGATGCACTTTTAAAAACAGCGAAAATCGGACCAGTCGTCAACCAACTTTACGTGAACCCAAGTGACCAGCAAGAAGAAGTTGTCGCTTACAACAAAGCGCACAACATCTTGACACAGGCCTACTCACCACTCGGAACAGGCGAAGTATTGACAGTACCAGCCTTGGTCGAAATCGCTGAAAAACATGGTAAATCACCAGCGCAAGTCGCGCTGAAATGGTCACTACAAAAAGGTTACCTACCCTTACCAAAATCAGTGACACCAACCCGTATCATTGAAAATGGTGAATTGTTTGACTTTGAATTATCGGTTGAAGATATCGCAACGATTGATACCCTCCACGGTGCCACACGTATGACGAGTGACCCGGATCAAACAAACTTCTAAAATGAGATTGTTTTAAGACTCTTAATCGTGTAAGTGCGGTTAAGAGTCTTTTATTATCAAACAACACAAAGTTTTAAACTTGAAAATCTATCAGAATTTGTTATAATAAAATAGAACTCAAGGGAGTAGCAAGCAGTTTTCTGCGCAACTATCGTCATTACGGTCGTGTTTCGGCTCGGTAGTTGCTTAATATGCGAGACTTGTAGCTGTAGCTACAGGTCTCTTTTTTATCTGCTGTGATAGCTTTGCTTACCAGCTAGTCATCTTGAGACCGGAGTTATTGTTAATAATCAGTTAAGCTGAATGATTGATTAAATTTAGTAAGGAGACTACATTGTCAGAAAAAAAATTCTACACGCAATCCCCAGATGAGGTGTTGACAGAGTTGGCGACGACCAAAAAAGGGTTGACATCAACTGAAGCTCAAGAACGTCTTGCCAAATATGGTAAGAATGAATTAGATGCTGGCGAGAAAAAAACATTACTCGCTAAGTTTTTAGAGCAATTTAAAGATTTGATGATTATCATCTTGATTATCGCAGCGATTTTATCTGTGGTGACAAGTGGCGGCGAAGATATCAGTGACGCTATTATTATCATGGCTGTAGTTATCATCAACGCTGTTTTCGGTGTCTACCAAGAAGGTAAAGCGGAAGCTGCAATTGATGCTTTAAAATCAATGTCAACACCATCAGCGCGTGTCCGTCGTGATGGTCACGTTGAGGAAATTTCATCAGACTTGCTTGTACCAGGTGATGTCGTATCACTTGAAGCGGGTGACGTTGTGCCAGCAGATATGCGTTTGCTGGAAGTGAATTCCCTTAAAATTGAAGAAGCAGCCTTAACAGGTGAATCTGTACCAGTCGAAAAAGATTTGGCTGTTGCCGTTGCTGCGGATGCTGGTATCGGTGACCGTGTTAACATGGCCTACCAAAACTCAAATGTGACTTACGGTCGTGGTTTGGGCGTTATCGTCGCAACAGGGATGACAACAGAAGTTGGTAAAATCGCCTCAATGCTGCAAAATGCTGAGGAAACAGATACACCACTCAAACAAAACCTTAACAACTTATCGAAAATCTTGACTTATGCGATTCTCTTGATTGCAGCAGTGACATTTGTGATTGGTGTCTTTGTTCAAGGACATCCACCACTTGAAGAGTTGATGATATCAGTAGCCCTTGCGGTTGCAGCGATTCCAGAAGGTTTGCCAGCAATTGTGACGATCGTCCTTGCGCTTGGTACACAAGTCTTGTCTAAGAAAAATGCCATCGTCCGCAAACTACCAGCGGTTGAGACGCTTGGTTCGACTGAAATTATCGCCTCTGACAAAACTGGTACATTAACCATGAATCAGATGACAGTCGAGAAAGTTTACACTAACGGTCAATTACAAGATGCGACAGATGAGATTTCTTTCGATGATATGACACTTCGCATCATGAACTTTGCTAACGATACTAAGATTTCCCAAGACGGCAAACTCATCGGTGACCCGACAGAGACAGCACTCGTCCAATATGGGATCGACCATAACTATGATTTGCGCAATGTGCTCAAAGCTGAGCCGCGTGTGGCAGAATTACCGTTTGACTCTGACCGTAAACTCATGAGTACCGTCCACAAAATCACGGATGAAGAGTTTCTCGTTGCTGTCAAAGGAGCACCAGACCAGCTCCTCACACGCATTAGCAAGAAAGTTGTTGATGGGCAAGTCGTTGCCATGACACAGGCTGACCGTGATGAGATTCTGACGCTTAATAAATCACTTGCAAAACAAGCCCTTCGGGTCTTGATGATGGCTTATAAATATGAGTCTGCCGTGCCTGAGCTTGAAAGCGAAACCCTTGAAAATGACTTGATTTTCGCTGGTTTGATCGGCATGATCGACCCAGAGCGTAAAGAAGCTGCCGAAGCTGTGCGCGTTGCCAAAGAAGCGGGCATCCGTCCGATCATGATCACCGGTGACCACCAAGATACAGCTGAAGCTATCGCTAAACGTCTGGGCATCATCGACGAAGGTGATACAGAAGACCACGTCTTCACTGGTGCTGAGTTGAACGAGCTCAGCGATGAAGACTTCCAAAAAGTGGTGACACAGTACAGCGTTTATGCGCGCGTGTCGCCAGAGCATAAGGTTCGTATCGTGAAAGCATGGCAGAACGAAGGTAAAGTCGTTGCCATGACCGGTGACGGTGTCAACGATGCACCCGCACTTAAAACGGCGGATATCGGAATTGGTATGGGGATTACCGGAACAGAAGTGTCTAAGGGCGCGTCTGATATGGTGCTTGCTGATGACAACTTTGCGACGATTATCGTTGCCGTTGAAGAAGGTCGTAAAGTCTTCTCAAATATCCAAAAAACAATTCAGTACTTGCTTTCTGCCAATACTGCCGAAGTGTTAACCATCTTCCTTGCGACTTTATTTGGTTGGGATGTCTTGCAGCCAGTTCACTTGCTCTGGATCAACCTTGTAACCGATACTTTCCCAGCGATTGCGCTTGGTGTTGAACCGACTGAACCAGGCATTATGACTCACAAACCACGTGGTCGTAAAGCTAGTTTCTTCTCAGGTGGTGTCTTGTTTGCGACAGTTTATCAAGGTCTCTTGCAAGCAGCGCTCGTCCTCGGTGTTTATGGTGCAGCGATTGCATGGCCTGTCCATTCTGGCGATGCTATGCACGCGGATGCCTTGACAATGGCCTTTGCAACACTTGGTCTAATCCAATTGTTCCATGCCTTTAATGCCAAGTCAGTTTACCAATCTATCCTGACTGTTGGTCCTTTCCGCAGCAAGACCTTTAACTGGTCGATTGTTGTGTCATTTATCTTGCTCGGTGTGACGATCGTCGTGCCAGGATTTAATAAAATCTTCCACGTGACACACTTAGATGCCTACCAATGGGCAATGGTTCTCGTCGGCTCATTTGCCATGATTATCATCGTTGAGATTGTTAAAGCTATCCAACGTGCTATGGGCTTGGATAAATAAACTAGATAAACAAAAATCCTTTGTCTCTTTAAAAGTAGACAAGGATTTTTTTGTCAATTTAATCATATTTCTAGTATGATAGAGGAAGAGATAAAAATAAATCATATTTCATGTAACCAAACTAAGTTTAATTCGTTATATAAGTGAAGAAGGACTTTGAGCGCTTGGATGCGCGTAAGCGTAGGTCAAATGTCAAGATTTCACGTAGAGAATTGTAGAAAGGAGGTCGCAAGTGAATATTAGTCCCTATGAGCAAATTTTAATGAGCTGCGCATCTGAAATTCAGCGCTACTTAATCAAAACCGGAGCGAATCCAGCAGATGCGCAAGACATCGTACAGGACGTCTTCATTAAGCTGATACAGGCTGATATTGTACTTGCCCCCGATAAACTACGCCCTTGGCTCTATCGCGTAGCGCTGAGCCGATTTTATGACCTTTATCGACGCGAAAAGCGTTATCAAGCACTTTTATCCGAACGATTTTATCTGATTTATGGTAATGTCGTTAACTTAGATAACGACAGAAGTTGGCAGCTAGAGCAGGCTTTGCAGACGCTGACAGATTATCAGTTAGGTCTTGTGACCTTGTATTATGAAGATGATAAGTCTGTCAAAGACATCTCAGAGATTTATCAAATTTCTGAGGCAAAGGTCAAGACAGACTTGTATCGCCTGAGACACAAACTCAAACAAGAAATGGAGCAAAATAATGAAGATGAATGAAGACTTTGATAAGATTATCAAAAAAGAAAAAAGAAAAAAAATCGTTAAAACATTCGCAATTTCAGTTGTGACAACGCTTGCCTTACTGTTCATAGGCTATACCGTGAGTAATAGAGGCATGGCCTTGCAATACGAAAAAGCAAAGGAAATGGCCAATATCACAGATATGATTGAGTCTCCTAACTTGATTTCGAGGTCCCAATATTTGAGCAAAACTGGCTGGGTGACTTCTCAGCTGAAAAGTGATCGTTTTAAAAACATTGATGGTTACCTAGTTGCAGCGGCACCACTCGAAATCAATTTTAGCCTGTTTGGAGTTGGCTATGCCAGTGATCAAAACTCACCATTAACAGTTCCGATTACAAAAACAAAAGATATCGGTGCCTTTAGCCGAGAAAATGGCGAAAAACTGCCATTGTTTTTCAATCCCAAACACAAGCAAACCGAAACTGAGCAAGAAGTTAAGACGACACACGAGGCAAGAACTTCATCCGGACTGAAAAATCATGTCGCAGAAGTTGCCATTTCATTTAAGGAGCCGATGACTTATGCTGAAATTCAGGCTAAACTTCCTGATAATTTACTGATTAACTGGTACTGGCTAGGCATGGCGAGTGACCAACTATCAGTCACGGATACCATTGGTAAAGTCATTGGGATTAATGCAGATGAAGCTGGTAAATTAGAAGATGAGTCATTGGAGACATCCTCTTCAAGTAGCTGGTCATCTGCCAACTATCCATCTTTTGTGACTGCCGTAAAAACAGCAGCTGAAAAACGCGGCTATAATGTAGCGGGCATTGATATCTATAAAGATGCCCTAAAACAGGTCGAAAAATATCCAACTTTAAAGACGGCTAAGTTTGCAGGTATTATTGTCAGTGGTCGAACTGAAAATCTAGCCACCTTAGATGATGAACCCTACATATTTGCGACCAATGTCGGCCTTCAAGCTGAAATTCTACCCTATATTGAACCAACAAAATGATCACAAAAGGCTAGGACAAAATGTCCTCAGTCAACGAGAGAGAAAAGTAAACTATTGTGCCTCAACCAGTTTGCTTTTCTCTTTTTTCGTCTAGTTTTGCAGAAAGTCTCTAAATTTTATAAAATAGCAGCATTGTTTTACCAAATTCGTATTCTTTTGGCAAAACAATACGAATTTCGCAAGAAAAACGTCATTTTTTTACCAATTCCGTATTGTTTTGGCAGAACAATACGAATTTGGTATTTGGGTATAGCAGCATTGTTTTTTACCCGATTTCGTCTTATTTCTGATGATTAGTTTGCTTTTTTACAATTTATCGAGAGGTTTTTTTTGATGCTCAAATTAATCAAAATTTTTTAAATAAAATATTTGACCTTTGTTGACCAAAGCGTTATAATATGATTTAGAGATAGAAAATCTCTAGAATTTACTTCTGAAGAAGGAGAACAAAAGACAATGAATATTGAAAAAATGACAACAACTTTACAACAAGCTTTGGCTGAGGCGCAAAAAATCGCGCAAGTTCGCCAACATCAAAATATAGAAATCGCACATCTTTGGAAATTCATGATTCAGCCTGGGCAGTTTGCGCATGACTTTTATCAAGACTTAGGTTTAGATTTAGCAGGTTTTGAGGCGGAAATTGATCAGGAACTAGATAAAATTTCAGTCGTGACTGGTAGCAATGTTGCTTATGGTCAGAATTTGAGTCAAAATCTATTTAACTTATTTAGTCAGGCTGAAAAGCTGGCTGAATCTCTAAAAGATGAGTTTCTATCCACTGAGACGGTACTGTTAGCACTGTTTTCGCAAAGCCATAATCCATTAACCAAGTATTTGAAAGACCATGGTATTACGGAGAAGATGGTTAAGGAAAAAATCGAGAGTATGAGAGGGGGAAGTTCGGTGACAAGTCAAAATCAAGAAGAACAATATGAAGCGCTGAAGAAATATGGCGAGGATTTGGTTGAGAAGGTTCGCACGGGTAAGATGGACCCAGTGATTGGGCGTGATGAGGAAGTGCGAGATGTTGTGCGGATTTTGTCGCGCAAGACGAAAAATAACCCGGTTTTAATTGGTGAGCCTGGTGTCGGTAAAACGGCGATTGTTGAAGGTTTGGCGCAACGGATCGTGAAGAAGGATGTGCCAACGAATCTGCAAGATAAGACGATTTTTAGCTTGGATATGGGTGCGCTGATTGCGGGTGCTAAGTTCCGAGGTGAGTTTGAAGAACGGCTCAAGGCTGTTTTAAATGAGATTAAGAAGTCTGATGGTCGGATTATTCTCTTTATTGATGAGATTCACACGATTGTTGGTGCGGGTAAAACGGAAGGTTCAATGGATGCAGGTAATCTGTTGAAACCGATGTTGGCGCGTGGTGAGTTGCACTTGATTGGTGCGACGACTTTGGATGAATATCGCCAAAATTTCGAGAAAGACAAGGCTTTGGAGCGTCGTTTCCAAAAAGTGTTGGTACAAGAGCCAACGGTTGAGGATACGATTTCTATCCTACGTGGTTTGAAAGATCGTTTTGAAGTGCACCATGGTGTGAAGATTCACGATAATGCCTTGATTGCTGCGGCAACCTTGTCAAATCGCTACATTACAGATCGTTATTTGCCTGATAAAGCAATTGACCTTGTTGATGAAGCGAGTGCAACGATTCGGGTTGAGATGAATTCTTCTCCAACTGAGTTGGATCAAATTACGCGTAAACTGATGCAGCTTGAAATTGAAGAAGAAGCCTTGAAGAAGGAAACAGACGATGGCTCTAAGAAACGTTTGGCGATTCTACAAGAAGAGCTTGCCAATACGCGTGAAACAGCTAATGCCTTGAAGATGCGTTGGGAAACAGAAAAAGAGGCAGTAGAAGCGATTCATGCTAAACGTGCTGAGTTAGAGCAAGCTCGTTTTGATTTAGAAAATGCTGAAAATGAGTACAATCTAGAGCAGGCTGCTGTTCTGCGTCATGGTACAATTCCAAAACTGGAAAAAGAAGTGGCTGATTTGGAAGATGCCCAAGAGGCAGATGCCGGTACTCATCTGGTTCAAGAATCGGTGACAGATCAAGAAATTGCGGAAGTGATTGGTCGCTTGACTGGGATTCCTGTGACTAAACTGGTTGAAGGCGAAAAAGAAAAACTCTTGCATCTAGCAGATACCTTACACCAACGTGTGGTAGGGCAAGATGAGGCGGTTAACGCAGTTTCTGATGCCATTATCCGTAGTCGTGCCGGTCTGCAAGACCCTAATAAACCGCTTGGTAGCTTTCTATTTCTTGGACCGACTGGTGTCGGTAAAACTGAATTGGCTAAAAGCTTAGCCGAAGACCTCTTCGATTCAGAAAACCACATGGTGCGGATTGACATGAGTGAGTACATGGAAAAACATAGTGTCTCACGTTTGGTTGGTGCACCTCCAGGATATGTTGGTTATGACGAAGGCGGTCAGTTGACTGAGGCTGTACGTCGTAATCCGTACACGATCGTCCTGCTTGATGAGATCGAAAAAGCGCATCCTGATGTCTTTAACATCCTACTCCAAGTGCTTGACGACGGTCGTTTGACAGATTCTAAGGGTGTTGTTGTTGACTTCAAGAACACCGTCTTGATTATGACATCAAACATTGGCTCACGGACGCTGTTGGATGGGATTAAAGATGATGGCACTCTTGACAATACGACGAAAGAAGCAGTCTTGGATGAGCTTAAAGGGCACTTCAAACCTGAGTTCCTTAATCGGATTGATGATACTGTTGTCTTCACGCCGTTGACCTTGTCTGTCGTGAAACAAATTATCGATAAAATCGTGGCGCAGCTTACAGAACGCTTGTCGCATCAAGATATTAATTTAGAGCTAACAACAGATGCCCTTGATTGGATTGCCAAAAATGCGTATGAACCCGAGTACGGGGCACGACCAATTAAACGGTTTATGACGAAACATCTTGAAACACCACTTGCGAAAGCACTTGTATCTGGTAAAGTCTTACCAAACTCAGTGGTTTTAGTTGGTTTGAAAGATGATGCGTTAGTTTTTGATATGAAGTAAATAATTTCGAAATCTCGCTTGATGCGAGATTTTTTGTTGCCTACAATCCACACATAACGTTATAAATTTTTGAAAATATAATTTAAAAACAGTATAATTGAATAGAAAACGCTCACGTCGTTCAAACACCCTGAGGGGAGGGGCTTGACAAATAAAGGGAGGGTTAATGGCAAAAGAAGTTATGACGGATGAAATTTCTGCTATACGGAAAACTTTTAAAGGGTTACGAAAAGCAAGAGGCTACACACAAGCTGATATTAGTGATGAAATTGTATCGAAATCTCTTATCTCTAAATTTGAAAATGGGACAAGTATGTTAGCAGCTGATAAATTATTACATGTTATTGCTAAACTTAACATGACACCGAATGAATTTGTCAATGTTTTGAATGATTATCAGCCAGACCGTATGCAAAAACTATACAATACTTTAAATCAAATCCGCTTTTCTGGTCTACAAGGTGTGAAACGGTCAGAAAAGTTGATTATTGAGGAAACGACTGATAAGTTTGAAATTCTATCTAATATCATGATTAAGAGTGTTTTGCAGGATGTGACAGAAAAGCAATACGTTTCCCTCGTTGAAAGAAATATCGTTGGCGACTATTTGAATGGGTTAGATAATTGGACAGAATTTGAGGTTAAGCTGCTTTATTATGCTTGTCCGATTTTGGATAGGGGAGATTTTAAGTGGTTTGGTGAATTGCTTTTAGAGAGAACTAAGCATTTTTATTCTGGTAGTTTAAAAAACTTGTTTGTAGGAACTTTAATGAACTTGTATGATGGCGTACTTGAATATCAAGAATTAGATGATGCCGTATTTTTTAGAGATAAAATTTCTCAATTTGATTTTGGAGGTGATTTAATTGCGATTGTCAACTTCCAAATGTTAACTGATTTGCATGACTATATAGAAAATCCAACAAAAGAAAACCTTATCAAGGCAGAGAACTACCTAGATAAGGTTGATGCATTAGGGGGAGAACTAAAAGTAATTATCGAGTATTCAAGAACTCGACTTAAAGGTTTAAAATTAGCCAAACATCCAAATACTCAATGTAGTCAAAAGTAAATTTATTATTTTTATGCCTACTCCCTCTTATACGATACTGGATACTTGAATCTTTGTGTTGAAGAAAAGTTGAAAATATTCCTTTTATTAGAACTATTTTTAAAAAGTGGAAGATTTTCAACTTTTTAAAGATATCAATTTTCTGTGGTAGAATTTTATTTATAGTTTGTCTAGGATTAAAATGAACTATTTATAGGTATTTCTGAATAAATTTTAGTAGCAGTTGGAAATTTGGGCATGGAAACTTGACGCAAAGTATTCAAGTCTGGTTGCCTTTTATATCAGTATTTTATTATTGTGTACACTCTTGATAGGCGTTGGCTGTTACAAGACACTTAAATAAAAGTATGTCTGTAATTCATTCGCAAAAGTCTATTATTTTCATGCCTTTAAAGAATGCAATCAAACATTAAGATTAAGGAGTTCGACTTTGAAAAAAAAGATAATCATAGGTAGTGTTATACTTTTGCCTATTCTATTATTTTTAATGTATGTGACATACCAAACGTTTGATTACAGACTTTCAAAATATAATGGTAAAGGAAGTTTGATTCAAACTTATACATCACCAGATAAAAAACATCAGGCAAATATTTATACTTGGTCTGAGGGTGGCGCAACAGTTGGTTATTCAATTCGTGTTGGTATAACATCAAAAGATAAAAAATTTAAAGATGAAACAGTTTTTTGGCAATATAAAAATATAAAAAATGATTTTAAATGGCTTTCTGATACAAAATTTGAATTACAGGGAAAGAAGGTTGATATTTTTGATACTAAAACTTGGTATAATTGGAAACGTGACAATTAAATAAAGAATAGTTCAAGAAGTTGGAGTCTTGGGAGTAAGAAGATAAAAATCGAGTAACGGGTGTAGAACTGAATTGTTGAAAATTTTCGACTAAATAGCTAGGGAGACAAACATGAATAAAACAACTAAAAGTATATTTGCTATCGTATTAATCATATTGGGTATCTTATCAATTATCGCGACCTCACTTAATCTTCAAGTAACTATGGGGGATACAGAGGCATTTTTAGCGGGTCAAGTCGCTTTACCAGTGCCACCGATTTTGACATGGGGACTAAACTTAGTGCAGATAATTGGTTTTCTTTATCTTGTGTTTAGTGAAAAATTCAAGAAAACGAATCTATTTTGGATTTTACTACTTCCGGTAGGTTGTATTGTCCTTGGAACGCGTCAACTCTTAAGATTAAACAAAAGTGAATTTGATTGAGGTATAGAAATGAAAAAATTCTACAAGAAACATCCACTGATTGTCATTTTAACAAGTGTGATAGCAGCAATTATCATTGGAACGATTGGCTTGTCTGCCTTGTTACTACCGAAACAAAAAACGAGCAAGCAGGATAGTTATGTGCTTTATACGGTAAAGCTAGAGGCTGACAATATTTTCAAGGGCAATGTGACGGCAAAAACGTCGACTGATTATCGAGAAGATATGTCGCTTGGCGAACTTTCCCAAGTCAATGTTTCAGACGGTCAGGAAGTAAAGGCTGGTGATGTTTTATTGACATATACTAAGTCATCTGACGACTTATCAAGCCAAGAATTTGCAATCCAAAGTGCTGAGAATGATTTGGCAAATGCCCAGGCAGATGTGGTGGAAACAGAAAATAAAGATGCTAAGTTGCGCAAGAAATATGATAAAGCCAAAGAGAATAGAAGAAAAAGAGGGGATCAATACACAAATTGAGAGCAATAACGAGGCTTGGAAAGCAGCGCAACGCTCGGTGACGGCTGCTACACTTGCGCGCGACCAAGCACAAGCAAGTTTAGCAAGTCAAAAGGATAAGCAAACTGCCACGGTGACCGCTAAAACGGATGGTCTTGTGATCATGGGGACGAAGTCTGAGACGTCGCCTTTACTGAGTGTTGTGAGTCGGGAGACACTGGTCAATGGTAAGACGTCGGAATATGATTACGACAAGCTCAAGGTGAACGATGTGGTAAGTGTTGAGACGGTTGACTTGTCGAAAAAAGTGACGGGTAAAATCTCTTATATTTCCCCAGTTCCAGATAAAGCAACATCTGAAACCTCATCTAGTCAATACAATTTTAAGGTTGTTTTAGATGAGCCGTTACAAAATGGCTATACGGTTCAGATTCATCGTCCAAATGAAACACTTTATATTCCGAAAACATCCGTGAAAAATGGTCAAGTTTACCTGAAAAGTGGTAAAAAATTTAACAGGGTGGCAGTCGAAACTAAGGAGTCGGGTAGTCGATTGCAAGTCATATCTGGTTTAAATTCGGGCGATAAAATTATCGAGGAGGCAGCAGCTTATGTTGATATGCCTTGAAAATATCACAAAAACTTATGAGCTTGCCAAACAAGAAGTTACTGTTTTAAACGATGTCTCTCTCAATATTTTTGAGGGTGATTTTGTTGGTATTATGGGGCGAAGTGGTTCTGGAAAGTCGACTTTGGTTAATCTGATTGGTTTTTTGGATAAGAAATTTAAAGGGACTTACTATTTTGAAGATAAGTTAGTTGAGCAGTATACAGACGATGACTTATCTAAAATCAGAAATGAAAATGTTGGCTTTGTTTTTCAAAATTTTGGCTTGATTGAAAATATGACAGTTGGGCAAAATGTTGAATTGCCTTTATTATACGCTGGTATTTCTAATCAGGAAAAAACACGTCTTGTCGCGGAGAGTTTGGAAAAAGTGGGCTTGGCTGACTTTGTAGGCCAGTCTGTTAAACTTTTATCGGGTGGTCAAAGGCAACGGGTGGCTATTGCGCGTGCCATTGTTAATTCTCCTAAATTTATCATTGCAGATGAGCCGACGGGTGCGCTTGATAGCAAAACATCTGTTGATATTATGCAGTTGTTTACAGATTTGAATACGACTAGTGGTGTGACGATTATTTTGGTGACACATGATCCCAATTTGATGGCACATTGTAATCGTGAAATTAGAGTGTCTGATGGCGAGGTGGTCCTATGAACTTGCGTGCCGTTATCAAAAATGCTTATCAAGCCCTTCGTCAAAATACCAGACGCAGTATTTTAACGATGCTTGGTATTGTCATTGGTATTGCCAGTATCATCACGATTTTATCGTTAGGACGTGGGTTTGAAACTTACACGGTAAAAAATCTGACTGCTACAAATGAAAAAAATGTAGCGGTCGATATTGTTTTTTCGCCGTCGGATTATGAACAGTTTGAATCAAATAAAATGCGCTACTTTTCTGATGAAGACTTGAAATTTATAGGTCAGATTGAGGGCGTAGAGAAGGTTGCCTATGTCAAAGCTGACGACAAGTTTTTACGTATAGATTTACAGGCAGCAGATAAAAAAATCAGTAAGAATTTAGGCTTTGTAGCTGGTGATAAAGACGCTATCGAGGTGGGGCGCACGATTAGTCGTGATGATATTGAAACGCATCAAAAGGTCGCAATTATCAGTCGTGATACGGCAAAAGATGTCAATCCAGATGTGAATAAGGTATTAGGTACAGGGATTGACATAAAAGGGGAGCTGTATCAAATTGTTGGCATTTATAAAGGAGGGACGGCTAATTTGTTTGATATGACACCTGATGTCAAAATTCCCAAGACAACCTACCAGTACTATGCGAATAGCGAAGGGAATCCCACACAAATAAAAGTTACAATTGCTAATGATTATAAACCCAGTAAGGTTACGCAGAAAGTGATTAAAAAACTGGAAAAAGTAGGCATCAGTCGTAATTTTGGTGAGTATTCAACTTTTGATATGAGTTCTCTGACAGACGGTATTGGTAAAGTATTGAAGATGTTGACCTTCTTTATCTCAGGAATAGCTGGCATTTCACTCTTCATTGCAGGTGTTGGCGTTATGAATATGATGTATACATCAGTTTCTGAACGTGTCAAAGAAATTGGCGTTCGCCGAAGTGTTGGCGCTAAAAGACGTGACATTCGAAATCAATTTTTGGTTGAAGGCTTGATGCTAACAATGTCAGCTGGTGTGATTGGTTATATCATCGGTTATTTGGTTGCGCTTGTCATATCAATCTTCTTGCCATTTAAAGTATCTCCAGATTTATTTACAATTTCCCTAACTCTAATCATAACGATTGCCATTGGTCTGGTCTTTTCAATCACCCCAGCCAACATGGCAGCGCGAAAAGATTTGGTGGAGATTTTAAGGTAGCATTACAAAAAAATAGGTCGTTTGACTTATTTTTTTGTGGTCAATAAGTCGAGAATAGGGCAATCTATTGGCTGAATAGGATGAAATAATCAAATGTTAGGTAAATTCTTGACATCCTATATATAGTGCGTTAAGGTCTTAAATCTTTATATAAGACACAATATATTGTGATTCTGTGTTTACAAATTACCCAATGAGTGGTAGAATATATTTAAAATCACTTTAGAAATGAGATGTATGTTATGATGGTTTGGGAAAAAACAGAGGTAGTCGACAATACGATGGAAGTTGTTAAGCGTGATGGTCGCCATTTAAATTTTGAGCCGGAAAAAATTTATGATGCCTTGAGAAAAGCCTCTGATGAAGTTTTTCCTATGTCACCGGTTCAAGAAGTGAAATTAGAACATTTGACGGATAAAATCGTTGCGACAATTTTTGACCGTTTTGATAACAATATCAAAATTTATGAAATTCAAAATATCGTCGAGCACGTTTTGTTGGATGCTAATGAGTACAAATTAGCAGAAGTCTATATTAATTATCGGACAAAACGCGATTTTGAGCGCTCGCAAGCGACAGATATCAATTTCACGATTGACAAATTGATTAATAAAGAACAGTCTGTTGTCAATGAAAATGCCAACAAAGACAGTGACGTTTTCAATACACAACGTGACTTGACGGCAGGTATCGTTGGCAAATCGATTGGTTTGAAAATGTTGCCGGCGCACGTTGCAAATGCCCACCAAAAAGGTGATATCCATTTCCACGATTTGGATTATCAACCCTATGCACCGATGACCAACTGTTGTCTTGTCGATGTCAAAGGGATGCTCCGCGACGGTTTTAAACTTGGTAATGCTGTCATCGACAGTCCTAAATCAATTCAAACAGCAGCAGCACAAATCTCGCAAATCATTGCCAATGTTGCCTCAAGCCAATATGGTGGCACATCTGTCAACCGGATCGATGAAGTGCTTGCACCTTATGCTGAGCTCAACTACGCCAAACACATGAAGGACGCCGAAGAGTGGGTAGCAGCTGAAAAACGTGAAGACTACGCGCGTGCAAAAACGGCAAAAGACATCTATGATGCCATGCAAAGTCTGGAGTACGAGATCAACACCTTGTTCACGTCCAATGGTCAAACGCCATTTACAACGTTTGGTTTCGGTCTAGGCGAGGATTGGTATGCGCGTGAAATTCAGAAAGCAATTCTTCAAAACCGCATTAAAGGTCTGGGTAAAGAAGGGCGTACAGCTATCTTCCCTAAACTTGTTTTTACCATTAAACGTGGTTTGAATTTGAATGCTGAAGACCCCAACTATGACATTAAAGAATTAGCAGCCGAATGTGCGACAAAACGCATGTATCCAGACATTGTCAGCTACGATAAAATAGTTGAACTAACAGGCTCATTCAAAGCGCCAATGGGTTGCCGCAGTTTCTTGCAAGGTTGGCAAGATGAAAACGGTCAAGATGTCGTGGATGGTCGGATGAACTTAGGCGTTGTGACGCTTAATTTACCACGTATTGCCCTTGAATCTAAAGGTGATAAAGATAAATTCTGGCAAATTTTCTTTGAGCGGATGGCAGTTATGAAAGACGCGCTTGTTTACCGTGTGGAACGCGTAAAAGAAGCAACGCCTGCCAATGCGCCAATCCTTTATGAAAACGGTGCTTTTGGTAAACGCCTTAGCAGAACAGACTCTGTCAATGAATTGTTCAAAAATCGTCGTGCGACGGTTTCTGCCGGCTATATTGGGTTATATGAAGTCGCAACTGCTTTTTATGGTGGCGAATGGGAATCTAATCCTGAAGCTAAGGCATTTACGCTCGATATTTTGCGTGAAATGAAAAAAGCAGCAGGTGAATGGTCTGACGAATACGACTACCACTTCTCAATTTATTCAACACCTTCTGAAAGTTTGACTGACCGTTTCTGTCGCCTAGATACAGAAAAATTCGGTGAGATTAAAGATATCACAGATAAAGAATACTATACCAATTCATTCCATTATGATGTCCGTAAAAATCCAACACCATTTGAGAAATTAGACTTTGAAAAAGACTATCCAGTCTATGCTAGCGGTGGTTTCATTCACTATTGTGAATATCCAGTCCTCCAACAAAATCCAAAAGCCTTGGAGGCTGTTTGGGATTACGCCTATGACCGTGTTGGCTATCTTGGTACAAATACACCGATTGACCACTGTTACGAATGTAACTTTGAAGGCGACTTCACACCAACTGAACGAGGGTTCCAATGTCCAAATTGTGGCAATAGCGACCCTAAAACAGTTGATGTTGTCAAACGGACGTGTGGTTATCTCGGTAACCCACAAGCGCGCCCAATGGTCAACGGCCGTCATAAAGAAATCGCATCACGTGTGAAACATATGAATGGTTCAGTCGGTCATTTGTCAAATGGCGATGATTTGGAAAGTGTCGAAATTGACTCAGCTAAGTCTCGTTTCTTTCAAAAATAAAATTTAAAAACGGCAAAATACCGTTCAAAAAGCGATAAAAGAACTAGAGGAACAAGGCAAAACAGATTTATTGTAAAAGAGGCCCTTGATTCACGATATTTCAAATGCGTCTATTTAAAGTTCAAAATGAAGAAAAGCCGACAAGTTCGGCTTTTTTTGGTATAATGTTGTCATGCAGAAAATTCTGGAAATAAAAAATTTAACTTATCAATACGAAGAATCTAACGATATTTACGCCGTAAATGACGTTTCTTTTGACGTTGTTCGTGGTGAGTGGGTGTCGATTATTGGACGAAATGGTTCTGGTAAGTCGACAACGGCAAGGTTAATAGATGGTCTGATGGCGGCAGCCTCAGGTGAGATTATCATTGATGGGCAAACCTTAACGGCAGAAAATGTTTGGGAGTTGCGCCAAAAGGTCGGTATGGTCTTTCAAAATCCTGATAATCAATTTGTCGGCTCAACTGTTGAGGATGATGTCGCTTTTGGGATGGAGAATCATGGTGTGCCACGTGAGGAAATGTTGACACGGGTACAAGCTGCACTTGAACGTGTCAATATGGCAGACTTCAAAACGAAGGAACCCGCTCGTCTGTCTGGTGGTCAAAAACAACGAGTTGCCATTGCAGGTATCGTTGCTTTGCATCCTGACATCATTATCCTTGATGAGGCGACGTCCATGCTAGACCCTAAGGGCAGACTGGAAATTATCCAAGTCGTCAGAGAAATCAAGGAGCAGTATGGTTTGACGGTGATTTCGATTACGCATGATTTAGATGAGGCGAGTCTTTCTGATAAAATTATCGTCATGAAGGATGGGAAGATTGAACAGATTGCGACACCGGATGTCTTGTTTTTGAATGATAATCTGGTCGATATTGGTTTGGATGTGCCTTTTTCAGCCAATGTTGCAAGAGAGCTGCGCCAAAATGGGTTGCAGATTCCCGAAAAATATTATGCAGAAAGCGAGCTGGCTGTTTTTTTATGGCAATCTCTTTTGACAAAGTAAACTACACTTATCAGCCCAATACACCTTTCGAGAGTCGGGCGCTGTTTGATATTGACTTGGATGTGGCAGATGGTAGTTTCACGGCACTGGTGGGGCATACTGGTTCGGGTAAATCTACTTTATTGCAGCATTTAAATGCGCTTTTACTACCGACTTCAGGGACTGTTACGGTCGGTGAAACGGTCATCAAGCCTGGCAGCAAGGCAAAGGCTGTCAAACCTGTTCGTCAAAAAGTTGGCGTTGTTTTTCAGTTTCCTGAGACGCAGTTATTTGACGAAACAGTTTTAAAAGACGTTGCTTTTGGTCCGCAAAACTTTGGCGTATCTAAAGAAGATGCTCAAGCTATTGCGCGCGAGAAGTTGAACCTAGTCGGGATTTCAGATGAACTATTTGAGCGGTCACCGTTTGAGCTTTCTGGTGGTCAGATGCGCCGTGTGGCGATTGCTGGTATCCTAGCGATGAACCCAAGTGTTCTTGTTTTGGATGAGCCGACTGCTGGTCTTGACCCTAAAGCACGAATTGATATGATGCGTTTGTTTGAAACGATTCATGCCTCTGGTGTGACGACAATTTTGGTAACGCATCTCATGGATGATGTCGCAGATTACGCCGATACCATGTACGTTCTGGAAAAAGGTCGCATCGTTAAATCGGGAAAACCGCAAGACTTGTTTCAGGATGTCGATTTCATGACGGCACATCAGCTCGGTGTACCTAAAGCGACTCGCTTTGCGTTACTTTTACGAGAGCGCGGTCAGTATTTTGAGCACTTGCCGATTACACGTGCGGCGCTTGTTGAGATGATTACGGAGGCGGCAAATCATGGATAAACTGATTATTGGTCGCTACATTCCCGGGTCTTCAATCATTCATCGTCTGGACCCACGCAGTAAACTGCTCGCGATGTTTGCCTTTGTTTTCATCATCTTTCTGGCAAATGATGCTATCGGCTATGGTATTCTGACCGTTTTTACCTTTCTTGGTGTCGCTTTGAGTCGGATTAAACTATCCTATTTCCTCAAAGGTTTACGGCCGATGTTGGGCTTGATTTTGTTTACGGTCATTTTCCAAATGTTTTTCACAACAGGTGGAGAAGCCCTTTTTCAAATCTGGTTTTTAAAAATCACGTCTTACTCGCTGCAAAATGCCTTTTTCATCTTCATGCGGTTTGTCTTGATTATCTTCATGTCAACGCTGTTGACGCTGACGACGCCACCTCTGACTTTGGCTGATGGGATTGAAACGGGGCTTGCACCCTTGAAAAAAATCAAGGTGCCTGTTCATGAAATTGGACTCATGTTATCGATTTCTTTACGATTCATTCCGACGTTAATGGATGATACCACGATGATTATGAATGCTCAAAAATCACGGGGAATGGACTTTGGTGAAGGTAACCTGGTTCAAAAAGTCAAATCGGTCATTCCGATTTTGATTCCGCTGTTCGTCTCAAGTTTTAGACGGGCAGATGATTTAGCCATTGCCATGGAAAGTCGTGGCTATCAAGGGGGAGAAGGACGTAGTAAATACCGAGTCCTCAAATGGCAGCGTTCAGATACCTTGCTGTTGCTCAGTTTGGTTATCGTTACTGCTATTCTGGTCGCATGGAACATGTTGAAATAAGAAAAGAAACAATAGATCCTACTACACACACTTACAAGGGAGAAAACAATGACGAACAAAATGACAGCACAAGAAATTATCCAATTTATCGGTAACGCTGAGAAAAAAACAGCGGTGAAAGTGACGTTTGAGGGAGAGTTGGCGGGTGCTATGCCTGAATCGGTCATCCAACTTGGCAATGTTTTGTTTGGTGACTGGGCGGAAATTGCGCCGCTTTTGGTTAACTTGACTGAAAACAAAGATTATGTCGTTGAGCAAGATGGTCGTAACTCGGCAGTGCCTTTGCTTGATAAGCGTGAGATCAATGCGCGGATTGAGCCAGGTGCTGTGATTCGTGACCAAGTTGAAATCGGCGATAATGCCGTAATCATGATGGGTGCAGTGATTAATATTGGCGCTGAAATCGGTGCGGGGACGATGATTGACATGGGTGCGATTTTAGGTGGTCGTGCGATTGTCGGTGAGAACTCGCATATCGGTGCGGGTGCTGTTCTTGCGGGTGTGATTGAGCCTGCAAGTGCCGAACCAGTTCGTGTGGGGGACAACGTCTTAGTCGGTGCTAACGCCGTGGTCATTGAAGGCGTTCAAGTCGGCAATGGTTCTGTTGTTGCAGCGGGTGCTATCGTCACACAAGATGTCCCTGAAAATGTTGTCGTGGCAGGCGTTCCTGCACGTGTAATTAAAGAAATTGATGAGAAGACCAAGCAAAAAACAGCACTTGAAGATGCACTGAGAACTTTGTAATCAAAGGTGATATGGGTATGGATAAGGATAGTAAGCTGAATCTGCAAGTCACTGCTGTCATTTGGGGTGTTGGCTTAGTTTTGTTGTTACTCGGTCTGATTTTTAAAAGAAAAATGTTATGGGTAGGTTTGCTAGCCTTTGCAGGTTTTGCTTTGACGGTTGCCTTAATCTATGCATTAGTTCAGACTTTGCGACATAAAGGAACCTTTAGGAAGAATTTTCTCAAGGCTTTGTCAACCCTAAGCGCAGAAATTTTATTGAATGGTTGGTGAGAAACGATGTTAGATTTGATTAAAATTCGCAGGGAGTTGCATCAGATTCCTGAAATTGGTTTGGAAGAATTTGAAACACATGCCTATCTCATGGTACAAATCCGTGAGTTGACAGCAGATAAAGCCTTTGTTGACATCAAAACTTGGCAGACAGGTATTGTCGTTAAGCTCAATGGTTTCGCCCCTGACAAGACGATTGCTTGGCGGACAGATATTGACGGCTTACCAATTATTGAAGATACGGGACTGACTTTCGCCTCTCGCCATGAAGGTCGGATGCACGCTTGCGGTCATGACATGCACATGACTTTAGCACTTGGTGTTTTGGAAGCTATGCTTGCAAGTCAACCCAAAAACAATCTGATTTTCCTTTTCCAACCAGCTGAAGAAAATGAAGCGGGTGGCATGCTCATGTATGAAGCTGGTGTATTTGATGGCGACTGGTTACCAGATGAATTTTATGGTCTTCATGTTAGACCGGACCTCAAAGTCGGTGATATTGCGACCAATACACATACCTTGTTTGCAGGGACTTGTGAAGTTAAGATTCACTTCAAAGGAACGGGTGGGCATGCTGCCTTTCCGCACCATGCTAATGATGCCTTGGTTGCTGCAAGTTATTTCATCACACAAGTTCAGACCATTGTGAGTCGAAATGTTGACCCGATTGAAGGGGCAGTGGTAACCTTTGGTAGCCTTCATGCTGGCACAACAAATAATGTGATTGCAGAGATGGCTTTTCTTCATGGGACGATTCGGACCTTAACTCAGGAAATGAATCAGCTGACACAAAAAAGAATCAGAGCGATTGCAGAAGGTGTTGCCCTGAGCTTTGGTCTGGCAGTTGACATTGAGCTGAAACAAGGCGGCTATCTACCAGTTGAAAATAATCCTGACTTGGCGCAGGACTTGATGACTTTCTTTGATGCGCGAGATGGCGTGAATTTGATTGATATTGCGCCAACCATGACAGGAGAGGACTTTGGTTATATCTTATCCAAAATACCAGGCGTCATGTTCTGGTTAGGAATTGAAACGCCTTATGCGCTACACCACCCTAAAATGTCGCCTGATGAAGGGGCACTTGCCTTTGGGGTAGAACAAATTTCAGCATTTTTGAAATCAAAAGCCCTTTAAAAAAGAGGCGATGACTGATTTTCGATGTAAAACGGAATCAGTCATCATCTCTTTTTGTATAGCTTGGAGTGAATGGTTAAGTATAGCGGGCTTGAACGCCATAAAAAATACCATTTTCGTATTGTTTACCAGAAAGCATACGAAAATGGTAAAAAAATGATGTTTGATGTGCGAAATCGGTATTCTTTTGCCAAAACAATACCAAATTGGTCAAACAGTGAGGCTATTGAAAAAGTCTATTTTTTTGAAAATTTCTAAAAATGAACCGCGTGGCTGAGCAATTCTTGAACTCGCTTTTCGATAATTTCCTATTTTCAGCAGCCTCCAAACAGTGTTGATTTCGTTTGAAATCGGTATGCTTTCCGAGAGACAATACAAAATGAGCAAAAGTGACCGGTCGTCCGGTCACTTCTTTTCAATACCGCTTTCGATTACGAGAGGTTGGAATGCCCAGGGCATCCCGATATTTGACGACGGTTCGGCGTGAGATGTCAAAGCCAGCTAGTTTGAGTTGGTCAACAATTTTCTGATCTGACAAGGGTGCTTGTTTATTTTCGGTTGCGATAATCCGTTGAAGTTCTGATTTGATTGCGGTATTGGCAATCACTTCGCCATTTACCTCGCCATTTTTCTGCAGAACCCCTTGTGGGAAAAAGTGTTTTAATTTATAAATGCCCCAAGGCGTGCGCATGTATTTTTGATTGACCGCTCGACTGATGGTTGATTCGTGTAGGTCTAAACTTTGGGCAACTTCCTTTAAGGTGAGCGGTTTAAGCGGGTGACGGTCATCTAAGAAAAAGTCAGACTGGTGCCGTAAAATTTCCTGACCGACCCGAAGAATGGTTTCCCCACGATTTTCAACAGTTGTCTTTAACCAATCAAACTCAGCTTTTCGGTCTTTGAGATAGGCCTGTAATTCAACATCCTCTATATCTTTGTAGCGATTGTAGTACTTGTCTTGGAAAGTAATCTGTGGTTGACCTGCCTTGGTTGACTGGATGTCAAGATGTTGCTCGCTAACCGTTACCTCTAAATCTGGTTTGATATATTGGGCGAGTGTTTGAGCGTAAGCCGCGCCTGGCCGAGGTGTCAGGGTTGGGATATAGTCGAAAACGGCTTGTATCTCAGGAAAGCTAACCGCGTATTTTTGACTAATCCCCTCCCATTGTCGATTGACCAAATCATCAAAGCTTTCTTCTAAGAGCAAATATGCAATATCAGGTGCAGCATGGTCACGTTCGGTTTGGAGCATCAGACATTCCTGCAAGTTTCGTGCCCCGATACCGGCTGGTTCTAACTGTTGCAATAGTGTCAAGGCGTCAAGCAGTTGGATCTCAGTCGCGCCTGTTTTTGTTGCAGCAGCATCAAGAGAGAGTGTTAGGTAACCATTGGCATCTATGTATTCAACTAAAAAAAGTAAGAGTGTCCGTAAGAAAGTATCGCGATAGTTGAGGTGAATTTGAGCCAAAACATGTTCATAGAGAGATACTTTCTCTGCTGGTAATTGTTCCAGAAAAGCTTGGTGCCGATCCTCCGATGCTTGATTTAAGCCACGGTTGATTTGTGGGGGCTCAAAAGAATCTGAACTATTACTCACTGAAATGAGTGGATTATCAAGAGATTGCTCCCGCAAATAATCTCTTAGATCGTTTGTGCTAAAGTGCAGAATTTGAATAGCCTGTTGCATGGTTTGTGTCATAGCAAGCTTTTGTTGCTGTGTTTGACTTTGCTTCAAGTTAATGGATGGTTTTTGTGACATGGCTATTCTCTTTCTCAAAATATCTTTAGATTCATTATACACAAAAAATTGGCAATGTTTCATAAAATTAAAAAAATTAAGTTATAATAAACCTATAACGAAGCGAAGTGAAAGGAAATTAGATGCTTAGAATCGATAAAGTTTATCAGGCCTTAAGTCAGTTATGGGCGAATAGAAGCGTGACTGACTTGCAGGACATGCAAGGGACGACGGCGCTTGAATTGGCGAATTTACTAGGGATTAGTCGAGCAAATACCAGTTTGGAGTTGAATAAATTGGTCCGTGATGGCCGTGCTATCAAGGTAACGACTTATCCAGTTCGCTTTTTACCTAAGGAAACTCTAGAGGTGCTACTAGATCGAGACTTGCAAGAGATTACGGAACTTGAAACGATTGCAGATTTAGATGCGCCTCATCAAACAGACAAACCAGTAGCAGAAGCCTATCTATCCAATTCCAAAAATTCTTTTGATCAGATAATCGGCCATGAAACCAGTCTGAAACAGGTAATTTCTCAAGCCAAGGCAGCGGTTTATTATCCACCATCAGGCTTGCACATGCTCTTGCTCGGACAAACCGGTACTGGGAAGACATTTTTTGCCGAAAAAACCTATGAATATTCTCTCTATGAGGGTCTCTTGAAAGAAGATGCCCCCTTCAAAAGCTTTAACTGTGCCGATTACTATAACAACCCGCAGTTGCTGATGAGCCAGCTCTTCGGTTACGCCAAAGGCGCTTTCACAGGCGCAGACCAGGATCATGAGGGACTCGTCGAAAAAGCCGATGGCGGCGTTCTGCTACTTGACGAAGTGCACCGCCTACCGCCTGAAGGCCAAGAAATGCTCTTTTATTTCATTGACAACGGCAGCTTTAACCGCTTGGGGGAAAATGGTATCAAACGACACAGCAAAGTGTTGATCATATGTGCAACGACAGAAAATCCAGACTCAGCACTCTTAAAAACGTTTGTCAGACGGATTCCGATGACGATTCAGATTCCGTCATTAAGTGAACGCCCCATAGAAGAGCGTGTTGCTTTAACGCAATTCCTTTTTGCACAAGAGGCCAAACGCATTAAGAAAACGATGCGGATCTCAATTGATGTCATCAATGCCTTGGTTCACGCCACGACTTCAGGTAACGTTGGGCAGCTGAATTCTTTAGTCCAACTAGTCTGTGCTCAAGCCTTTTTGACAAGTATCCATCGCTTTGATGAAGTGGATATTGATATTTGTAATCTACCGGATGACATTCGAGAAGATTGGGTCAGCAGTCGTGATAATTTGGCGCGTGCCATGGTCATCTCAAAATATGTCGACGTGGTCACCGTCATTCATCCTGAAGAAGTCACCGTCGCTCAAGAAGCGTCAACAGACTATAATATATATGATGCGCTAGATAAAAAGCTAGCAGTTCTTGAAAATGAAGGTCTCTCTCATACCCTCATCAAGAAAACGATGATGCGGGAACTCCAGCTCTACTTGAAAAAATATGTCAAAAACTATGATAGCACCTCAAATCTCTTAAACTTTGTAGATAAGGCCATCGTTGACTTTGTCAATCAGTTAAAAGAAATTGCCGAGGCTGAAATGCGAGTGAAATTTGACCGCCGTTTCACATATTTCTTTGCTATGCACATTGATGCTTATTTCTCTCGTGGTGAGAAGGTCAACTTACTCGTTGCGCAAGAAATCGAGAATCTAAAAAAAGAACAGCCACTCGAATATCAAGTGGCGGAACGCTTTAAAATTGAAATTTCACGCGTCTTCCATCATGATTTACCAGATGTCGAGGTCGCCTATTTAGCAATGCTCTTAGTCAATATGGACACGGAGAGTCTGGATCAAAAAATTGGGATTCTGGTCGCCGCTCATGGTAATAGCACTGCAACTTCTATGGTCAATGTCGTCACTGAGTTACTAGGTGTCGCCCAGATTGATTCCCTTGATATGCCCTTATCAATGTCCCCTCAGAAAATGTTCGAGGAGGTTGTTGAAAAAGTCAAGAAACTCAATCTTGGTAAAGGCGTTCTGCTCTTGGTAGATATGGGCTCGTTGTCAATGATCGAGCCCAGATTGATCAAGGCAAGTGGTGTCGAAGTCAAGATCATCTCAAATGTGACAACGGTGATGGTCTTGGACGCGGTAAGAAAGACCAATTATACAGACCGGACCTTAATGAATGTCTATGATTCTATTAAACGAGATTTTCTAGCGAGTGTTCGTGCCCAAAAAACTTCTAAGGGGAAACCGAAAGCCATTCTTTCTATTTGTACGACAGGATCAGGGACAGCTAAGAAAATCGAGGTCTTGCTGAGTGATATCATTGATCGAGCGACGGATGAAGATGTGCGTGTCCTGACTTTATCAGCTTTGAAAATCAAAGAAGAACTCCCGAAAGTATTAGAAAACTATCAAGTCTTGGCAAGTGTTGGCACAAAAAATCCCAAACTTGAAGCGCCTTTCATTTCCTTAGAGCGATTGATTGAAGGCACTGGTGGTAATATGCTGCACCAAATTTTGTCAGAGTGTGAAGTGACAGAAGCTGAAAATAAAAGTCAGAACTTTGTCATTCGAGATTTGTGTGAAGATATGCTTGAAACGCATCTGGTTTACTTAAATCCTAGGTTGATTTTGGACTTTTTGTTGAATTGGACAGATGCTGTTCAGCAAGCCTGTCAAATGAATTTTCAAAATGCAACCTTGATTAAATTAATCATCCATTCAGCTTTCGCCTTTGAGCGTGTCATCAAGGAAAATGCCCTACGATATGAAGACACGCCAAGTGAGGCTTCACTTGAGCTATTACTGCTTGTGACCTCGACCTTATCACCGATTGAAAATGGCTTGAATTTGAATTTATCAGAAGGAGAAAAAATCTTCATCTGTGAAATTATAGCAGAAGTCACAAGTGTTTCCTAAGTGAAACAAAGTGTTTTATATTTCTCATCAGTGTTCTAAAAGTGTTTCAAAACAAATGTTTCTTGTCTTGAAATGCTTTTTTTTATAGCCTAGAAACACCTGAAAATCGCATATTTCAAAAAAAATTACAGTTGAAACACTGTTTGGCACGGTTCTTGCTTTTATATAAGTGTAAAGAAAAAATAAGGGAGAAAAGTATGACAGCAATTATTGTTAGTGGTCATGGTCAATTATCAACTGGTCTACTAGATGCTTTTGAAATGATTTTTGGTCACGATGAGAAAATTATCGCAGTGCCATTTTTAAAAGGGGAAGGCATTCCACAACTTCAAGAAAAATATCAGGCAGTAATGGGTCGATTTCCAGGTGAAAACATTTTATTTTTAGTAGATGTTTTTGGTGGCACGCCTTACAATTCCGCAGTGCAGCTAGTATTTGATCGACCAGCAGCGGATGTCGTGACGGGGGTGAATCTCCCGATGCTACTAGAGCTAGCAGCGGTCAAGGAAAATAGTGATTTAGAAGCGCTGAGACAACAGTTGAAGACGATTAATCAAGAGGGATTTAAAATCTTTTCTGAGGTGATTGCATCGGCTAACAAAACATTACACACAATTGACGAGGAGGATGATTTATTATGAAAATTGAACTAGCAAGAATTGATGACAGATTTATTCACGGACAAGTTTTGACCAAATGGGTAAAACTTCGACCAATTGACTGCATTATCATTGTCAGCGATAGCGTTGCAGCAGATGAGATGCGCAAGACCTTGGTACTTTCAGTCGCGCCGGCCAATGTTGCAGCAAGTGCCGTATCGGTTGATAAAATGATTCGGGCTTATAAATCGCCGCGATATGAAACGACAACAGCCATGCTCTTATTTGAAAACCCAGAAGACATAGTTCGATTAGTCGAAGGTGGCGTTGATCTGAAAGAAGTTAACGTTGGTGGCATGCGTTTTGACGTAGAGCGTAAACAAATTACCAAGTCTGTTTCAGTTAATGACTCTGACATTGCTGCGTTTAGAAAATTAAAAGACCTAGGGGTTAAAAATGAGTTACGTCAGTTACCTGGCGACACATCACAAGATTTCAATGACATTTTAGAAAATGCCTTAAAATCATAAGATTGCATCACTGAACGAGAAGGTTGACAAACAGTCAATCTAAAGTTCACAACAAGGAGGAAAAAAATGAGTGTGATTCAAATTGTTTTACTTTTAATTGTCGCAGGGATTACTGGTATTGGATCGGTAGTAGACGAAGTACAAACCCATCGACCGTTGGTTGCTTGTACATTAGTTGGGATTGTCTTAGGTGATATTCAAACTGGTATTATCCTAGGTGGGACATTGGAAATGATGGCTTTGGGCTGGATGAACGTTGGACTTGCCATGGCACCAGATACAGCCATTGCCTCTTTTATTTCTACGATTCTTGTTATTAATTCACACCAAGGTATTGGCGAAGGGATTGCAATTGCAGTACCTCTTGCAGCAGCTGGTCAAGCTTTGACTATTTTTGTTAGAACAATCACGGTATTCTTTATTCACAAAGCTGACGAAATGGCTAAAAAAGGTAATTATAAAGGCATTGAGCGGGCTCACTTGCTCGCTATGAGCTTGCAAGCGCTACGTGTTATGATTCCAACTTTAATCATCAGTCTCATTTCTGCAACAGCTGTTCAAAATTTCTTGAGTTCTATTCCAGAAGTCATCACGCGCGGTCTTCAAATTGGTGGTGGTATCATCGTTGTCGTTGGTTATGCTATGGTGATTAACATGATGGATGTGCCTTATTTGAAACCCTTTATGTATGCAGGCTTCCTATTCGCAGCCTTTACTAACTTCAACTTAGTTGGTTTCGGTGCATTAGGCTTGATTGCAGCCATGATTTACCTACAATTAAAATATAATGGTCAACCACAAGTAGCAGCAGCGCCTGCAGGTGTGGTATTTGATGATGATGACGATGATTTGGACGCTTAGGAGGCAAAAAAATGACTGAAAAAAGATTAACTAAAAAAGAATTAACGAGTATGTTTCTACGTTCAAACTTCCTATTAGGCTCTTTCAACTTTGAACGTGTGCAATCCCTAGGTTTCTGTTATGTCATCATTCCAGCCTTGAAAAAAATCTATCCAGAAGGTGAAGAGCGTAATCAAGCCTTGACACGTCACTTGGAATGGTTTAATACACAACCTTGGTTGACAGCACCGATTTTCGGTGTAACAGCTGACATGGAAGAAGAAAAAGCAAACGGACGAGACATTGACGGTTCTGCCATTCAAGCCATGAAGATTGGTTTGATGGGACCATTAGCAGGTGTGGGTGATCCAATTTTCTGGGGAACAGCTCGTCCAGTCTTGGCAGCGCTCGGTGCCTCACTTGCTTTGACAGGCTCGATTGCAGGACCTTTGCTCTTCTTTATCTTGATCAACATCATCCGCTTAACAACTAAATATTTTGGTCTCTTCTATGGTTATGAAAAAGGTATGGAAATCATCAAAGATATGGCTGGCGGTCGTATCAAGAAATTAACAGAAGGTGCATCAATTGTTGGTTTGTTTGTGATGGGTGCGTTGATTAGCAAATGGACAAGCATCAATATCGTTCTACAAGCAACAAAAATGAAAGATGCAGCTGGAAAAATGCAAATCCAAACCGTTCAAAACGTATTGGATAGTATCATGCCAGGGATGTTAGCACTTGGCTTGACCTTGTTTGTCGCTTGGTTATTGAAAAAAGGGGTTAACCCATTACTTATCATCATTGTCATCTTTATCATTGGTATTTTAGGCTACGCTGGTGGTATTTTAGGATAATGGTGTTGCAATAAAAAATAGAGTTGCTGTCGATTAAAAGCCAGGCTCTATTTTTTATATATCAACTAGCCGTTATTTTGGATAACGTCTAGTGTTTAGTCGGAAAAGAGAGCGCTTACTTAGGTGTTTTGATCGCAAAGTTTAGGAGATAGGGATGGAAAAACAAAAATTAAGGACTAGTTTGAAGTTTATTACGGCGGGTATTGTCACGAGCATAGCCCTTCCTTTAGCCACAGTTCAAACCGTTTTCGCCGTCAGTTCAGCCAATCAAAATAGTTGGCAGTACAATGAACTGTATCGAAATCAGTACCATTATGCTGCGGCACAGAATTGGCTCAACGATCCCAATGGCTTACTTTATGATGATTCAACAGACACGTACCATATGTATTATCAGTACAATCCCAATGGGAATGGTTGGGGAGATATGTCATGGGGTCATGCAACAAGCCGTGACTTGGTTAACTGGCAAGAGCAACCTGTCGCCATTTCGATGTTAGAGAACCAATCTGAAATGGATTTTACCTTTAAAAATACAACAGGTCAATTTACTAAGGATGGAAAAGATGGAGAAGTGAGATACTGGGGGCAACCTCGAACGGATTGGGACGGTGGTAATGGGAAAAAATACATTTTTAGTGGTTCAACTGTTTTAGATAAGGCAAATGCAAGTGGATTAGGTGAAAATACAATTCTTGCTTATTACACGAGTTGCTTTCAAATTCCAACGCGTTGGAATGATGGTGGAGAGGACGGTAAAGGGACCTGGTTTGGTGTCAGTGAAGTCCAAGAACAACACCTAGCTTATAGTACCGATGGGGGTCAAACTTTCAAACAGTTTGATGGAGCCAAGAGTGTAGCGGAAAACTTATCGGGAGCTGCCAACCAGGAGAATCCCAAGGCGCTGATTCCGGTGACTGATGTTTCTGGCTTACCAGGCATTGATGCCAAGGATTTTCGCGATCCTAAGGTTGTTTATGATGAAGCACATCAGCAGTGGTTAATGGTTGTGGTCGCAGGGCAACAGGCATTGATTTTTAAATCTGATAATTTACTGAACTGGACCTATGCCTCAGCCATTCAACGTCAGCATGATGTGGGGGTGGGCGTTTGGGAATGTCCTGAATTGATTCCCATGAAAGTAAAAGGGAGCAATGAAACCAAATGGGTTCTTACGATGAGTGTACAGGACCATGCTTATGCTTCTGGTTCTGGCATGCAATATATGGTTGGTGATATGGATAGTAATGCTGTCTGGACACCGGCGACGGATCAAACACTTGTTAGTCCCAACTGGCTAGATTACGGTGAAGATTTTTATGCAGGCGTTACTTTTGGCAATACTAGCGGTCGGCGCATTATGCTGGCTTGGGAGAGCAACTGGAAATGGACAGGCTTGCAGAAAACAACCCCTTGGTATAGCCATATGACGGTACCGAGAGAATTGACACTTGTTGCTGATGCGGCTTATAATGGTGGCTACAAACTGATGCAAGCACCAGTTGCTGAGCTAGATGCGACAAATGCACAAGCAACGATTGTTCCAACATTGAACAAAGGCGTTGGACAAGCAGACACGGGCATCGTCTTAACAGGCGATATGAACAATGCCAATGCTGCAAAGGTGACCAATTATAAAGGTACCGCTTATAAAATTGATGCCGAATTTTCTTGGGATGCGGAAAATAAGCCTAGTGCTCTAGGGATGTATGTTCGTGGCACAGACAACCTTGATCGGAAGTTATTGGTTGGCTACGACTTCGGACCTCAGCTTGCCTATCTTAATATCCTCTCAACAGGTGATGCCGACATTTCAGCAGCTGGTCGGGACCACACCAATACCTTTGTCCCCGATACGGGTCACTTGAAACTCACCGCATTGGTTGATGAATCCTCGATCGAAGTGTTTGTGAATGATGGTGAGAAAACGATCACGCAAGTTTTCTATTTCCGTCCTGAGAAAATTGGCGGCGCCGATATCAAAACGGATAACATTGGCTTTTATGTAGAAGGTGGTGAGGATAAACAAGCAAGGGTTCAAAATATGGTCATCACACCTTACCGTAGTATCTTTGGTGAGATCACCAACCCCAATCAGAGTATTCGTATCAGTCAAGGCAGTGTGTTTGAACCATTGACCGCGCTGAGCTTTGGGAATGTTTTAGGCAATGGCACAACGGATGCTCCGACGTTTACGGTTAAAAATAGCACAGTTAATACAGCAGTCGCTGGGGATTACGCGGTCCTTGCGGGTATGACCAATAGTGCTGGAAAGTATCAAGAGATCAGTGTACCTGTCAAAGTGACACCGCAAACAACGGTGGCGCCGACAGCGATCACCTTGGATGTGACAGGGATTAAAACGCTTAAAAAAGGTAAGACTATCCCCGTGACAGTAACCTTGACACCAACGACTGCTGTGTCGGCAATCACATGGGAGATTGCGGATCCTGCCGTTGCTTCTATTGACGATCAAGGGAGTGTTAAAGGTTTGAAGGTCGGGACCACTAAAATCATAGCGAAAACAGCTAATGGCAAAAGTACGAACTTTACTTTGCGGGTTACAAATTAAGGCTTAAGACAGGAAGTAGGGGAGATGAAAAAAGGACTAAAGCTATTGCTAATCAGTGTCACGCTCAGTTTGTTAGTGCCGGTCGTTGTCTTGGCATCAAATTATTACGCCGTCTCTCTTTCAGTTGATTTAATGCAGATCAAGTTACAGCCGAGCGGTAGTGAGCAGGGGCGACTTAGCAAAAAGCAAGCAGAGCAAGTGGATCAAGCAAAGCAGGCAGATGCAGAACTGGCAGATCAAGTAGATGATGTGGCGACGACACCCGAAACGCCTCAAAAGATCATGGGGCAAGACTCCATTGACCCATCAGTTGACATGAAGACTGGGTCAGAATCGTCAGAAAGTGAGGACCTAGAGTGATCAAAAAAGGCATCGTAGGCATAAAACGGTTGATGCTGTTGATCTTAGTTATCGTAATTGGATGTTTAAGTTATGCTAAAGTGACCCATCGGCCATTGCCCATTCAGTTTTTCAATGTGTTAACGGGCAGTATGGCCGATACCTTTAAACCCAATAGCTTGGTCGTGGTAGGCCGAGTTAACTTTGAAAAACTTAAAGTTGGGGATATCATTTCCTATGAAAGCGAAAAGGCATTGGTGACCCATCGAATTGAGGCTATAACTGGACAGGGCAAGAATAGACGTCTTGTCACAAAAGGAGACAGCAATCAGGCCATTGATGCGACTTCTGTAACAGCACAACAAGTCGAGGGAAAATTGCTCTTTTCCATCCCTCGTTTAGGCCGTTTCGGTGAAATGATTCAAACCAAGAGAGGTCAACTAGCGTTGGTTTTAACGGTCATCCAAGTCCTGTTATTGCTCAACTTTTTAAGTTTAGCAAAAGATCTAGGATTACCCAAGGTCATCGCCACACAAGGTTAGCCCATAGATTGTGATGGGTCAAAGCTAAAAGAAACGAGCTAACAGACTGGATGCTCGAAGTAGTGATTAGAAGGTCAAATATAAGGAGAAAAAGATGAAGTGGTATCAAAAATTTAAAGCAGATAAAAGATTGAAAATCGGGTTAACGGGAATTGCCTTGTTATTAGTCACCATCGGTTTAACCTATGCTTGGTGGACAGCTTCAACAAGTATTGAATAACAAGTCAGCATGGGAAATTTAAAAATTCAAGCGTCGTTTACGGAAGAGACATTGACGAATTATGAACCTGGAACAGATACAGAAATTACAGGGACGATTAAAAATACAGGGACCATTCCAGCATTTGTTAAAGTAGCGAATGCGTCACAAATTACCTTTGCTTATTCTGATGATAAGCTGACACCGGTTGTTGCCCCTCAGCCAGAGGCTGTGGATCCAAACGTTGTTAAAATGAGTTATGCTTCCCAAAGTGGTGACTATGAAGACAACGCCGATGTCCTCTGGTTCGTTGATGCTGCAGGTGATCGGTACCTCCTCATGGAAGCAGGCGCAGTCCTCAACATTCAGATTAATGTGACATTTGATGGGCCGCTGACCGCAAACCAATATATGGATGCAGTTATCGCTGTTAAAGCTAATATTCAGGCTACGCAAGTTATTGAAGGGGCTATTCAATCCGAATGTGGTGTCAATGCGAGCACCTTAGAGTCATTACCACTTATCACACAAGCTCAGAACCGACTTGGTCGTTCGGCTGCCGCCCAATCCCCCGCTAAAACTCGTTTGCAAGCCTTACTTCAAAGAGGTCGGTAATGAGGTTAAGGGCAGCTGTTCTGTTCATCCTATCTAGTCTGACCTTGCTTTTCGGGGGAGAAGTAGCATCTGCTAGGACTGCCCAAGTTATCATACAACAAGGGACAGAGACTTTAACGCAATTAGACAGGTTTCAAGTCTTAGCACATCAAGAGCCAGGCACGTCTTTACAGTTGGATGATCTCAAACTTATCAATCAAAGTGATCGCACAGATTTCAAATTGTTTCTATCCGTCATAAAAGATGCGTTTCATCATCAGTATTTAACAGGCTACGTTATCATCAAAAATCACGAGGAGGAGCGGCAAGTCTCGCTGGTTGAATTGGTGAAAGGCTTAACCCTACAAATTCCAAGTGGAGACCAACTCACCCTATCCCCTCATTTTGCCTTGCTTGGTGCTGAGATGCCGAATGAGACTCAGGAAATGTCAGGTCAACACGCCTATCAACTCAGCCTTGAAAAGTTTCAAAAGCCGACTGAGTCGGAAGAAATTAAACGGCAGGACCAAGGGGGCACACCGGGTTCAGTAAGCTTACCGTTGACTGGTGACAAAGTCCTGCCAGTGGCTCGACTGATAGGGGGATTGCTCGTGGTGGTTGCGGTTTTACCAAGTGTGAAAAAGGGATTGAAAGTCATGCTTTCAAATCGAAAGGATAAACGATATTATGGGGATTAAATTAGTAACAATAGATGTAGACGGCACCTTGCTAAACAGTCAGCGACAGATCACGCAGGAGGTCAAGTCTGCCATCAGTCAAGCTAAGGCACAAGGCGTGAAAATTGTCATGACGACGGGCAGGCCCTATCTAGGGGTCGTTGATTTGTTGCGTGAGCTGTCCTTGACAGACCCAGGCGATTACGTCATCACTTACAATGGCGGGATGATTCTGGCAGCAGATACAGGGGCTGAACTCAAACGGACAACCTTAACCTATCAAGACTACCTAAGAGTTGATGATTTGGCGACGACATTAGGAAGCACCTTTCATGCGGTCACAGCAGATCGACTATTTACCTCAAACCGAGATATTTCAAAATATACTGTAGAGGAGTCTTTCATCGCAAAAGTCCCCATGAGTTTTAGGACAAGAGCGGAGATGGCAGCAGAAGACAGCATCATTAAAATGATGCTGGTCGGTGAAGCAGATGCCTTGCGTTACATCATCAGTCAGATACCGCCTTACTTTACAAACGCCTATACGACCGTTTCTAGCTCCCCGAATTTCTTTGAAATTCTCAACAAGAAAGCCAGTAAAGGCCAGGGCTTGACACAGCTTGCCAAAATCCTGGACATCCCTTTAGCCGAAACCATGGCGATTGGTGATGCGGGAAATGATATTTCGATGTTAGAGGCCGCAGGCCTAGCGATCGCCATGGGCAATGCCGTCCCAGAACTACTAGCCATTGCAGATGATCAAACGACGACAAATGATGAACATGGCGTTGCAGTCGCCCTAGCAAAATTTGTTTTGACAGCTGATTAAACACATAGGATTTGACTGATTCAAATAATTCAGACGAGTTATTGGATCAGCCAAGTCTTATTTTTTGTTTGCTCCGGGTGTCAGACCCAATAGTGCTGAAAATCAGATTAAAAAGACAGAATGATTCAAAAACTGACGAATTCAATCTAAAAAACAAAAAATAATGAACGAAACAGTCTAAAAAGTGTTGAAATCGGTCAAAAAGTGTACTAAAATGACCTTATCAATTGATGAAAACGATTTCTTAAAAGAAATGGAGAAAAATTTTGAAAAAATTTTTAATCGCCGCTCACGGCAATTTAGCGTTGGGTATCAAGAGTACATTAGAACTATTTTTAGGAGATGCCTTAGATTTTACCTATCTTACGGCTTATACAGATGATGCGCCGAATTTAGAAGAGGCACTCGAGAACTTCTTTTCAAGCATTGACGAGCAGACGGATCAGGCGGTGATTTTCACAGACCTATACGGTGGCAGCGTCAATCAAAAAATCGCTCTAAAAGCGAGCGGAAAAGCAAATGTCTTTGTCATTGCAGGTATGAATCTTCCTTTAATTATGGAAACAGCCTCTCTGGCTTTGTCTGGTGAGGACTATGACAATGACAAAATCGCAAAGCTCATCACAGGTGCTCGTCAAGAACTCAAACAAGTTGAGTTGGTTGCGAGAACGCTCAAGACAGATAATGCTGAGACTGAGCAAGAAATGACGGAAACAGTCACATTAGAAGAGAGCACACCAGCTTTGACTGAACGTCCTGAAACGAACAAGCACATGACCATGCGAGTTGATGAACGCTTGATTCACGGTCAAGTCGCTATGGTCTGGAGTAAAGCTCTGAAACTTGACGGCATTGTCGTTGCCAATGATGAAGTCGTTAAAAATCAGATGCAAGAAAATGCCTTACGGATGGCAGCGCCAAATGGCATTAAAGTTATCATGCGCTCGCTTGATGATAGCATCAGCCTTCTAAACGACCACCGTTCAGCCACCAAAAACCTTTTGGTTCTGGTTAGAACGGTCAAAGATGCCGTCACAATTGCCGCAAAAGTTGCCTACTTAGACCGTATCAATGTCGGTAATGTCGGTAAAATGGTAGAAGGTGATAAGCAAAAACTAGCGCCAACAGTCTTATTAACTCCGCCAGAAGTCATTGCCTTGAAAACATTGACAGAAATCTGTCCCGAAACAGATTTTCAAATGGTCCCAACTGATAAAAAAGAATTGGCCAAGGATTTCGTCTAGTAAGTTCGCTTACCTCTCAAGATTAACTGAGTTTCGGCTCCTTGGGTCTAGGAAAAAAGATAAAAAGTCCGCACAACCTGCGGTTGCTTACGGCTTTTTCCTATTTTGCTCCTGTGGTTACTCGTCGCAGCAAAGCGTTCTATGACCCAAAGCAGTCGCCTCAACATCTTAATAAAAGGAGAAAAATATGTTATACGAAGCTATCGCCGTCGCACTCGTTGTCTTTTTGACAGTTGGCGGTCAGGAATTGTTAGGATTTACCATGTTAGGCCGTCCGATTGTCATTGCACCTCTCGTTGGCTTGCTCTTGGGTGATTTGCAGACTGGCTTACTTGTCGGTGCCGCACTTGAAACAATTTTCATGGGGGTGGTTAATATCGGTGGTGCAGCAGCTGCAGAACCAGGACTTGCCTCAGCCCTTGCGGCAGCCTTTGCTATTAAGCTTGGCGGTGGAACGGAATATGCCATTACGCTTGCCTTGCCACTAGGCATCATCGGTTTACAGATTAAACAACTCTTATATATCGCAGTTGTCGCACCACTTTCAGTGAAATGTGACGATTATGCTAAGGCAGGTAATGCCAAAGCCTACACGCGTTTGCATTTCGGAATTTGGGGTCTTAACTGGGGCATTTACAGTTTGATTCCTTTCTTCGCTATTCTATTTGGTGCTAAAGCGATTGAGTCAGCTTTGAAACTCATTCCGGAAGTCATCATGCACGGTCTCAGTGTTGTCGGTAATCTCTTACCAGCAGTCGGAATGGCCATGCTCCTTAAAATGCTCTGGGATAACAAAATCGCGGCTTACTTTTTCCTTGGCTTTATTGTGATTGCCTACCTTAAAGTACCACTCATTGCCGTTTCAGCACTTGCCATTATTATTGCAGTGATTGTCGCACAAAACGACATGACGCTTAAAACACTCAAAGATAAAATAGGACACGGTGTCAAAAGCCTAGGGCAAAAGTCTACTGACCCTAAACAACAAGAAGTCGATGATTTTTACGCATAACCATTGGCGAAGCAGAAAGGTAAAAGGAAGAAAAAATGGCAAAATCAACTTTAACACAAGATGAAAAGAAATTACTGAAACAAGTCTACTGGCGCTCGTTTACGGAGTTTGCATCCGTAACGCCGACCAAGCTTGGTGGCTCGGGTGTGACCTATGCTATGCTGCCGTTTATCGACAAATACTATAAGACGGACGAAGAAAAGCGCGACGCCATGGTGCGCCACAATACTTACTTTAATACGACGGTTGCGACTTATCCCTTTGTCTTAGGGGTTGCCGGGTCAATGGAGAAGGAAAATGCTGAACAAGCAGATTTCGATGCGGAGTCTATCTCAGCGATCAAAACCAGTTTAATGGGTCCCCTCTCAGGACTTGGCGACTCGATTTTCTGGGGTGTCTTGCGTGTCATCGCAGCTGGGATTGGGGTTTCTCTAGCCAATCAAGGGAATCCCTTTGCCCCAATCGTCTTTCTACTGGTCTTTAATATCCCAACACAATTAACGCGTTGGTACGCAGGTAAAATCGGCTATACACTAATCTAACATCTGGTAGACTACATCCAGTTACCGAGAAAATAAAGCAATAAACGTGTGTGTCCAAACAGACTAATGCTTGTGGTATTGGCTGGTGTGTTTGTGATCTTATAAGCGGGTAGATGAGCGAAGATGCGTCTGGCTTTGTCTGCTCTGCTGGAAAAATCCCTGAATGGTTGTGTGGCTGTTCAGGGGTTTTTATTGATAGAGATTTAAAATATCACATAAGGGAAGTGACAAAAAATAGGCTATGAACGATTTCTAATGTTAATAGAAATCGTTCATAGCCTATTTCTGTATCATTTTTCGAAAAATTGTAGAGCAACACTCGTATGCTTTTGTTAACTGAAACAATGATAGGTGCAAAATCATCAAATAATCTTCAACGCGTCATCTAATTCTTCATTTAACGCTTTATCGTCGTCGTTAACATCGCCGTCCTTACGACCTCGTAAATCTTTCGTAATCTTAAAGTAGCTAGGCACGAGGATAATGACACTGCCAATCCAAGCAGCAGGACTTGAAAATAGCACACCAATCAGGCCGACGGTGACGAGGCTCAGCACGGAAACCCCAGCCCGCATGACAAGTTCTGCCATGCCTGCTAATGTCGGCACTAAACTGTTGCCATAGCCTTGAATGAAAGCTCTCACAACAAAGAGAATGGCTAAAATCCAATAAAAGAGACCATTGACCAAGTAGTACTCGAAAGCGAGGTGGATGATTTTAGTCTCATTATGGCTGATGAAGAGGCCGGAGAAGAACTTGTTAAAGGTAACGAGGATAGCGGCGAAGACGATGCCCCAGATGACGTCGATAATCACGGCGTGTTTGAGTCCGATGAGCATGCGCTTGTACTGGCGCGCGCCGAAGTTTTGCGCGGTAAAGGTTATCACGGCAAGCCCAAGGCTTATCATGGGCAACATGGCGAGCTGATCGATTTGCCGACCAATTGCTTGCATGGCAACCACATCAGTACCCATTTTATTGAGAACGATTTGCAGGGTCAGGCTGCCGATGGCGATGATGCTAGATTGAAAGCCCATGGGATAGCCAAGTGCGGCGTGTTTGCTGATTTCTTTTTTGTCGAACTTGAAGTGTTGTTTGTGCAGGTGTAGCACGGGTACTTTGAGTTTGATATAGATGACTAGATAGAGGACGGAGAAGGCTTGTGCGATAATCGTCGCAATCCCTGCACCAAAGACATCTGCATGGAGGCCGAGGATAAAGACGAACTCTAAAATGATATTGAGAATCGTCGAGATGATGAGGGCGATTAAGGGGGTCCGTGAGTCGCCAATAGCCCGCAGGACGTTGGAGAGGTAGTTAAATAAGACAGTAAAGACCATGCCGCCAAAGATGGCTTTCAGGAAGTCATGGGCGTCTTTGATTAACTCTGGCGGTGTCTGCATGATGTCAAGTAGGGGTCGTGCCATGGTAAAGGCGATGATTGTTAGAATGAGTGCTGTGATAAGGGTGAGGAAAAGCCCGATGGCAAAGGAGTGTTTAACACCTTCTTCATCATTCGCGCCGAAACGCTGAGAAATGATAATGGAGAAACCGCTGGTAATCCCAATCGCAAAACCCATAATCAAAAAATTCAGCGCACTTGTCGCACCAACAGCGGCAAAGGCATCCTTACCAAGGGTATGTCCGACGATAATAGCATCGATAAAGTTATAAAAAAGCTGGAATAGATTTCCCAAAAGTAGCGGAAGAGTAAAGAGCAAAATGACTTTTATAGGTTTTCCTTTAGTTAAATCAATCATGATAAGTTGTGCAACGCATGCGTCTTGTGATAATAGGGGGGTTGAAAATGTCAAGCTATTTGATAGACGCAGTGTCGTGTTATCCTCTCTATAAAGGTGTCTCGTTTGGATATTATGCTTTTCAAGTATAAAATCTTGTATTTTGATGTGTTGCTTGAAAGCGTATAGTGGTTTAGAGACATTGGTTTGAAAACGTTTTCTATGTAATAGTTATATTCTAACACAAAAAGACGATTTCGCAAGAAATCGTCTCATGTTATAAGCAACTAAAAATTATTTAGTTACGTTTACAGCTTGCAAACCGCGAGCGCCATCTTCAACGTCGTAGTTTACTGCTTGACCTTCTTCAAGTGTTTTGAAACCGTCAGTTTGGATCGCTGAGAAATGTACGAAAACGTCTTTTCCGTCTTGACCAGTGATGAAACCGAAACCTTTTTCAGCGTTAAACCATTTAACTGTACCTTGTGCCATTTTGAATCTCCTTCGCCCCTTGGGGGCATTTTAATTTTGTGTAATTCTGAAACTGCTTAGAAAGGATGAAACAAAATGAACCAAACTTTTTAAATCGTATACAAACTACCTCTTTATGGTATCATAAAAGATATGAAAAAGAAAGCGGAAATTCGTAAAAAAATGAAATTGGCCTTAAAAACGTTTGATTCTTCTGACAAAAACCAGCAAACTCAGGCAATCATGGCACAATTTTTAGCATCAGATATTTATCAACAGGCGCAAACGATTGCGGTTTTCATGCCCATGACCTTCGAATTTGACATGACGCGACTGCTGTCAGATACGAGTAAGCGGATTGTCATTCCAAAAACTTTACCCCAAAGAAAGATGATTTTCACGGATTATGATAAGGACGCACTCTTTCTAACCCCTTTTGGTGTTAGAGAATCTAAGTCTGATATGCCCGTTACGCCTGACTTAATCATCGTGCCAGGTCTGGCATGGACAGAAGACGGTTATCGTGTCGGTTATGGTGGGGGCTATTATGACCGCTATCTAGCTGATTTTACAGGCGAGACCGCTAGTTTCGTTTATGACTTTCAGATTATTTCTACTATAGAAAGAAACAAATTCGATATCCCAGTCAGACACATTTTTAAGGTATAATAAAACGTATGAATAACTTTAAAAAAGAATTTCGCCGCTACCCGGCAACTTATAATTTAGCCGCCATCACCCTCGGTGTCTGGCTATCTCAGTTTGTAGCCAATGGCGTACAAGCCACTGAACCGATGAACCTCTTTCATTTTGGTGCCTTGTTTGGGCCAGACCTCATTGAGCACCCAACCCATCTTTGGCGACTCGTCACTCCCATCTTTGTGCATATTGGCTGGGAACATTTCCTGCTCAACTTTTTTTCGCTAATTTTTATCGGCAGACAAATTGAAGATGTTTTCGGCAGTCGACGATTTTTAGGCATTTATCTCCTATCAGGCATCTTTGGCAATATCTTAGCCTTCTTCGTTCAGCCGAATATCTTGTTGGCAGGGGCCTCAACATCCCTCTTTGGTATCTTTGGCGCCATGGCTATGCTAGGCTACCTCACTAAAAATCCATCGTTTCAGGCAGTTGGCAAACAATTTGCCGTGCTTATCCTTGCCAATCTCGTGATTAATTTATTTCAACCAGCAGTCGGCATCTTCGGGCACATTGGTGGTGCACTTGGTGGTGTTCTGTTGGCTGCGCCTTTTGCACCGAAAATCTTGCAGTCTAAGATTTCGGAGACTCAGAAGGTAACATTTTTCATCATCTACCTTGTTTCAGCGGTGTTGATGGTAGTACTCACAATCATGGGATAACTTAGACATTATTCAACCAGAAAAAGACAGAAAACGACGCAAGTTTGGAGTTGTGTTGTTTTTTTTGATCGATAATTCAGACTACCTTTTAAATTTACTTTGTGAATAATATAATTAATGTTTTAGATAGTAAAACGCTTGCAAAAATGAAAATTAAATGTTATTATATTGGTATAGACCATCGAAAACGGTTACGCTTATTGGTCGAGATACAATTTTATTTTAGTCGTTAAGCACCAGCAGACAGTTAAGAGATTTAATTGATTAGTCTGCTGTTAAATATCAGCTAAAACTATATGAGATTGTGTCAAAAATTTTATTGAATGTCGGTCTTGATAGATGTCAGTATGCATTTAAGCCTTATATATAGGTAGTCTAGGGCGGTTTTTCGTGAGCGCCATAACTATATATTTTTAATAGGGTAAACGCTTGCATTTTATTATATTACATGGTAATATAATGGAGTAGGTGATTTGTATGCGATTTCAGAAATCATGACAAGTTATCCACGTATTTATTTTATTGTAAAAACTCTAACCGAAGAAAGGAGAAAAATGGACGACGCACAAATGGCAGTCATTATGCCGTTGATTATGTATGGTGGTGAAGCGAAATCTTCAGCAGTCGAAGCGATTCGTGCAGCTAAAGAAGGTAACTTTGAAAAAGCTGACGAACGTATCGAAGCAGCTAGCAAAGCAATCGTAGAAGCACATCATGGCCAAACGGAATTATTGACTAAGGCTGCAAATGGTGAAGATGTACCGGTATCAATCTACATGGTACATGCTCAAGACCATTTGATGACAGGTATCGCATTCGTTGACCTTGCAAAAGAAATCATCGAATTGTACAAAGTTATTAAAGGTTAAAAACAGTAGTGCCAATATGTCACGATTGTTTTGATTTAGGAATTTGATTAAGTTTAAGCCTGAATAGGACTGAACCTTAATCGGAAAAAGGAAGGAAACTTTTATGAATGCATTACAACAGTGGATGGAGAAACACCTCGTCCCAGTAGCAGCTAAAATTGGCTCGCAAAAACATTTAGTTGCACTTCGTGATTCGTTCGTTGGTATGTTGCCAGCGACGATGGTAGGGGCTATGGCAACATTGGTATCAGTTATGATTGGTACCGTACCAAGTGCCGTACAACAACTTGTTCAACGTAGCGCATCTGATGGCTCTTGGACACTTTCTGACAAACCAGTTTTTGAACAAATTGCTGGCATTTCAAGCCTTGTAAGCCAAGGTACATTGACAATTATCGGTCTTATTTTCGCCTTTTCATGGGGTTACAACCTCTCAAAAGCTTACAAAGTCAATGAACTCGCAGGTGGTATCGTAGGGGTTGCAGCGCTTGTTTCAGGTCTGCCAAACATCATCGGTATCGCAACTGCTGGTCTTTCAGAAAAAGCAATGGAAACTGTTAACAACAACATTGCTGCACAAGGTATTGCAACTTGGAAAATGGGTCTCTCTGTAGGTCAATTGGACGCGGGTGCTTACTTCACTGTTATCATCATGGGTGCGCTTGCCGTTATCCTTTATGCTAAATTAATGCTTGCTGATATCACAATCAAAATGCCTGATTCAGTGCCACCAGCAGTATCTAAAGCCTTCTTGGCAATCATCCCAACTATCGTTGCGGTTTATGTTGTGTCAATCATTTACTACTTCATTAAAGTATGGACTGGTAACGACTTGATCTTCTTGATCAGTAAATACATTGCTGAGCCGTTCCAAGCTTTGTCACAATCTATCGTTTCAGTGTTGATCGTTACTTTCTTCGTTTCACTCTTCTGGTTCTTCGGTATCCACGGTACAAACGTTTTGGGCGCTGTTCTCGATGGTATCTGGGGTCCACTCCAACTTGCAAACATGGATGTTTACAACAAAGTTGGTTTGCAAGGTGTTAAAGATCTCGTTGCCAAAGGTGCAACTGATAAAACTCACGCAATCGATGGTAACTTCGTAACACTTTGGGTACGTGGTTCATGGGATGCCTTTGCATGGTTCGGTGGTACTGCAGGTACAATCACTTTGATCATTGCTATCCTTTGGTTCTCTAAACGTGAAGACTACAAAACAGTTGCGAAACTTTCAGTTGCGCCTGGTATCTTCAACATCAATGAACCCGTTATGTTCGGTATGCCGTTGGTATTGAACTCACTCTTCTTCATCCCGCTTTTACTTGCACCAATGGTGTCAGTAACAATTGCTTACATTGCAACTGCATTGCACTTGGTTTCACCAGTTGTCTTGCAAGTACCATGGGTAACACCGCCATTTATCAATGCGTTCATGGCAACAGGTTTCGACTGGCGTGCAATCGTTGTAACAGCAGTTACATTTGCCGCATCATTCGCAATCTGGTTCCCATTTGTTATCGCAGCGAACTCAATGGAAGAAGAAGCTTAATTATAAGTCTCACTTTATTGAGCTTATGCTCAAAAAAGACGGCAAAAGTCGTCTTTTTCTATTAAAAGATGATTAAATAAGAGTAGACCAAGATAAAGAAAGAGGTAGAATATGCTTGTAGTAAATATGGCAATGAAACAAGACGACGTGATTGCAGTTTTGGAAGAAAATGGCTTTAAATTTGTAGAGAAAAAAGGCATCCGTCTCTTTTTTGAAGCTGATGGCGATTTAAACGAAAAAGCAGCAGAAGCTAAAGCCCTTATTAAAGCTCAACCATGGGGAGCAGCTTTGTTCTTCAACGTTGAGGTGGCAAAATCATGATGCAAAAATGGGGATGGGCTTTTGTCAGCTTAGCATTACTGATTTTTATTACAACAGTGCAAGGCAAGGGAGCATTCGTGATTGTTAGCATCCTATTGTTCGCACTTGGCCTTGGTATGGTCATTGTGGGTAGTAAAAAAGATAAATCAGATCAAAACGGAGAATCTAAGTAATGGAAATTATCAGAACCTTGAAGGTGCCGCGCCAGTTTATTTTTGATAAATTACTCGAATCTGGTCTATATGATATCGAAAAAAATACTGGAAAGCATCCTAAAGTCTCTAGCTTGACTGGCTTTGAATACAAGAAGAAATTAGGATCTAAGCAAAATCAAGCAGGTAAAATTAAGATTGACGAAGTGACAGAGCCTTCAGTTTATGCGTTCACAACGAAAACGATTAGAAATACGTTTTCGACACGTTGGGAATTGCATAAGATTGATGATATGACGACGGAAGTCGTCATTTCAGAAACTCTGGAATCACACGGTTTCTTCCAAAATCTGAATGACATGATGATGCAAATCGGTCTGGGCTGGATTAAAAAACGCCAGATGAAAGCCATCTTAAATAACATTTCTCAAGCTTACAACGGAAAGTGATAATATATATTTTTGAATATATTTATTTACTAAAAACAAGAAAAAGTCAGCTAATAGTTGACTTTTTTGCTAAATATCTATATACTTATATACATAAAGAGTAAAGAGGTTGAACATGGAACATAAAAAATTAGCAGCTTTTCCAAGTGATTTTCTTTGGGGGAGCGCATCAGCTGCCTACCAAATTGAAGGCGCTTACGATGAAGATGGCAAAGGTTTGTCAGTCTGGGATAACTTTGTTCGCATCCCTGGTAAAACCTTCAAAGGGACTAATGGTGATGTCGCAGTTGATCATTACCACCGTTACCAAGAAGATGTGAAACTCATGGCTGAGATGGGCATGAAAGCCTATCGTTTCTCAATCGCCTGGACACGCATTTTCCCAAATGGTACAGGTGAAGTCAATGAAGCTGGTTTGAAATTCTACAGCGATTTAATTGACGATTTGTTGGCAAATGGGATTGAACCTTTGGTAACCATTTATCACTGGGATTTGCCACAAGCCCTTCAAGACGCCTATGGTGGCTGGGAATCACGTCAAATCATTCCAGATTTCGTGAACTATGCAGAGACTTTGTTCAAAGCCTATGGCGATCGTGTCAAATATTGGGTTTCTCTAAATGAACAAAATATCTTCACGCATATGGGATGGCAAATTGCTACCCACCCACCTGGAAAAAAAGATCCAAAATTATTCTATCAAGTTAACCACCACGCTAACTTGGCTAATGCAGCAGTCATTAATAAGTTCCATGAAATGGGTATTGATGGCAAAATCGGACCTTCATTTGCCTACACACCACAGTATGCGATTGATTCTAATCCACTTAACGTCTTAGCAGCAGAAAATGCGGAAGAGTTAGGCGCACACTTCTGGATGGACGTCTATGTTTATGGCGAATATCCAATCGTTGCCTTGAACTACTTGAAAGAAAGAGGTCTCGCCCCAACTTTTGAACCTGGTGATGCTGAGTTGCTTAAATCTGCCAAACCAGATTTCATGGGCTTAAACTTCTATCAAACAGCGACAAATGCTTGGAACCCAATTGACGGCGGTGTTGAAAACAAAGACAGCTATCAAATGAACACGACAGGTAAAAAAGGCACCTCTCAAGATTCAGGTATCCCTGGCTTACAAAAAACAGTAAAAAATCCATTCGTTGAAACAACGAACTGGGACTGGACGATTGACCCAGTTGGCTTGCGCATCGCCTTGCGTCGTATCGCCTCACGTTACCGCTTGCCAGTCCTCATCACAGAAAACGGATTGGGTGAGTACGACAAACTTGAAGACGGCAAAGTCCACGATGATTACCGCATCGACTTCTTGAAAAAACACGTCCTAGCTATCAAAGAAGCAATTTCTGATGGCGTCGACGTCATCGGCTACACAACTTGGAGCTATACCGACCTTTTGAGCTGGCTCAACGGCTACCAAAAACGCTACGGTTTCGTCTACGTTGATCAAGATGAAACAATGACAGGCTCATTGAAACGCATTCCGAAAGATTCTTACTACTGGTATAAAGACGTCATCGCAAGCAATGGTGATGATGCAACATTGCTGACATAAAATAAAAAAAGGCTGAGACAAAAGTCCTCAGTCACCAAAAGAGAAAAGCAGACTCATACAATCAATTTGATTGTTCTAGTCTGCTTTTTTTCTATTCTTTCTGAACAGCATCGCCACGTTGTCTTACAATTTATCAAAAATTGGTATCGCTCCTTGCCTATTTTTTAGAGATTCTTGTCCTAGTCTCTTTTTTGTGATCTAGACTCCAATAGGTTTAGTGTATGAACTATTTATAGTACTTTCACGGATAAAATTTCTTGATGCTATCATCAGACGCTTTTCAATTTCAAGGACTTGTTGATAGTCATCATCAGAAAAATCGTCTTCGTTGTCATAAAAATAGGTCATAAAATCACCCCAACGCTCTGATAAGTCAGTGATTTTGTTGTTGATTGTCTCATCAGAAGGATTTTTTTGAAAATCTTCTACTAATTTTTCATAGTCATCCGCAAGTTTTTGAAAGGCAGTTAAAAATGCCTCATTTGTCATATCTTCAAATTGATTATTGGGTAAATCATCTATCTTGGATTTATAACTTGAGGGAGGATATAGCTCTGGTTCAATGGTATTAATTAAGTATAAGGTACCTAGAGTGATGAAGAGGCTGATTAAAATAGTTAGACTCCCGAGAACAATACCAATGAGTGGGAAATCTTTACCGATATGGTCATGATTAACATTTACAAGACAAATAATACCGAAAATAATTGCCAAAATACCAATCACAATCGATATAAGATTGACAAAGGGAATCCAACTACCGAGGATAGCAACAATGCCTAAAACCAAGGCAGCAATAGAAAGGCTAGTAGCATGTGGCTTTGTGACGGGTATCATCGCCTTGTCCAGATTATTTTTCTGATGTAAAAATTTTTCAGACATTTATTTTTCCTTTTTAAGAGATTGTGTTGCGAGTTTGGGATGTAAAAAATGAGTAGGTTTTAAGTAGTTAACAGCCTCTTTAAGGGTAAATCAAGTATTAACAGAGACCTAAAAACTTGACCTGTTATTTAGACTATTATAACATATTTTGTGTCTTTTTAAAAAAATATTATGCAAGCGCTTTCTTTTTCTTTTGGAATATGTTATAAATAAGTGGGGAAGTTTTGAAAGAGGTGTAGATAATGCCGTGTAATAACTGTCGTAACAAACAGTCTCTAAAGAGTAGAGGGGTACACAATTTTATGCAATCGATTGCACTAGATTTGGAAAGATTTTAAAATTCTAAAAAAATGATAGCGCTAACATGATGTGAAGTTGTTTATTATTCACAATTCATTTACTTTTGGCAATACAAAGGAGAAAGATGGCTATTCAATACAAAAAAATTAACCGACACATTAAAATTGCTGTCGTCTCGTTACTCTCGCTTGGTTTATTAGGAACATTCTCAAGCATTCAAACACAAGTTCAAATTTCCACACCACTTGATAGAGCGTTTAACCCACTACATGCCAAGGCTGCAACATCAAGTAGTACTTACGCAAGTACAGCCAATGCAGACTTGAAAAGCGCAACAGCTAGTAATAATTTTGATTCATTTGATGCAAAATGGGCATATACTGCGACTGATTTAGGTGCAACTTATGCACCGACTGCAACAACTCTTAGAGTTTGGGCACCGACTGCAACGAGTGTAAAAGTGATTAGCTATGGGAAATCAGGAAACAATGCAACAGCACCGCAAGTCACAACCTACACAATGGCTCGTGGAACAGTTGCTAATACGTCGGATTTAACTAAGAATACAATTGGCGTTTGGTCTGTTACAATTCCAGGAGATCAAAATGGTTTGGTCTATACGTATCAATTAACTTTTGGAAATGGTACGGTGAGTGATTATTCTGGTAATTATGGCACGGTAAGCAGTACCTCTACAACAATGACGACGCAAGATCCTTATAGCATCGCGACTGTTTCAGGTGGACTTCGCTCAGTTGTTGTTTCACCTTCAAGTGTGACACCAAGTGGCTTTGCCGTGAAACAAGGAGAAGAGGCTACTTGGAGACAAGCAAGTTCAACGCAAGCAGTTATTGATGAAATTCACGTTAAAAATTTTACGAATTCGAGTACTTCTGGGGTCAATCCGAATTACAAAGGGAAGTTTTTAGGTGTTGGAGAAACGGGTACAATAAATCCTAATACGGGAATGCTCACTGGGTTGAGCTATGAGAAGGAACTTGGGGTTAATTACTTACAGATTTTGCCGATGTATGATTTTGCGAGTATTTCTGATACAGGTCTTGCAACTGCAGCTTTTCCAAGTGTTTATAATTGGGGCTATGATCCATTGAATTATAATGTGCCAGAAGGTGCTTATGCGACATCCGTTACGAATCCTAATACGCGTCTTAATGAAATGAAAACGATGATTCAAGCGATTCATAATCAAGGAATGGGCGTGATTATGGATGTGGTTTACAATCATGTGTATGACCAGTCAACTTCGAGTTTTGAGAGAACGCAACCTGGCTATTATTTCCGAAAATCTTCAACAACGGGTTGTGGGAATGATACGGCGACCAATCATCTCATGTTCCGTCAATTCATTTTGAACTCTATTAAGTATTATACCTTGAACTACGGAGTTGATGGTTTCCGTTTTGATATCATGGCAAGCTTTGACAAGGATACGATTAATGCTGTTCGCTCAATGCTAAATACAATTGACCCGCATATCTTAACTTATGGTGAGGGATGGTATATGGGAACAGATTTACCTTATGACCAGCAAGTCGATGTGTCGAAAGCCGTTCATACACCAGGTGTTGGGTATTTTAACAACGGTGAACGTGATACAATTCAAAACTTTGTTGCTGGGGATAAGAATAGCTCAGGACTCATTTTGAGCGCTATTCGGGGGTCCGGTGATGGGTTGATGCAGTATGGCACACCTGCCCAAGCAGTTAATTATGTAGAGTGTCATGACGGTCAGACCATATCCGATTTGGAGTGGCTATATAATCCATATGATTTACAAGAAACTCATGTTGCCCGCTCTGAGCTTGCATCAGCCATTAATATCTTGGCTGAAGGAACGACGGTGATGCAAAATGGTCAGGAATTTAACATGAGCCGTTACGTTAATGTGTCAGGCAATCCAGCATTGTCAACGATTCAACAAGCTAAAATTGAGTCTAATAATTATACCGGTCTAAAGAGTATGGCAGATGCGCAAATTGAACTAGCGCGTAATCCTTATAATGGTGTGGTGACTTTGAACAACACCAAATATTTTGTTGGTGATGAGTCGTCTAATACGAACTGGGATTTGGCGAGTACTTATGCCGAGCAAGTCGATTTCTTGAAACAATTGATTCAGTTTAAAAATGATAACCCAAGTTTCTGGCCAGATGATTATAGCCAGATTTACAATGGTACTTTAATCCAGCCTCTGCGCTATGATTCTGGTGTTGTTGCATACATCATGGATAATGGTGTGAACAAGTATTTAGTCATTATCAATGCCTCTGGAGGCAGTCTAAACTTTACGGCAAATGATACCTACTATGGCAACAATCTTGCGGGTAAAAGCATCATGCTTTCAAGTGATCATAGTCTTGCGTCAGGTACCAGTTTAAGTAATGCTTGGAACTTGGCTAATTACAGTCTTGCTTTAATCCAACTTCAGTAAGTTTAGCGACTTACTGACATGACTGAAATAAATTATGCAGTATGACAGACACAGATAGATGTGTTAGGGGACTAATATAGTTTAATAGTTAAACTGTATTAGCTTGTAATTTATAATAAAGGGTGGTTTTTATGTCTTTATCTCATATGAAAAAAAGCAGTAGAGCAAAACAAGAATCAAAAGTATCGCATTTTAGAGCTTGGAAGTCAGGTAAAATATGGCTGTACGGTGCAAGTATTTTAGCCAGTTTGTTTATATTTGGTCTTGCACCGACTTTTGTTACAAACCCTAGTTTTGGCTCAATTGTTGTGCAAGCAGACGCGGCTAAATCTGGTACAACGATTTTGGTCAATTCAGGTCAAATGAATGGCGCCAAGTATATTTATATTTGGAATCAAAATACTGGCTCAATTGATGGGCAGATGAGCTTTGTTGGCAACGGCTACTTTGCTTATACCTATTCAGGAGCAGCACCAAGTGCGATTACACTTGCTTTAAGTGACACTGACGGACAAACTGGGTCAAATTGGCCTGGGGATAGGGGGAAGTTACCAGGTGAAGATGGCAGAGGAAATGTTACTGGTATTCTTCCGACTTATCACTTTATTACGGTCAACGGCTCAACTGTTCAACAAGAATCTGCGCCAACGCTCACAGCTCCTGCAGCATTGGCAGAAGGTACATCAGGAACAAGCTATGATTTGTCAGCTCAGGCAAAGCCTGTTTATGCAACAACTTATCGGACAACAGCCTTGACACCGTCAAATCTGATTTACAGTGTGACAGATCCTAATGGTGTAGCTGTCAGCATGTCAGGGGCAACTTTTGTGCCCACATCTGCTGGCGACTACACTGTCACTTATGAACAAAACTATACCGACGCAGCAGGACAAACTTATGGCGTGCGAGCGACAAAAACATTAACGGTCAAGAATCAAATTACCACACCAACACTTGCCAATACCGACGTGTCTTACACCGATGGCACAGAACTTTCACCAAAGTTAGCACTTGATCTGAGTACCTATTATATTGGTGATGAGATTCAAGTTCCAGACGCCCCTCAAATTCAAGGAAAATCATTTGTGGGTGTGACGTATAACGGCATAGCTGTTCAGGTTGGGGATAAAATCACCTTAACTGCTAAGGGAGCATTCGTCTACACGTATGTCTCATATTTCACGAGTTTAACGCCAGCAGCAACATCAACCGGGCAAGTTGGGGCAACAATTGACGCAGCAACTCTTGAAACATTGGTCGATCCAAGTAATTCTGCTGTCTCAATTAGAAATGCGACCATTACTGTAAAAGATAGCTCTGGCAATAATATCCCGTTAGATGGTAGCTATCAGGGTCATTATTGGGTATTAGGCACGACATTTACGCCAACTTATGCGGATACCTACACGATAACTTATAGCTACACCGATCAGTCAGGGATAGTTCAGACCGCGACTCAGACAGTCAAAGTTTTGCCCGCACCAACCATTGATGCGAGTGGGATACCGATGTCATCAGATGGCTCGAATACGCTAGTAGTTAATGCAGATGCATCAGGGCACTATCAATTTGACCCAAGCATATCAATAACAGGAATTAATCAAGGATACGATGCTAACGGCAATCCAGTTGCTAATGTCATTTATAATCCCGTCACCTATACAGATCCAGCCACAGGTGTCACCGATTCGAGCCAATTTCCAGTAGGCAGTATGACCGTATTAGATGCTAATGGCAATGAAGTTGATCCGAGAACACTGACTGTCGGAACTTATACGATAGAATGGAAATATGATGGAGCAGATGGCACAGCTATTTTGGTCATTCAAATTTTACCAGCTGGAAAAATTGCCCCTACGATTTCTGCCAATCAATACGACGTAATTCCTAGCGGACAAACGGTTGATTTGAGTTTATCCGCCTCAGATGGCTCTGCCTATGTTAGCCTGACAGACAGCAATGGTAAAGCTGTTGACCTATTAAGTGCGCTAGCAGATGGCAGTTTGACAATTGAAGTAACAGACCCTTTTGGCACAATCATTACCTTGACTGGCACAAGTTTCACAACAAGTCTCAATGGCTACTATTCAATCAATTATGATTACACAGACCCAACAACAGGAATGCATGTTTCAGCACAAGGCTCAATTTTCGTTCAACCTCAAGTGATTGCCCCAAATGACAGTGTATTACAAGAAGGCAAAGGTACCTTTACATTTTACACACCAACAGTCGTAGATGCAGAAAACGGCGGTCAGACAGATGGAACAGGATATGTTAAAAATCCGAACTACTTCCCCTATGACACCAATATTTCAGATGGTAATATGTCAGATGCCGGCAACTTTACTTCAAAAACGCTAACAGATGCATCAGGCAAAGTGATTTCACCAGCCGATTTTGGAAAGCTTAAAGCAGGAACCTACAAAGCAACCTACGTTTATAGTTATAGTGACCGTTGGAATTCAAGTAACACAAACTCATCGACCTATGGTGCGGATTTCCAAATTTCAGTGACACAGACTGTCTATGTTTCCAATTTGACAGTAGACAATGGCGCTGGCACAGTTGGGACTGAGCTGAATCTAGCGACACTCATCACAGACAAAACCGATAGCACAGGAACACCGACATCGCAAGCAATCTCTTACGCACTCGTTAAAGCCGACCAGACCCTCACAGGACTCTCGGAAAAATGGACGCCCACACAGTCAGGGACTTATCGTATTCAATATAGTTATATTGATGCAAACTCAGGACTTCAAGTTACAGCTATCGCAACAATCATAGTTAAAAATGGCACATTGGTAGCGCCTAAAGATGTGACACAAACAGCGACAAGTTTTGTTCCACCTCTGACATTAACAAATCAAAGTGGCAACGCAGTGACTGTAACAGCTAAGGTTTCTGGCAACGCAGACCTGTCAGCATTAACACCTGGAACTTATACAATTACCTATACAGCCTCTGGATACGATACTGTTACCCAAAAACTCATCATAACAGCACCGGCTACACCAGCAACCACCACAGTTGACCACACTGCTAATAATGGCGACGGCTTAACGCCTAATCGCACCATTTCACTTGCTGGTAATGTCGGTGACAGTGTGACAATTCCTACAGCCGCACAAGTGGCAGGAAACAATAAAACTGGCTACACACTGACAAAAATCACCTTTAATGGTGCAGTCGTCCAAGCAGGGGATACGGTCACCCTAGCAGAGAAAAATGCGCTAGTGTATCATTACACCAAAAACCCAGTCAATACAGACATTAGTGTGACAAAAAATGTAGACGAAAAAGGCAACGTCTTATCTGATACGACAGGCTATGAACTAGTGTCAAGTAATGTCAACCCACCTGTCGTGGTAGTCATCAATCCAGACGGTGATACAGAAACGACGATTACAACAGTCAAAGTTTGGAAACGAAAAGTCAATCCTATTGTGCCGGATAAAACAACACCACCTAAAAGACCAGCATTGAATTTTGGAGGTATTCCAGGTGTAAAATCGTTACCGGATTCTGATAATCAACAACCTAAACCGGTATCAAAAGAGGAGCAAGCGCTCCCTAATACAGGAGAAAATTCTGATAATCAACAATCTAAACCTGCGACAAAAACACAAAAGACGCTCCCTAATACAGGAGAAACATCAGATTCAAAACTGTTAAGTTCAGGTGTATAGCTAATGACGCTTTTGATAGCTACTTTGGGAATAGAAATTCTTAAAAAACGCAAAAAAGAACTTTGAGTTTTTCTGTTTTAGTAAAAAATTATATTAGAAAACCTTATAGAAATAGATAATCTATAAGGTTTTTTATTGTCTAGTTGTTTTTGAAATAAATAAAGGGATGAAGTCTATTTCTGTTTAGAATGTTGTCACATATTTCATATTTAAATGTTAAATAATAGTAAAAACGCTTTCTTTTTTATGGTGAATATGATATAATAAGAGTGTAAAAATAGGATGTAAAAGCTATGCTCAGGATAGACAGCTGCCGCAATGTAAAATTGGTAAAGGCAAAATGTTCTTCTGATTCTGAGGCGTAAGTCGGCTAGGCTGACTGGCTTTAATACCTACACCATTAAGGAAGTTTTGAAAGAGGTGATGCCAATGACAGATGAAGATTGTTGCGCGAAAACCAAGGTTATGACTCAGAATGATGAACGGTAGCAAAGTAGCAAAAAATGACGATTATGACAGCTTTAGTTAGCGTGATGAATTGTAAGGCATTACACTAGATTTAAAAAATTCAATAGGAGGTTTAGTCGTTAAAGAGGGGTTGTTACGAGTATAGGTTTGATGAATCTGAAATAACAACATCATTAATGAGTAGGCTTGGTTTTTAATTCTAAATACCGGAAAAAGCGACGCCGTTCGCTTTTTTTGGAGGAAAAATTTTGTCGGCTAAAAATTAGTATGGTGTGTCACCAAGATAGCTATGCTAACTGAAACAAAAATTAAAAATGCCCAAACGAAAAAATGTCGCCCACTTTATCGGGGGTGAATAACTTATCAATAAATCATTATCTGATAGATGATGTCTACCAGTTCTTGACATTTATGTTGAGAATACATGAAAGGAAATCGTAACATTCGAAAAAAGTATCCAATTTTTGTCATCATCTTATCAACCATCGTTACTTATCTCCCCTATTTTAAGAATACATTTGGGATAGATACAAGTACGATGATTATGGACCAACGACAAATGCTGGAAGGCTACTTATCGCAGGGTAGATTTGGTATTGTCTGGCTTTATGACATACTCATTCATCATTATAATAATCAGCTCGTCCCTTTTATCGCCATTCCTCTTTTGGCTATTTCTGGTATTTACTGCTATTTTATTATAAATAAATATGACAACAAGTCATCAAATTTTGTGACAATGTTGTTTACGATAGCATTCATTAATAATCCTGTCGTCTATTCACAACTTTATTTCAAAATGCAAACTTTACCAATGATTATCGGTTTGATTTGTATTCTTTTAGGCATGCATCTGAGCTTATCAGAAGTAAGATCCTGGGCAAAAATCATATTTATTAGCTTATTATTTGCCTTCTCTATTTTAATTTACCAAGTATTTGTATTTTTTATTTTCACCATGATGTTGTTTTGTTTGCTCATTTTTAAAGACAAGCGTCAAGACATTTTACGAGCAATGCTACCAAGTTGGCTTATCGCAGGGGTTATCTATGGTTTGGTTTATAAGCTTTCTGCTTTGATGATTTACTATTCAACATACGGTAATGAAACCTATATGATGTGGACGCAATTAGGAACAGTTGGCGGTTTACAAAAAGTTGGTGCAGTTGTCATTGCTATACTCGCAATCGCCTATGCTGCGTTAGTCATATTGACAATACTGAGATATCGTACAGGCGCTAAAATTGATGGTCTGTTGCTCGTGCTTTTACTGGGTTCAATATTAACTTTTAATATGGCCTTTGGCAATATAAAAGCAGCTCCGCGTGTTTATTTCGGTACATTTTCAGTTGTTTTTGCAGGGATTGTTTATAGCTTTGCTAAAAAAGGAAAAGAATTTAAATACCTTTCAGTAGCATTGACAATAGTATCAATGATTTTGACTTTTAGTCTATCTCAAAAAGCAAATGCGTCTTATGCAAATGATGTTGTGTTGATGTATGATGTTGTGGCGTTTGCGACTCAAAACAAAATTTTGACTCCTGCTGAAAAAGAAACAAACCTTGTATTTATTGGTCAGTCTCAAGTTGGGAATCAAGGTATTATTCATAAGCTGCAAGATATTTTTATCACCGGAGCAACACGAACCTCGTTTTTCCAATTTGACCCACCACTAACGAGTGTGAGGCCTTATGATTTCTTGAAGATTCATGGTCATGATTTTAAAATACCTGACCAAGAACTGAGAGCAAAGGCTGCAGTAATGTATAGCGAATTACCCGATTATCCCAATCATCAGTCTATGACATTCGAGACAGAGACAAAAACAATTATTGTCAAACTTTCAAATTAAATAGCTAATATGGCTCTCTGTTTTTTAAGCTTATATCAGCAATTTTAGAGAACCTGTAAGTTTCTAGAATAGAAATCGTTCACAGGTTCTTTTTTTTGATATAATGAGACTATGACCACTCAAGAAAATGTGCTAAAAATCTTACATTTGAATGATTTGCACTCTCATTTTGAAAATTATCCGAAAATCAAACGCTTTTTTGCTGACAAATCAGTGGGGTATTCGGATGTTTTACGGTTTGACATTGGGGATAATGTTGACCGCTCACATGCCCTTAGTGAGGCAACGCTAGGTCAGGCTAACGTTGATCTGATGAACGCGTTAGATTTGACTGCAGCAACGATTGGTAACAATGAGGGCTTAGGCTTGCCCAAAGAAAAGTTGGATAAACTTTATGCGAATGCCAACTTTGATGTTGTCTTGGCTAATCTGAAAGATAAAGGTAAACAGCCAAGTTGGGCAGTCGAGAAAAAACGTGTCACGACATCATTTGGCATGACGATTGATATTTTTGGACTGACGGCACCCTATCCTCTAGCCTATCCTCAAATGGGCTGGGATATCTTGGAGCCAGAGTCTGTATTAGCTCAGCAATTGCTTGAATCAGATGCTGACTTTACGATTCTACTGAGCCATTTAGGCTGGCGCTTTGATGAGCAAGCCGCGATGACCTTCGACAATCTCAACTTAATCTTAGGCGCGCACACACATCATTTATATGAATATGGTAAATATATGAATGATACAATGCTTGCGGCCGCTGGCCGCTATGGCGAATACGTAGGTGAGGTGACGCTGAGATTCGATGACGACTTTCAATGTATCCAGTCTGAGATTATGGCTGAGGATGTGCGTCATTTGGTAGCATTGCCAGGAGATAAAGAGTGGATTCAGCACCAAGCCAACCAAGGGCATGAGATACTTCAAGACTGTCAAGTAGCGGAGTTATCTCAATCGTTTACAAATCGTTTGCCAGAATATGAGGCAACACAATTTGTTGCAGGGCTTATGGGTGAGTATTATCAAGTACCAGCGGTGGTACTTAATAGTGGTATGATTGTTGAAGAGATTCCGCAGCATCTTACTCTGGATGATTTGCATGACATCTTGCCGCATAGTATCCGTATGGTCAAATTTACCGTAACGGGGCTTGAACTTTTAAGCATTATGCGAGAATTATATGATGTCGGTAATTATCTGAAAACCCAACGCATCGTCGGTATGGGCTTTCGTGGCAAACAGTTTGGTGATATCGTGACACAAGGTTTAGATAATCAAAATGATGAACTTCTCTATCAAGGTAGTCCAGTTATCGCGACTCAAACCTATGTTGTCTTGATGCCAGACCAGTATTTATTTGCCTCGTATTTTCCGATTTTGAAAAGTTCGGGCAGCGCTGAAATTCAATTTCCCAGATTTATGCGAGAAATTGTTGCAGATGATTTAGCGAATCGTGATAACTCTTGAGTTAACTGAGTACAATCCAAAAGGAACAGAAACCCAAAAGAAAGAAATAGTATGGCAAAAGTAATTCCAGAAGAAGAAAAAAATTATAATAAATTCCCAGGTGAGCATGTCATTGTTCTTGATGATGTGGTCACGATTGGTGATAAGGTGTTTCACTTGATTTACAATCATCGCGAAGGCTTTAATCAAGAGAAACTTGAGCAACGCTATTCGGATATTTTCGCGAAATACGATTACCTTGTAGGTGATTGGGGACATGAGCAATTGCGTTTGAAAGGTTTTTTTTCAAGTTCTCGTAAGAAGATGCCAGATGAGTTGAAGATTTCTCATTTGGAAGATTATATCAAAGAATATATGAATTTCGGGGCTGCTTTTTTCGTGTTGAAACGGATGAGGAGCAAAGATATCAAGCGTGACGAGGCTTTTGTAGATGAAAAAGTCTATGAAGTGACAACACCTGTCGCAGTATCTAGGGTTTCGAAGAAAGATACTAAAAAAGAAGTTAAAAGAGAAGTTAAAAAAGAAGTTAAAAAAGAAGTTAGAAGAGAAGTTAGAAAAGACGTTAAAAAAGACGGCAATAGAGACTTCTCTTTAGATGCTAAAAATCCTAATAAAAAAGGAGATAATAGCGGGTCATCTAAGTTTTCTAGAAAACGTCAGCCAAGCAAGACGGCATTTGTCAAAAAAGAAAAATCAGTCAAGCAGCAAGCGCCGATTATCAAGCCAGAGCCCTCTCAAAAGCCACATCAATCAGAAGGTAGTAAACGTCCGGCCTTCGTTGTGAGAACTCGGAAAAAATAAGCGCAGATTTACCAGCCTAGTTGTTTTGTTCATTGCTTAAAAGCTAACAAATAGAGTTAATTCTTTGACAGTCTGAAACTATTGTTATAAAATGAAGATGTCGAAAGATATTATAATTTTTTTACATTATTTAATCGAGTTTCGGCTCCTTGGTGTTAGGAAAATAGATAAAAGGACGCACGAACGTTGTTCGTTTACGTCTTTTCCTAATTCACTCCTGCGATTACTCGTCGCGGAAAAGAATTCTACACACCAAAGCAGTCGCCTCAACATCTTAACTAAGGAGGAGTTAGCTATGGGTTGGATTTGGTCTCTTATTGTTGGTGCAATTATCGGTATTATTGCTGGTGGTATCACTAAAAAAGGTGAATCGATGGGATGGATTGCGAATATTATCGCTGGTCTAGTTGGTTCTAGTATTGGTCAAGCGATTTTTGGTCATTGGGGTCCTAGCTTAGCTGGGATGGCTTTGATTCCATCAGTGCTTGGTGCAGTCATTTTAGTCGCAGTTGTCTCATTCTTCATTAGTAATAAATAAAGTTTACAAGTTTGATTTATTCGTGAGACGCGAAAGCGTTACAGCAGTATTTATACACATCAAACAGTATGTCCGCTAGGAAGTTACTTCTCTAACGGCCATACTGTTTTGTTTTTTCTGTTGACGATTGAGCCTTGCTAGTCCTAGAATATTTTGCCATAAAGTTTTCAAAACATGTTATACTAGTAGCATGACTAAAACTATCCAAAATGACATAACAAAACCATCTATCTACAATTTAACGCGTGACCAGCTAATCAGTTGGGCGGTAGAGAATGGTGCTAAAAAATTTCGCGCGACACAAATTTGGGACTGGCTTTATAAGAAAAGAGTCCAATCTTTTGATGAGATGACTAATATTGCCAAGGATTTTATCGAAATTCTTAAAGACAATTTTGTCCTCAATCCTTTGAAACAACGCTTGGTTCAAGAGGCTAAAGACGGTACAGTTAAATATTTGTTTGAACTACCTGATGGTATGCTAGTTGAAACGGTGCTCATGCGTCAGCGCTATGGCTTATCTGTCTGCGTGACGACTCAGGTTGGTTGTAATATCGGCTGTACGTTTTGTGCATCAGGTCTAATTAAGAAACAACGCGACTTAACCGCAGGCGAAATCACAGCGCAAATCATGCTCGTTCAAAAATACTTTGATGAACGTGGCTTAGAAGAACGTGTCAGTCACGTGGTGGTCATGGGAATTGGCGAGCCTTTTGATAACTATGACAATGTTATCAACTTTATTAAAACGATTAACAATGATAATGGTCTAGCTATTGGCGCCCGTCATATCACGGTTTCAACTTCTGGATTGGCGCCTAAAATCCGTGAATTTGCTGAGACAGGTCTCCAAATTAACTTGGCAATTTCACTTCATGCGCCAAACAATGATGTCAGAACTAGCATCATGCGGATTAACCGTCAATTTCCAATCGAAAAATTATTTGAAGCCATTGACTACTACATTGAAGTCACTAATCGTCGCGTCACATTTGAATATATCATGCTTAGTGGGGTCAATGACCGTCCAGAGCATGCGCGTGAGTTGGTTGCACTTTTGAAGGACAAGAAGAAATTAGTCTATGTCAACTTGATTCCTTATAATCCAGTGAGTGAACATGACCAATACAGCCGTTCTTCAAAAGATGATGTGCTCAAGTTTTATGATATTCTTAAAAAAGGTGGCATTAATTGTGTCATCCGTCAAGAACACGGCACGGACATTGATGCTGCTTGTGGTCAACTTCGTAGTAAGACTATGAAATCGGATAAAAAGAAGACACAGCCAGACACGAAAGCATTCGATGCTGTAACTGTTGGTTTTGAGACAAAAATTAAGTAAAGAGAAGGAGATAGAAAATTGAAAAATTATTTTAAAAAATTCTATCAGAGCTTTTCTATGCTAGCGATGATTTGGGTGATTGTGACAGCTGTTACGAGTAGAAATATCTCACGCTTATCAGCTCTTGCGGTTATTATTGCCGCTTTAATTATAGCTGTTATACCAGAAGAATGGTTTGACAAAATCATCAACGCCATTCATAAATAACAAAGAAACGTCAGAGAGAACTCTGGCGTTTTATGATACAATAACAGTATGAAATTGTTTGATGAACAAGCCAACCTACAAGAACCGTTTCAAAAAATTGTAAAAGGGCTTACAGTATGCTACACTATTGCTATCTGTCTGATGTGTTTTCTACCTCAGAGTATTTATCCAACCTTAAAAAGCGTGGAAACACCAGGCGTCCAACACTTCGGTCGCATCACAGCGATTCTGACACCGTTTAATACATTGGTACATTTCGGGAAAATCCCGAATCTGGTTGATCTTATCTTTATCATCCTTCAAAATGTTGCCAATATCTTTCTGATATTTCCACTGGTATTTGCATTGTGTTTACTGAAACCAAGTATCAGATACTTTAAAAAAGTGTTGCTTATTAGTTTTTTGATGAGCTTGTCCATTGAGACAACACAAGTCATCTTGGATTTATTGTTCAATTTTAATCGCGTTTTTGAAGTAGATGATTTAATCACTAACACCTTAGGTGGTGTGCTAGCTTATCTACTCTATCAACTTGTAAGGAGAGTTACAACCTAATGGAATTTTCAAAGCTAAATCAAAGTCGCCATAAAGTCACACAGTTTGACGGTCGTAAAGTCACTGTTGATGAAGTCAAAGCGATTCTATCCGAAGCCGTTCTAGCACCTTCAGCTCACAACATCCAGCCTTGGCATTTTGTGATTGTCGATTCACAAGAGATGCGCTTGGCCCTATCCACAGCCATGCACGGCAAAAATGCCGTCCAAAACGAGGCAGCGGGTGCAACATTAGTCGTTTTTTCAGATACAGATTTGCCAGAGCGTGTGCGTGATATGGTTGAAATCGGCGCTGATTTCTTGCCAGTTGACCACAAAGCTGATTTGTTAATGAAATTACCAGGCATGTTCGAGAAATTTACAGCTGAGCAGCTAGCAGAGTACTTGGCCCTCAACATCGGTCTCGTCTCTCAAAATATCGTGCTTGCGGCCAATAATAAGGGCCTTAAAACCAATATGATTCTTGGGTTCGACAAGGCTAAAGCCAAAGAAGTTTTAGCGATTGAGGAACGATTCCAGCCAGAACTTATCATCACCATGGGCTATTCAGATGAGCAGGGCACAGCGTCTTATCGCTTGCCTGTTGACGATATCACAGACGTTTTGTAAAAGTGCGTTTTCTTGGTGCAATGGTGGTGAACATCATGCATCAGTTGACAATTGAAGGGAGTTAAGATGACCTATACATTTGAAAACAGTTCACCGGAAGTCATTTTTGATTATTTGCGAAAAGCGAAAACGGTAGCCGTCGTTGGCCTATCAAATCGAGAAGAGACCTCAAGTTTTATGGTAACGCAAGCCCTACAAGCTGACGGCTATCGCATTTTTCCAGTCAATCCACGACTTGCCGGTCAGGAAATACTGGGCGAAAAAGTTTATGGTAGACTTCAAGATATTCCTGAACACATTGATATTGTAGATGTCTTTCGCCGCTCAGAATTTTTACCTGACGTTGCGCGTGACTTTATCGAAACAGATGCGGATGTTTTCTGGGCCCAACAAGGTCTACAAAACGAAGAAGCTGAACAAATTTTACGTGACAATGGTCGCAACCAAATCGTCATGGACCGTTGCATTAAAGTCGAGTATGCTTACAGTGGCTTAAGTCAAGAAAAATAGTAAATAAAAAAGCCCGCGGGCTTTTTTTATTTATCTTAAAAACTTCCGAGGTAAAAGGCAACCGTATCCCCTTTTTTCAAATGAATATCTGCAGCACCTTTTTCGGCCATCTTACCGTTAACATCGAACATCCAGTACTTGTTAGCCGCTTGATCTTGAGCTTTACCATCAATCGACGTGATAAAGCCACTTTTTTCCTCAATCTTAAAATTCTCTTTAAGGGCATCAAGTAAAGTTTGGTCTTTAATAATCGTGATTTTTTTGGTTTCATCGACTTTTTTATCGTTTTCAAAATCTAGCGTAATGGTTGCAGTATCCTGAGAAACGGTGCTTTTCTTTGGTGATTCGGCTTGTTTACCACAGGCTGCTAAAGAAACAGCAAAACCGGTCGCCACTAAAACCGTCACGGTTTTCTTAAAAGTTAAAGTTGTCATAATAGTCAGATCTCCTTATTTAATATTGTACTATGTTTTGGGAATGATAGCAAAAAAATATATTTAGAGACCTGCTAGAACAATAGTTGTTTCGAATTAAGTCGAAACAAGTGGGAGAAGTGAAGCTTTATTCGAATTAATTCGAAACAAGTAGGTAAAATAAATTTTCATTTCTCGAAAAACTTGTTAATAATAGATAATGACTCCTATAATCCAAAAGAGACTGAGTGGTCAATGTGACTTTGAAGAGCATTCTGTTACTTTAAGATAGACGGCTCACTAGCTATTATGTCTAAATCGTATGCTAAATATGACTTAACAAAAGTGGCGGTGAAGAAAAACTAAAGCAATATTTCATTTTCTGTTATAATAGGACTATACGATTTCAAGAAATGATGTGTCTGATAGACTCCAAAAATTATCGGTCATCCTCAGACTTGAAAATGACAATTAAAAGATTCAAGAAAGAAGTGCAATGAACGATTTATTTGAAAGACTCATGGATCAGCTCGACGTGCCTGCGGAAATTCGTCAGAATCCAGCATTTCGTGGCAATATTGACAAGGTTGAAGTTCATGCCATCAGTAAAGTCTGGCATTTTTATTTGAAGTTTCCAGCGATTTTACCGATTGACTTATATCGAGAATTAGCCTATCGTCTTGAGCGGGCTTTTTCGAATATCGCGAAAACGCAAATGACAATTCTAACAGAGGACGGACATTTTGATGAAGACTTGCTTAATAGCTATCTTCCCCTCATTTTTGATTTGCCGGGCTGCGATACGCCAAGTTTTACAGCGATTTTCAAGAAATATAAATTCATAGCGGCTGATGAATCTGCGACAGCTAAACTTTTAGTGGGCGAATTGTCAAATCTGGAATATTTTGTCAAACATTATTTTCCAGTTATGGCGCAACATTATCAAAATTTTGGGTTTACGGATTTACAGATTTTACCAGAGATTGACCACCAGCTAACGGATAAATTGGTCGCTGAGTATGAGAAAAAATCTGAGGAGGCGTTAGCGGATATTCTGGCTAACCAACCCGAAGCACCCTTCCCAACAGATAATCAAGCCCCTACTTCAAAAGAAGCGGTTGCATCCCCTAATCACCTTGCACTGGGCAGGGAAATTAAGGCGTCTGATACCGTGTTCCAAATGAAGGATGTCGTGACTGAGGAGGCGAATGTCGTCTTTGAAGGCTACGTTTTTGCGGCGGAGCATAAGGTCTTTAAGAACCGTACGACCGGTAAGGAAAGCCATATGTTGGAAGTCAAGATGACAGACTATAGCAGCTCTTTTATCGTCCAAAAATGGGGACGTAAGCCTGAGGAGCAGGCCATGTTTGATATGGTCAAAAAAGGCATGTGGATTAAAGTCAAGGGCAGTGTTCAAATGGATCAGTACAAGCATGAGTTGGTCATGAGTGCGCGTGATATGGTCGAAATCAAGGCGAAAAACATTCGGAAGGACCTCATGCCCGAAGGGCAAAAGCGAGTCGAATTCCATGCGCACACTAATATGTCGACCATGGATGCCATTCCAGATGTGTCTGATTTGGTCGCGCAAGCTGCGCGTTGGGGACACAAAGCCATCGCTATCACCGATCATGCAGGCGCGCAAAGTTTCCCACATGCCCACTCTGCCGGTAAGAAAAATGGTATCAAAATTATTTATGGGATTGAAGCTAACCTAGTCGAGGACAGGGTACCGATCACTTATAATGAAGATGACAGTAGCCTTTCAGATTCGACCTACGTCGTTTTTGACGTGGAAACGACCGGACTTTCTGCCGTTTATAACAAACTGATTCAAGTTGCGGCATCTAAAATGCACAAGGGAAATGTCATCGAACAATTCGATGAGTTTATTGATCCGGGGCATCCCTTGAGTGAGTTTACGACACAACTGACAGGGATTACTGATGACATGGTCAGAGGCTCTAAACCACTAGAACAAGTCTTAAAAGAATTCCAAGAATTTTGTCAGGGCAGCATTCTCGTCGCGCATAATGCGACCTTTGACGTTGGGTTCATGAATATGAACTATCAGCGCCATCATTTACCTGAGATTACACAACCGGTTATTGATACTTTAGAGTTTGCGCGTAATCTCTATCCTGAATTCAAGCGTCATGGCTTGGGGCCTTTGACGAAACGTTTCCAAGTTTCTCTCGAAAGTCATCACTTGGCCAATTTCGATGCGGAAGCAACGGGTCGTTTGCTCTTTATTTTCTTAAATGATGCTAAGGAGAAATTTGGCATCGAGTTGTTGAGCGATTTGAATACAAAAGTTGTGGATGCAGATTCTTATAAACGTGCGCGGGTGAAACATGCTACGATTTATGCCAAAACCCAAGACGGTTTGAAGAATCTCTTTAAGCTCATCTCTTATTCAAATGTCAACTATTTTGCAGGTGTGCCTAGAATTCCAAAATCAGTCCTTGAAGCACATCGCGAGGGATTGATTGTTGGGTCAGCTTGTTCAGAAGGCGAAGTTTTTGAGGCGGTTACCAATAAATCCTTTGAAGATGCTTTGAAAGTCGCTGATTATTATGATTTCATCGAAATCATGCCACCGGCTATCTATCGCCCTTTGATTGCCAAAGAAACCATCAAAGACGAAGTGGAACTCCAACGGATTTTGAAAGACCTGATGCAGATTGCTGATAAACTAGGCAAACCAGTCCTAGCGACAGGAAATGTCCACTATCTCAATCCAGAAGATGCCATCTACCGTGAAATTATCGTCCGTTCCTTGGGTGCCGGCGCTATCATCAACCGCCCTGTTGGTCGCGGTGAACACGCCATGCCTGCACCATTGCCAGAAGTCCATTTCCGGACGACCAATGAAATGCTGGACGATTTTGCCTTCCTCGGAGAAGAAACGGCGCGTCAGATTGTCATTGAAAACACGCAGAAAATGGCGGAGTCTTTTGATGTCCTAACGCCAGTCCGTGACGACCTCTATACACCTTACATTCCGGAATCTGAGGAAAAAATGGCCAAGCTGACCTATGAAAAAGCGCACGCCATTTACGGTAATCCTTTACCTGACATCGTCGATTTACGGATTGAAAAAGAGCTCAATTCGATTATCGGTAATGGTTTCTCCGTCATCTACCTCATTTCTCAGATTCTTGTTGAGCGCTCCAACAAACGGGGCTATCTCGTTGGCTCACGGGGGTCTGTCGGCTCCTCATTTGTTGCGACAATGACCGGTATTACCGAGGTTAACCCACTGCCACCCCATTATGTCTGCCCAGAGTGCCAGTACTCTGAGTTCTTTACCGAGGGCCAATATGGCTCAGGCTTTGATATGCCGGAGAAAAGCTGTCCAGAATGTGGACATAGGCTCACAAAAGACGGCCACGATATTCCATTTGAAACCTTCCTTGGTTTCAAGGGGGATAAAGTACCCGATATCGACTTGAACTTTTCTGGTGCTGACCAACCGAGCGCCCATTTGGACGTCCGCGATATATTTGGCGAAGACTATGCCTTTCGTGCCGGAACCATTGGTACGGTGGCTGAGAAAACTGCCTTTGGTTTTGTCAAAGGTTATGAACGTGATTATGGTAAATTCTACCGTGGTGCTGAAATTGAGCGTCTTGCGGCAGGCAGTACAGGAGTCAAGCGGACGACAGGTCAGCATCCGGGCGGTATTATCGTTATTCCGGGGTATATGGATGTTTATGATTTTAGTCCCGTGGCCTATCCAGCTGAGGATATCAATGCCGAGTGGAAAACGACTCACTTTGATTTCCATGCCATCCATGACAATATCCTCAAACTCGATATTCTGGGCCATGATGATCCGACCATGATTCGTAAGTTACAAGATTTATCAGGTATGGATGCCTCAACCATTCCGATGGATGATCCAGATGTCATGAAAATTTTTGCGGGAACAGAAGTTCTAGGTGTCACACCTGAGCAGATTTTTTCTAAGACGGGTACTTTAGGTGTACCCGAAATGGGAACAACATTCGTTCGTGGTATGTTAGAGGAAACAAAGCCTAGCACTTTTGCAGAATTACTCCAAATTTCCGGTCTCTCCCATGGGACGGACGTTTGGTTGGGTAATGCGCAGGAGTTGATTAAGCAAGGCATCGCCAATCTAGCTAATGTAATTGGTTGTCGGGACGACATCATGGTTTACTTGATTCATGCGGGGCTCAATGAGTCAATGGCCTTTACAATTATGGAACGTGTGCGTAAGGGACTTTGGAATAAGATTGATGATGAAGAGCGTGAGACTTATATCGCTGCCATGCGTGAAAACAATGTGCCGGAGTGGTATATTGATTCATGTAGTAAAATCAAATATATGTTCCCCAAAGCCCATGCGGCCGCCTATATCATGATGGCCTTGCGTGTCGCCTACTTCAAGGTGCACATGCCGATTTACTATTACTGTGCCTGGTTCTCGATTCGTGCCAATGCTTTTGATCTCAAGGTCATGGGTGATGGCTTGGATGCTGTGAAAGCTAAAATGCAAGAAATCAAGGCCAAGGGATTTGATGCTAGTAATGTCGAAAATGCCCTATTTGGAACGCTAGAATTATGTAATGAAATGTTAGAGCGTGGTTTTAAATTTGGCAAACTTGATCTTTATCGGAGTGAGGCCAATGATTTTATTATCGATGGCGACACCTTGATTCCACCATTTTCTGCTATGGATGGTCTTGGTGGCAACGTCGCTAAGCAAATCGTAGAGGCACGTAAGGCGGGAGAGTTTTTGAGTAAAACTGAACTCCGAAAACGTGCAGGTGTCTCTCAAACCCTAGTTGATAAAATGGATGAAATGGGTATTCTTGGCAATATGCCTGAGGATAATCAATTGAGTTTGTTTGATGACTTATTTTAAGCAATAAAGTTAAAAAATTCGTGAGCAATCACGGATTTTTTTCGTATATAAAAGTAGGAGGCAATATGATGATAAAGGAAATGGCGCAAAGAATATTGGAAAATGCGGCGGATTTTGAAGTAAATGATATTTACTTACTGCCAGTCGAAAAAGGCTTTTCAGTTGTTTTTAGAAAGTCAACGCATCGTGATAATTATCTGCTGCTTTCAAATGCTGATGGTCAAAGTCTCATCTCTCACTTTAAGTTTACGGCTGGGATGAATGTTGGTGAAAAGCGTCGACCACAACTTGGGGCTTGTCTATATGTGTTTTCAGGTAAAAAGTTTCGACTGCGTTTATCTTCAGCAGGTGATTTTGAGAACCGTGAAAGCGTGGTGATTCGGCTTTTACATCATGCGGATAGACCGCTCGACTTTTGGTTTGAGACAGACGTACAACGGATTGAAAATTTGGTGGCTAAGCGAGGTCTTTATCTATTTTCAGGACCAGTTGGCTCTGGCAAAACGACACTAATGCATTATATTGCAAAGCAGAAATTCTCAGGTCAACAGGTGATTACGATAGAAGACCCAGTGGAAATTGTCGCTCCGGAATTACTGCAATTTCAGCTGAATGAAATGATTGGTAATACCTATGATAGTTTGATTAAACTGTCCTTACGTCATATGCCTGATCTTGTGATTGTCGGTGAAATCAGAGACAAGGAAACTGCACGGGCCGTTATGAGAGCAAGTTTGACAGGCTATACTGTTTTTTCAACGATTCATGCCAAGTCAATTTCTGGTGTTTATGCGAGACTTATGGAGCTTGGTGTAACGAGAGAAGAAATCAAAAATTCGCTATCAGGTGTTGTCTATCAACGGTTGATTGCAGGAAAGGGGGTGCTAGATTGTGCAGATAAAGCATTCGAAAGGCACGACAACGACAAGTGGCATGACAAAATTGAAAAATTGGTTACAGCTGGACATCTCACACCTAGTCAGGCGGAAACGGAAAAAATTAGCGATTAAACAACAAGTCAAGCTAATGCAACTCATGAGGAATCTTTTTTCGAGTGGGTTTCATTTAGCAGAAATTGTTGATTTTTTAGAACGTTCTAAGTTGGTAGAGGCAAAATTTGTGACGACTATACGAGAAGGTTTGTCAAATGGTCAAAGTCTTTCAGAAATCCTAAATGATTTACGTTTCTCAAACTCAGCCATCACACAAGTTGCTTTGGCAGACTATCACGGCAATACACTGCAAACGCTACAGTTAATAACAGAAAATCTAACACAAGTGCAAAAGGTCAGACAAAAATTAGTAACCGTAGCGACCTACCCTATTATTTTACTCGTTTTTCTAATAGTTATTGTGCTTGGTTTAAAAACTTACTTACTACCGCAAGTGGCGACTAATAACTTCGCAGGAACAGTGATTAATCTACTGCCGTGGCTATTTCTCGGATTTGGCATCATGTTAACTGGTCTTATATTAGGGCTGGTGCGTTATTTCAAGACAACATCACCATTGCGTAATATCCAAAAGGTAGGGCGTTTTCCCTTGATTCAAACTTATTTGAAACTCTATTTGACGGCTTTTTATGCGAGGGAATGAGGGAATTTAATTAAGCAAGGGTTAGAAATGCTGCAAATCCTTGTAATGATGACTAAGCAAAATAATCAACTCTTCCGGAAAATGGGGCAAGACTTAATAGATGCCATGCAGTTAGGTCAAGAATTTCATGAAAAAATTCATCGTTATCGTTTTTTCGCACCGGAATTGGCATTGATTATTGAATATGGAGATATGAAAGCTAAGCTAGGTGATGAATTGCTTATCTATGCGGATGAATCGTGGACGAAATTTTTTGAAAAGGTTGAAAAAGCCATGACTATTATTCAGCCACTCGTTTTTTTATTTGTAGCTCTGATGATTGTCTTGATTTATGCGGCAATGCTCTTACCGATTTATGATCAGATGGCGTCAGGGATATAATTTGTAACGTCATGTATAAGTTCGTGACTGTCTAACTTACCAGGCGGAACGCTAGTGCAGAAAGACTTTGAGCAGACGAAGTTCGCGAATGACCCCGCTTGGCAGGAGTGCGAGCGGATGTCAAGTTTCAAGGTTTCATGAAATGAAATCGCAGAAAGGAAAAATATGAAAAAGAATTCAATTCTCAGTAAGATAAATCAAAAACAGGTCGATGGATTCACGTTGGTGGAAATATTAATAGTCCTTCTTATTATTAGTGTGTTGATTTTGCTATTCGTGCCTAACCTCTCCAAACAAAAAGAGGCAGTTAAGAATACTGGTAATGGCGCGGTTGTGAAGGTGGTCCATTCACAAGCAGAACTTTATAAATTGGACCATACAGATGAAGTGACACTAAGCAAGTTGGTCAATAATGGCAATATCACGCAAAAGCAGGCGGATGCTTATAATGAATACTACAAGAAAAATACAGCTGAAACACGCGATATTGCCAATTAGAGCTTTCACTTTATTGGAAAGTTTATTGACGCTAACACTTACTTGTTTTGTGGTGTTGATGTTCTCGGCAACTTTACAGAATACTGTTCATATGATTCGAGGTGAGTTGTTTGTTTTACAATTTGAAATGATTTTAAAAAATCAGCAGGCACAGGCTGTTACAAATGCTGAGCCTAGAAGTCTATCATCATTCAAAGGGGTAGTCAAAGTCAATGGTGTCAGGCAACCTGTTCCGAAAGAAACGAAGTTCTCAGATTTTGAGGTTACTTTTAAGGAAAACGGAAATATTCAGTCAATCAAGGATGCAAAAATCGTGATTTTACTACCTTATGAAGGTGGAAAGCAAATCACTTATCAGTTACAGCTAGGAAGTGGACAATATAAAAAAACAACAAGTTAGGGCTTATATTTTATTGGAAAGCATCATAGCTATGGCATTGTTAGCGGTATTATCCAGCATTGTAGTGACGGAGGTTTCAGTTAATCGCGCGCAAGTGGCTAGGCAGAATCATGTCATTGAGGCCTTAAATGTTGGGGTGATGGCATTTGATAGCAAGCAAAGCACTCTGCATGAAAACGGTGTTAGCGTGACGATGATACGGACGGAAAAAACGGTGGTGCTAGAAAATTCTGGACAGGAGGTATTACGTCTTGAAATTTTACAAGAGATGCCTTAGAGCTTTTACTTTACTAGAATGTCTGGTGGCGCTTTTGTCAATCAGTTTATCGATGCTTGTGATTCAGGGGATGACGATATTAGTGACACAAGAATTTAAAGCCATTCGTCAATCAGATGACAAAAATTGGCAAAATTTTTAAAATCTACTAAGACGAGAACTTGAAAATGCTGAGTTGGACAAGGTGACAAGACGTTATCTTTATGTGACTACGCCTAATGGTCCAAGACGCTTTGGAACGAAAACAGGGTCGGATGATTTTCGAAAAACCAATGAGCAAGGACAAGGTTATCAGCCGATGATTTATGGCGTGTCATCTGCTGAGATTTCAAATGATGGTGATGTTGTCACCATCCATATGAAGTTTAGTAAAGGAGGTGAGCGAAGATTTATTTACGCATTTTCAAACGTCAAGTAAAGGCAGGGATTATGCTTTATGCTTTAGTGATGACAGTCATTTTTGGGATGATTTTAAGTTTCTATCTGAGTGCTGTAGTTGACAATCAAAAGAATTTGTTAAGCCAAAAAGCTTTTTTGAGTGCACAACTTATGGCAAGGATGACACGGGCAAGAGTTGTGAGACAAAAATCAGGTCAAATTCGATTTAATACAGGGATTTCTGACTATCAACAAGTGGGCAGTGTGCTTAAAGTAACTGTTCGCTTAGAAAATAAAAGAACTTATCATTTTGATTTACCACATGTGGTAAAATAAAAGTATGCTAGACAATAAAAGAACCTTGGAAACGACGCAAAACGCTATTTTTCAAAATGGGAATAAATTGAAAGAAATATGTCAGGAATGCTATAGCGAACATAAACGGATAACACCGTTATTAAATCCGTTAGATTGTTTACACAACCATGTCCAATATATTTGTGGTACTTGTGGGCGCTATATTTGTATCAATACTGATGAGAAACGAGGGATTCAAAGGTGGCATTTTCCTTTTAAGTCTTTGGATATTGCCAAACTTTATTTGAGAACTGCGGATTATACGGTTAAAAAAAGTTGTGGCATCTATGAGATTAAAAGTGTGATGGGCAGGGTATCCTATAAAATTTTCGTAGATATTGAGGCATTATTACTTTATTTGAAGCAGAATACAAATAAACGATGTCTAACAATGGTTCCTTTATTTATAAAGGATGACTATAGAGAATACCCGGATACAGAAGTTGAAAAATTGACCTCTAAGAAAATTGAGGTATATCTGTCCGAACGATAATAGGAGAGATTATCTCTGAGATACGTTATGGATTATTGTATTTGAGATGAGTAGCGAATGTTCGTCAAACAAAATAATAAAGCTTACTTTCAGTGGTTTTATAAGGTAATTTGGACTGCTGAACATGGCATGGTATAATAGAAACATGGAAATTACAGAAAAAGCACCAGCTAAGATTAATCTTGGCTTGGACGTTCTAGGCAAGCGCGCTGATGGTTATCATGAGCTAGATATGATTATGACTAGTGTTGATTTGTCGGACCGCATTACAGTACGAGAACTTGAGAATGAACAGGTGATTCGATTACAGTCTAACTCTAGTTTTGTCCCTCTTAACAAAAAAAATCACGCCTATAAAGCAGCCATGGTTATGAAAAAGACTTTCGGTATTAAAAAAGGTGTCGAGATTTATATTGATAAAAAAACGCCAGTTGCTGCAGGACTAGCGGGTGGGTCATCGGATGCGGCGGCGACTTTGCGTGCCCTCAACCAACTTTGGCAGCTTAATTTAACGACGCAAGAGTTGGCAAAATTAGGGGAGCAGATAGGCTCAGATGTTCCGTATTGTGTGTATGGTCAAACGGCGCGCGTGACTGGACGAGGTGAACATGTCCGACCAATTGATAATCCGAAAAAATTCTGGGTGATTCTTGTGAAACCGTCATTTGGCGTTTCAACACCTGAAATTTTTCGTCATGTCAAGATGGATAAAATTCAGCATCCAGATATTGACGCTTTAGAAGATGCAGTCGTCAATTCTGATTTTGATGCCCTACTTCAAAATCTTGGTAATGCATTAGAGGCTGTCACATTAGCTAAACATCCCTTGATTTCTAAGATTAAGGAGCGGTTATTGGCGAGTGGCGCAGATGGTGTTTTAATGAGTGGAAGTGGGCCAACTGTTTTTGCGCTTTGTCAACAAGAGAAAAAAGCGCAACGTATTTGTAACAGTATTAAGGGGTTTTGTGACGAAGTTTACCTGGTGAGAATGCTTTAGAATAAGGTATCGTCAGGATTCTAGACAGATCATTAGGTGTTTTATCTGCAAAAGTTGCATCAAACTGATGACGATACCAAAGGAGCGCATTAAAAATGGAAGATTTAGCTTACTACAATGGAAAAATCACGCGCTTATCAGAAATGATGGTGCCGTTTAATGATCGCTCGCATTTTTTTGGTGATGGTGTTTATGATGCCAGTGTTACGAGAAATGGGATTATCTTTAAACTAGAGGACCATATAGAGCGCTTTTTCAATAGCATGGCACTAATTGACATTCACCCTGATTTTACAAAAGACGAATTAAGAGAACTGTTACAAGACTTGTGCCAAAAGTTAAAAACAGGCGATCTGTTTGTCTATTTTCAGGTTAGTCGTGGTACAGCCGTCAGAAATCATAGCTATACTCAAACAATTAAACCCAACGTAGCCATTTATATGATACCTTGGACAGGCGATTTTACTGGAGGTCATCGTCTCAAGCTGATGACCGTGTCAGATCACCGATTTGAGTTTTGTCACATTAAGACACTTAATCTGTTGCCTAATGTTCTAGCCAGTCAATCCGCGACAGCTCAAGGATTAGATGAAGTAGTTTATCATCGAGAGCAGCGCGTGACAGAGTGTGCTCATAGTAACATCAGCATCTTGACAAATGGTGTCTTCCAAACGGCGCCGCTTGATCATTGGATTTTACCAGGAATTGCGAGAAAGTATTTATTATTAGCCAGTCAATCGCTTGGTTTCGGTATTTCGGAAAAACCATTTACCATTGAAGAAATGCTAGCAGCGGACGAAATTATCGTGTCAAGTTCGGGTGCGCTTTGTGCACCAGTCTCAGAAATTGATGGACGTGCCGTAGGCGGTAGAGATTCTGAAAGATTGCAGCAACTGCAAACTAAAATTTATCAAGATTTTTTCAAGGAAATAGATATCGACTGAATCTGTTTTTTTGATTGACATTTTTATCTAGGATGATATACTTAACTGGTAAAGGAAATGACAAGATATGAAAAAGAAGACACAACAGGTCAGTCAACAAATCGATATGTTATTCACAAAAATCATGCAACTTGCTGAAAATAAACAAGAAGTACTTTTGGGTAAGTGTGAGTCTGATGCTGGATTGACGAACACGCAAGAGCATATTTTGATGTTGCTCGTACATGAAAAGTTAACCAATGCCAAACTCGCTGAAAAACTAAATATATCACCAGCAGCAGTGACCAAGGCATTAAAAAAATTACAGCAATTAAATTTAACGCATTCGGAAAAATCATCTTCTGATGAACGGATTGTTCTCTGGAGCCTTTCCGAAACGGGTCAGCCGATTGCACAAGAACATGGTCATCATCATCAAGCTACGCTTGCAACCTACGCTCAGATTGCTGACGCATTTTCAGAAGATGAGCAACGGACTATTGTTAAATTTCTGGAAAAATTGGGAAAGGAGTTTTAATGGACTACATCAAAGTAAACAATTTAAGCTTTGTCTACGATGCTGAACCAGTTCTGGAAAATGTTGCCTTTCGAATTAGTGCTGGTGAATTTGTTACTTTGACAGGTGAAAATGGTGCAGCTAAATCCACACTTGTCAAAGCAACCCTAGGTATTATCAAGCCGAAAACAGGTGAGATTACGATAGCCAAGCAGAATATTAAGGGTAAAAAGCTAAGAATTTCTTATCTGCCTCAACAAATCGCCAGTTTTAATGCCGGCTTTCCAAGCACGGTCAAAGAATTTGTGACAAGTGGTCGTTTTCCACGCAATGGGTGGTTTAAACGCATCACGCAACATGATTTAGAACATGTTGAGAAATCACTGCGTTCTGTTGGCATGTGGGAACAACGTGATAAACGGATGGGCGCCTTGTCTGGTGGTCAAAAGCAACGTGTGGCCATTGCCAGAATGTTTGCGAGTGACCCGGATTTATTTATTTTGGATGAGCCAACGACAGGAATGGATGATGTCAGTCGATCAGAATTTTATCGTTTGATGAGTCATGCTGCACACCGACACGGAAAAGCTGTTCTGATGATTACACATGATGCAGAAGATGTTAAAGCATTTTCTGATCGTAATATTCATCTGGCACGTAAGCAAAACTCGCATTGGCGCTGTTTTAGTGTTCACGAAAACACAGCTGAACAAAATAATAAAGCATTAGAAAATAAGGAGGCAAGCGGTGTTTAGTTTATTTCAGTACGAATTCATGCAACGTGCTTTCTTCGCTATTGTTGCCATGTCCTTATTTGCACCACTACTAGGTGTTTTCCTCGTCTTGCGTCGCCAAAGTTTAATGAGTGATACGCTCAGCCACGTTTCTTTAGCAGGTGTTGCCTTTGGTTTATTCATCGGAATATCGCCTAACCTCTCAACTATTGTTGTTGTGATTTTAGCAGCCGTCCTCCTCGAATATCTGCGAACACTTTATCGCAACTTTTTGGAAGTAGCCACAGCTATTCTGATGAGCCTTGGTTTATCACTCGCCTTAATTTTTGCTAACACCGGCCGTGGGAAAGGTATTAACCTAGATCAATACCTCTTTGGCTCGATTGTGACAGTTTCCCAGACCCAAGTCATCTTGCTAGCGATTCTAGCAGCTGTCGTCTTAGTCGTCTTTGTCCTCTTTATGCGTCCGATGTATGTCATGACCTTTGATGAAGACACAGCTTTCGTCGACGGTCTTCCAGTTAGACTTATGTCAACCTTATTCAACGTTGTGACAGGAGTTGCCATTGCACTGATGATTCCAGTTGCAGGTGCCCTCTTAGTTTCAGCCATTATGGTCATGCCAGCATCTATCGCCATGCGAGTCGGGCTAACCTTTAAACGAGTTCTAGCGCTCTCAGTCATCATCGGTTTCATCGGCATGCTAGCGGGGTTAGTCATTTCTTATGAGAGTGGCGCGCCAGCCAGCGCCACAATTACCCTTGTTTTTGTCTTCGTCTTTATCCTGACGCTAGGCGCAAGGAAACTTAAGACAATGCTCAAATAAAAAAATCGTTACAGCTCAGTCTGTAGCGATTTTTCTCATGACGCGCTCAAACGACTCAGAAACTGCCGTAACGCGGATTTTTTCTTTGGTAAATGGTTGACTGAGCTCAAGATGTTTCGCGTGTAACATTAAACGTGAGGCTTTGTGGCCTCTGTAAACAGTATCGCCTAAAATTGCATGTCCTAGACTGCTGAGATGTACGCGAATTTGGTGCGTCCGTCCTGTTTCAAGCTGACACTGAACCAAAGTATCACCTGCAAAACGTTTCAAAACATGAATATGCGTCACCGCACGCTGGCCACCTCGTGCTACGACCACTTGCCGTTTTTTATCATGGCGATCAGTTCCGATAGCTTGATTAATCGTCAACTTATCTTGCGTGAACTGTCCTGCACACAAGGCTTGATAGGTGCGATGAATCTGTCTATCATGCAACATTTGATCTAAAACAGGTAGCACAAAAGGATTTTTGGCAAACAAAACGGCGCCAGAAGTTTCAAAGTCTAAACGGTGAACGACATAAACGATTTGTCCGCAAGCCGCTGCAATATGATTTTGTAAGGCGATTTCAGAGGTGTCATTACCATGAGTTTTCATATATTCTGGTTTATTAACAATGACGAGATGGTCATCTTCATATAAAATCAAGGATTCACCTAGTTGTTTGTCACCAAAAACCAACTTTTTATCGGGGAAGTCTGTCGTATCAAACAGAACAGTGATTTGATCACCTCCACTGACTAGATCAGAAAATTTGGCGACATCATCATTAATTAGGACATGCTGCTTAGTTCTCAAAAGATGTCGTTGTTTTTTGGGCACAAGCCATTCGGTCGTTAAAAGTTCTGCCACAGTCATCTTCTTTAAGGTGGTGGGGAGTTTTATCGTGAATTTCATGTAGCTATTATACCAAAAATATGCTATTCTATTTTAAAATAACTCATTAAATTTGGTATCGGACTTAAATTGTTTTGCTTGATTAAATACAAAAAGGAGTGAATTCCGTGCATCTCTTAAAAATTAGTAACCTCGGTTTATCTTTTCTCTTAGAGCTCTGCGCTCTTTTTGTTTCAGGATATTGGGGATTGACACTCAAAGTTGATAGGCCTTTAAAGTTTATGTTTGGTCTATCAATGCCGATTGTACTAATGATTTTATGGGGGATTCTTTGTGCGCCTTCGTCGGTTTATCGACTATCGGGTTTTAAATTGATTGCATTAAAGGTGCTGATATTTGGTGGTATCACTTTATTATTAGTCAGTATGGATTACCCGAAGCAGGCTGTCATTTTTGCTGTACTTGTTGTGATAAATCTGTTAGTTAGTTCCTATTTCAAAACGCTATAATCAAACCAGTAATGATAGCTATATCACCACTAACACTAACTTTAAGGTGCTTTGACTAAAATATGGTAGAATAAGATTATGACAGAAAACGAAGTAAAAAAATCAAGTTTAAGTCGATCGCGAAAAAATGTTGATCCTGAATTAGACAGGAAAGTAAAAACAAAAAAACGACAAATTATTCCTGAGCCGATTAAGCGTTTTTGGAAACGGTATAATCTGACCAAAATCACAATTGCTTTGGTCCTTTTCTTGGTGCTATCTATTGCTAGTTACCTTCTTTTTCTAGCCAAAACAGCCGATGTCGAAACGCTCAAGCAATCGATGGAAGCACGGACGGAAATTATTGATAAAAACGGGCAATCTGCAGGTGCCATGTACGGTCAAAAAGGGACAACGGTCAATTTTGATGAGATTTCAGATAATCTCAAAAATGCCGTCATTGCAACAGAGGATCGATCTTTTTATGATAATAATGGGATTAACTTTAAGCGAACGCTTTTAGCAGTTGTAACACTAGGAAAATTTGGTGGTGGTTCAACGATTACCCAACAGTTAGCTAAAAATGCTTACCTAACTCAGAAACAAACCGTCGATCGTAAGGCTAAGGAATTATTCCTAGCCCTTGAAATTAATAAAAAGTACGATAAAAAAGATATTTTAACCATGTACCTGAATAATTCTTATTTTGGGAATGGGATATGGGGTATTCAGGACGCGAGTCTTAAATACTATGGTAAGTCAGCTAAGGATTTGTCAGTAGAAGAGGCGGCGACGCTTGCTGGGATTCTCAAGTGGCCGGAAGTCTATAATCCTCTGTATAAGGATGGTAAGTTTGCTAAAGATCGTAGGGATACGGTCTTGCAAAACATGGTTAATGCAGGATATATTAAGCAAGCAGATGCTGAAGCAAGCATGCAAATCGGGATTACGAGTAATCTGGCAGATGCTTATGTCGGTAAAGATGATGACTATAATTATCCGAGTTATTTCGATGCGGTGATTCAGGAAGCGATCAATGTTTATGGACTTACTGAACATGATATTTTAAATAATGGCTACAAAATATATACTGGTTTGGATCAGAATATGCAGACAGGAATGCAGACGACTTATGCAAATACCTACCAGTTTCCAGTCGCTGCAGATGGTGTCAGTGCCCAGTCTGCATCGATTGTAATTAACCCGAGCACAGGAGAAGTGGAAGCGCTGATTGGACGGGTGCCAACAACGGATAATAATAGTTTCCGTGGCTTTAACTTTGCGACGCAATCTGGTCGAAGTCCTGGTTCAACGATTAAACCTTTAGTTGTCTATACGCCAGCGATTGAGGCAGGATGGTCAATTAATAAGATGGTTCGTGATGAGCCGATGAATTATGATGGTTGGCAACCGCTCAATGCGGATAGACAATGGCATGGCGATATGCCGATGTATCAAGCGCTTGCTAATTCTTATAACATTCCAGCGATTAATACTTTCAAAGCTATTGGCATTAAAACTGGTATTGCTAAAGGTAAACAATTTGGTCTTAATTTGACGGATAAAAATGATACGTTAACAACAGCGCTTGGTGCAGGTGTCGAGACAAATCCATGGCAGATGGCACAAGCCTATGCGACGTTTGCAAATGATGGCATTATGAATGAGGCACATCTAATTAAGAAAATCGTCAGCGCATCTGGTACGACTATCGCAACTGCAAAAGTGAAATCAACGCGAGTGATTGATAGCCAAACGGCACAAAAGATGACTTCGATGATGTTAGGTACCTATACAAATGGTACAGGGATTTATGCAGCACCATACGGCTATACCTTGGCAGGAAAAACCGGAACGAATGAAGATATTGACCAATGGGTTATCGGTTATACGCCTGATGTGGTGATGACGCTTTGGCTAGGCTATGAAAATCCTGAGAGTGAGTTACATCGCTTGGATGATACGTCTGCAGGAACGGCCTCAGAAATATTCAGAACGATGGCGAGTACTATTTTACCTTATACGAATAATACGCAGTTCAAGGAAGAAAATGCTTATAGTTTAGCAGGGTTAAACCCCGTTTCAACAGTAGCAGAAGATCCAGCTACCAGTGACGTTGTTGAGGATGCCAAGAATAAAGCCAAGGATATCACAGACAAAGCCAAATCTTTTACAGATAAAGCTGGCGAAAAAGCCAAAGAAGTTGGTGATAGCATCTGGGACCGTGTCAAGTCTTGGTTTGACTAATGTATGATATTTTGGTAGAATTATAGACTGGAGATAAATATATGATTAAAAAAGCAAGCTTAGCTTGTACGGTCTGTGGATCGCGCAACTATTCGATAACTGTCAGCTCAAATGGACGCGATAAACGTCTTGAAGTTAATAAATTCTGCAAAACGTGTGGAAAATACACCCTGCATAAGGAGACTAGATAATGTTTAAATTTATCAATTCAATTGTTGCTGAAATGCGCCTTGTTACATGGCCAACACGCTCAGAAGCAGTAAAAGATTTTGGTATGGTCATTCAATACTCAATATTCTTCATGGTTTTCATCGTGATTTTTGACTGGCTTGTTAAAAGTGGCGTGACACAAGCTGTTAAATTATTGGTACCAATGATCAAATAATGTGGTATAATATTGGAAAAGGGCGAAAAGCCTTTTTCTTGTACCAAAAGGTACTCTAAATTGTCAGAAAAGGTCGCCCCATCGGTCAGGTTATAAGTGCCTAGGCACTTGTCTATTTATAAGGAGAACTATCATGTCAGACACATTCGAAGAAAACATTGAACAAGAAGCGCCAAAAGAACAAGTCGTAAACTTTGACCAAGGGTGGTTTGTGATTCAAACCTATTCTGGTTATGAAAACAAAGTGAAGGAAAACTTGCTTGAACGCGCGCAAACTTACAATATGACGGATAACATCTTGCGCATCGAGATTCCGACGGAAACTGTTGATAAAGAAGTCAATGGTAAACGTAAAGAAGTCGAAGAAAACCTTTTCCCAGGTTATGTTTTGGTTGAAATGAACATGACGGATGAAGCATGGTTTGTTGTGCGTAATACGCCTAATGTTACAGGATTCGTTGGTTCCCATGGTAACCGTTCAAAACCAACACCTTTATTTGAAGAAGAAATTCAAGAAATTCTTCAAGGTATGGGTAAAGTCGTTCGTGAAATTACTTTTGATATCCATGTTGGTAAACGTGTTAAAATTATTGACGGTGCCTTTTCTGGATTCGAAGGTCCGATTACAGAAGTTAATGGCGATAAAGTGAAAGTAACGGTTGATATGTTTGGTCGTGAAACACCTGTTGAACTTGATTTACAACAAATTGATGAGATTGGCTATTAATTCAGAGATGGATACTAGTGTAAAAAAAACTTCCATTTTTTGTAATTTTTTTTGAAATATTCTGATAATTATGCTACAATATGACTAACCAAAATGCCAATCATGAGGAGCCAAAAATGACTTTAATTTACCAATCAACGCGTGACAAAACTAATCAAGTAACTGCTAGTCAAGCAATTCTTCAAGGTCTTGCAACGGATGGAGGACTCTACGTACCGACTGAAACACCAAATGTTAAGTTGGATTTTGAGGCGTTAAAAAATGCTAGCTATCAAGAAGTAGCGACGCTTGTTTTATCAGCTTTTCTAGATGATTTTACGTCTGAAGAAATAGCTTACTGTGTCGAAAATGCCTACGATAGTAAATTTGATGATGCGGCAATTGCGCCACTTGTTAAATTGGATGGTCAGTATAACCTTGAATTATTCCACGGTAATACAATTGCGTTCAAAGATATGGCGCTTTCTATTTTGCCTTATCTTATGACAACAGCTGCTAAAAAACACGGTGTTGATCGTGAAATTGTCATTTTGACGGCAACTTCTGGGGATACTGGTAAAGCTGCAATGGCTGGCTTTGCAGATGTTCCTGGAACAAAAATTGTTGTTTTCTATCCAAAAGATGGAGTTTCTAAAATTCAAGAGCATCAAATGACGACTCAAGTCGGCGAAAATGTCAAAGTTATCGCTATTGATGGTAACTTTGATAATGCTCAAACCAATGTTAAGGCGATGTTTAATAATGAAGCTTTGCGTGATAAGATGTTTGCTAATGGCAAACAATTTTCGAGTGCAAATTCGATGAATATTGGTCGTCTTGTACCGCAAATCGCCTACTACGTATATGCTTATGCGCAACTTGTTAAATCGGGTGCGATTAAAAATGGTGCTGAAATCAACTTTACTGTGCCAACAGGTAATTTCGGAAATATTTTAGCGGGATACTATGCTAAACAAATTGGTTTGCCAGTAGGTAAGCTCATCTGTGCCTCAAATGAAAATAATGTCCTGACTGACTTTTTCCGTACAGGTATCTATGATAAAAATCGTGATTTCTTTGTGACTAGCTCTCCTTCAATGGACATCCTGGTCTCATCTAATTTGGAGCGGTTGATTTTCCATTTGACTGGTGACAGCGATGTGGCAACGTCAGAATTGATGACGAGTTTGAATACAACTGGGCTCTACAAAATCAGTGATGATATGTTAGCGGAGTTGAATGGATTTTATGCTGACTTTGCAGATGAAGTTGAAATTTCTGAACAAATTGCTACAACTTTTAAAGTTGATCACTACGTTGAAGATCCACACACGGCGGTTGCGAGTGCGGTATATAAAAAATACCTTGCTGAAACGCAAGATCCGACACCAACTGTCATTGTATCAACGGCTAGTCCTTATAAATTTCCAAAAGTTGTTGTTGAAAGCCTGACGACATTGACAGGGGAAGAAGATGATTTTGATTTGGTTAAAAAGCTTGAAGAGATTTCAGGTACACCTTTGCCAAAAGCGGTGTCGGAACTCTTTGATGCGCCAGTTTTACACGATGCGGTGATTCCTGCTGCTGAAATGCAATCAGCTGTTGAGCGCTATTTAGCGTTAGATTAATAGGTTGCATTGAGAATAGAAGAAAGACCTCAGATTAATTTCTGAGGTCTTTCTTCTATATAATAGGTGATTATTTTTGTTTTAATAGATCACGGATTTCTTTCAATGTTTCTACTTCTTCATTGGTAGCAGCAACTTCTTCATCTTCTTCTGTTTTGTTAGCAGCGAATAATTTATTAACTGTTTTGATGATGATAAAAACAATAAAAGCTGTAATCAAAAAGTTCAAGACGTCGTTCAAAAATTTACCATAAGCGAATGTTGCATTGCCTAACTTGAAACTAAGTTGGGCTAAAGCGCCATCTTGAACGAAAATGCCAATGAGTGGATTAATAAGGTTATCCACTAATGATTTGACGATGGCAGTAAACGCACCCCCAATAATGACCCCAACAGCTAAGTCAAGAACGGTACCACGCAAAATAAATGCTTTAAATTCTTTTAACACTATGTTTCCTCCTATTATTATGTAGTCTAATTATATCATAAAGGGTATTGTAAAGCGATGTGGAAAGCAATTAGAAAAAAATGGTTGAAAAGCTTGCAAATGGTCAAGCTTTCTGTTATCATAGGTAAGTACTGCGTAAAGCGTTGTATGTAGCTGTGAAGCGAGAGGTTGTGATACACCCGGAGGCGTTGCCACGCATCCTGTATTAGTTTTCTCGTGGAGCTAGCCTATTCTAAGAAATAGACGAGAGGAGAAAAAATGGCAAACAAAAAAATCCGCATTCGTTTGAAAGCGTACGAACATGGTATTCTTGATCAAGCGGCTGAGAAAATCGTAGAAACTGCGAAACGTACTGACGCATCTGTAGCAGGTCCAATCCCGCTTCCAACAGATCGTTCAGTTTACACAATCATCCGTGCAACTCACAAATACAAAGACTCACGTGAACAATTCGAAATGCGTACACACAAACGTTTGATCGACATCATTAACCCAACACAAAAAACTGTTGATGGTTTGATGAAACTCGACTTACCAAGTGGCGTAAACATCGAAATTAAATTATAAGGAAAGGAACTCTAATGACAAAAGGAATCTTAGGGAAAAAAGTGGGAATGACCCAAATTTTCACCGAAACTGGCGAATTAATCCCAGTAACTGTCATTGAAGCTGCAGCTAACGTTGTACTTCAAGTCAAAACAGTCGCAACTGATGGCTACGAAGCTGTTCAAGTTGGTTTTGATGACAAACGTGAAGTTTTGAGTAACAAACCTGCCAAAGGCCATGTTGCAAAAGCAAACACTGCTCCTAAGCGCTTCATTCGTGAATTCAAGAACATTGAAGGCTTGGAAGTGGGCGCTGAATTGACAGTAGAACAATTTGAAGCTGGAGATGTTGTTGACGTCACTGGTACGACTAAAGGTAAAGGTTTCCAAGGGGTTATTAAACGCCACGGACAATCACGCGGGCCAATGGCTCACGGTTCACGTTACCACCGTCGTCCAGGGTCAATGGGTCCTGTTGCACCTAACCGTGTATTCAAAAATAAACACCTTGCAGGTCGCATGGGTGGCAACCGCGTAACAGTTCAAAACCTTGTTATCGTACAAGTTGTCCCTGAAAAAAATGTTATCCTTGTTAAAGGTAATGTCCCAGGTGCTAAGAAATCACTTATCACAGTTAAATCAGCTATTAAAGCTAAATAATAAGGAAAGGAGATAAGTTAAAAATGACTAACGTATCATTATTTAAACAAGACGGATCGCAAGCTGGCGATATCACATTGAACGATGCAGTCTTTGGTATTGAACCAAACGAATCTGTAGTCTTCGACGTAATCCTAAGCCAACGTGCTAGCCTTCGTCAAGGTACTCACGCAGTTAAAAACCGTTCAGCAGTACGCGGTGGTGGTAAAAAACCATGGCGTCAAAAAGGAACTGGTCGTGCACGTCAGGGTTCTATCCGCTCACCGCAATGGCGTGGCGGTGGCGTAGTCTTCGGACCAACACCACGTTCTTACGGTTACAAATTGCCACAAAAAGTTCGTCAACTTGCACTTAAATCAGTTTACTCTGAAAAAGTTGGAGAAAACAAACTTGTGGCAGTTGATGCGCTGAACTTCGACGCACCAAAAACTGCAGAATTTGTAAAAGTTCTTGAAGCACTTGCCATTGAACGTAAAGTTCTTGTCATCTTCGAAAACGAAGGAAATAAATTCGCTGAATTGTCTGCACGTAACATTCCAAATGTTCAAGTCACAACTGCTAACTCAGCATCTGTTCTTGATATCGTAAACAACGATAAAATTTTGGTGACACAAGCAGCTCTATCTCAAATTGAGGAGGTTCTTGCATAATGTCATTGTACGACGTAATCAAAAAACCAATCATCACTGAAAGCTCTATGCTTGCAATGGATGAAAAGAAATATACCTTTGAAGTTGACGGGCGTGCCCACAAACTTCTTATCAAACAAGCTGTTGAAGCTGCGTTTGAAGGGGTTAAAGTTGCTTCTGTTAACACTGTCAATGTGAAGCCTAAAGCTAAACGCGTAGGTAAATACACAGGTTACACAAACAAAGTGAAGAAAGCTATCGTGACCCTGACGGCTGATTCTAAAAACATTGAAATTTTCGGGGAATAAGAAAGGAGTAATCAGTGGGTATTAAAGTATACAAACCGACGACCAACGGTCGCCGTAACATGACAAGCCTTGACTTTGCTGAAATTACGACTAACAAACCTGAGAAATCATTGTTGGTATCACTTAAAAGTAAAGCAGGCCGTAACAACAACGGACGCATCACAGTACGTCATCAAGGTGGCGGACACAAACGTCATTACCGTGTGATCGACTTTAAACGTAATCACGATGACGTCGTTGCTAAAGTTGCGACTATCGAATATGATCCAAACCGTTCAGCAAACATCGCTTTGGTTGTTTATGCTGATGGTATTAAAACATACATCCTTGCACCTAAAGGTCTTGTTGTTGGTCAAACAATCGTTTCTGGCCCAACAGCCGACATCAAAACTGGTAACGCTTTGCCACTTGCAAACATTCCAGTAGGTACATTGATTCACAACATCGAATTGAAACCTGGTAAAGGTGGACAATTGGTACGTTCAGCTGGTGCATCTGCACAAGTACTTGGTCAAGAAGGTAAATACACACTTGTGCGTTTACAATCTGGTGAAGTTCGCATGATTCTTTCAACTGCACGTGCAACAATCGGTGTTGTCGGTAATGGTGAGCACAGTCTTGTCAATATCGGTAAAGCTGGTCGTAACCGTTGGAAGGGTATCCGTCCAACAGTCCGCGGTTCAGTAATGAACCCGAACGATCACCCACACGGTGGTGGTGAAGGTAAACAACCAGTTGGTCGTAAATCTCCATCTACACCATGGGGCAAACCAGCGCTTGGTCTTAAAACACGTAATAAGAAAGCTAGATCTAGCAAACTTATCGTTCGTCGTAAAAACCAAAAATAATCTATCCGCCAGCTCCGGCTTAGCACCGGCAGTGGTTCTAATACAAGTCGTTCAAATATTTAGTTTGAATCACTAAAAATTAAAGGAGAAACCATAACACATGGGACGCAGTCTTAAAAAAGGCCCTTTCGTCGATGATCATTTGATGAAAAAGGTTGTTGCTCAAGAAGGCAACGAAAAGAAAACAGTTATTAAAACTTGGTCACGTCGTTCTACGATCTTCCCTAACTTCATCGGTTACACGATTGCAGTTTATGATGGTCGCAAACACGTGCCAGTATATATCCAAGAAGACATGGTAGGACACAAATTGGGCGAATTCGCACCAACACGTACTTACCGTGGCCACGCAGCAGACGATAAAAAGACACGTCGTTAATTTATAGAGGAGGAAAAAAATGGCAGAAATTACTTCAGCTAAAGCAACTGCTCGTACAGTCCGCGTTTCACCTCGTAAATCACGTCTTGTAATCGACTTGATTCGTGGAAAAAACGTTGCAGATGCTATCGCAACACTTAAATTCACACCGACTAAAGCAGCAAATGAGATTGAGAATGTTTTGAACTCTGCAATCGCAAACGCTGAAAACAACTTTGGTCTTGAAAAAGCAAACCTTTTCGTTTCTGAAGCCTACATTAATGAAGGCCCAACAATGAAACGTTTCCGTCCACGGGCTAAAGGTTCTGCTTCACCAATTAACAAACGCACAAGCCACATCACTGTGGTTGTGACAGAAAAATAAGGAGGTAAAATCGTGGGTCAAAAAGTACATCCTATTGGTATGCGTGTCGGAATCATTCGTGACTGGGACGCAAAATGGTATGCTGAAAAAGAATACGCAAGTTACCTCCATGAGGACCTTGCAATCCGTAAACTTGTTCAAACTAAACTTGCGGATGCTTCAGTTTCAACTATCGAAACTGAACGTGCTGTTAACAAAGTCATCGTGACTTTGCACACAGCTAAACCAGGTATGGTGATCGGTAAATCAGGCGCTAACGTTGATGCACTTCGTGCAGAATTAAACGCTTTGACTGGTAAACAAGTTCACATCAACATCGTTGAAATCAAAAAACCTGACCTTGATGCTCACCTTGTAGGTGAAGGTATCGCGCGTCAACTTGAACAACGTGTTGCTTTCCGTCGTGCTCAAAAACAAGCTATCCAACGTACTATGCGTGCTGGTGCCAAAGGTATCAAAACTCAAGTATCTGGTCGTTTGAATGGTGCAGATATTGCCCGTGCTGAAGGATATTCAGAAGGAACTGTGCCATTGCACACACTCCGTGCTGATATTGACTACGCATGGGAAGAAGCAGATACAACTTATGGTAAACTTGGCGTTAAAGTTTGGATTTACCGTGGTGAAATCTTGCCAACTAAAAAATCAGTGAAAGGAGACAAATAATGTTAGTACCTAAACGTGTGAAACACCGCCGCGAATTCCGTGGTAAAATGCGCGGGGAAGCTAAAGGCGGCAAAGAAGTCGCATTTGGTGAATTTGGTCTCCAAGCAACAACTTCTCACTGGATCACAAACCGTCAAATCGAGGCAGCTCGTATTGCCATGACACGTTACATGAAACGTGGTGGTAAAGTTTGGATCAAAATCTTCCCTCATAAATCTTATACTGCAAAAGCTATCGGGGTCCGTATGGGTTCTGGTAAAGGGGCACCTGAAGGTTGGGTTTCTCCAGTTAAACGCGGTAAAGTAATGTTCGAAATTGCAGGCGTTTCTGAAGAAGTCGCTCGCGAAGCATTACGTCTTGCATCACACAAACTTCCTGTTAAAACTAAGTTTGTAAAACGTGCTGAGGAGGAAACAAATGAAGCTTAATGAAGTAAAATCACTTTTGACAGAACTTCGTGGTCTTTCAGCTGAAGAACTCGCAACACGCGAACAAGATTTGAAAAAAGAATTGTTCGACTTGCGTTTCCAAGCAGCTGCTGGTCAGCTTGAAAACACTGTCCGCCTCAACGAAGTTAAGAAAACAATTGCTCGCGTGAAAACTGTTCAACGCGAAGCGAAATAATAGATAGGGAGAAACCTTTAAAATGGAACGTAATCAACGTAAAGTTTATCAAGGCCGCGTGGTTTCTGACAAAATGGATAAAACCATCACTGTTGTCATCGAAACAAAACGTAACCACCCTGTCTATGGTAAACGTATTAACTACTCTAAAAAATTGAAAGCTCACGACGAAAACAACTCAGCTAAAACTGGTGATATCGTTCGCGTGATGGAAACTCGTCCTTTGTCAAAAGACAAACGTTTCCGTCTTGTTGAAATCGTTGAAGAAGCAGTCATCATCTAACATTCTAAAAGGAGGAATTTGCTGTGATTCAATCAGAATCTCGTTTGAAAGTTGCTGATAACAGCGGTGCCAAAGAAATTCTTGCTATCAAAGTCCTAGGTGGCTCTGGTCGTAAATTCGCTGGTATCGGTGATGTTATTGTTGCATCTGTAAAATCTGCAGCTCCTGGCGGAGTTGTTAAAAAAGGTGAAGTTGTCAAAGCGGTTATCGTGCGTACTAAATCAGGCGCACGTCGTACAGACGGTTCATACATTAAGTTCGACGAAAACGCTGCTGTTATCATTAAAGATGACAAAACGCCTCGTGGAACACGTATCTTTGGCCCAGTTGCTCGCGAATTGCGTGAAGGTAACTTCATGAAAATCGTATCATTGGCACCAGAAGTACTTTAAGCTTTAAATTCATTTTTAAAACTTAATCCAACAAAACACAAACACAGTCCCCTTGTATTTATAAGGGTGTCGCAATTCGCGACGTAAGAAAATTAGGAGAAAATTCAAATGTTTGTAAAAACAGGTGATACTGTCAAAGTCATCGCGGGTAAAAGCCGTGGTTTGACTGGTAAAGTAATTAAAGCTTTGCCAAAAGCTAACAAAGTCGTTGTTGAAGGTGCTAACATGATCAAAAAACACCAAAAACCAAACAACGAAAATCCAAACGGTGCGATTCTTGAACTTGAAGCGCCTATCCATGTGTCAAACGTACAAGTACTTGACAAAAATGGTGTAGCTGGCCGTGTTGGTTATAAAGTTGAAGGCGACAAAAAAGTGCGTTACAACAAAAAATCTGGCGAAATCCTAGATTAATAGACACGGAAAGGAGAATATAATGACTAATCGTTTGAAAGAAAAATACACTAACGAAGTAATCCCAGCGTTGACTGAACAATTCAACTACACATCTGTTATGGCTGTGCCAAAAGTTGATAAAATCGTTCTCAACATGGGTGTTGGTGATGCAGTAAACAACTCAAAAAACCTTGATAAAGCAGTTGCTGAATTAGCTTTAATCTCTGGTCAAAAACCATTGATCACAAAAGCTAAGAAATCAATCGCTGGTTTCCGTTTGCGTGAAGGCGTAGCGATCGGAGCGAAAGTAACACTCCGTGGCGAACGTATGTACGAATTTCTTGATAAATTGGTAACTGTCTCTCTTCCACGTGTCCGTGACTTCCATGGTGTGTCAAACAAAGCGTTTGACGGCCGCGGTAACTACACGCTAGGTGTGAAAGAACAGCTCATCTTCCCAGAAATTACGTATGATAACGTAGATAAAGTCCGTGGTTTGGACGTTGTTATTGTAACAACAGCTAACACTGACGAAGAATCACGTGAATTGCTTGCTAAACTCGGCATGCCTTTCGCTAAATAATATAGGAGGTAAATATCTTGGCTAAAAAATCAATGATTGCAAAGAACAAGCGTCCAGCTAAGTTCACAACGCAAGCGTACACACGTTGCGAAAAATGTGGTCGTCCACATTCAGTATACCGTAAATTCCAACTTTGCCGTATTTGCTTCCGTGAATTGGCATATAAAGGGCAAATCCCTGGCGTTAAAAAAGCATCTTGGTAATTTTTGACGCTGTCTGCTTCGTTGGTGTTCAGCTCACAACCGCAAGGTTGCTTCGCTTCCACCGCCTCGCAGACAACGCCAATAACTTTTTTTAGCACCTTCTACTGCGTTAGCGTTCGCCTAACAACCGCAAGGTTACTTCGGCTCCGCTGCCTTGTAGAAGGCACTAAAAAACTTTTACTTAGCAACTGCTTCGTTAACTCCTTCTTCGCAGCCGTAAGGCTAGCTCAGTCGGTGTTGCCTCGCAACTGCGTCGTAAAAACTTTACTTTGCTTTTGCTTTGTAAAGACCTTGCTTTTTGAATAATGGGCTTAGGTTTCCTAAGTTGCTGAATTCTGGTATTTATAAATCTGCTAGCTTTGTTGCTAGTAGAGTCGTTAATGAACAAGTGATGTTCGCATCAAACTATTCATAATAGGAGAAAAATTAAAATGGTAATGACAGATCCAATCGCAGATTTCCTCACTCGTATTCGTAACGCTAACATGCGTAAATTCGAAGTTGTTGAAGCACCTGCATCAAAAATCAAACGCGATATCGCAAACATCCTCAAAGCTGAAGGTTACGTTAAAGACGTAGAATTCATCGAAGATGATAAACAAGGTATCATCCGTGTTTTCCTTAAATACGGTAAAGATGGCGAAAAAGTTATCACTAACTTGAAACGTATCTCTAAACCTGGTTTGCGTGTTTACGTGAAATCTGGTGAAGTACCTAAAGTCCTTAATGGTCTTGGTACAGCTGTGATTTCAACTTCTGAAGGTGTTGTGACTGATAAAACAGCTCGCGCTAAAAACATCGGCGGAGAAGTTCTCGCATACGTTTGGTAAGAATTGGTTTTCAATTCTATCTGCAACTGGAAACTCGTTAGATTTTCTAGCGAAACCCGTGAAAACTGTTAAGCAATGGTGTAAGCCATTGCTTAACTGACAATTTAACAGGAGACAAACATGTCACGTATTGGTAATAAAATCATTACTATCCCTGCTGGCGTTGAGGTTAAACTTGACGGCCATACAGCGACAGTAAAAGGTCCTAAAGGTGAGTTAACTCGCACTTTTTCTAAGGACATCGAAATTAAAATCGAAGGTACTGAAATTACTTTACATCGTCCAAACGATTCTAAAGAAATGAAAACAATCCATGGCACAACTCGTGCTAACCTTAATAACATGGTGATTGGTGTATCTGAAGGGTTCAGAAAAGAACTTGAAATGCGCGGGGTTGGTTACCGTGCTCAACTTGCTGGCAATAAATTAACTTTGTCAGTAGGTAAATCTCACCCAGATGAAGTCGTTGCACCTGACGGTATCACTTTTGAAGTGCCATCAAACACGCAAATTAACGTGTCTGGTTCAAACAAAGAAGTGGTCGGCGAAGTAGCAGCTTACATCCGTGGTTTACGTCCACCAGAGCCATATAAAGGCAAAGGTATTCGTTACGTTGGTGAATTTGTACGACGTAAAGAAGGTAAAACAGGTAAATAAGTTAGTTTTCTGTTTTCTAGGCTTTGTAACACAATTAAAAGCATCCTATGCGTTACAAACTTGTGTCACTTGATAGACTCAGATAAATTGCTTACTGTTTAAAGTAAAACAACCAACAATAACCTTTTGGAGAGAATTTGGCTGCGCAAAGCGGCTTGATAGCTACTAAGAGGGACTAGAAAAAAATAAGAGGTAAATATTGTGATTTCTAAACCAGATAAAAATAAAACGCGTCAAAAACGCCACCGTCGCGTACGCGGTAAAATCTCTGGTACTGCAGAGCGCCCACGTTTGAATGTTTTTCGTTCTAACACAAACATCTATGCACAAGTAATTGATGACATAGCAGGTGTAACGCTCGCAAGTGCCTCATCGTTGAAAGAAAACGGTACTAAAACTGAACAAGCTAAAGCAGTTGGTACTGCAGTAGCTAAAGCAGCAGTAGCTGCTGGTGTTTCTGAAGTAATCTTCGACCGTGGTGGATACCTTTACCATGGACGTGTGCAAGCACTCGCTGAGGCTGCACGTGAAAATGGACTTAAATTCTAAGGAAAGGGGTAGACACTAAAATGGCTAGAAACGAAGAAGTAAAAGAATTCGAAGAACGCGTTGTTGGTATCAACCGTGTTACTAAAGTTGTTAAAGGCGGACGTCGTCTGCGTTTTGCAGCGCTTGTTGTAGTTGGTGACCGTAACGGTCGCGTAGGATTTGGGACTGGTAAAGCACAAGAAGTACCAGAAGCTATCCGTAAAGCTATCGAATCAGCTAAGAAAAACATGATTACAGTACCAATGGTTGGTACAACTGTACCGCATCAAGTACTTGGTGAATTTGGCGGCGGTAAGATCTTGATCAAACCTGCAGTCGAAGGGGCTGGAGTCGCAGCCGGTGGTGCTGTACGTGCCGTCCTCGAACTTGCTGGTGTTGCAGATGTAACATCAAAATCACTTGGTTCAAACACACCAATCAACGTTGTTCGCGCAACTGTTGATGGTTTGAAACAACTTAAACGTGCTGAAGATGTTGCCGCATTACGTGGCGTATCTGTAGCAGACTTAGCGTAAGGAGGATATCATGGCTCAAATTAAAATTACTTTGACTAAGTCTCCAATTGGCCGCTTGCCTGCACAACGCGCAACAGTTAAAGCGCTTGGCCTTGGCAAATTGTCAAGCTCAGTCATCAAAGAAGAATCACCTGCAATCAATGGTATGGTCACTAAGATCGCTCATTTGGTAACAGTTGAAAAAGTTTAATAGACTAACTATTAATCAAAAATAAAAGCGAGCCTGACACTTCCGCGATTTCCCGCGAAAGTGTCTTGGCGTTTAGTAAAGGCTATCTCTATTGAGATGCCATAATAGGAGAAATTTATAATGAAATTAAATGAACTAAAAGCTGCTAAAGGTAGCCGTAAAGTCCGTAATCGTGTTGGTCGTGGTACTTCGTCTGGTAATGGTAAAACATCTGGTCGTGGTCAAAAAGGTCAAAAATCTCGTTCAGGCGGCGGTGTTCGTCTCGGCTTTGAGGGTGGTCAAACACCTTTGTTCCGTCGTATGCCTAAACGTGGTTTCTTGAATGTTAACCGTAAAGATTACGCAATCGTTAACCTTGACACATTGAACCGTCTTGAAGATGGCGTAATAGTTTCTGCTGAAACATTAGTTGCTGCTAAAATCATCAAAGATGTTAAATCTGGTGTTAAAGTTCTTGGTAACGGTGAACTCACAGTTAAAAACCTTAAAGTTGAGGTAGCTAAAGTTTCTGCTTCTGCAAAATCTGCTATTGAAGCTAACGGTGGTTCAGTTGTAACTCCTGAAGCCTAAAAACACTCATTAGTCTGTCGGGAATTCCCTTCAGACTTTTGATGATTTTAGTCAGTCATTTGAAATTCAGCTTTAATTATAGTATAGTTAAAGAAATGATATTTTTTTAAAAATACTATTAGATAAAGCTGATTTAAAATCAGAATAAAGGGGTTCTATGTTTTTTAAACTCTTGTTTCAAGCATTCAAAGTAAAAGAGATTCGAGTTAGAATCTTATTCACGCTTGGCATTCTATTCGTTTTTCGTCTAGGCGCACATATTACAGTGCCAGGTATTAACGTGAATAATTTAAATGCCTTGAGTGACCTGCCATTTTTGTCAATGATGAATATGGTTTCAGGGAATGCAATGCAAAGTTTTTCGGTTTTTGCAATGGGCGTGTCGCCGTATATCACAGCTTCAATCATTGTACAACTTTTGCAGATGGATATTCTGCCTAAGTTCGTCGAATGGGGTAAACAAGGTGAGATTGGTCGCCGAAAACTTAATCAAGCGACACGTTACATTTCGTTGGTTCTTGCTATGCTACAATCCGTAGGGATAACAGCAGGTTTTCAGGCTATGAGTGCCCAAAATATTGTGACGAATCCGACTTGGCAGACTTATCTGTTTATTGGTGCCATCTTAACTACAGGATCTATGATAGTTGTTTGGTTGGGTGAGCAAATCACTGATCGTGGATTTGGTCAAGGTGTGTCGGTCATTATCTTTGCAGGGATTATCTCATCAATTCCGGGTGCTATTAGTCAAGTTTATCAAGATAAATTTGTTAATGTGCGTCCAGGTGAACTACTCAACTCTAGTATATTTGTTGTGATTTTACTTGTTGCTATGGCAGCTATTGTCTTTATCACGACATTTATTCAACAGGCTGAACGTAAGATTCCAATTCAATATACGAAACTCGTACAAGGTGCACCGACAAGTTCATACTTACCATTGCGGGTTAATCCTGCAGGGGTCATTCCGGTTATCTTTGCCAGTTCAATTTCTACGGCACCACAAACGATTCTTCAACTCTTGCAACGTTCTAATAATAATGTGGCTTGGATTGAAAATATCAAAAATGCTCTAGATTATAACACTTGGACTGGCATGCTGTTTTACGCATTGTTGATTGGTCTCTTTACATTCTTCTATGCCTTTGTTCAGGTCAATCCTGAAAAAATGGCTGAAAATTTACAAAAGCAAGGTTCATATATTCCTTCTGTTCGTCCTGGTAAAGGCACAGAAAAATATATCTCACGTTTGTTGATTCGTTTGTCAACGGTTGGCGCATTGTTCCTCGGTTTGATTTCAATTGTTCCGATTGTTGCGACTAACTTGTTTGGTCTACCAAAAATGGTAGCCCTAGGCGGTACGAGCCTTTTAATCTTGATTTCTACTGCGATTCAAGGTGCGAAACAATTAGAAGGTTATATGTTCAAACGTCAGTATAAAGGATTTATGGACGATCCAATTAAATAATGAAAGACTGGTCGAAAGATCAGTTTTTTTGTATTAAAAAAAGAAAGTTACCTTGATGTTGTCAAAATGATGCGAAAACGCTAAAATAGAAAGGTAGATAAAATTAGACAAATGGAGAACAAATGAATTTATTAATCATGGGCCTACCAGGTGCTGGTAAAGGAACGCAAGCTGAAACTATCGTTGAAACTTATGGCGTACAACATATTTCAACAGGAGATATGTTCCGTGCAGCGATGAAAAATGAAACTGAAATGGGTAAATTAGCCAAGTCATTTATTGATAAAGGTGAATTGGTACCAGATGATGTGACAAACGGGATCGTTAAAGAACGTTTAGCTCAAGAAGATATTCAAGCATCAGGTTTCTTACTTGACGGCTTTCCACGTACAATTGAACAAGCTGAGGCATTAGACGCAATGCTTGCTGATTTAGGTATTAAACTTGATGCTGTTGTGAATATTGATGTAGACCCGTCTGTCTTAGTTGAGCGTTTGTCAGGTCGTTTTATTTGCCGCACATGTGGTGCAACTTATCATAAAGTTTTTAATCCTACAAAAGTTGCAGGCACTTGTGACAAATGTGGTGGTCATGATTTCTATCAACGCGAAGATGACAAACCTGAAACCGTTAAAAATCGTTTGGATATCAACATCAAACAAGGCGCGCCAATACTTGAACACTATGCCAAACTTGGTCTAGTTAAAGATGTTGACGGGCAACAAGACATCGATAAAGTATCAGAAACAATTAAAACAATTTTAGGCTAAACAAACGTTTTAACAGCTGTTAAAATAAATTCGTGTAATTAACTTGTAAAAGTCGGACTAGTATGGTATAATATCCTAGTCCGACTTTTAGATATTTTATCAAAAATGGACAAATTTAAAGAGGAGGTAAGTTGACGTGGCAAAAGATGACGTAATCGAAATTGAAGGCAAAGTGATTGACACAATGCCTAACGCGATGTTCACAGTTGAGCTTGAAAATGGACACAAAATTTTGGCGACTATTTCAGGCAAAATGCGAAAGAATTATATCCGCATCTTAACTGGTGACCGTGTTACTGTTGAGATGTCGCCGTATGATTTGACCCGTGGACGTATTACATACCGCTTTAAGTAGTCCAAACATTTTTATAGGAGGTATATACAATGAAAGTAAGACCATCGGTTAAACCAATGTGCGAATACTGTAAAGTAATTCGTCGTAACGGTCGTGTTATGGTAATTTGCCCTGTCAATCCAAAACACAAACAACGTCAGGGATAGAAAGGAAACATAAAGAATGGCTCGTATTGCTGGAGTTGATATTCCAAACGATAAACAAGTAGTAATTTCACTTACTTACGTTTACGGAATCGGTCTCAAAACGTCACAAAAAGTTCTTGCAGACGCTGGCGTTGCAGAAGATATTCGCGTGAAAGATCTTACAACTGACCAAGAAGATGCTATCCGTCGTGAAGTTGATGGACTTAAAGTTGAAGGCGACCTACGTCGTGAAGTAAACCTTAACATCAAACGTCTCATGGAAATCGGTAGCTATCGTGGCATGCGTCATCGTCGCGGATTGCCTACTCGTGGTCAAAACACGAAGAACAACGCACGTACACGCAAAGGCCCTGCTAAATCTATCGCAGGCAAGAAAAAATAAGAAAGGAGATTAACATTGGCTAAACCTACTCGTAAACGTCGTGTGAAGAAAAATATCGAATCTGGTGTTGTCCACATTCATGCAACTTTCAATAACACAATCGTGATGATTACAGACGTTCATGGTAACGCGCTTGCTTGGTCATCTGCTGGTGCCCTTGGCTTCAAAGGATCTAAAAAATCGACTCCTTTCGCTGCTCAAATGGCATCTGAAGCTGCTGCTAAGTCTGCTCAAGAACATGGTTTGAAAACTGTAGCCGTTACTGTTAAAGGTCCTGGACCAGGTCGCGAATCTGCGATCCGCGCTCTTGCAGCTGCAGGTCTTAACGTAACAGCAATCAGCGATGTGACGCCTGTACCCCACAATGGTGCACGTCCTCCAAAACGTCGTCGTGTATAATTTCTAGAGTGCTTGTTGCTACTCTAACATTTTGCACTGAAAGGATATACACATGATTGAGTTTGAAAAACCAAAAATTACAAAATTTGATGAAGCTAATACCTATGGCAAATTTGTCGTAGAACCGTTAGAACGTGGTTATGGGACAACCCTAGGCAACTCATTGCGTCGTATTCTTCTATCGTCACTTCCTGGTGCTGCTGTTACAAGCATCCAAATTGATGGTGTACTCCATGAGTTCACAACAATTCCAGGTGTGCATGAAGATGTGATTCAAGTGATTCTTGCGATTAAAGGGCTTGCAATCAAATCATATGTCGAAACGGAAAAAATCATTGAACTTGACGTCACAGGTCCTGCTGTTGTAACAGCTGGAGATATCTTGACTGATAGTGATATTGAGATTGTCAACAAAGATCATTACCTTTTCACACTTGCGGAAGGTCACTCTGTGAACGCTCGTATGACTGTGAAATCTGGCCGTGGTTATGTCCTTGCAGAAGATAATAAACAATCAGACGCGCCTATCGGGACAATTGCTGTAGATTCATCTTACACACCTGTCAACAAAGTGAATTACCAAGTTGAACCAGCTCGTGTGGGTGAAAAAGATAACTTTGACAAATTGTCACTTGAAATCTTTACAAACGGCACAATCTCAGCAGAAGATGCCTTGTCATTATCTGCAAAAATCTTGACTGACCATTTGAGTCTCTTTGTTAACTTGTCTGAAGTAGCGCAAGCTGCCGATACATTAGTTGATAAAAATGAGGTTAAAACAGAGCGTGCTTTGGATAAAGTCATCGAGGAACTTGATCTTTCTGTTCGTTCATATAACTGTTTGAAACGTGCTGGTATTAATACCGTCGCTGACCTTGCTGATATGAGTGAACCAGAAATGCTCAAAGTGAAAAACTTGGGTCGTAAATCTTTAGTGGAAGTTAAAGATAAACTTGATAGCCTAGGCTTGTCACTCAAAAAAGACTAAATTAAAATCTAATAGGAGGAATCATGGGTTACCGTAAACTTGGACGTAAATCTGATCAACGTAAAGCAATGCTTCGCGATTTGACGACTGACTTGATCATCAACGAATACATCGTAACAACTGAAGCTCGCGCTAAAGAAGTTCGTAAAACTGTTGAAAAAATGATTACACTCGGAAAACGTGGCGATCTTCACGCACGCCGTCAAGCTGCTGCTTACGTACGTAATGAAATCGCTGAAAAAGATTTCAACGAAGAAACTGAAACTTTCCCAACTGCACTTCAAAAATTGTTTGGCGATATCGCTACACGTTATGAAGGCCGTAATGGTGGATATACACGTATTCTTAAAACTGAACCACGCCGTGGCGATGCTGCATCGATGGCAATTATTGAACTTGTTTAATAATTGATTTCAGTTAAAAAAATAAATAAAGCAGTAAGGGGCACCTGTCATTTATGATTTTGTGGTGTTTTTGAAAGTATTTTTGAAAAGACACTGAATCGAAATGTCAGTGTGGCCCGATAGTCTTCATCAATCTTTTGTGGAGTGTTATGATGGTGGTGCTTGCACTTAGTCTAGCTCTTACTGTCTAGTCTTAAAAACTAGGCCGCTTGTCCTTTGGGATAAGTGGTTTTTATTTTACCTAAAATTTGAAACGGTTATACATATCAAGTATGCCTCATTATAAAATATTTCAAAGACGAGACAAGCGCATTATATGTTAGAATAGACATACTAAAACTAAAAAGATGTCAAACGTCTGATGTCGCTTAAGATGTCAAATGAATGGTAGAGTTAACACGCTAAGTGCACCTTATGCTTGCAAGCATAGGGGATGATACCTCTTAAAATACAAGGTGATTAGATAAAAAAGGAGCAAAGATTGAATATTGCACGAGAGCTCTTACGTGAGCGTTATTTTACAAATTTGAAGCACTCAAATGACTTATTCGTTGGCATTGAGTTAGAACTACCAATTGTTAAGCTCACGGGTGATGCTGTTGATTTTTCTGTTGTCTTTGCCTTGTTTGATGAAATGATTGAAAAACTTCCGTTGTCGATTGAGAAATCGGATGATAATGGTCAAGCCATTCAATTGGTTTCAGATGAAAATGATGACCGTATTTTGTTTGAAGTTGGCTACAATACCATAGAATTTGCTTTTGATAAAGCAAAGACTATAGGTGAAGTCGAACAACGTTTTTCAAACTATCTTGCTGTCATGCAACCATTTTTAAAAAAACAAAATCACCTTTTAACTGGCTTTGGCGTCAATCCTTTTTGGGATAAAAATGACAACAGACCTGTTGCTAGTCCTCGTTACGAGATGTTGATGGCTTACTTGAAGTTAGGGGCGACAAGAGAAGAAGTGAGGGTCAGTCAGAATAATTATGGAGCTTTTATTCAAGGGAGTCAAGTTCAGCTAGATGTGACGCGTGAGAATTTAGTAACAACGCTAAATACCTTTAATGCTATAGAAATGGTTAAAGCCTGGCTTTTCGGAAACTCTTTTCTTTGGAATGGACAATTAGACACTTTAATTTCACGGGATGTTTTTTGGGAAGAGTCAATGCATGGCATATTTCCTGAAAATACGGGTGTATTTCCAGAAACTTTTGAAAGTCTAGAAACATTTCTTGATTATTTAATAAAAACCGCTTTATTCACAAGAACTTCTGAAGCAAATACTTTTTATTTTGAACCAATTCAAGCGATGGACTACTTCAATCACGATGAAATTCCAGCCTTTGATTTACTCGGCAATGAAATCGTCTTAACCCCAAGTCCATATGATTTTAAAGAACATCGGAGTTATCAGTATCAGAATCTCACGACACGCGGAACAGTTGAGTTTCGAAGTACTTGCGCGCAGCCTATTGCTACTTCATTTACTGTTGCAGCTTTCCATTTAGGATTGATGCAGGAGTTAGCAGCTTTTGAGACATTAATCGCAAGCCATTCTTTTTACGAAGATTATGGCCGAGATTATCCACAACTTCGTCGTAGGTTTTCAGTGCAAAACTTATCATCCAGGAAATAGAGGATGTTGCAAGTTTTGCAGAATATTTGGTAAATCTCGCAGCAGTAGGTCTTGAAAAACGTGGATTTGGTGAAGAAAAGTATTTAACAGCGCTTTATCAACGAATTGAAAGAAAAGAGAATCCGGCTGTTAAAGCATTGCACTTGCTTGAATCCGGCAAAACATTATCAGAAATATCGGAGATTTTTGCAGATGGAAAAGACATTTAAGATATCAAGGATTACCTCACCCAACAAGCTCAATACGCAGAATGCTTACTGGTATATCAATGGTGATTTGCTTACGATTACCTATCATTCCAATCGGGACCTATCCGCCATTCTAGCTGTCCTCAGTTGTCACGGTATTGATATCCAGTATGTTCAGGCGCCTGCCAATGACTTTCAACTCCCAGGTTACGAAAATTTGGAATTATCAACTCAAAATTTAATTGCTGATGCCATTAAATATGGCATTCAGTTTCAAGTCCTTGATGAAGTTGAACAAATCTTAAAATTGACCTATGGTTCGCATACAGAGTACATCAAAGAAGGCAATATTACGCATTTTGACAGCGCCCTATCTCACGCTTTAATGGAAAACAAAATCGTTACTAAAGCCATTTTAAATACTGCTGGCGTTCAAGTGCCGTCTGGCTTTGAGTTTCATGACCTTAACGACGCCTTGCGCCATTTTGACCAGTTACCTTCGGCATTTGTAGTCAAACCCAAGTCTACCAATTACGGCATCGGTATTAGTATTTTTAAAGAAACGACGACACAAGCAGACTATGAAGAAGCGGTGAAAATTGCCTTTGAAAATGATGATGCAATTATCGTTGAGACCTATGCCCATGGTACAGAATTTCGATTTTACGTGCAAAATGGAGAAGTGTTAGCTGTATTAGAACGCTTTCCAGCGAATGTCGTTGGGGACGGTGTTCACAGCATTCAACAATTGGTGGCGATAAAGAATACAGATATTAGGCGGGGAGAGCATCACAGAACACCGCTTGAAAAAATTAAATTGGGAGATGTTGAGAGATTGACACTCAGTTTACAAGGGTTTGATGTGCAATCAGTTCCCAAAGCACAAGAACGTGTTTTTCTAAGAGAGAACTCAAATGTTTCAACTGGTGGTGATTCAATTGACCGAACTGAACAAGTCAGTGACTATTATAAAGCAATCGCTGTAAAAGTTGCACACGCATTGGACGTGACGATTACTGGAGTTGATATTATCATTCCAGACGCCAGTCAAAAAGGTCCATATTTTGTTATTGAAGCGAATCAAAATCCGATGATGCAAATGCATCTATTTCCTGCAATTGGTAAATCACGCCGTGTTACTGAAAGTTTGATTAAACTATTATTTCCAGAAAGTATTTAATTAAGGGCACCTCTAAAAACTGCTTTTTATAACTTTTGAGATAAATTTTTCTAGCGCTAGGCATTGCGACAAAGCTTACTGCTGTAAGGTGCGGAGCAATAACGACGCGATAGGTAAATTTAGCCAAAAGTGGTAAATTTGAGTTTTTAGAGGTGCCCTTAAGACGATGACCATGCTGAAAGCGTGGTTTTTATTTGACAAAATTTTCTGATAATTGCTTGACGAAAGTTTTAAAAGTGTTAAAATGGTAATAACAGATTTGTTTGAAAAGAGGAAAAATTTAAGTTTAATTTCAGAATTAAGCTTAATCACACGTTTAAAGTCTCGAATATCGCAAGTCTTTTTAAATCAAACGCTAATAATTTAGGTAGGCAAGGAAGGCACGTATGAAATTTACATATAACGGTACGACAACAGAAGTTGAGCTTAACAAATATTCTAAAACGCTCACGCAAGACCCGACACAACCCGCGACTCAGGCTATGTTCTATGGCATCGGGTTTAAGGATGAGGATTTTGATAAAGCGCAAGTTGGGATTGTGTCAATGGACTGGGATGGGAATCCTTGTAATATGCACTTAAATCAACTCGGACAAAAAGTTAAATCATCTGTTGACGCAACGGAAGGTCTTTTGGGCTTGCAGTTTCATACGATTGGTGTTTCTGATGGTATTGCTAACGGAACAGATGGGATGCGTTATTCGCTTGTATCACGTGAGGTAATTGCAGACTCGATTGAGACAAATGCAGGTGGTGAGTATTATGATGGGATTGTAGGCATTCCTGGTTGTGATAAAAACATGCCTGGAACGATTATCGGTATGGCGCGTTTGGATCGTCCTTCTATTATGGTTTATGGTGGAACGATTGAGCACGGAGAATATAATGGTCAGTCTCTCAATATTGTTTCAGCCTTTGAAGCATTAGGTGAAAAATTAACTGGCAATATTTCCGATGAAGACTATCATGGTGTGATTTCTAACGCTATTCCAGGTCAAGGTGCTTGTGGTGGTATGTACACAGCTAATACAATGGCTGCTGCGATTGAAACACTTGGGATGACCCTACCATTTTCATCAACCAACCCAGCCAAATCTGATGAAAAACAACGTGAAGCAGCATCTGTCGGTGAATACATGAAAACACTTCTAGCTCGGGATATTAAACCGAGTGACATCATGACGCGTGAAGCCTTTGAAGATGCCATTACAGTTGTCATGGTACTTGGCGGCTCAACTAATGCTGTTTTACATTTGATTGCCATGGCACGTACAGTTGGGATTGACCTCACACAGGACGATTTCCAAGCCATTTCTGACCGTACACCTGTTATCGGTGACTTCAAACCTTCGGGTAAATATATGCAAGAAGATTTACATCGGATTGGTGGTCTACCAGCTGTCCTTAAATTTCTCCTTAAAGAAGGTCGCATCCATGGTGACCGAATGACGGTCACTGGTAAAACACTAGCAGAAAACCTAGAGAACGCAGCAGATTTAGACTTTGACCTTCAGGATATCATCAGACCCTTTGATCAACCAATCAAAGCCACAGGGCATTTACAAATCCTCTATGGTAACCTCGCATCAGGCGGTTCAGTCGCTAAAATTTCGGGTAAAGAAGGTGAGCAGTTCACTGGAACAGCACGTGTTTTTAATGGGGAGCAACATTTCATTGAGGGCATTGAGACTGGGCGTTTACACGCCGGTGATGTCGCGGTCATTAAAAATATCGGTCCAGTCGGGGCGCCTGGGATGCCAGAAATGCTGAAACCAACGTCTGCGTTGATTGGTGCTGGTTTAGGGAAATCAGTAGCCTTGATCACAGATGGGCGTTTCTCTGGCGGGACACATGGCTTTGTTGTCGGACATATCGTCCCTGAAGCAGTTAAAGGTGGTGTGATTGGTCTCGTTGAAGATGATGATATCATCGAAATTGACGCCATTAACAACACCATTAATCTGAAAGTATCTGATGAAGAGTTGGCAAAACGTCGCGCTGCCTATCAAAAACCAGCACCTAAAGCGACTCGTGGTGTCCTTGCAAAATTTGCAAAATTAACAGATGACGCCGCACATGGTTGTATCACAGATTTTTAATAAGTTTTAGCATTGATAATTAAAAACAACTGGTCGAGTCAACCAGTTGTTTTGATTAAGAAGACAATTCTATCTGATATTTTTAAGAGATATGATGCTTTAAACATTGATTGGAATCGCACATTTGAATTCTGAGTTTCTGTCAGGTAAATCGGGATAAATATTAGAAGTTTTATAATTCAAATTATACCGAAATCACTTGAAAAAAAAGGACAAAAGTGTTAAAATCTAAACATAATTCATAATTTTCAGAAATTTAGAAATATGAAAATCCTTGAAGGGAGAGCTAATATTGAAACAAATAAAACTTGAAACCCCAAAAAGTGGTTCGCAACTCGTCCTTGATACCCTTAAAGATTTGGGGGTTGACACTATTTTTGGCTATCCAGGTGGCGCAGTTTTACCGCTCTATGATGCCATTTATGATTATGAAGGGATTCAGCATATTCTTGCTCGCCATGAACAAGGGGCAACACACGAAGCAGAAGGGTATGCTAAATCATCAGGTAAATTAGGTGTTGCTTTGGTCACATCAGGTCCTGGGGCAACGAACGCGATTACAGGTATTGCGGATGCCAATGCAGATTCAGTACCGATGCTAGTTTTTACTGGTCAAGTGGCAACGCCTGGTATTGGTAAGGATGCTTTTCAGGAAGCTGATATTATTGGTGTTACGATGCCAATTACCAAATATAACTATCAGATTCGTGAAACACAAGACATCCCTCGCGTGATTACGGAGGCGGTTCACATTGCAACGACAGGACGTCCAGGTCCAGTTGTCATTGATTTGCCTAAAGATGTCGCAGCTCAAGAAGTTGATTATATTAATGATGTGACAATTGACTTGCCTTCTTATAATCCAACTGTTGAACCAAATGCCAAGCAATTGAAAAAAATTGTTGAGTTGTTAGCTAAAAAGAAACGTCCGCTAATTTTAGTGGGTGGTGGCGTTAACTATTCAAATGGTAATCTTGCATTAGCCCAATTTGCTGAAAGATATCAAATTCCAGTTGTTTCTAGTCTACTTGGATTAGGTGCGATACCAGTTGAAAATCCTTTATTTTTAGGTATGGGAGGAATGCATGGGTCTTATGCTGCCAATATGGCATTAGCTGAAACTGACTACCTCATTAATTTTGGGAGTAGATTCGATGATCGATTGGCCTCAAATCCTTCCTTGTTTTTGAAGGAGGCGACGGTAGCACATATTGATATTGATCCAGCAGAGATTGGCAAAATTGTCAAAACGCATTTACCAGTTGTAGGAGATGCAAAGCGTGCTTTGGAAATCTTACTTGAGATTGAAGCGCCTACGACTAATTTTTCAAAATGGCTTGAACAAGTTCAGGACAATGCGCAAAGAGCACCATATAGTTATGAACCTGAGGATGACTATAATAAACCACAGGAAGTTATCAAGTTAATTGGTGAGCTGACCAACGGTGATGCTATCATTGTGACAGATGTTGGACAGCACCAGATGTGGGCAGCACAATGGTATCCGTATAAGAGCAATCGTCAACTGATTACAAGTGGTGGACTCGGGACTATGGGATTTGGTATTCCTGCAGCCATTGGGGCCAAATTAGCCAATCCAGATAAAGAAGTTATCGTTTTTGTTGGTGATGGTGGATTCCAAATGACTAACCAAGAATTAGCAATTTTAAATGGTTATCATGTGCCAATCAAAGTTGTGCTCTTTAATAATCACTCACTGGGAATGGTACGTCAGTGGCAAGAAAAGTTCTATGAAGAACGTCGAAGTCAATCTGTCTTTGATTTTGAACCTGACTTCCAATTATTAGCTGAGGCTTATGGGCTTAAGCATGATAAATTTTTAAATCCTCAAACAATTGCTGAAGATTTAAAAGTTATCACAGAAAATGTACCAATGGTATTGGAAGTTGGTATTTCTAGGGAAGAACAAGTCTATCCGATGGTGCCAGCAGGTTGGCATAATGACGAAATGTTGGGGGTGAAATTAAATGCGTAGAATGTTAACAGCCAAACTCAATAATTCAACAGGTGTTCTGAATCGATTCACAGGTGTCTTATCACGTCGTCAAGTTAATATTGAAAGTATTTCTGTTGGACATACAGATGTTCCACATATTTCAAGAATAACGATTATCATTGATGTTGAAAGTATCGATGAGGTCGAACAAATCATTAAGCAACTGAACCGTCAAGTTGATGTTTTGCGCGTACGTGATATTACAGATGTACCACATATTGAACGAGAAGTGATTCTCGTTAAGGTATCGGCACCTGCTAATATTCGAGCAGAATTATTTGCGATGATTCAACCTTTTCGTGCCAGTGTCGTTGATGTTGCACCTAAAATAGTAACCATTCAATTAACTGGAGGCTACGATAAAATCGAAGCATTATTAAGAGTGGTTAAGCCTTATGGCATAAAAAATATTGCTAGAACTGGCGTCACAGGTTTTACACGAGATTAAAAGACAAACATAATTAAAAGTATTATATTTATCCTTGACAAATTGTCTGAAAAGTCGTAAAATTGTATCATATTTAAAAATTGATTGAATTTTCTATCTTTTGCTAATTGACAGATAATTACCAATGTTCATAAAAAGATAGACACAAAAAAAGCTTATAGGAGATTTTAAACGATGGCAGTAACGATGTATTATGAAAACGACGTAAAAACACCAGCACTTGCTGGCAAACAAATTGCAGTAATTGGTTATGGCTCACAAGGCCATGCACATGCCCAAAACTTGCGTGATTCAGGTGAAAATGTCATCATTGGTGTGCGTGCTGGTAAATCATTTGACGCTGCTAAAGAAGAGGGTTTTGATGTTTATCCAGTGGCAGAAGCCGTTGCAAAATCTGATGTTATTATGATTTTAGCACCAGATGAAATTCAAGCTGATCTATACACGAAAGATATTGCCCCTAATCTTAAAGATGGTGCAGCACTCGGTTTTGGTCATGGCTTTAACATTCATTTTGGTTACATTAAAGCACCAGAAACAGTTGACGTTTTCATGCTTGCTCCTAAAGGCCCAGGCCACTTAGTACGTCGTACTTATACGGAAGGTTTTGGTGTACCAGCACTCTTCGCTGTCTATCAAGATGCAACAGGAAATGCGCGAGATATTGCCATGGACTGGGGCCGAGCAGCAGGTGGTGCACGTGTTGGTATGCTTGAAACAAGCTTTAAAGAAGAAACTGAAGAAGATTTGTTCGGTGAACAAGCAGTCCTTTGTGGTGGCACAACTGCCTTGATTGAAGCAGGTTTTGAGACTTTAACAGAAGCAGGTTATGCACCAGAATTAGCGTATTTTGAAGTTTTACATGAATTGAAACTCATCGTTGACCTTTTGTATGAGGGTGGTTTCAAGAAAATGCGTCAATCTATTTCAAATACAGCAGAATATGGTGACTATATCGCTGGACCACAAATCATCACAGCTGAAGTTAAAGCAAACATGAAAAAAGTCCTCAATGACATCCAAACTGGTGCTTTTGCAAAAGATTTCGTAGAAGACTACAAAGCTGGTAATCCGAAAATGAAGGCTTTCCGTGCTGCTGCAGCAGACCTTGAAATTGAAAAAGTTGGTGCTGAATTGCGTAAGGCGATGCCATTTACGCAAGCAAACGATGATGCAGCTTTCAAAATCTATAACTAAGCCAAAAATACAGACAAAACTGTCTATCGTTTTTAACTTGGAAGAAAGCTGAGCTTGGTCTCTGCTTTTCTTTTTGATTTGTTTGAAAAAATGAAGGAATCTAATTTTATGGTAACTTACAAAGATGTATTGGCTGCTAACGATGTATTGAAAGATGTTGTCATTCAAACACCGATGAGACGAGATAGCTATTTATCTGAAAAATATGATGCGAATATTTATCTCAAGCAAGAAAATGTCCAGAAAGTACGGTCATTTAAGTTGCGAGGAGCTTATTATGCAATTCATAATTTACCTCAAGATAAATTAAAATGTGGTGTTGTTTGTGCCAGTGCGGGAAATCATGCGCAAGGCGTAGCTTATACCTGTCAAGAATTGAAAATCCCTGCAACAATTTTCATGCCGACAACCACACCACAACAAAAAATTACGCAAGTTAAATTTTTTGGCGGAGATTATGCAGAAATTGCACTTGTTGGTGATACGTTTGATGAGTCTGCGACAGCGGCTATTGACTATGCGCGTCGTAAAAATAAAACATTTATCGACCCGTTTGATAATCCCGATGTGATTTCAGGTCAAGGCACTGTTGCCGTAGAAATTTTTGAAATAGCTAAACAAGATAACCTTAAAATTGATACACTTCTAGCTGCAGTTGGCGGAGGTGGCTTGATTTCGGGTGTTTCACTCTATGTAAAACATGCGAGTCCAGAAACGAAAGTTATAGGAGTAGAAGCATCGGGCGCCAGGTCGATGCAAGCAGCATTTGACAATAATGGTCCAGTTAAACTTGAGACAATTGATAAATTTGCAGATGGTATTGCTGTTCAAAAAGTGGGACAGTTAACCTATCAAATTGCCAAGGAAAATGTCGATGAACTTCTGCATACGGATGAAGGATTAATATCCAGTACGATTTTAGACCTCTACTCTAAACAGGGTATCGTAGTTGAACCAGCTGGTGCAACTAGTGTTGCAGCGTTAGAATTAATCAAAGATGAGATAAAAGGTCAGACAATTGTTTGCATTATATCTGGTGGAAATAACGATATCAATCGGATGCAAGAGATTGAAGAAAAAAGTTTAATTTATGAAGGCCTCAAACATTACTTTGTTGTAAACTTTCCTCAAAGACCAGGTGCCCTACGTGAATTTGTCAATGATATCCTAGGACCTCATGATGATATTACGCGTTTTGAATATATTAAACGAGCGAATAAAGGTACTGGTCCGGTTTTGATAGGCATTTTGTTGTCGAACAAACACGACCAAGCTCAACTCATTGAACGACTAGCAGCATTTGATAGTAAATTTATTGATTTAAAAGGACAAGAAAGTTTATATAACTTATTGGTCTAAAATATCTAACTTAAAACACCTAAAATTACCTTGTCAATAAAGGGAATTTTAGGTGTTTTAATTAACCTTGTTGTTAAGATAAAGAACAAAAAAGATAGTGTGTGGAGCTTAAACTGATCTGAAATCAAGTATTAAGGAGTGAGAATAAACCTTCAGGATATAATTTATTTTAAAGATTAAAAATAAAAACAAAAATTTTTCAAAAAAGTGTTGACATGTTAAGTCAGATTTGATAAGATAATAAAGTACTCAAAACGACAGGTCACGAACGAAAGAAAAGAAAATAAAAAAA